>Ga0137451_1000146_pt1 | contig 21228 bp, 16 predicted proteins | sample EasRivERMGT500_2_FD_102336 | JGI IMG/M metagenome (GOLD analysis project Ga0137451, IMG submission 102336) | Soil microbial communities from meander-bound floodplain in the East River, Colorado, USA - East River MetaG ERMGT500_2 | ecosystem: Environmental > Terrestrial > Soil > Floodplain ... | reverse complement strand
CGACCTCAAGCCCGCCAACATCAAAGTCAGAGCCGACGGCACGGTGAAGGTGCTCGACTTCGGCCTCGCGAAAGCGTTTGAGGCGAACGCATCAGGCGCGTCGGCGGAAGTAATGAACTCGCCGACGCTCACGAACCGCGGCACGCAGATGGGCATGATCCTCGGCACCGCCGCCTACATGGCGCCCGAGCAGGCGAAGGGCAAGGCCGTCGACAAGCGCGCGGACATCTGGGCGTTCGGCGTCGTGCTCTACGAAATGCTGTCGGGACAGCGCGGCTACGACGCCGAGGACATCTCCGACACACTCGCGGCCGTGCTGACACGCGACGTGGACTGGACGAAGCTGCCCGCGTCGACGCCGCCGCGACTCACGGCGTTGCTGCGCGACTGTCTTGTGCGCGATCCCAAACAGCGCCTCCGCGATATGGGCGAAGCCCGCCGTGTGTTCGATCAGTTAATCGGTGGCGCGTCTTCCACGATCGTCGCCGCGCCGGCGGCATCGACCATCGCGCCTCCACCTGCCCCGTCGTGGCGGCGCGCGTTGCCATGGGCGATCGCGGCAGTCGCCATACTCGTCGCCGGCGCCACGACCTGGAAACTTCTATCAACTCCGGCCGCGGCCACGGGACTCGTCACGAGATCGCGCGTGAGCTTCAAGGAGATCGCAGGCCTGGTCGACGTGTCGCGCGACGGCACGGCGATCGTGTACCTGCGAGCCAGTGGCCCCCAGGGGTTTCGCCTCGAATTGCGGCAGATGGACCAATTCGAGGGCCGGCCGCTGCCCAGCACCGACGGCGGCGTGGCGGCGGTGTTTTCCCCATCGGCCGACTGGGTCGCGTTTTCGACGACAGATCGCAAGATCAAGAAGACGCCGTCCGGCGGTGGCCCGGCCATCACGCTGACCGACGGCTCGTTCTACAACGGCGCGACCTGGGGCGACGACGACATGATCGTCTACAGCGGCGCGCAAGGCCTGATGCGCCTTGCGGCATCCGGCGGCGCGCCGGAGTCCCTGACGACGCTGAACAAGGAGAAGGGCGAGACGAGTCACATTCGGCCGCAGTTTCTGCCGGGCCGCCAGCAACTGTTGTTCACGGTCGTCTACGCCTCGGCCGACCCGCAGTTTGCCGTGCTCGACCTGAAGAAGGCCGGCTACCGAACCGTGGCCCGCAGTGGCGACAACGGCCGCTATGCCGGGAGCGGCCACCTGCTCAGCGTGCGCTCCGGCATATTGTTCGCGCTGCCGTTCGATCTGGACCAGATGACGGCGACCGGACCGGAGGCGCCGGTGATCGAAGCCGTGTCGACGCTTGGCCCGATCGCCGGCACGGCCGACTACGCGGTGTCGCCGGCGGGGCTTCTGGTCTACTTCGAGTCGGCCGCGCAAGGCGGCACGACACTGACGTGGCGGGACCGGCGCGGGGCCGAGACGCCGCTGCCCGGCCAGATGACTCGATCGTGGGGAACGGGTACCCTCTCGCGCGACGGGCGCCGCGTCGTCAACTCGATCCACGTCGACAAGGGATCGGACATCTGGCTCGTGGAACTGGCGCGAGGCACGCCGACGCGCCTGACGTTCGGCGGCGCCAACGACAATCCCGTCTGGACGCCCGACGATCGCACCATCGTTTACAGCGGTGGCCCCAAGGATGGCAAACCCGGAATCTACAAAGTGCCGGCCGATGGCAGCGGACAGTCGCAACTGATCCTGGCGGCCGCGAACGCCGTCCCGACTGGCTTCACGCCGGATGGCAAGACACTGCTGTTTCATCAGCCCGGCCCGAACGGCCGGACGAGGATCATGGTGCTGCCGCTCGATGACACGGGCGCTCCGCCGGTGCCCCATCCGCTTCGCGAGAGTGCCGCGAACGATTTGGACGCCCACGTCTCTCCCGACGGCAAGTGGGTCTCGTTCGTTTCCACGGAAACCGGCCGCGGCGAGCTGTACGTGCTGCCGTTCCCTGGCCCCGGCGCCAAGGTTCAGATCTCCTCCGATGGCGCCATGCGATCGCGATGGTCGACCAACGGCCGCGAGCTGCTGTTCTGGGATTCGATCGGCAACGCGACGCTCCACAGCGCGGCCATCCAGCTGTCGCCCTTCGCGGCCGCGCCGCCTCAGAAGCTCTTCTCCGCGTTGTCGGGATCCACGTGGGGCGTGGCGCCGGACAGCCAGCATTTCCTGGTGGAGGTGGTCCAGAGCAACGCCGCGCTCGTGACCGTCACGAACTGGTTCGACGAACTCCGGCGTCGCGCACCGGTGAAGAAGTAGAAGGCTACCCGATCGACCGCGCGATCAGCACCACTCCGGCCGCGACGCCGGCAGTCCCGATGACCCGCGCGATGCGCTCGCCGGCCGGTGCGAGACGTTCGGCAGTGATGGCTGCTGTCACGACCGCCATCGCGCCGAGATCCATCACGCCGATCACCAGCAGGATCGTCGTCAGCCCGGCACAGCTGTAGATACAGTGCAGTCCGAGGCGCAGGCCGTGGCGCACCGCCGTGCGGGCGTCGGCCGCGAGCGTGACGCCGCGCCCTGGTGATTCTCGACAGCACTCGAGATGACGCGCTTTCCACGCACTGAACTGGAGCGCGCCGGCGAGCAGCACGATCGCACCGGCGGCCATCGGCTCAGCGCGCGCGCGCGCCGGCTGCTGCATCGTGAATGCAGTCAGCGCGGCGCCCACCGGAAACGCGGCGATGCCGACGAGAGCCCACACGACGAAGTACGCGACGCTCACGAGCGACATCAGCAGGCCGAGCCGTCGTCCGGCTGTCCGGCCGACAGCGTCGCGGTAGCGCCGCAGCATCGAAATCAGCGACGGCAGCATCATCGCGGCCATCATCACGATCCACATGCCGAGGAACGACGTGGCGGCGTCGAGCCACGTCTGTCCCGGCATGCGCATGAACGCCATTCCGCATTCGGTCATAGATCCTCCCGAATGCGGTCGCGCCGTAGCCGCGTCGCGGCGGAGGCGGAGCTGGTCACGCAGTCACTCCAACCGCGTCGTACTTGTCGTGATGACGCCACCAGACGCCCGTCTCGTTGCGCCCCTTCGGCGCGCGGTCGAGCCACTGATACATGCCCCAGATCCCGTCCAGTCCGCGCGCGTATGCGGAGTAGGTGTGGTACACGACGCCGTCTTCGAGCGTGAATGCGCTCAGGCCCGGGCGCTCGCGTGTGTACGTGGCCGAGTCGGTTCCGGTCGTCGCCGCGATCTCTGAGACGAGGCCCTCGCCGCCGCGCAACGTCCACGCCGGCTCGCGGCGGTAGTTGTATTCGATGGCGCCCTTGCGCTGCTGTTCCTCCGTGAAAAAGATGTTGAAGTCGGGGTTGAAGTCGCCGCCGAACGAGGACGCCCACGGAAACGTCCAGCCCATCCGCCGCTTGAACGCCTGCAGCTTCGGGAACTGCGCGCGCGACACCGCCATCAGCATCACGTCGTGGTTGGCCAGATGGACGGCCACGCCGTTGAATCCGTCCGCGATCGCGGAGCAGGACGGGCACCCCGCCGTGTAGTCGGGTCCGAACATGAAGTGATAGATGAGGAGCTGCGATCGCCCGCGGAAGAGATCCTTCAGCGAGGCGTTGCCCTCTTCGGTCTCGAATCGGTACTCCTTATCTATGCGCACCCACGGCAGCGCCTGGCGCCGCTCGGCGAGCTCGTCGCTCTTGTGCGTGAGTTCCTTCTCTGCCGTGAGCAGCTCGAGCCGCGCTCGGAGCCACTCGTCACGTGTGCCGGTCTTGTGAATCGTCATTGGTTTCTCCATTTCAGCACGTAGGCCGGGCCTCTTAGGCCCGGCGGTGAGGCGGACCTGAGAGGTCCGCCCTACGTACGACCTTGAGATAGATTGACCGCCGGGCCTCGCAGAGAGGGAGTGACAAGTGTGACGGGATTCCTGCGACAGTCCCGCCGAAGCGCTGTGCGCAGGGAGCGCGGAGGCGGATGGACTCGTTAATAACGGCAGCGGCGCGCGCGCTGTCCGCCGGCGATCCGCTCGGCGCGCTGAAGCGCGTTGCGTTGCGCGACGACCCGCCGGCGCTCGCGCTGCGAGGGATCGCCATGGCGCAGCTCGGCGATCTCGTTCGGGCGAAGGCGCTCCTGCGACGTGCGGCCCGTGCCTTCGGTCCGAAAGAAGCCGTCTCCCGCGCTCGATGCGTCGTCGCCGAGGCCGAGATCGCGCTCGCCTCTCGCGACCTCAACTGGCCCGTGAAGGCACTCGAGGCTGCGCGCGCGACGCTCGAGGCGCACGATGATCGGGGCAACGCCGCGCTCGCGCGCTATCTTGGAGTCCGGCGGCTTCTCTTGATCGGCCGCATTGACGAGGCCGAGCGCGCCCTTGCCGAGCTCGATCCCGCGCCCCTGCCTCCTGCATCGAGGACCGTTCATGAACTCGTGGTCGCGGGAATTGCCATGCGGCGCCTTCGGACAACGGCCGCGGGCGCGGCGCTCGATCGGGCCGGGCGCGCAGCCAGCGAAGCGCGCATCCCTGCGCTCGCGGCGGAGGTCGAGAGCGCACTCCGGATTCTGAGCACGCCCGCGGCTCGTCTGATTGCGACACGCAATAGCGAAGAGCGGCTCCTCCTGCTCGCGGATGTCGAAGCGCTGCTCGCGTCGAAGACATTCGTCGTCGATGCGTGCCGTCATCTCGTGCGTCATGACGGCCGGGTGATCTCACTCGCCACGCGTCCGGTGCTGTTCGCGCTCGCACGCGCGCTGGGCGAAGGGTGGCCGGGCGACGTGGCCAGGGATACGCTCGTCGCGCGCGCATTCGGATCGAGGTTCACCGACGAATCACATCGCGCGCGATTGCGCGTGGAGGTCGGGCGGCTTCGCAGGGTGCTTCGGACACTGGCCGACATCAAGGCCACGCCGCGAGGGTTTGCGCTGACGCCACGCGGCGCACGTGACGTCGCCGTCCTCGCACCGCCAGTGGACGATGAGGATGCGTCGGTGCTCGCGTTCCTCGCCGACGGCGAATCGTGGTCGAGCTCGGCGCTTGCGCTGGCGCTTGGCGCAAGCCAGCGCACCGTGCAGCGGTCGCTCGACGCGCTTGCGGCCGCGGGCAAAGTGCAGTCGTTCGGCCGTGGGCGAGCGCGGCGCTGGATGACTCCGCCGGTGCCAGGTTTCACGACGACCTTGTTACTCCCCTCTGCTCTCCCGATTGACTAAGCTGGATCACATGCGTCGATCAAAGGCAGAGATCATTCGCGAGTACGGACCATTCCCGGGTGTCGACAACGTGGGTGGCGTGACGTATGACGGTCACGACGTCTGGTTTGCCGGAGGAGACAAGCTGACCGCCTTCGATCCTGCGAGCGGGAAGACGGTCCGCTCGATCGATGTCGCCGCGCATGCCGGCACGGCGTTCGACGGCCGGCACTTCTTTCAGCTCGCCGAGGCTCGCATTCAGAAGATCGATGCGAAGACCGGCCGCGTGCTCGCGACGATTCCGGCGCCCGGTGGCGGTGGCGACTCGGGGCTCGCGTGGGCCGAAGGCACGCTCTGGGTGGGACAGTACCGCGACCGGAAGATCCATCAGATCGATCCCGACACCGGCGCGATTCTTCGCACGATCGAGTCCAACCGTTTCGTCACCGGCGTCACGTGGGTCGACGGCGAACTCTGGCACGGCACCTGGGAAGGTGACGAGGGCGACGTGCGCCGCATCGATCCTCGAACGGGTGAAGTCCTGGAAACACTCGACATGCCGCCGGGCGCGGGCGTGTCGGGACTCGAGTCAGATGGCGGCGATCAGTTCTTCTGCGGAGGCGGGAAGAGCGGCAAGGTCAGGGCGGTGAGACGGCCGAAGCGTGGGGCTACTTTCTGAGCCGTACGTCCCAGCGCGTGAGCACGCGCAGCGTCTGGCCCAGCGCAAACGGCGATTCCGCCGCGACGAACTCCTGGCCGGTCGGCCCCACGGTGAAAGATTCGGCGATCCGGGGCGCCTGGAACAAGGGCGTCGTCGCGCCGATCGCGATCGTGTCTCCGGACGGCGCGAGCGCAATGGCCTTCACGAGGCCATCGGGACTGACGACAATCACTTCGCGGCCGTCCGGTCGCAGCACCGCCGCCCGCACCCCATCGGCGACCATCTGCAGCGCACCGAGCGCGAGTTCCGGACCATCCGTCCGAAGGCGTGCGACCGACGCGAACGACCGCGAGCCGGATTGTTGGGTCATCAGCAGCGTCCGTCCATCGGTCGACATTCCGGCGAGGATGTCACTGCCAGGGCCGGCCACGAGCGGCACGAGCTTGCCGCTCTCGCGCACGCGGACCACGATGTCATCGCCGGTCCCCGCGTTGAATAGCGTCAGAATCAGGAAACGTCGATCGGCCGTCTCGTAGCCGGAGCTGATGTCGTCGCTCGTAAAGAGCGGCTCGGACTGCGCGCCACGACCGATCGCGAGGCGGAGGACCGCATCCTTCTCCCCGTCCTTGCCGAAGTAAACCATCGCCGATCCGTCCGGGGTCCAGGCCGGCGCTTCCTCGTAGCTCGGGTCGGTGGTCAGCCGTTCGGTCACATTGGTCGAGAGGTCGTACAGGAAAATATCCGCGCCGCCCCGCTCGATGCCCGTGAAGAGCAGGCGCTTCCCGTCAGGCGACAACACTGGTTGCACCAGTTTGCCTTGCGGAACGTCCAGCGTTCGAATGCGGCGGCCATCGCGGTTGTACACCGCCAGCACGTTGTCGGCTGCGCGCGATGTGGCCCACGCCAACTGGCCCGTGAGCGACGCCGACACGTAGGCCAAGCGCTGACTTCCCTCGACGCGGATTCCCGTGGCGATCGTTGCGACGTCGCCGGAGAGCGTCAGCGACTCGACGTCGAACGGCTGCGCGAGCAGATCGTCATCGCGCACCCACATCAGATACCACCGACCGGTCACCGGATGCCGCGCGAGAATCCCGCTCGACAGGGACGAGACGAGACGCACCGACGGCGAGCCGTCCATCTGGCCCACGTAGATCCCGCCGTTCTCGACCTTCGTGCTCCTGACGAAGTAGAGAAATTTTTTGCCACCCGGCAGGAACACCGGCCAGTAGTGCGCGTTCTCACCGCGCGACAGGTCGAGTTTGGTGAGCCGTGTGACGGCGCCGCCAGACGCGGAGACACGTGACAGCGCGGATCCGCCGACGGCAAAGATGATCGTGCCGTCTTCGCTCCATGCGCCGCCGCGACCACCTGCGGCGTCCCCGAGGACCTCGGGCAGGCCGCCCGCGATCTTCACCGCCCAAATCTTGCCGTTGGCGAAGAAGCCGATCGAATCTCCCTTGGGAGACCAGAACGGATTGGATGCACCCTCCGTCCCGGGCACCGGTCGCGCGTCGTCGGCAGCGAGCGATCTGATCCAGATGGTGGCGGCCTTGTCCGTCGAGGCGACAAATGCGATGCGCGTGCCGTCGGGCGACAGGATGACGTTGCCGCTGTTCGATCCGACTTCGAACTCCGCGCCACGCGGCGCGGTAATGGCCATCTCGTAGCTCGCCGGCGAGCCCACCGGCGCATCGCGACGCACGAGCGACGAGGTCGGCAGCACGGCAGCGAGCACAGCGAGAAGCACGAGCGTCGCGGCAATCCACAGCCACGGCCGCGCCGGGCGGCTCGCGATCGCCGGCGCGCTGATCTGGGACGCGGAAATCTGGATGGTGGAGGTCGCAGGCGGCGCCACGCCAGAGAGCGCGAGCCGCGCTTCTCCGATATCACGCAAGCGGCGCGTCACGTCGCGCTCGAGACATCGGCCCAATAACGCCCGGACATGTGGCGGGACGGTGGCTGAAAGCGCCGACCAGTCCGGATCCGATCGCAGCACCGACGCCAGCGTGTCGGAGACGGTCTCTCCCTGGAACGTGCGACGGCCCGTCAGCATCTCGAACAGCACGCAGCCGAACGCCCAGATGTCGGTGCGCTTGTCGAGCGCCTTGCCGCGCGCCTGCTCGGGGCTCATGTACGCCGCGGTGCCGAGAATCATTCCGGCCGCGGTCGCCTGGGCGGTCAGCGTCGGCGAATTCGCCAGCTGGAGCCCCGCGTCGTCTGCTCCGCCGGAACCCATCGCCTTCGCCAGACCGAAGTCGAGGATCTTGACCCGGCCCTCCGTCGTGACCTTCACATTCGCCGGCTTGAGATCGCGATGGACGATGCCCTTCTCGTGCGCGGTCTCGAGACCCGCGGCGATCTCCGCCCCGTACCGCAGCGCATCGTCCGTGTCGAGCGGCCGGCCGTGCAGCATGTCGGCGATGGTCTTGCCGTCGACGAACTCCATGACGAGGGCCGCGCGGCCGCCGGTCTCTTCGAGGGTGTAAATCTGCGCGATGTGCGAGTCGTTCAGCGCCGCGAGTGCCTGCGCTTCGCGACGGAATCTGGCGAGACGTTCGGCGTCACGCGCGAAGGTGTCCGGCAGGACCTTGATGGCGACATCGCGCGCGAGTTTCGCATCGCGCGCGCGATACACCTGGCCCATGCCGCCTTCGCCAATAAGTCCGGTGATCTCGAAGGGGCCGAGCCGGTCGCCGGCCGAGAGTGACATGAGGTGTCAGAGTCTAGCGCAATATGGCACCATGGCCGCAGTCGAGCGCCTCACGATGACCGCACCTCGAACTGTTTTTCACATCACGCTCGCCGCGGCCATCGTCCTGTCGCTGCCGCGAGCGGTCGCGGCTCAAGATCCGATCCTGGAGCCAGGCCGGACCGACAGCCACAAATCATTTCTCAAACACCTGGAGGGATCGCGCGGCCAGGTCCGCAAAGAGCTGATCGCCCGCTATGACGCCCACCTGGCGCGATCGCCGCAGGACTACGCCACCGCGATCGAGCGGTGCAAGTTCATCGAGATGAGCGTCTCCGAAGATGAGATCGCGGTGGACACGAGCCCGACGTGTGCGGAGACGCTGGAGTCGCGCTACGGGTCGCTACCGGCGGTCGTCCTCTATCGACTGAGCATGATGTGGGACGAGAAGGCTGCGGCCTATGGCCTCCAGCGGCTGGACGATCCCAAAATCACGTGGACGCCGGGTGACCGCGCGATTGCACTCGGCCGCATCGCCGATATTCATCATCTGCTGGGCCATCTGGACGAGGCCAGCCGGTTCGCGCAACGCGCGTGGGAACAGGATCCGTCCTACGACCGCAGCTTCCTGGTGGCCGATCACCTGAGGTCTCTGGGCCGGCGCAAAGCGGCCATCGACATGTTGTCCTCGAACACCTCGGCGGCATCGGACGCGGGCCAACTGGTTCGCAAGGCGCGACTGCTGCTGGATCTCGATGAGCCCGCCCTCGCATTGGCCGCGATCGAGGCCGCGACCAGCGTCGCGCCCGAGGGAGGCGCCGGGATCGACCCGATCTTGAGAGGACAGGTGCTCGAGCGTGTCGGCGACGCCGAGGGCGCGCGGGCCGTGTACGGCGGTTTGTCAGAGTCCTGGTCGCGGCAGGAAGCGCTCACGCGACTCTTCTACCTCGAGGTCCAGCAACCAGATTCCGCCAAAGCCGTCACCGCCTACCGGTCGCTGCGCAATTCCGGATGGTCCGCCGATCCCGTTGGCAGGCATCGGATGGCACTCGCGTGGCATCACCCTCGCGCTGGTTGGACGCTCGGCGATCTCGCAGGACTGCTTGCTCTGGCCGCGCTCATCGGATTCGCAGCGGCCTTGCCGGCGGTCGTCGCGCTGCCGGTTCACTATGTCGGCCTGTTGCGCCGGGCCCGCGGCCGGCCCGCGGTGGAGACGCGATGGAGGCTCCGGCACGCATGGATGGCGCTCAGCATGCTCATCGTCGGTGGAGTGCTGGCGGCGTACGTCTTCACGTACGAAGAGATTGCGATGTGGTTCGTGGAATACGGCGAAGCGAGTCACACGCAGCTGGGTCTGGCTCGAGCTGGCGTCCTTTCGTTATTGCTCACGGCGGCATCGGCGGCTGCCTTCGCCCGACGGCAGGACTGGCGCGGGCTGGTACCCGATGAGTGGATGAAACGTCAGGTGTTCGTCACCGCGCTCAGATATCTGTTGATTCTGCTGGCGATCTCGCTGGTGACTCGGGTGGTAGGCGCGGTCTTCGTTGCTGGTGTGACTTCGGAGGCCGGCATCGCCCTCTCAACCGACGCGGTGCTGCGTGCGATGAACGACGTGTACGGGCCGGGCGCCGTGCTCGTGTTCGCGGTCGTCATCGTGCCGATCTCGGAGGAGTTCCTGTTGCGGGGAATCACTCTGGACGCGTTGGGCCGGCACGTGCCTTTCGGCTGGGCGAACACGATTCAGGCCATCGTCTTCGTGTTGATGCACGACACTCTGGCAGCGGTGCCCTTCCTTCTGGCTCTCGGCCTGATCACCGGCATGTTGCGGCGCCGTACGGGCAGTCTCGCGACCGGCACCGTCCTTCACGCACTCGTCAACATGATGGCGTCGCTTCGGATCATTGCGTGAGCGCGCGAGCCGCTGCGTGAACGTCACAGCCGGGACGGTGTACGAAGTGCGCGTTACTGGCTCGGGACCCACCGAGTTCGATGTGACGCTCACCCACCGATAGCTAGCCTTCTCGCAGCGCCCGTTCGAGCAGGTCGTCGACAGCGAGTGTTGGTGCGTTCTGCCTGAGGTAGTCGAGATCGAGTCTCGCGCCTTGCACCCGGACGATCCCCATCACATCGCGCCACTGTCGATCCGAGATTTCGCCGCCGAGTCGATACCACCGCAACTTCTGCAGAAGGATGTCCTCGGGTGGATGGACGGCGATCGCCACGCCCTCGCCAAGCGACACCATTCGTCGCCGGGCAAGTTGCTGCGCGTCGAGTGGCGTGCCGCCGGCGACGAAGAGAGCCACCTTCAGCATCGACGCGCTGTGGATGAGGTTCGTGCTCGAGCGCTCACGGACGGCCCGCAGGACAGCATCCTCATCAATGTAGAAGTCGCCCACCAGCGCGGCGACCAGCGCCGGCACCTGCCCAGCTTCAATGGCCGCGACGATGTCGATGTCGATGGTTGAGCGTGGCTCACCAGCGTACGAGCTGGCAATGGAGCCGCCGATGGTGTTCGCAATGCCGAGAGCGTCCAACGTACGAGTCACCGATAGAGCGACCGCGATGGGATCCGCGGCGGGCACCGTCACTTCAGATCCAGCGCGGCGATCTCCGGGTAAGCCTTCCGCGCGAGCTCGGGTCCGAGCATGACGATGGCAAGGCGCAATCGCTGCTCGTGCGGCGACGCACCGGGGTGTCGGTCGCGGATGCCGGCTATCGCGAGGTTCACGGTGGCTTGAGTCAGTCCAGTGACGGTTGCCGCTTTCTCCTGGTCCGTCATCCGGCGCCAGCCCTCGATCTGCAAGCGCTCCACGTCGCGCGACGTGTCGAGGTTGAGGCGAGCGGGAGGCATCGTCGTGATTCTAGCAGCGCCTCTCCCCCGGGACACGAATCGGCGCCTATGAAGTCGCTCAGCCTTCGACCTTGTAGACCTCGCGGCGTCCATGCTCGACCAGATCGTGGTACCCCGTCATGAGCGGCTCGAGTTCCTTCATCGCAGGTGCGTTGTCCATGGCTATGAACTTGTCGATGCTCTCGACTTCGATCTCGGCGACGAGCGTCCAGAAGCGTTCCGCGCTGACGTCGGTGAACACGCGCATCTTGCCCATGCCGTGCTTCTGCATGATTTTCGACATCGCCAGGAACTTCTCGACCATCGGGCGAACCTTGCCGGGCTTGCAATACATGATTTCGCGGATCATCAACATGGCGGCCTCCATCGGCGCGCGGGCTGCGCGTCGCTCAGCCGCCGATCATAGCTGGCGGGATCAGACTGGTTGTTGATGATCGAGTTCCCGAGACGTCGTGGCTTGTCTACCGCCGGTATGCGTCGAGCACCCAGGCGGGGACTTCGGGATCGCCCTCCGCGCTGACGCGCACGGCCAGGGTCTTCGCCCACCGCCAGAGCCACGTCGGTCCCATGGTGGCCACCATCGTGTCCGCCGTGGCGTACGCCGGATCGGCCATCGCCTCCTCGAGCGAGATGAATCGATAGCCGCGGGCCTCGAACTGCGACAGCAGGGTCTCGAGCGACTCGGCGGTGATGACATTCGCGTGGAGCAGCAGCGTCTGCGGAATGTCACGCGCGAAGATCGTCTGCGAGGCCTTCTCCGCGAATGCCGTCGCCGCCGTGGTGAGGTCGATGTATGCGTCCCGCACGCGGCCCGCGAGCGCGGTGTCGCCTGCGGCCTGCGCCCGCAGGTACACGACATTGAAGATGAAGTCGCTGTTCTCGATCGTGTGCGGCGCGATGCGGTACCCGCGCGCAGACAGAAACGCGTCGATCGCGTCTTTCTTCTCCTTCGTGTCTCCCGTGTGCGTCATCGGATGCCGGAAGAACAGAGCCCGCCCAGTCATGAGGCGCTTGACCGTCGGCTCGCCTCGCACGATGTCGTCCTTGAACGCGTCGATCGTCTGCGTGTTGAAGTCGCGGTGCGCGTAGGTGTGATTGCCGAGCGTCATCCCGGCGTCGATCCACTGCCGCAAGAGCGCCTCGCGCGCAGGCTCGCGCCCGCCGCTCTCCAGCTGCCCTTCATTCACGAAGCCGATCGCCGGCGCGCGGTGCTGCCGCAGCACTCGCAGGAGCTCGGCCGTCGTGCGGGTCGCCGATGGGAAATAGGGCGCGTTCGCGGCCGCGAACGGCAGGTCGTCGAACGTCAGCGCCATCGCGCGCGATTTCGCGGGCGTCTGACTCCCTGTGACGACGACGGCCCCGACGACTGCGAGGCACGTGAGGACACCACCGATTCGACGTCGTGGTGACATAATCGCCGCCTCCATGCCGTTCTCCCACGGTACACGAATCGGCGCCTATGAAGTTGTAACTGCTATCGGTGGCGGCGGCATTAGCGCCTGCGGCCGCGCGAGCGAGCGAAGCGAGACGAGCGCTCGTGGCGCGGGGGTGGGGCCCCGCGCCATTTCTAGAAGCCGACCCGACCTCGCCCATGCCGGAGTGCGCCGATGGCGCTGAGTCCCGGTACTCGTGTTGGGTCCTATCAAGTTGTAACTGCCATCGGCGTCGGAGGTATGGGCCAGGTCTATCGCGCACGCGACACGCGGCTCGACCGCGACGTCGCCCTGAAGGTTCTGCCGCCGGACCTCGCGACCGACGAATCGCGGGTGCGGCGCTTCGAACAAGAAGCCCGCGCAGCGGCGGCGCTCAGTCACCCGAACATCCTGGCGGTGTACGACATCGGCCGTTCGGCTGATGTGATGTACGTCGCGTCGGAGCTCCTCGAAGGCAGCACGCTGCGCGACGCGCTCAAGAGTCCCGTCACCCCGACGCGCGCATGCGCCTGGGCTGCGCAAGTCGCCCTGGGACTCGCGGCGGCGCACGCCAAACAGATCGTTCATCGCGACATCAAACCCGAGAACCTGTTCGTCACGGCTGACGGCCGCGTGAAGATCCTCGATTTCGGTCTCGCACGCGTGGGCACGCAAGCGTCCGGCGAAACCGCGACCGTGATGTCGCCGCGGCCGAACACGCAAGCCGGGATGGTGCTGGGCACGGTCGCGTACATGTCGCCGGAACAAGCGCGCGGACTGACGGCAGACGCGCGGTCCGACGTGTTTTCGCTCGGCGTCGTGCTCTACGAGATGCTCGGGGGACACGCGCCGTTTTCGGGCGCGTCGGCCGTCGAGTCCATGCACGCGACGCTGACGCTCGATCCCCCGGATCTCGATCCCGCTCGCGCCGTCCCGCCCACGCTCGAGCGCATCGTCCGGCGCTGCCTCGAGAAGCGGCCCGAGGATCGATTCCATTCGGCGCACGACCTGGCGCTGTCGCTCGAAGCCGTTGGTGGATCGAGCGCTGCTCCTGCCGTCGCGCACACGCCAGCGGCGCGCTCGCGCATATCTAAAGGTGTCGTTGCGGCCCTCGTGCTGGCCGCATTCGCAGCCGGCGCAGCCGCGACGTATTTCCTGGCACGTCCCGACCCGATCGATCCCCCGGCATTTCAGCGTCTGACGTTCCGGCGCGGCACGCTCTTCAGCGCGCGCTTCGAGCCCGGCACCCGCAACGTCGTCTACTCGGCGCGGTGGCAATCCGAGTCGCCGGCGATGTTCTCGGTTCACCCGAACAGTCCGGAATCACAAGTCATCGGCCGTTTTGAAGCGCTCGTGCTCGCGATCTCTCCGAACCAGCAAGCGGCGGTTCTTCTCCAGCCGCGTCTCCAGAGCAACCGCATCGCCGGCACGCTGGCGATGATGCCGCTTGGCGGCGGAGGGGCGAAGGAACTGCTGACGCGCGTGATGGCAGCGGACTTCATGCCCGACGGTCAGATCGCCGCCACGGAATACACCGGAGACACCAACAAGGTGCACGTGCCGGTCGGCAGAGTGGTCTACCAGACACCCGATTTTCTGGTCAGCCTCCGCGTTTCGCGTGGAGGTCTCATTGCCGTCACGAGCCCGAGGAAGCTCATCATTCTCGATTCGGCCGGTACCGCAAGAGCCACGATCGACGCGCCTGACATCACCGGCACGGCGTGGCATCCGAATCGCGAGGAGCTTTGGTACAGCGTGAACGAAGGGCGCGGCGCCGCGGCGATCTTCGCCGTCACGCCTGACGGCAGCAACCGCCGGCTGGTCTGGCGCGGTCGATCGATGACGCTGCAGGATATCGCCACTGACGGCGCTGTGCTCGCGATTGCGATCGACACCCAGGGCGGCGCGCTGGTACAGCAGAACGGCGCGAGCGAGGCGAAGGACCTCGCGTGGCTCGACAGCTCGACCGCGACCGCCGTGTCTCCGACCGGTGACGCGTTGCTCTTGAGCGAAACCGGCGATTCCGGCCGCGCCGTGTACATGCGGAAGCTCGACGGATCGCCGGCGGTGAAACTCGGCGAGGGCTTCGGGCTGGCCTGGTCACCGAAAGGCGATCGTGTGCTCATCGGTAAGTCGCCGTTCCAGTATGAAATCGTGCCGGTGGGTGCCGGCGTCTCAAAGACCGTCGACCATCCGAACATCTGGTCGTTCTTCGCGTGGTTTCATCCTGACGGCAACCGTCTGCTGGCGAACGGCCGGATCAAGGACGGGCCGTATCGCTTCTGGTGGATGGACGAGTCGGGTGCGACCACCGAGACCGGACCCGCCGGGATCGATCACTGGGCCGGGCAGGCTCCGCTCTCGAACGACGGACGGTTGGTTGCGGCATTCAAGAGCGGTCAGAACATGGGACGCAGCGTGGAGGTGTATCCGCTCGATGGCGGCGCGCCCATTCCAGTCGCGGGCAGGAACCCTGATGAAGTGGTGATTCGGTTCTCAGAGGATGACCGGCATCTCCTCGTGTACAACCGCGATCGGCTGCCGGCGCGAATCTTCAAGCTCGACTATCGGACCGGTGCACGCACGCTGTGGCGCGAATTCGCCCCCGCAGATCCGGCCGGCATTGCCGGCTTCCACACCATTACCATGACGCGCAACGGGAGCGTCGTGGCCTACAACTACACCCGCTCGCTCGGCACGGCGTTTCTCGTGACGGGAATCAAGTAGCGGCGTCAACCACGGAGGCACTCCACATGATCGTACTGGCTCTACTCTTTCTACTTGCCGCTGTCGCGCTGAGATTCGCACCGGTATCCGCACTGAACTCGCGCGCCCTCGACGTCCGCCGCATGTTGTCGCGGCTGTCCTGGGTGATGGGCCTCATTGCCGTCGTCCTGATGCTGGGCGCGTCGGTCACGATCATCCCCGCCGGCCACATCGGCGTGCAGGTGCTGTTCGGCAAAGTGAAGCCCACGCCGCTCACCGAAGGCATCCAGGTCATCAACCCGTTCGTCACCGTGCAGGAGATGTCGGTGCGAACGGAGACCTACACGATGTCCGCCACAGGGTCGGAAGGTCAGGTGCGCGGCGACGACTCGATTCAGGCGCTTTCGGCCGACGGGTTGTCGATGCCGCTCGACATCACCGTCGTCTTCCGGCTCGTCGGCGCTGACGCGCCGCTCGTCTATCGCGACATCGGCGCCGACTACGTCGACAAGATCATCCGGCCGTCGTCACGCACCGCGGTGCGCGAGGCCATCGCGGGTTTCACGGCGCAGGAGGCGTATTCCACGAAGCGCGAAGCGCTGCCGATCAAGATGCAGGACCTGCTGACGCAGCGGGTGAAATCGCTGCTCGAGCAGCGCGACACGTTCAAGGGGGCGACAGGCGTCGTGGTCGAGCAGGTGATGCTCCGGAAGATCCAGCTGCCGGACAAGGTGAAGAACGCGATTGAAGCGAAGCTCGAGGCGGCACAGCAGTCTGAGCAGATGCAGTTCGTGCTCGAAAAGGAGCGCCAGGAGGCCGATCGCAAGCGCATCGAAGCCAAAGGCGTGTCGGACTTTCAGACCATCGTGTCGCAGAGCATCAACGCGAATCTCCTTCAGTGGAAAGGCATCGAAGCCACCGAGGCGCTGGCCAAGAGCCCGAACGCGAAGATTGTCGTGATCGGCGCCGGCAAGAACGGCTTGCCCGTGATCCTGAATCCCGAGAAGGAGTAGCGCCTGAATCGGTCGGCACGCTAGACGACGAGCGATTGCTCGTGCTCGAGCTCGGCGCCGCGGCGGAAGACCTCCGCCAGCGCGATGATGACCAGCGCGACAGGGACGAGCGTCAGGTCAAGGTGGAACCCTGTCGGGACGGCAAGATCGCTGCCCGCCGCGAGCCCGCGCCGCACGGCGATTGACGTCGCGATCTCCGCGACGGCTTTCAGCGCGGCGAGCGCCAGCAGTGACATGCCGAGTGTCCTGAGGCGCACGACATTCCGTGCATCAAATGCCGCTCCGTCTCGAACGCGCTGAAAGATGCGTCTGAGGTTTTGGAGAAACAGAAGCATGAGCGCGCCGGCGACCGCCGCGTAACTCCAGAGCAGCGCCAGCAACGGCCACGGCATGGTCGCGATCGGCAAACTCAGCTTGCCGCGCACGTCATTCAGCCTGAGCGGCGCCGGCCCCCACACCGTCTCCACCATCGTCTGCACGGTTGGCGCGGTCACCGGCAGTTCGAGGCCGTAGTAGAAACCGTCACCAGCTCCACCGAATGCCTTCATGAGAGGCAGCGCGATGAGGATCAATGCCACGGCGACCAACATCACGTAGTAGCCGAATGACGCCAACACCGTGAGTGTCCTGACGACTCGATCCGCTTGAGGTTTCATCAGCTCGCCTTCCGTTTCTTCTTAGCCAAGCCCTCGGCCTCGAACTGGAGAATGTCGCCAGGCTGGCACGAGAGCGCCGCGCAGATCGCATCGAGCGTCGAGAAACGGATCGCGCGCGCTTTGCCGGTCTTGAGGATGGAAAGATTCGCGAGCGTCATCCCGACCCGATCCGCGAGCTCGGTCAACGTCATCCGCCGGTCGTGGAGCAGGTCGTCGAGCTTGACCGCGATCGCCATCTCAAACCGTCCCTTCGAGGTCGTCGCGCATGAGCGTGCCTTCCGCGAACACCCGCGCCAGCAGGAACGTGAGGAGCACGGCGAGCCAGCCGTTGATCGAAAACCCGGCATCGAGGTGGACCGGATGCGCCGGAGTCGACACGCTCCTGCCGATCGCGCCGATGACGATGCTGAGAAGCTGCAGTGTGAGCAGCGCCCACGCGATCGCCCGCAAATGCTGCGCGTTCGTGGCGACGAACGGATCGCCCGCGCGAACGGTCTCGACGATCGCGAGCAGCTTTTTCAGGACGATGTAATTCAGCGGGATCACGGCGAGACCGAGCACGGCGACCGCCCGCAGGGCCATGACCAGCCGGTCCGCGTCAGGCGAAGGAGTGAGCTTGAACGCGGACATGATCCATTGCTCGTTGGGCATGCCGACCAGCAGAACCAGGATCACGGCGGCCATCAGCCAGTTCAGGACGACGAGGATCCTCAGCACGGCGTGTGCGATCGGCAGCGCGGCTGAGGACGAGACGGGCTTGGACATGGGTCACTACCTCGTTATTGAATAACGATAACAGTCTTATCGAATATCGTCAAGACTGGTATTGCAATTCGATACGAGGCAGCGCCAGCTAGCGGAGGACGTGCGCCTTGAAGAACTTCGCCATCATGGTGCCCGTGTCGGCCGGCATCGTGTGATCGCCAGGGTGGATGTAGGCGACGACGTCGGCGCCGATCGAGGATTTGTGGAGCACTGCCCCGCCAGACCAGGGTGAGCTCGTCTGCTCGGCTTTGTCCAGAGCGAGCGTGGCGGAAAGGCTCGCGCGCTGCGCGGCGAACGGCACCAGCTGATCTTTTTCGCCGGCGACAATCAGCGCCGGCTTCGGCTTCGCCTTGCCGATCAGCTCGCGCCTGAAGACCGACGCCGACGGGGCGAACGCCGCGAAGACACCAGCCTTCGTGACCCACAGCACGTACGTCATCGTCCCGCCGTTCGAGTGGCCGCCGGCGTAAACGCGATCCGAATCGATCGTGTACTTGGACCGCGCCCACGCGAGCATCGCGTCCACGAATTCGAGATCGCGATCTTTCTGATCGCCCGGCGCCTGTTGCCATCCGGGACGCACTCCAGTTGGGTCGGACATCAGTCCTGGCGTGGGCAAACCTTGCGGGTAGATGACAACGGCCTCGGGCCACGCGTTGTGAATCGCGAAGGTGCGCGACGAGTTCATCGACGTGCCGCCATGACCGTGGAAGATCAGGACGAGCGGCGCGCCAGAATTCGGAGAGGTCGCTTGCGGCGACACGACGATCGCGGAACGCTCGACGCCTTTGACCGTCCACGTCTGGAGCGTGAGCCGCGGCGTCGTCTGGCCTGCGGTGAGCGGCAGGGACGCTGTCAGGAGGGCCAGCGTGAGCGTCAGCGGGCGGAGTCTCGGCATCATTGATCTCCAGCCGTTGGACCGGTCCCGGTGGCGCGCGGTTACTTCCTTTCCAGAATCCAGATGTCCGCCTCGGCCCTGGCTCCACCGTAATACACGTGGCGGTTGTCGGGACTGATGGCGAACATGTCGTTCGTCGAGTGTGCCGGCAGCCGCTGCGACACGACCGTGCGGGTCCTGGTGACCGTGTCCAGGACGACGAGCTGCCAGCCGCCGTTCGTGAAATAGATGACGCGACGGCCGTCGGCCATCCACCGGATCGCAGACGACGGATCGGCGGACACCTTCGTCGTCGTCTTCGCCGCGAAGTCGTACACCGCGACGCCCGTCGGCGCGCCGCTCGGTCCCGAGAGCACACCGGCGAGGCGCGCAGCATCTCGCGACCATGACGTCGGCAGGAAGACTTCGCCATCGATCGGGGTGCCGGGAAGCGGCGACAATTCTCCGCCCGGCAGCGCCATCTGAAACGCGCCGCCCCTGACACCCCCGCTGAACGCGATCCGGTCGCCGTGTGGCGACATCATCGGATACACGACGCCGTGCGGCACCTTCCCGACCTGGTGCAGCCCGCCGCCATCCAGCCCGATCATCCATGCCTGCCAGTCGCCGCCGCGGTTGGAGTAGAACAGCAGGGACTTGCCATCGGGCGTGAAGAATGGCGAGCGGTCGCGCGGCGCGTCGTCAATGACGCGGCGCATCGGACCACCGGGCGGGCCGACAAACAGATCCTCCTGGCGTTCGCCGATCGCGAAGAACGCCACGAGCAATCCGTCGGGTGACACGTCGCTCGGGATGCGAACGTTCGTGCGCGAATCGAGCAGGCGCGGCTCACCGGCCTTGAGGGTGACGGGATCGATCGGAATCTCGAACGGATTGGTCGATCCAACCCGCGACCGGAAGGCCAGCCGCTTGCCGTCCTTTGAAAACGACGGCAGGCCCGACGTCGCCTGCGCGCCCATCGTCACCGGCTCGGGCGCGCCCGTGGACTTCCCCGTCGCGGGATCGATGGGAACGCGCCACAGGTTCATCGCGCCACCACGGTCACTCGAGAAGTACACGTCGTGACCGTCGGGCGCCCACACCGGTGACCAGTCGATGGCGCTGTCGTTCGTCAGCACCACGCGCTCACCGCCGGCCTCGGCGACCGTGAACAGATCGCGCTGACCTCCGGTGTTGCTCCAATAGACGATGCGATTGCCGGAAGGCGACCAGGATGGCTGCGCCGCATCGCCGTCCGCCACTTTTCGCGGCGGTCCACCGGCGGCGTCCACGACATAGAGCAGCGATTCGCCCTGTCGACCCGACGGATTGAGGATCTCCTCCGTCGTGAACGCGATGCGCTTGCCGTCTGGCGACCAGGCGGGATGGAACCCCATCTCGGTGACGCGTCGCACCGACTCCCCCGTCGCGCCGGCGACGAAGATGCCGCCGTTCGTGTCGGACTCATGAAACGCAATCGACGCGCCGTCCGGAGAAAACGCCGGCCCGCTCTCGTTGCGCTGCGGGTCGCTCAGAATCGGCGTCGCGTTGCGGCCGCCGACACGCTGGGTGTAGATGTCCCAACTGTCGTTGATGCGGACCGCATAGGCCACGGTCGTGCCGTCGGAAGAGAGCGACGGCGTGGTCTCTTCGCCGGCGAGCTCCGTGATGCGTGTGAACGTGTCGAAGACCGGCGCGATTGTCGACGTCGAACCGCGCGGCCACCAGCCGACGACGGCGGCCACAGCGGCGAGGCCTGCGAGGACCCAGGGCAGCACACTCGTGCGCGTACGGCGCGCGTCCGCCGATGGCGACGGTACGGTGGCCGTACCAATCGTCGATCCCGATGTGGCACCCGATGCCGCCGTCAGGTTTTCGAGCGCGAACGCGAGATCGGTCGCCGATTGAAAACGCAGGTCGGCGGATTTCTCGAGGCAGCGTCGGACGATGCGATCGAGGCCGGCGGGAATCGCGAGCTTTGCGAGGTCGAGGTCCGCCGGCTCCCTCGTAAGAATCGCCGTCATCGTGTCGGCGGCCGTCTCACCGCGGAATGCGCGCTGGCCAGACAGCATCTCGTAGAGCACGGCGCCGAACGCGAACATGTCTGCGCGATGGTCCAAAGCCAGACCGCGGACCTGCTCCGGCGCCATGTACCCGAACGTGCCGAGCACGGTACCCGGCGTTGTCTCGCCCAGCTGCGTGGGCAGCTGCGAGCCGTCCATTCGCGCCGTGGTCGTCTTCGCCAGTCCGAAGTCGAGAATCTTCACGTGATCATCGCGCGTGATCATCACGTTCTCTGGCTTGAGATCCCGATGCACGATGCCCCGTGCGTGAGCCGCGCCCAGGCCGCGCGCGATCTGCAGCGCGTAGGCAATCACCTTCCGCGCGGGAATCGGTCCGCGATCGAGGCCGGCGGGAATCGCGAGCTTTGCGAGGTCGAGG
>Ga0137451_1000145_pt1 | contig 21354 bp, 16 predicted proteins | sample EasRivERMGT500_2_FD_102336 | JGI IMG/M metagenome (GOLD analysis project Ga0137451, IMG submission 102336) | Soil microbial communities from meander-bound floodplain in the East River, Colorado, USA - East River MetaG ERMGT500_2 | ecosystem: Environmental > Terrestrial > Soil > Floodplain ... | reverse complement strand
CCGGAGGAGGCGCGAGTATAGTTCCTTGGCCTACGGCCTGGGGATGACCCACGCCGCCGCCGGATACCCGACGAAATGGAAGAGGTTCGCCGGCGCGGTTTCGCCGAGACCGACGTCGCGCGCGCGCAGCTCCGGAGCCCCAACGGACGTCGCGTACGCGAGAGGCATCCCGACCGGCGTCGCGTGCTCCAGCGCCTGCGAGGTCCGGCGCACGAGGAGCAACCCGAAGGGGATCGAGAAGCGCCCGCACCACGACAGCCGGTAGGTGTCCGGCTCCTGGGGGTCGACGTACATCTCGTAGAGCGCGCGGATCCTCGCGACGTCGAGGGGGCCCGCGAGAGCGCTCGTCAGGAGCTCCCGGTCGCGGGCGACGGCCTTCGTGTAGGCCTCGATCCCGCCCTCGCCGAACGGCACGTGGCGGAAATCCGGGCCGTAATGGACCGCGTCGGCGGAGATCACGACCGCGACGTCCCTCCCTAGCTTCAGACCCCGCTCGCGCATCGCTCGCGCGAGGGCGTCGCCCAAGCGCGTGGCGATCTCCTCGAGGCGCTCGAAGCGGGCCGCCGGTGCTAGGACCGGAACGATCTCGACCGACGGGTTGGCGTGCCGAAGCCAGTACACCTCCGCCTCGATCGAATGCTCCGCGTCGTGCGCGGCCGCGTCACGCAAGGCGTCCTCGGACGGCATCGCGGCGGCCAGGTCCTCCCGGATCGCCGAGACCGGGACCGGGCCGTCCGGCGAGCGCCACGCCGGATACGTGTCGAAGACGATCCGATCGCGGACGCGGTACTTCCGGTACTGATGGAACACGCCGACCACGATCACGGTCTTCGCGGTGACCAGGGGCAGCACGCTCCGGTAGACCCGTCCGGCGTAGAGGTAGTCGTCGTGCGGCGAGAGCGCGGCGAGCACGCCGGGCGCGGGCGCCGGACCGAGCCGCTCGGGGGCCGGCCCCTCCGCCGACAGATCCCAGGTCTTGCGCATCTGCTCCGCGGTGGAGGCAAAGCCGACGGCATCTTGCTGACCGCGGAGCGTGTCGGTCGAGGGGATCCCCATGTGGGAGCGCGTCTCCGCGAGGGTCGGCGCGCGATCGCCGCTCGGATAGGCCATGGCTTGCGCGAGCACGACGGCGGCCCAGCTGATGTCCACCGGTTAGGGCTTCACCGCGATGATGTCCACCATGGGCGGCGAGCAGAAGTACGCGCCGGGGTCGCTCCCGTGCTCCTTCCAATCCGCGACCAGCGCGTCGTGCTCCGCGGGCGTCAGCCGCCCTTCTTCGACCAGTTTCGGCGCGTAGGTCTCGATGAAGATCGTCGGCCAGGTCCACAGCGACGAGCCCGGGCGCGCGATCCGGTGCAGGGGCGAGATCTCGACCGGCGTCAGTCCGTGCTTCACGAGCAGGGACGGAAGCTTTTGCCCGATGTCGGTGTCCCCCCCGTGGCCGCGCCACGTGTCGGCGACGATCCGGACGAAGCGCCGGAAAGCGGCGCTTTCGGGGGCCAGCAAGATCCCGTCGTAGTGCAGGTAGTCCTGAATGGCGAACACTCCGCCGCGCTTGAGGGCGCGGGCGACTCCCGCGACCACGGCCTCGGGATCCTTGACGAAGCAGAGCACCCAGCGCTGGTAGGCGGCGTCGAAGCTCTCGGGCGCAAGCTCGAGACGCTGCACGTCGCCGACGCGCGCGTCGATCGTCGTATCGCCCAGGATCCGCTGTCGCGACTTCAGGTGCTCGATGAAGCGCGCGGACTCGTCGATCGCGACGACGCGGCCCTTGGTCGTGACGATCCCCGCGAGATCGAAGCTGGTGTAGCCCGGCCCGGAGCCGATGTCGAGAACGGTCTGCCCTGCACGGATCCCCGCGCGCTCCCAGATCGAAAACGCGGCGGCGCTCCAGAGCTTGTGCTGCACTCCCAGCCGAACGATCTCCGCGTCGTTCGTGCCGAGGGCGTACTCCCGATCGCTCATGGGGTCAGTTCTCCCGATGCACTCCGGCGCCGATCATACCGCTCGGCCCCTAGGGGCAGGTGGTCGTCGGCCGGCACCCTATTCCTCGAGGCGGGGAATCGGCGTATACCGTGGATCCGTAGGACGACGGGCGATCGCCCATGACGAAAAGAGGAGGCCCCGCATGAAGAGACGCATCCTGACGATCGGTGTGCTCGTGCTCGCAGTGGTGTCGGCACTGGCGCTGCGCTCGACGCCGGCCTCGGTCGGCTCGTGCAGCTGCCCCAAAGGCAAGGTCTGCTGCTTCAACTGCGACGGCTCGTTCGCGTACTGCGGCCGGTCCCACGCTTTCTGTCCGGAGTGTCCGGCACCCTGAGCGCTAAGGGAGGCGTCGCGACCCGTTCCGTGTGGTTCACGGCGCGAGTCGCGACGCGAAGGGCGGAAACGACTACATCGTCTGGTCGCAGGCGGACGCGCAGACGATAGGACAGGAGGCCTCGTCCGGCGCGTGCGTGATCACGAACGAGCCGTCGGGGCAGGCGCACCCGCACAGGACAGGCGGAGGCGGTGCGGGTATGGACTTGCGTCCGGCCTGGATGTCCGAGATTCCCAGCACGGCAAGAACGATGGCGGCTGCGGCAACGATCCGGGCGAGCGTCTTCATCTTGTGTCCTCCTCGTCGTGGAAATGAAGGGTACGACCGGCCGTTTTTACTCCAGCCCGGCGAGGGGAGTCAACGCTTCCTGAATGAGGCGACGCTCGCCGTGTTCATCGGCATCCGCAACGCGTGGGACTCGGTGACGCACATCGTCGTGTCCCGGTCCGACTGAGCGCGCGCCGCTAGGGAGCCCCGGCGCAGGCTCCGGCGTCTGTATTGATCCGCTTGAGCTCGGACGAGGCCGTGCCGGCCGAGCCGAGCCCGCACGACGCATCCCAGCCGATGACCAGGTAGACGTAGCCCCCGCCCGGCGGGGGCACGTCGAGCAGATCGATCCCTTCGATGCCGTGCACGCCGTTGACGAGACATGCGCCGTAGTGTCCCTGTGAGAGCGCCGAGAGGAGGCCTCGGCTCACGGAGAAGGTGTCCGCCGCCTCGTCATGGCCGCCCCCTTGGCGGGAAAACTACCGCGTTCCTCGCGCCGTGGGCGCGGATCGTTCGAGCGTGCGGATTCGAGATCCGCAGTTGGGCTATCGTTGCGCCCGCCGACCGGCGGGGGCGCGATGATCGAAGTCGAGAAGCTGGCCAAGCACTACGGCTCGGTGCGAGCGGTCGAAGAGTTGAGCTTCTCCGTGCGCGCGGGTGAGATCCTGGGACTCGTCGGGCCGAACGGTGCCGGCAAGACGACCACCCTTCGATGCATGACCGGGATCATCCCCCCGACCTCCGGCTGCGTGCGGATCGCCGGCTTCGATCTGGATACGCAGCCGCTCGAGGCGAAGCGGCGGTTGGCCTTCGTGCCCGACGAGCCCCGCTTGTTCGACTACCTGACCTCGTGGGATCACCTCGTCATGACCTCTCGCCTCTACGGCGTCGCCGACGGACCCTCCCGAGCGAGAGCCCTCCTCGAGGAATTCGAGTTGAGCGACCGCCGCAACGCGTATCCCTCGGAGCTGTCGCGAGGGATGAAGCAGAAACTGATGGTCGCCATGGCGCTCGTGCACCGGCCGCAAGCGATCCTGCTGGACGAGCCGTTGACCGGGCTCGATCCGGCGGCGATGCATCGCATGAAGACGCGCATCCGCGACGCGGCGAAGGACGGGGTGGCGGTCCTCCTCTCGTCCCACATGCTCCACCTCGTCGAGGAGATCTGCGCGCGGGTCGTCGTGGTCGTCCGGGGCAGGAAGGTGCTCGACGGCACGCTCGAGGAGATCCGCCTCGCGCTTCCCGAGCTGGGCGGCGATGCCGATCTCGAGACGATCTTCATGAAGGCGATCGAGGGTGGCCCGGCGTGATTCTGATTCTGGCGCAACTGCAGTGGTTGACGCTGCGCGGCCGCGTCATCCGCTCGATCCGGCTCCTGCGCCAGCCGAAGTACCTCGTCGGCGCGATCGCCGGCTTCGCTTGGATCGCCTTGTGGGTCGTGCGACCCCTCTCGCAGTCGCATGGGCGCATCGGGTCAGCGGCCTGGATGGTCGACGCGTCCGCGCTGATGCCCACGATCCACCGCGTCGCCGCGATCCTGTTCACGCTGCTCCTGCCGCTCCCCTGGCTGTTGCCCTGGGGGCGGCTGGGCCTGCCGTTTCGCGAGGCCGAGCTCACGCTGCTCCTCCAGGCGCCGCTGACGCGGCGCGACGTCATCCAGTACGGCCTCTTGAAGTCCGAGGTCGGGGTGGTCCTCAGCGCGCTGCTCGTCTCGCTGTTTTTCCCGGGGCGGGGTCCCTCGTCCTCGTGGGTGACGACCTTTCTCGGGACCTGGCTCCTCTTCGAGTTCGTGCACCTCAACGGGAAATGGCGCGCGCTGTCCCTCATGGGCGGGAGGCGCCGCCGGATCGTGCTGGCGATCGGCGTGCTGGCGCTCTACGTGGCCGTGTTCTCCTCGCTCGTGCCGTTCACCGCTTCGGTCGCAACCGAGGTCGCGAGGGTGGATCGCTCGACCATCGTTCCGACCCTCGCGGCGCTCCATTGGCCCCCGCTCCTCGTCGCGCTGACGACCCCCGCTTGGGGGCTCACCGCACCGATGCTCGCTCCCGGCGGGACCGCGTTCCTCATCGCGCTGCTCCCTCTCGGGCTGGCCGTCGTCGTCCAGCGGGAGCTCGTGCTCCGCTCGAAGGCGCGATTTGAGGAGAGTGCCCTCGATCAGGCGCGTAGGGCGGAAGCGAAGGCCTCGCCCGCGAAGCGCGCGACCCAGCATTTGGGGTGGACCCGCACGCTCGGTCCTTTCGACCTGTCACCAACCGGCCGGCCCGAGGTCGCCGTCCTCTGGAAGAACGTGCTGCGTGTGTCCCGCCTTCCTTGGAGGTTGTGCGTGGCCGTGGCGTGCGCGGTGCTCCTCGCGATCGCCGTGCTTCCGGCGCTCCTGCGCGCGCCCGACTGGACGTACGGGCTGACGGCCGGCTTGGGCGTGATGCTCCTGATCGTTCAGCCGATCTTCGGCGGCATGGGCATGAACAACGATTTGCGCAGCGAGATGGCGCACCTCGAATCGGTGCGGACGTGGCCCGTCGCGGCGCCGCGGCTCCTCCTCGCCGAGATCGCGTCGCCCGCGTTGATGAGCTTCGCCGTTGCGATGTTCGGGGCCGGGATCGCCCTGGCCAGCCTGTGCGGCAGCCGCTTCCGCCAGTGGCTCACCGGCGAGGCGACCGAGCTGCACTTGCTACCCCGAAGCGGAGAGCTTCTTCGGGTTCCCAATCTCTGGGCGGCGGTGCTGCTCTTCGTGAGCTGCGTCCCACTCGCCGCGGCCGTTTCGTTACTGGCATCGGCGGTCCAGAACATCGCCGTGCTGATCATGCCGGCGTGGATGGCGCACAGCAGCGATCGCAGCCGGGGCGTGGCCGCGTTCGGCCAGCGCATGCTCACCTCCGTCGCGCTGATGTTCACGCTCGTGGTGGCGTCGCTCCCCAGTGTCGTGCTCGTCGGCCTCGCGCTGTTCGCGCAGAACCTCCTCGGCGTCCCGTGGAGCGCGTGGGAGCTTCCGTTCTGGGCCGTCCTGGCCGCATGTCCGCCCTTCTTCCTCGTTTGGACTCTGGCGCGGCTCGCGGCCCCGTTGTGGGAGCGGCTCGATGCGTCCGAGGAGCTGCTCGAGATCGGACGCTGAAACTCGTCCCACGAAAGGGACAACGTCCACTCCCGTGGGCGTAAGCCGGCGCTCGCTGCCCGCCGCTCGGCAATATTCCAGCCGGTTGGCAGCCGCCGGAAGCCGCTTCCGTCGATTAACCCGGGATGGCGCGCGCACCACGCGATGGCACGGGTGTTGCCGTATGACCGATCATGCTTCGCATCGTGCGCAACCAGCTGGACGCCCACCACGTGGTGCTGGGCCTTCAGGGACAGATCGTCCGGGAGTGGGCGGAGCTCCTCGAGCGGGAGTGCGTCGAGCTCGGCCGAGCCGGCGTCCGGATCGCCCTCGATCTCTCGGAAGCGGTCCTCATCGACCGCGCCGGATTCGAGGTGCTCTCGCGCCTGTCGCGGGCCGGGGTGGGGATCATCGCGTGCCCTCCGCTGATCGCCGAGGCACTCCGGGAGCAAGGGATCGCGGCGAGGCCCACGTTCGGAAAGGCCGTGGCTACTTAGCCTTCATCTGCTCTTTCGCCTGCTCCCGCTCGTCCCGGGCTTCCATGATCAGGCGGTAGGCGATGTAATACTTGTAGATGTTGCTGACGTAGGTCACCGTCTCCGCCCCGATCTTCTCCGCGGCGAGATACTCCACGTTGCCGAACCAGACGTTCTGGTCCAGTCCTCGTTTGGCGGCCAGCCGGCGCAGCTGGGAGATGCGGCCCGCGCCGGCGTTGTAGGACGCGAACGCGAACAGCGCCTTGTCCAGCTGGGTCATCGGCTCGTCGCCGTAGTACTGATCGATCATCCAACGCATGTACTTGACGCCGGCGTGGATGTTCGGCTCGGTCTGGGTGATGTCGCCCACGCGGAGGTCCTTCCCGGTGGCGGGCATGACCTGCATGACGCCGATCGCTCCGACCGGACTGCGAGCGGCCTGATTGAGCTTGGATTCCTGGTACCCCTGGGCCGCCATCAGCAACCAGTCCACGTTGTACTTGTCGCCGTACTTCTGGAAGTACTGGACCAGCGCGAGGAATTTCTTGCGCTCGGTCTCGGAGGCCGCGTTCTTCACGTAGCTCGCGCTCTTCAGGTAGCGCGCCAGGACCGTGTTCCCCGTCGCGGTCCCTTCACCGTGGCGCGTGATGAAGCTGTCGAGCGCCGCCTTGAGCTGCGGGCTTCCCTTCCGGATCGCCCACGCGATGTCGCCGCCGCGGCGCACCGCCAAGGCGTCGTGCACCCGGATCTTGGGGAAAACCTGCCTCCAGAAGGCCGCCTTGTGCTTGTCGACGATGATGAACGGGATCAGCCCGGCACTCACCATCTCGATCAGGTCCTCGTCCTCGAGCGATTCCGGCGCGTCTTTGATGACGATCGGAGCCCTCTTCTCGGAGGCGAGGCGCTGATTGAGGGTCGTCAGGCTCTCGTGATAGCTGGAGGAGGGCCGGACGAAGACTTCCTTCCCCGCGAGATCCTCGAGGATGGTCACCTGCGGCGAGTCCGGCCCCGAGACCACGACCTCGGAAACGTTGCGGTACGCCGGCTTCGAGAAATCGACGAGCTTCCGGCGGTCCTCTGTGATCGTCAGGTTGGACGCCGCGATGTCACCCTTGCCGTCGATGAGCGCCTGGAGCAATTCGTCGCGGGGGATCGGAACGAACACGACCTGAACCTTGACGTGCCTGTTCTTGAGCGCCTTGCTCCGGGCCAGCTTCGCGTTCAGGTCCGTCTCGAACTGGCGAAACATGTCGTAGGTCGTGCCGCGCTGCACTCCCTTGTTCATGAAATAGAAGGTCCGGCTGTAGACCGTCAGCACGCGGATGACCTTGCGATCGACCATCCCGTCGAGATCGCCGGTCCACGGCTGCATCACCTGCTCGTGCTCGATCGTGAGCTGGTCGTTCTCCTCGGGCAGGGGCGAAGGGGTCGCCGGAGCGGCATGGCTTGCGCCGGCGAGGAGGCCACAGGCGAGGGCGGCGGCGAAATTCGTCATCGACCGCATTCTGCACGGTGGTGACCCCAAAGTCAGAGATTTTCCGTTCTAGCACCCGGGGGGGCAGCCCCCTTTTCGCGCCTGCCTTGACTTTCCTTGCGCGATTAGAAGATTGTCACGACATGGCGACGCGGAAGGTCTACGGCGGCACCTTCCTCATCGCGTTCGCCACGCTCGGCCTGGAGATCGCGCTGACGCGCCTGCTCAGCGTCGTGACCTGGTACCACCTCGCCTTCTTCGCGATCTCGACCGCGATGCTGGGCATGACCGCCGGAGCGGTCTCCGTCTACCTTCGGCCCGAGCGGTTCCCGAAGGGTGACCCGAGCGCCGGCGTTGCGAGCGCCTGCATCGGCTTCGCGATCGTCACGCCGCTCTGCCTCATCGCGCTTTGCCTTCTCCCGCTCGGCGGTGCCGGGACCGCGGTGGGAGCGGTCGCGCTTCTCGGAGCGACTTTCTTCTGCGCGCTCCCGTTCTACTTCTCGGGGATCGCGATCTCGGCGGTGCTCACCCGCTCCGCCCTCCCCATCGGGAAGCTGTACGCCAGCGACTTGATCGGAGCGTCGCTCGCCTGCCTTGCCGTGCTCGCAGGCCTCGAGGTCGTCGGCGTTCCCAGCCTCATCATCCTCTTCGGAGCGGTGGGGGCGGCGGCGGCGTGTGCCTTCGCGGCGCCGAGCCACCCGCAGCGCCGTGCGGCCGCTTGGCTCCCCGCGCTCCTGACCCTGCTGGCCGTGGCCAACGGCCTCGGCCACCCCGGGATCGCTCCGCTGTTCGTCAAGGGGAGGCGCGAGAACCGGTCCGTCCAGCTGGACGTTCGGTGGAATTCTTTCTCCCGCGTCAGCGTCTCCGAGGAAGTTTGGGCGACACCCCAGATGTGGGGGCCGAGCCCGCTCATGCCTTTCCCGGCGCCGATGCCGCAGCATTACATGAGCATCGACGGGGACGCGGGTACTTCCATCCGCCGGTGGTCGGCTCCCGACGACCTGGCCCACCTGGCCTGGGACGTGACCAACGTCGCCTATCAGCTGCGGCCGGGCGGCGGAGCCTGCATCATCGGGGTCGGCGGCGGGCGCGACGTCCAGAGCGCTCTCTTGTTCGGTCATCAGCGCGTCGTCGGCGTCGAGGTCAACCCGATCTTCATCGACCTCCTCCAGAACGAGTTCGGTGCGTTCGCCGGGGTCGCCCGCGACGATCGCGCGCGCCTGGTCGTCGACGAGGCGCGCAGCTACCTGGCCCGCTCGACCGAGCGCTTCGCGGTCGTGCAGATGTCGTTGATCGACACCTGGGCGGCCACCGGCGCGGGAGCATTCAGCCTCTCGGAGAACGCGCTCTACACCGTCGAAGCGTGGACGACGATCCTGGCGCGCCTCGACGACGACGGCATCTTCACCGTGTCGCGCTGGTACAGCCCCGAAAACCTCGGCGAGACCGGGAGGGTCGCGAGCTTGGCCGTCGCCACGCTGCTCGAGATGGGCGTCGAAGAGCCTCGCCGCCACCTGGCGATGGTGACGTCGGGCCGGATCGCCACGACCCTCGTCTCGCGAACCCCGTTCGGCGCGGACGACTTGCAGCGGCTTCACGAGACCGTTTCCCGGCTCGGCTTCGGACTGCCCGTCGTCCCGGACGCTCCCCCGGAAGATCCGATGCTGCGCGGCATCGTCTCGGCCCGCTCCGGGGAGGAGCTTCGGGCCACGATCGCCGATGCGACACTCAACTACGAGCCGCCGACGGACGAGCGACCCTACTTCTTCCAGATGCTGCGGCTCTCCCGGCTGCCCGAGGCGTTCGCGGCGACGCAGGGCGTCGTGCGCGGGAACCTGACGGCCACGGTGACGCTCCTAGCTCTCGTCGGTTGTCTGGCCGTCTTGACGGCGGCCACCGTGGTGGCTCCTCTCGCGCTCCGCCGGCGCCTCTCCCGCGGGCGCGCCACTTCGAGATCCGGCGCCGCCTACTTCTCCTTGATCGGTGCCGGCTTCATGCTGGTCGAGATCGCGCTCCTCCAGAGGCTCTCGGTCTTCTTGGGACACCCGGTGTACGCCCTGGGCGTCCTCCTGTTCGGGATGATCGCCAGCGCGGGGTGCGGGAGCTTCTTGAGCGATCGCCTCCCGATGGCGAGGCTGTCCCGTCACCTGCTGCCGGCGGCGATGGCCGCCGCGATCCTGGTCGCGTCTTGGGCGTTTCCGGTCCTGCTCCCCCAGCTCGCGACCTCCTCCATGCCGCTGAAGGCGGCCGCCGCGCTGGCGCTGATCGTCCCGCTGGGCACGCTCATGGGCGTGTTCTTCCCGTTCGGGATGCGCCAGGTTCAGCTCCGGGGCGAAGCGGAGACGCCGTGGTACTGGGCCTTGAACGGCGTCTTCGGCGTGCTCTGCTCGGCGGTCGCCGTGCTGATCTCGATGCATTTCGGGATCTCGGCCAATCTGTGGATCGCGGCGGGCTGCTACGCCACGTTGAGTCCGTGCATGGCCGCGATGAGCCGCGCCGCGGAGCGCGAGGCTACCGAAGGGGGCGTGCTCGAATCCGAGCTCACGGCACCCACGCCCTTGCCCACCTCGTAGGGGCGCGACCGTCTGTAACGGTAATCGAACCGGCACAAAGGCGCTATTGAAACCCGCAGGCGGGCGGCGCATGCTGCACCTACGGGTTGCCTTTGGATTTCGACATCGTGTGTCTCGGCGGAGGTGTCGCCGGAGCAGCCATGGAGGCCACAATGAGCAGCACACCGATCGATCTGAAGCTCGAGGTCGTCGTCCTTCCCGTATCCGACGTCGATCGTTCCAAACGCTTCTACGAGGGTTTGGGGTGGAGGATGGACGCCGATTTCTCCGGCGTCGATGGCTGGCGCGGGGTGCAGCTGACGCCGCCCGGCTCGCCGTGCTCCGTCCAATTCGGCAACAAGGTCACGACGGCAGCGCCGGGCTCGGTCAAGAACCTCTATCTCGTGGTGTCCAATATCGAAGCCGCACGCAAGGATCTCTCGGGCCGCGGCGCGCAGGTGAGCGAGGCGTTCCATTTCGCGGGCTTCGGGGGACCACCCGTGCCTGGCCCCGAGCCCAGCGGTCGATCGTACGGAACGTACGCGTCCTTCAACGATCCCGACGGCAACTCCTGGCTCCTCCAGGAGATCAAGACGCGCCTTCCCGGGCGAGGGCTCAGCAACCTCGACGTCGCGACGCTGACCGACCTGCTGCAAGACGCCGAGGCGGGCCACGGCAAGTACGAGCCGACCGCTCCGAAGCACCACTGGTCGGCGTGGTACGCCGCCTACATCGTCGCGCGCCAGCAGGGAAAGACTCCGGAGGAGGCGGCCCAGGAGGGGGCGCTCAACGTTCAACGCACGCTTCGATGAGGTCCGACGATGAATCTTGAAGGGGCGTGCGGTCACATCGAAGCGGTCGAGAAGCTCGTCCACGCGAAGAAACGTCAGTGCGACGAGTGCGTGCAGATGGGCGGTCAATGGGTGCACCTGCGTACCTGTCAGACGTGTGGTGGAACCCGGTGCTGCGATTCCTCGCCGAACCGGCACGCGAGCCGCCATGCGGCGAGCTCGCAACATGCCGTGGCGTGCTCCGCGGAGCCGGGTGAAAGATGGCTGTACTGCTACGCCGACGACGTCCTGGCCGAATACTGAGCGCGAGAGCACCATGGTCGGTGAGGACGTCGAAGGATGATCGTTACAGGCGCAGCGCTCTCCAGGAGCTCGATCGTCGAGCGGTACCGGCGCAACCGCGGCCGATCGCGTGCCCTCTTCGATCTCGTCAGCGACGAGGCGTATTACAGGCGGCCGATCGCGTGGCGTCACCCCATCGCGTTCTACGAGGGGCATCTGCCGGCGTTCGCTTTCAACACGCTGGCCAAGCGAGCCTTGGGCCGCCCGAGCATCGACGCGCGCTTCGAAACGCTCTTCGCCCGCGGCATCGATCCCGACGAGAGCGCGACGCCGGTCGAGATGACGTGGCCCGCTCGCAAGGACGTGCTGTCTTTCGCCGACGAGGTGGACCGGCAGCTGATCGACCTGATGGAGCACGCCGATTGCGCCGACGCGGTCTTCACCGTGCTCGAGCACGAGGCGATGCATCAGGAGACCCTCCTCTACATGTGGCATCGGCTGCCCTTCGCCGACAAGAAGCGGCCGCGCTCCTACACGGTGAGCGTCGCGGGCGGCGCATCCGGAACCGAGTGGATCGACGTGCCGGGGGGCATCGCGACGCTGGGAACGGATCCGGAGTCGATCCCGTTCGGCTGGGATAACGAGTTCCCACGATGCACGGCCGAGGTCCCGGACTTCGCGATCGAGCGCCACGACGCCACGAACGGGCGGTTCCTCGAGTTCGTGGACGCCGGCGGCTACCGGTCGGAGCAGTGGTGGGCGCCGCAAGATTGGCGATGGCTGAAGACCGAGGGCCGGACGCACCCGCTGTTCTGGGAATCGGAGGAGGGCACCTGGTTCTGGCGCGGCATGTTCGAACGGGTGCCGTTGCCGCTCACCTGGCCCGTGTACGTCAGCCTGGCGGAGGCCGCCGCCTTCGCGCGGTGGAGCGGGACGCGACTGCCCACGGAAGCCGAGTTCCAGCGCGCGGCCTACGGTGCGCCCGACGGAGAGCGGCCCTATCCCTGGGGATCGGACGCGCCCGCAGCACACAGGGGCGTGTTCGACTTCTCGAGCTGGGAGCCCGAGCCCGTCGGCAGCCACCCGTCCGGTGCCAGCGCGTGGGGAATCGAGGATCTGGTCGGAAACGGGTGGGAGTGGACCGGCTCGATCTTCGCCCCGTTTCCCGGGTTTCGGCCCATGGCGTCCTACCCCGAGTATTCCGCGGACTTCTTCGACGGCGAGCATTTCGTGATGAAAGGTGCATCGCCCGCAACGGCGCGCGAGCTCTTGCGGCCGACGTTTCGCAATTGGTTCCGAGCGCGCTACCCCTACGTCTATGCGACATTCCGCTGCGTCAGAAACCAAGCCAGCCGACCCTAGGCATTTCGCCAAGGACGTCGGCTACTACCTGTCGCTCACGCCGCGGCAGCTGCCGTCCTACTATCTGTACGACGACCTCGGGTCGGCCCTCTTCGAAGCGATCTGCCAGCTCCCGTGGTACCCGATCACGCGCGCCGAGCTCGCCCTCCTTGAGGCGCACCGCGGGGAGATCCTCGCGCACGTCGAGCCGCTGACCTCGCTCGTCGAGCTGGGACCGGGTAGCGGCCTCAAGCTCGCGACCCTCGTGGCCGCGGCCCGTTTCCGCCACAGCGTGACCACCCACCTCATCGACGTGTCCGAGAAAGCGCTCGACGCCGCGACCCGCGCGCTCGAGGTCCATCCCCGGCTCCGGCTCGTTCCCCATCGTGCCGGCTACGAGGAGGGGCTCGCCGCGTTCGCGACCGAGTGGCGCGCTCCGGGACGGACCGTGGTGTTGTGCCTGGGGTCCAACCTGGGGAACTTCGACCGGCCCTACGCCGAGACGTTCCTGCGCCACATCCGCGCGTGCGTCGCGCCCGGCGACTTCCTGCTGATCGGCCTGGATCTCGTGAAGCCCGAGGCCGAGCTCCTCCTGGCGTACGACGATCCGCTCGGCGTCACCGCGGCGTTCAACCGCAACCTCCTCGTCCGGATCAATCGCGAGTTGGACGCCGACTTCGACGTGAGCGCCTTCTCCCATCGAGCCGTGTGGAACGCCGCGGCGTCCCGAGTCGAGATGCACCTCGTCAGTGCCCGGCCGCAAACCGTCCGCGTGCGGAAGGCGAACGTGACGCTGTCGATGGGCGCGGGCGAGACCATCTGGACGGAGAGCTCGTACAAGTACCGCCTCGACGAGGTCGACACGCTGCTCCGTGCCGCCGGTTTCGCGGTCGCGGACCGATGGACGCACGCCAACTTCGCGCTGACCCTGGCGAAAGGTGTCTGAGACCTTTTCTCAGGGGACGGGCACGAGATTGACCGCGGCGTCCTGCAGGAGCTTTCCCGTCATGGGGTCCACGCTTCCCGTGGCCCGGAAGTTCCGGGGATGCGCCGCGGCAACGGCAAGCTCCAGGGTGAGCGCCGCCGCGAGGGCGGCGCCGGCGAGCACGGCGGCTCGCAGCGCTGCGGGGGCACGCAGCCGCGACACGAGCGCCACGATCGCCGCGGCCTGAAAGAGGAACAGGAACGGAGCGGATTGCAAGAAGAGCCGCGCGTACCCGTACGCCGCCAGCGTCACCGCGACACCGAAGACCATCACGAGCCAGAGAATCGCCCCGCGCCGCAGGATCGGCCGCGAGACCCAGATCCCTGCGCCCAGAAGGATCCAGCAGACCGGCTTCCAGAGATTGAGATCCGGCGTGAAGACGTCGACCGGGCGGCGGGTGCCTGCGAGACCTCCCGGCCAATTCGAGAGGCCGAATCCCAGCGCGTGCGCCTCCGAGGCAAGCGCAATCTTCGTGACGAGGAGGGACGCCGCGGCCCGCGGCTCGCCCAAGAGAAATGACCATCCGCGCCGGTAACCGTGCAGGTAGAGATCGACCTGGGCCGGATCCTGCAGATCGAAGCGCCCGCCGCCCATTTGTTCGACGAGCGCCTCTGGTCGGAACGTGCCGTCGGCGCGCGCGTTGTTCGCGAGCGCGAAGTTCAGCGGTCCGGACCCGGAGACGGCTACCCAGGTGGGGAGAGGCTCGGCGGGGGCGGGCGTCGCCGCGTTGATCCGGGTGAGAGCGCGGTGATTGTGGATCGTCCAAGGGAAGATCACGAGCAGCCCGACTCCGGCGATGCCCGCCGCAGCGGCCGCGACGCGGCGTTTCGGAACCAGCGGCCAGCCGATCGCCAAGGCCATGGGGAAGACCGCGACGAGCCCGAGGTGCTCCGCCCGGGTCAACGCGCCGAGCCCCAGGAGGATGCCGCTTCCCGTCGCGAGGATCGCGGCGGTCCTCCTCCGGTCCGCCGCGAGCGCGTCGCCGAGCAGGACGAGCAGCAGCGCCTGCGCGACGAGGAAGGGGATGTAGATCGTCTCGGTGTTCGCCGCCACCGACGCCACGCACAGTCCGAACGAGAACGTCGCGAGCAGCGCCGCGACGACGGCGACGGAGCGATTCCAGAGCCGCCGGCCGAGGAGGTAGGTCAGCGGCACCACCGTCGCGCCGGCGATCGAGAGCAGGGATCGCACCACGGCCGGTCGTTCCCCCACCCACCCGATGACCCAGGAGAGGACGTAGGCGAATGCGGGCGGGTGGAGCGGGAGGCCCTGGTCGAAGACATCTCCGCGGAGGAGCGCGAGGGCGAACTCGCGGTAGATGCGGCTGTCCCCGTAGTAGAAGATGCTGAACGGCAGATCGCGGTCCACCGTCCCAGCGAGGAACAGCAGATGGACCACCGCCGCCAGGACGAACAGCGCGGCGCACATCGTGGTTTCCGACTTCGTCTGCGGCTGCAACGTGTCCCTCGCGGCGCACGCTACCGCAAGAAAGAGAAAAGCCCCGCCCCCCTGTTGGGGGGCGGGGCGTGAGCTAGACGATGGATCCGGGTGGAATCGATCGAATCAGGGGCAGACTCCACCCGCGTTCTGGATGCGTGGTCCGGCCGACGCGTTGCCCGCCGATCCGTACCCCACGCCGTTGTGGCCGCGGACCAGGTACCACTGGAATGTGGCGAGACCCGGCACTTCGGTCAAGCCCGTCATGGACGAGCCCACCGTCGATCCGCGCTCGCAGGAGTCGATGCTGGCGTCGAGCAGCTTCGTCATATCGGCCGCCGCACCGCGGTAGAGGTAGTGGTTGCTGGCTCCCGCCGCTCCCGACCACGAGACCGAGGTCTTCGAGGTGAACAGCAGCTGCGTGGCCTCTCCCGGAGGCGCGAGACTGCAGGTCGTGCACTGGTACGCACCGGCCGGGTTCGTGATCGTGAGCGACCACGAGTTCAGGGTCCCGGAGTCGAGGTTCGCGTCGTCGGTGATTTCGAGCGTCCACGTGCCGTTGGCCGGGATCCCGTCGAGGCTGGAGAGCAGCCCCTCGGGCCGGAACGAACCGGTGTAAGGCGCCGTGCCCGCGGTGATCGACGTCGCCGCCTCATCGTCGAACACGGTGTTGGTGAAGCCCTGGCCGCTGGGCCCGTTGTCCGTGGTCAGCTCCACGCGCGTGCCGTTCGGGCCGATCAGGAAGATGTCGAGATCGGCGTCGTAGGTGTGGGTGATATTGAGGGTGACGTTGACGTCGGAGACGACGCCGGTACTCGCGATGACGATCGACGACAGGGTGGGAGGCGTCCGGACGTCGGGGATCGGCTTCGGAGTATCGGTCGACGGGTAGTTCGTCTGTGCGATCGGCTGGACCCCCACCTGCACGGTGAAGGAGTCGAGCCACGAGCCTTCGTTCGCCGTCACGTTCAGCTGGAAGGTGATCAACGTGCCGCAGGGCACCCCGCTTCCGACCTGCACGAGGAACGGTCCGTCGCCGAAGCTGAATCCGCCGAGGGGGATCGAGCCGTAGCTCGTCGTCCCATCGACGATGGTGACGTCCGGAGTCGTCGTCGAGAGCGTTGCAACGACCCCCGTGGCGCCGGCATAACCGGTGTTCGCCACCTGCACCGGGATCGAGAGATCGTCGCCCGGATCGACGACGGAGTTCGACCCGCCGCCACCGCAGCTTTCGGCCACGGAGTGCGAGGCCTCCTGGACGTAGGTAGCGTTGCAGGCGAGCACCGGGTAGGTCAGCCGCAGCTGCCACGAGGTGATCGTTCCGACGTTGGCCGCGGCGCGATCCTTGGCCTTGAGTGCCCACGTCCCGTTGGAGAGGATGCCGTTGACACCCGCCAGCGGCGCCTCCGGCTTGAAGCTGCCGGTGAACGGTGCCACGCCCGCGGAGATCAGGGTCGTGGCCGCGTCGTCGAACAGCGTATTCGTGAAGTTGTCTCCCGTTCCGCCGCGACGGAGCGCCAACGGAATCTCGGTTCCGTTCGGGGCGACCAGGAACAGCTCGAGATCGCCGGCGTTGACGTGGGCGACGTTCACCAGCACGTTGACGTCCAGGACCTCCTTGACGTCGGTCACCGCGATCGAGGCAGTGGCGCCCGTGGCGTTGTTGTCGGGGATGGCCACCGCGGGGCCGCTGTAGGTGAACACCGGCTGGTTGTCGGCGGCGGTCGTGAAGCTGAAGTAGGCGCCCCCGTTGTTGTTGACGCTGGAGTTGTTCGTCGCGTCGGTGGACCCGACGTAGAAGAGGTACGGCGTGCACGGAACCAGCCCGCTCACGTGCAGCGAGTGGCTCGTCACCATGGATGCCGACGACACCGGGGTCGACGGCGGCGCCGAGGTCCCGTAGAACGCTTGCGAGTTGGAAAGCTCGTTCGTCGTCCACGTGAGGTCCGCGGCGGTCCCGGTGACGTTCGTCGCCAGGACGCTCGTGATCACGGGCCCGCTGCAATCGATGACCGCGGTGTCGGTTCTCGGGATGTTGAACCCGCCGTAACCGTCGTCCGCGTCGATGTACGTGACGGTGATCGTGTCCCCGTCCGTGATCGAGAGGACGCCGTTACCGGTCGAGGCCGGAGCCGTCGTGAGCGGGATGCTCCCGATGAAGCTCCCGGACCCCGCCGGGGTCTCGGCGAGGACGACCGTCTCGCCGGCACCTTCGGTCGGCGAAGCGATCGAGACCGGCTGGCTGCCGGCGCCCAGGATCGAGAAGTCCACGACGTGGATCTGAGGGGTCTCGGTGCACTTGTACGAGGCCTTGTCGAGGGTCACCTGCCCGACCGTCGGGCACTGCTCCGCCGGGAACGTGAGCTGGATCTCCCACGCGGTGAGCGTGCCGGTATCCACGTTCGCGTCGTCGGTGATCTCGAGCGTCCACGTGCCGTTGGACGGGATCCCGTTGAGGGTCGAGAGGAGCCCCTCGGGCCGGAACGACCCCGTGAACGGCCCCGCACCCGCGGTGATCGACGTCGCAGCCTGATCGTCGAACACGGTGTTGACGAAGTTGGCTTGCTGGTTCCCGTTGTCCGTGGTCAGCTCCACGCGCGTGCCGTTCGGGCCGATCAGGAAGATGTCGAGATCGCCGTCGTAGGTATGGGTGATATTGCCGATCTTGACGTTGACGTCCTGGATGATCTTCGCCTCGGCGACCGTGATGGTTGCGATCACCGTCGTCAGGTCCGTAATCGCCACCGGCGGGCCGGTGTAGGGATACGTGGGCGTGACGTTCGCCAACGTCACGAACCCGTAGTAGGCGCCGCCGTTGTTGTCGCTTGCGACGTTGCCGGCCGGGTCGGTCGCCTGAACCGAAACCAGGTACGCGGTGCAGCCGGTCAGGTTCGCGAGGTGCACGGTGTGCGAGGTCGAGAGCGTCGGGTTCGTCACGGAACCGCTCGGGGGCGGCGTCGTGCCGAAGAAGGCGGTTGCGTTGGTCGGCTCGTTGGTGTCGAACGTCACGTCGACGCTGTTACCGGTGATGTTCGTGAGCTGGACGTTCGAGATGATCGGGCCCGAGCAGTCCACGGCCGCGAACTTCGACACCGGGAAGTTCGGTACGCCGCAGTACGAGACGTCGAGGTAGTCGATCGCGATCGTGTCCCCGTCGGAGATCGAGATCGCCCCGTCGCCAAGGGTCGGGGCATTCGTGGTGGTTCCGAACGTTCCGGTGAAGACTCCGGAGTTGGCCGGATTCTCCGACAGCACCAGATTCTCGGGCCCGTGCTCCGTGTTCGAGCTGATCGAAACGGCCTGCGACCCGGCGCCGGTGAGATCGCCGTCCACCAAGGTGATGTTCAGCGGCGCCCCGCCGCAGTTGTACAGGCTCTGAGTCAGCGAGATCGAGCCGGCGCAGGGCTGGGGCGTCCCCTGGACGCACGTGCTGCCGGGACCGTAACAGCTGGGCGAGGTACCGACGGCCTGCACCACGTAGCTGTAGGTACGGGTGTTCGCCACGTCGGGGTCGGTGTAGCTCGTCCCCGCCACGGTGGCGATCAAGGCCTTTCCGAAATCGCAGCCCGCGTACCCTTCGGAGCGCAGGACCCGGTAGGTCGTCGCGCCGGGCACGGCGCTCCACGACAGGTTGAGGGAGTTGCTCCCCGTGGCGACGGTCAAGTTCGGGGCGGTCGTCGGTCCGCCGGCGCAGCCGCTGTTTTGCGGGGTCGGCGTCGCGCAGGCCATGTTGTGCCGGTTGAAGGCGGCGTGGATCGCCGTCATGTGGGGCGTGCCGTCGACCAGGTTCCCGTTGTCGTCGTCGGCGACGAGCCAGCTCATGTAGGCGTTGGTCGCGCCGCAACCGTCGGAGGTGCTGGGGCAGGTGCACGCGTGCCAGTTCCCGATGGTGCCGCTGCCCTGGTAGAAGAGCCTGTTCCCGACCAGGAAGGCGTCGTTCTGGGACAGATTGAACGGGGCCGCGGTCAGATCGCGGGCTACCAAGTCCCAGGCGGCCTGCCGAGCCGGCGCCGCGTCGCAGTGCACCTGGCGACCGCACGGACCGCTTCCCGAGCTGCACTGGGAGCAGCTGAAGTTCTGCGGCGTGTCCGGAGTGTGGTCCGCGTGCTTGTTCCAGTCGGCGTCCCGGACTCCCGAGCAATCCAGGGAGCAGTGGACCCCGTTGATCGATTCATTGGCGTTGAACCCGGTGCCGTCGGAGGTCATCCCGCAACCGTCGTCGAGGGTCTGAAAGAAGCCGTAGCCGACGCAGGATGCCTGGAGCCTGTAGATGGCGGCGATGTCCGCGTACGCCTCGGACGAGGCGCTCAGCGCGCCACCCGAGTCGTTGTCGTCCATCGCGTGGCCCCACTCGTGGTCGAACACCGCGGCGATCTCGCCCGTGTTCCGGCACCCGCCGCCGCTCCTGTAGAAGTTGATGGTGCCGGCCGACGGGCTGTAGAAGGCGTTGCAGGTCAAGGCGATGTTGACGTTCGTCTGGAGCTGCGCCTGCAGCCACGCATTCGCCGGGAGCCAGCCCCGCGCCTGCTCCATCAGCTTGTTGACCTCGTAGAACGCGGAGCGCGACGCGGCCGTGTTTCCCGCCGACGTGCCGGCGGGCACCACACAATCGTGGTCGCCGTTCACCCCACCCATCAGGATGTCGCCGGAGGCGGTCTGGTTCACGGCACCGCACGTGTCCGTGATGTTGACGTACTTCCCGGAGAAGTGCGTGGTGACCGTGCCGCTCGTGTAGTTGAACAGCCCGGCGCTATTGGTGAAATTGTTGGGAACCGCGAGCCCCGTGTCGGCATAGGGCATCGGATGGTCCGGCTGCATCGTGCCGCACCGATCGTTCGAAGGGCAGATGCCCGTATCCGAGAGCGGGTAGATGCCGCCGGTGACCTTCTTCGTCTCGTAGAGGTTCTGGTCCTCGAACGACAGGACCTCTCCGCTGTGTGCGTCCACCAGGATCTCCCAGCGACCGTCCTCACCCTTGCGCTGGAAGCCGAAGGCCCACACGAGCCGGTGCCAATAGCCCGACCCCACCGGACCGGAGAACCCCTCACCTGCCTGGAACTCCTGCGGCGCGGTCGGGACGATCTCGAGGTCGGGCTTCTTCCAGAGCTGGTCGGTCGTCGCCTTGCCCCCCGCGAACGTGAAGCCGAGGCTCATCGCCTGCTCGTCGGTAATCCGGGGCTGGGTGTCGACGAGAGCATTCCCCCACGTCTCCGTCCCCAACAGGATCAGGTTGCCGCTGTTGATGACCGCGACGATGTGGCCGTACCGGACGGGGACGCCGTTGACGATCTGCGGGATCCGCACGTTCCAGATCGTCTCGCTGACCTGCACCGCATGTTCCGGCCCCAGCTGGGCCGGGTCGATGCCGACCACGGCGCTGTTGCTCACGATGAACTTGCGAACCAGATCCCCCACGATCTTCGGATCGACCTTCTCGACCTTGTGCCCCAGCGCCGAGCCGACGTCCTTCAAGGACAGCGCATTCCCATCACCCCCACCGGGGATCAGGGGGATGCTCGTGACGATGCTCGTCACGGCACCGGAGCGCGGGTCGATGTAGACCTGCGGCTGCCCGTACGCGGCGGCGAAGCCGGTCCACGCGCTCTTGTTCGGGAGCGCATCGAGGACCTGATCGAGTGCGACGTTGCTGGAGCTGATGCGCATCTCGGGCTTGAAGAACTCCTTGGTCGACAAGGCGTTCGCCTGGGGTTTCGGGGCGTCGAGCGCCACGGCGGTCCTGGGCTGGAAGGCCAGGAAGAAGATTGCGATCAAACCAAGCGCGAATGTGATTCGACTGTTCATTCGATGGGTCCTCTCGACGTGGCGACGGAGTGCTGGAAACGGGGCTGGAAGAAGGCGTGGATGTCGGGCGGCCACACCGCTAGCCGGCATGGTTGTTGGGACAGTCCCGCACCGCACCACCGGGCCATTCTCTGCGATTCCCCCCCCTGCGATTGCGGAGTCACAGCGTGGCTGGCGTGATAATAAAGCGATCGAATTATTCGGCGATCCGAGCCTGTGTCAAGCAGATTCGCCGTAGTTTTCGCAGGAAGGCCGCTGGGGAGGGCCTTTGTCCGTATGCTTCCGGCTCCAACGATGGGGGGGACGATGAGATCGGTGTGCCGGATCGTGCTCGTGGGTCTCGTGCTTCTCACCGCGGCTGGAACCGGGCCGCGCGCGGAGGATCCGAAGGACCTCGTCGTCATTCCCCAGTCGGCGCAGGCGGCACTCGTGGCCCGCGACGAGAAGACGACGTTGAAGGCCGCGGCGTTCTTCCTCGCCGAGTGGGACCGGGAGTATCAGGCCGACATGGCGGCGCTCGGCATCCCGTTCGAAGT
>Ga0137451_1000144_pt1 | contig 21568 bp, 18 predicted proteins | sample EasRivERMGT500_2_FD_102336 | JGI IMG/M metagenome (GOLD analysis project Ga0137451, IMG submission 102336) | Soil microbial communities from meander-bound floodplain in the East River, Colorado, USA - East River MetaG ERMGT500_2 | ecosystem: Environmental > Terrestrial > Soil > Floodplain ... | reverse complement strand
GGAGGCGCATCGAGGGGAACCTCGAGCCGGGCTCCCGGGTGATCATCGTGGACGACGTCGTCACGACCGCGGGGTCGACGCTCCAGGCGATCGAGGCGGCGAAGGACGCCGGGCACGAGGTCGTCGCCGTGATCTGCCTCGTCGACCGGGAGGAGGGCGGAGCGGAGAAGCTGGGTAGCTGGCCCTTCTACCCCATCTTCCGGCGCCGGGACATTTTCGAGTAGGACTACTCCCAGAACGAGGCGATCGCGTCGACGACCTCCTCGATCTGGTGCGCGGCAAGCTCCGGGAAGACCGGAAGCGAGAGGACCTCGGCTGCCGCGCGCTCGGTCTCGGGGAAGTCCCCCGGCCGATACCCCAGGCGCGCGAAGCACTCCTGAAGGTGGAGCGGGATCGGGTAGTAGATGCCGAAGCCGATCCCCCGTGCCTTCAGGTGCTCGGCGAGCGCATCGCGCTCGCGCACGCGGATCGTGTACTGGTTGAAGATGTGCCCGGCCTGGGGCGCGCGCGCCGGGATGCGGATCCGCTCCTTGTCCACGAGTCCGGAAGCGTGGAAGAGACGGTCGTAGTGGTCCGCGTGCGCGACGCGCCCAGCCGCCCACCCGTCGAGGTGGGGGAGCTTGACCCGCAGCACGGCGGCCTGCAGCGCGTCGAGCCGGCTGTTCCAGCCGATCTCCTGATGCTTGTACCGCTCGCGCTCGCCGTGGACCCGCAGCAGGCGCAGCTTCGCGGCCAGGGCGGGGTCGCCGGTCGTCATCATGCCGCCGTCGCCGAACCCGCCGAGGTTCTTCGAGGGGAAGAACGAAAACGCTCCGATCGCTCCCATCGCGCCGGCCCGGAACCGCCCGGCGAGCCGTTTCGAATCGTAGGTGGCGCCGATCGCCTGGCACGCGTCCTCGACGACCGGAAGACCTCGGCGCGCGGCGACGTCGAGGATCGGATCCATATCGGCGCACTGGCCGAACAGGTGGACGGGGATGACCGCCTTCGTCTTCGGGCCGATCGCCCCTTCGAGCCTTCCGGGGTCGATGTTGAACGTCTCCCGGTCGATGTCGACGAAGACCGGACGGGCACCCAGCAGCGCGGCGCACGAGGCGCTCGCGAAGAACGAGAACGGCGTCGTGACGATCTCGTCTCCGGCGCCCACCGACAGCGCGCGAAGCGCGAGCACGAGGGCGTCGGTCCCCGAGGCGCAGCCGATCGCGTGGGGGGCGCCGACGTAGGCCGCGATCTCGTTCTCGAGGTCGACGACCTCGCTTCCGAGGATGAACAGCTGGGAGGATACGACCCGCTCGATCGCGGTCATCACGTCGTCGCGGATCGTCTCGAATTGCGGCTTGAGGTCGAGGAGGGGAACGGCCATGGCGCGGCGAATTGTAGACCCGAATCCGCTGATACCATGCGCGGTTCCCGCGGAGGAAGCCGGTTGTCCCGACTGCAGTCCGCCCTCCACGTCTACGTGTTCGCGGCGCTCGGGATCTTCCTGATCGTGGTGCCCTGGTCCGCGGCCTGGGACAACGCGACGGCGCCTCTTCTTTCGACCTGGGTCGGGTCGATTCCGAGGAGCGGATTCGTCCGGGGGCTGGTCAGCGGGCTCGGAGGCCTCAACCTGGTCGCCGCCTGGGGCGAGGCGCGGACGGTGCTCCAGTCCACGAGCGTCGGACGGCGTTGAGCGTCAGGCCGCTCGTCCTGACGATCGGCGCCTTCCACGTCGGCGCGGACGCCGGGGTCGTGGCCGATGCGGCGGTCGTCGCCGAGCTCGACGGGCGGTGCGCCTGCGTGGCGACGGGGTTCGCCGCGGTCGAAGGCGACGAGCCGGTGCCGCTGCCGGCGGCCGTCCTGGCCGCGCAGCTCGCGGGAGCGGCCGCCGAGACGCCGCGCGCGACCCGGGTGGGATGGATCGGCTCCGAGCGCGACGCCCGCGAGATTGCGCTCGTCCTCCAAGCCCGAGCGCCCGACGCGGTCGTGCTGGCTCCCGAGCTGCCGGTCGCGTGCCGCGCGGCGTTTCTCCCTCTCGCCGTCCTCGCCATCGTGCGCGCCGGTGCGGCGCGCGAGATCGACGCGCTTCGGAGCATGGCCTCGCGCCTGAGGGACGAGGGAGCAGCAGCGGTCCTCGTGGCGGGCGCTTCGTTTCGCGGCCGTGTCGTCGATCTGCTGGACGACTCCGGGCGCGTCACGGTCTTCGACACGTCGCGGATCCAGGCCCCCCGCATCGCGGGGCTCGCGGGATCCCACGCGACCGCGCTCGCCGCGCACCTCGCGCGTGGGGCGTCTCTGGTCTCGGCCGCCGAGGCTGCCCAGCGCTACGTCGCGCTCCGGCTGAGGCGCTCGCGCTGAAAAAAATAAGGCGGCCCTTTGCGGGGGCCGCCTCGGAGCTCGACTCTTGGGAGCGAGCTCCCTCTCGGAGGGGTGTGGGAGGAGCGGAGTCAGGGCGAGCTGACGGTGCGCACGCCTCCGGTCAGGAAGCGAGGCGCGCGATGACGCAGGGCCCACCGGAGCTTGCCGAGGAGCTTGTTGATCGGGTGATCGCGAGGCACGAGGCCGATCGGCCGGATCTGACGCCGGTCGACCTTGTCGAGCTCCGCACGCATCGCTTTGTGATTCGGCGCGATCGCGATGCCCCGCTCGAAGGTGGCCAGCGCCTTGGTGGTCTTCCCGGCGAGCAAGTAGACTCGGCCGAGATTGAGGAGGAGCTCGGGGCTGTAGAAGTCGCGGCGGGCGGCGGCCTCGCACGCCTGGACCGCTTCGGGGGTCGCCCCCCGGCTCTGGGCCATGGCCAGGCCGTAGTAGGAGAGGTAACGCATCTGAGGACGCGAAACGCCGTGCTGGCGCTCGATGAGGATGGCGGCTTGGAAGTGACAGGTCGCCGCGGCGGGGTCACCCTCGACCAGCGCCACGAGGCCCTTCCTGAAGCTGTTTTCGGCGGACAGTATAGGCATCTCTCGCAATCCCTTCTTACCCCTACCCGACGATTGAATATGTACGAGCGCCAATGATCTACTACAACAGGTTTTTTGTGCATATGTACAGATTCTTTTTCGACAATATGAATGGTTTGAAACCTGTTGTGCGCTGCGGCGTCGTGCTTGTCGGGATCGCCCAGCTTGGCGGCTGTCGGCGGGAGCCCGCGGACCGGATCGCCGAGCTGCGCGACCTCGCCCGGCACCCGGGGCCCCCCCAGCTCCGGCGCATCGAGAGCGCGTTTGTCGACGCCGACCGCGACGTGCGGGCCACGTCGCTCGTGCTGCTGTCCGAGGTCGCCCCCGAGAGGGGGCAGGAGCTCGCCCGCCGCGGGCTCGACGATGCGGACGGCGTCGTCCGGGCGGCTGCCGTCCGGGTGCTGGCCCCCCACCTCGACGCGCCCCTCACCGAGCGCCTGGCCGTGCTGGCGGCCGGGGATCCGGTGTGGCAGGTGCGCAGCAACGCGCTCGAAGCTCTGTCCGGGTCGGAGGGGGACTCCGTACGCCAAGCGTTCGAGCGAGGGGCGAGCGACGGCAACCCGGAGGTGCGGCGGGCCGCGCTCGTGGCCGGAGCAAGACGGCCGGGCCTGCTCCCGTTCCCCGTGGTCGCGCAGATCCTCGCGGCCGATGAGGCGTGGGAGAACCGGGTGCTGGCGGCCCAGATCCTGGGAGCGTCGGGGGACCCCGCCGCGTACGCCGGCCTCGACGAGGCCGTGAGGGACGGCCACGAATTCGTCCGGGCGGCGGCATCGCGGGAGCGGCAGACCCTGGTGCGGTCGGGAGCGGTCCGGCCCACGCCCCCGCCTGCCTCGCCGGCGCCGGATACGACAAAACGCCCGCCGGGTGTATAGTGGCCTTTCTACAGCCATTCGCGAGAGGGCGCCGCGACCCGATTCGATAGCACCGCGGGGCCCCGCGCCATGCCGGAGCGTTCTGATTCGTCCGAGGCCACGACCGGGGGGCGACCATCGATTTCGTCCGGGGGACACCCCGGGCCAGTTGATCCTCGTCGTGCCCGACTCCGACGGAGAGCGGGAGCTCGGAAGCGTTAGCGGGGACGGAAGCTCGATCGTTCTCGCCGACGGGCGCTTGTTTCGCGTGTCGATTCGCGGCGTCGCGTCGCCGCGCATCGAGGTCGCGCGCTGGGATGTTCCGGGCCCGTACCTCGTCGCGTCGCCGGGCCCGTCGGGGTGGGCGATCGAGCGCACGCCCGCCGGCAGGGCGCTGCCGGAGTGCGACGTGCTGGAGCTACTGACGTTGGCCGCGATCGAGGCTTTGGAGAGACGGTGAGGACACGATGAATCAGTCGGGGTATCCGCAGGGCTTGGGAGGCGGTGGCGCAGGCGGAGGAGGCCGGCGCCGGCGCCGGCGCCGCGGGAAGCGCGGCGGCACGGGGAACGGCGGCGGGGTCGCGGTCGCACGACCGAACGGCGCTCCCGGCGTCTCCGGCGGACCCTCCGGTGCCCGGAGCGGGCGGCTCGCGGACGCGCCGATACCGGAGGGTGAGCCCACCGCCGAGGTTCGAGGAGTGCTGCAGGTCATGCCGGACGGCTTCGGCTACCTCCGCTCGCCCGCGCGGGACTACGACCCGGACGGCTCGGATCCCTGGGTCCCCCGCGAGATCGTGGCGTCGCTGCAGCTCGAGACGGGTGTCGAGATCGCCGGCATGGCGGTTCCCGGCGCCCGGCCGGGAGCGGGGCCCGGGCTCGCGCGCATCGTCTCGCTCAACGCCCTCGATCCGGAGGGCTACGCCAAGCGCACCCCCTTCAAGAATCTCGTCGCCGAGGATCCCACGGCGAGGATTCGCCTCGAGATGGATCCGGCGGAGCTCTCCACGCGCGTCGTGGATCTCATCGCGCCGATCGGCAAGGGGCAGCGCTGTCTCATCGTCGCGCCGCCCAAGGCCGGAAAGACGGTGCTCCTCCAGAAGATCGCCCGCTCGATCACAACGAACCACCCGGAGATCCACCTGATCGTCCTGCTGGTGGACGAGCGTCCCGAAGAGGTCACCGACATGCGCCGCAACGTGAGGGGCGAGGTGATCGCGTCGTCGTCGGACGAGCTGGCCCGAAACCACCTCCAGGTCGCCGAGATCGCGCTCGAGCGCGCCAAGCGGCTCGTGGAGACCGGGCGCGACGTCGTGGTGCTGCTCGACTCGATCACGCGGCTGTCCCGCGCCTACAACAACGAGCAGAAGGGCTCGGGGCGGGTGCTCACCGGCGGCATCGACGCGCGCACGATGGAAAAGCCTAGGCGCTTCTTCGGCGCCGCGCGCAAGGCGGTCTCCGGAGGCTCGCTCACCGTGATCGGGACGGCCTTGGTCGACACGGGGAGCCGCATGGACGAGGTCATCTTCCAGGAGTTCAAGGGAACCGGGAACACCGAGATCGTGATGGACCGGTCGCTGTTCGAGCGGCGGATCTTCCCGGCCATCGACATCTCGAAGAGCGGGACGCGCAAGGAGGAGAAGCTGTTCGATGCCGAGGAGATGCAGAAGGTGACGCTGCTGCGGCGCGCGCTCGCCCCCCTGCGGCCGGCGGAGGCGATGCAGCTGCTCACCGGACGCCTCGAGAAGTCCGCCACCAACCGCGAGTTCCTGCAGAACCTGCTCAGCTGAGGGCGCCGGCCGTGCTCTCCGTCAGCCGCAAGGCCCAGCGATTCACCGAATCCGTCATCCGCGAGATGACCCGCCTGTGCCGCCAGCACGACGCGATCAACCTCGCCCAGGGCTTCCCCGATTTTCCCGCGCCGGCCGAGGTCAAGGACGCCGCGTGCCGCGCGATCGAGGCCGACGTCAACCAGTACGCGATCACGTGGGGGGCGAAATCGCTTCGCGACGCGATCGCCGCGAAGACGACCCGGCTCTACGGTCTCGAGATCGACCCCGAGCGCGACATCGCGGTCACCTGCGGCGCCACCGAGGCGATGATCGCGTCCATCCTCGCGATCGTCGATCCCGGCGACGAGGTCGTGGTCTTCGAGCCCTTCTACGAGAACTACGGCCCCGACGCGATCCTCGCCGGTGCCACGCCGAGATTCGTGCCGCTGAGGCCTCCCGACTGGAACTTCGACCCGGACGAGCTGGCCGCCGCCTTCGGAGACAAGACGCGCGCGATCATCCTCAACACGCCCAACAACCCGACCGGCAAGGTGTTTTCGCGCGACGAGCTCTCGACGATCGCGCAGCTGTGCCGCAAGTGGGACGTGATCGCGCTGTCCGACGAGATCTACGAGCACATCCTCTACGACGGAGCCCGTCACGTGCCGATCGCGACGCTCCCGGGGATGGCCGATCGCACGGTGACGATCAACGCCCTCTCGAAGACCTACTCCGTGACGGGCTGGCGCGTGGGCTGGACGATCGCCTCGGCGCAGCTCACGGGCGCGATCCGCAAGGTGCACGACTTCCTCACGGTCGGGGCGGCCGCCCCGCTCCAGGAGGCGGGCGCCCTCGCCCTGGCGCTACCCGACGCCTACTACGCGAAGCTCGCCGAGGACTACCGCGCGCGCCGGGACCTCCTCCTCGACGGGCTGCGGGGCGTCGGGTTCCGGTGCGAGCCGCCGCGGGGCGCGTACTACATCCTCGCCGACGCGAGCGCGCTCGGCTGCCGGGACGACGTCGCGTTTGCCCGCCGGCTCGTCGAGGACGCGGGGGTCGGGGCGGTTCCCGGATCGTCGTTCTTCTCGCGCCCCGAGCTGGGGCGCTCTCTGGTCCGCTTCGCCTTCCCCAAGAGGGAGGAGACGCTGCACGAGGCGGTCGCGCGCCTGACTCGCGCCCTGGCTCACTGAAGCACCGATCCTCCGTTCACGTTGATCACCTCGCCGGTGACGAAGCCGGCCAGATCGGAGCACAGGAACAGCACCGCCCCCGCCACGTCCTCGGGGGTCGCCGCGCGGCCGAGCGGAATCGTCTTCAGGATCGCGTCCCGGCGCTGCCCGAGCAGGTCGTCCCGCGTCATGTCGGTGACCGTCCACCCGGGCGCCACCGCGTTGACCAAGATGCCGAACGGCGCGAGCTCGAGTGCTAAGGACTTCGTCAGCGCGATCACGGCGCCCTTGGTCGCCGCGTAGTGGGCATGGAGCGCCTCGCCGCGCTGGCCGGCGGTCGAGGCGATGCTGACGATCCGCCCCGACCGGGCCTCCTTCATCGCCGGGACCGCCGCGCGGACGCAGTGGAAGGTCCCGGTCAGGTTGATCGAGAGCATCTCCTGCCACTCGGCATCCGACAGCTCCTCGACGGGGGAGCCCTTCCAGATCCCCGCGTTGTTGACGAGGATGTCGATCCCGCCGAACCGCGCGACGGTCTCGTCGACGAGCATCTCGGCGTCGGCGCGCTGCGCGACGTCGGCGGACAGCGCAAACGCCTCGCCCCCGGCCGCCTCGATCTCGTCGACCACCATCTGCGCCGAGGGGGATTCGACGCGGTAGTTCACCGCAACGCGGGCCCCGGCGCGTGCGAGGGCGAGGCAGCAGGCGCGGCCGATGCCGCGCGAGCCTCCGGTGACGAGGGCGGAACGGCCGCGGAGCTCGATCATGCGCGGACCCCTTCGGCGCGGTCGGGAAGGAGCGCGAGCTGGCCGCACGCGGCGCGCGCCTCGACACCGCGGCTCCAGCGGATGCTCACGGGAAGGTCCCAGCCGAGGAGCCGGTCCCGGATCGCGACGATGCGCTCGCGCTTCGGCGAGACGTAGGGGAGCCAGCCCGGCACGGCGTTGAACGGGATGAGGTTCAGCTTCGCGGGCGTGGCGCGGAGGATGCCGCGCAGGCGCGAGACGTCGGCGTCCGTGTCGTTGATCCCCGCGAGGAGCACGTACTCGAACGTGAACCGCTCTCCGGTGGCGGCAGCGAAGCGGCGGCACGCCTCGAGGAGCGTCGCGATCGGGTACTTGCGGTTGACCGGCATGATCCGGTCGCGGACGGCGTCGGTCGTCGCGTTGAGGGAGACGGCCAGCCGTGGGCGCTGAGCCTCCCCGGCGAGGCGATCGATGGCAGGTGCCAACCCGGAGGTCGAGACCGTGATCCTCCGGCGCGAGAGCGCGAATCCGTCCGGGTCGGTCAACAGGCGGAAAGCGGCCATCACCCGGTCGTAGTTGTGCAGCGGCTCGCCCATCCCCATGAAGACGACGTTGAAGGGGGCTTCGAGGCCGCGGTCCTCGCGCACGAGAGCGACCTGTCCCGCGATCTCGCCGGCGTCGAGATGGCGGACGAACCCCATCTTCGCGGTGAGGCAGAAGTCGCAATCCAGGGCGCAGCCGACCTGGCTCGACAGGCACAGCGTCACGCGGCCGCGCTGCTCCATGAACACGCTCTCGACCGTGCCGCCCGACGGCAGGGCCATCCGGTACTTGATCGTCCCGTCCGCGGCCTCGACCCGGGCGTCGATGCGGGGGAGCTCGATGCGGACTTCCGCGGCGATCCGGGCGCGCAGCGCCTTCGGCAGGTCGGTCCACGCGGCCGGGTCGACCACCCCTCGGGCATAGAGCCACCGGAACGCCTGCTCCCCGTGGAACGGCTTGGCGCCCAAGCGGGTGAGCGCCTCACCCAGCTCGTCCCGCGTCGCTCCGAAAAGATTGCTCGACGGCATGGATCGAGTCTAGTACGGTGCGCGGTCCGTCATGCGACGAGACCACCTCGCCTTCCTCCTCGGCGGCCTGGCCTTCGGGATCCTGATCGGCTTCGGCCTCTTCAAGGCCGTGGCCATGAGGCCGAGCGCCGCGACCCAGGAATCCGGTTCTGAGATCCCCACACCGGCGGGGCCCGCAGCGCCGACGCAGACGCTGGGAGCGGCCCCGGCCGGCGAAGGCGGCGGCGCGCCGATGCTCGCGGAGATAGGCGCGCTGAAGGAGCGCGTCCGCGTGGACCCGGCCGACGCCGAAGCCTGGGTCCGGCTCGGCAGCCTCTACCAACAGGCCGGCATGGCCGAGCAAGCCGTGGAGTTCTACGAGCGCGCCGTGGCCCTGCGCCCCGGCGACGCCGCGCTTCTGAACGAGCTCGGCATCTGCTACCAGGCCGCGCACCAGCTCGAGCGGGCGCTTGCGACCTTCGAGCGCGCCCAGAAGGCCGATCCGGCGAGCTGGGAGGCGATCTACAACGCCGTCATCACGGAAGCGGCGTTGAGGAGGTTCGACCGGGCCAGGGCGGACCTCGCACGGCTGCGGCGGCTCAAGCCGGACGCGCCCAGCCTGGATCAGCTCGAGCAGGCGGTTTTGCACGTCGAGAGGGAGGCCGGGGCGTCGCCTGCGCCCTGACGTGGCCCCCCGGAGAGCGGAACCCTATATTCCGCGCCTCGAGGGACAGGGGATGAGCGCCGATCGGATCTCGCAGCTCCATGAGCAGGCCTCCGAGCACTACCTGAACGGGGACTACACCGCCGCGCTGGCGTCCTGGCGGGAGGTTCTGGCTCTCGATCCGGGTAACGAGGCCGCGCGCGAAGGCGCACGCATGGCCTCGCAGTTCAGCCAGGAGCAGGCGCCCGTCGCGGGTGCGGCCGGTGCGACCGCCCCCGACCTCGAGCACGACGTCGAGCTCGGGCTCAAAGTGCTGGACAGCCTCGGCTCGAAAGCCCCGGGCCCTCCGACGTTCGACCTCGGCGACCCTTCGCAGACCGATGCCGCGCCGGTCATGGCGCCGATCGAGGAAGGCTGGGAGCCGCCCGCGGCCGAGGACGTCGGCTTCGGCCTCGCCCCGGCCCCGGCGACCGTCGAGTCCCCCGCGGCGCCGACCGCCGCCGGGCTCGAGCTGAGGCGGCGCGTCGACGATCTGCTCGCGCAGGCGCGCGCCAAGGTCGAAGCGGGGGAGCGTGACGAGGCGCTCGCGATCCTGGCACGCGTGAGCATCCTCGACGAGGAGAACGCCGAGGCGGCCGCGATCCGCGCGCAGATGGAGGCGTCGGGAAAAACCGACCTCGACCGCGTCGAGCAAGCGATCATCGAGGGGGTCTCGGCGCTCGAGTCCGCCCGGCTCGACGACGCCGAGCGGCTGTTCCAGGAGGCCCTGAACATCACCCCCGAGCACCGGGAGGCACTCCATTACCTCGAGCAGGTCGCGACGCGGCGCGCCGCGGCCGCCGCTCCGTCCGAGCCCCCGGTCGAGGACTTGCTGGGGAGCGGCGACCCGTTCGGGGATCTCCCGGCCGCCCCGCCGTCCGAGCCTGCCGCGATTCCGATCGCGTCGAAGGCGAGAGCTTCGCGCGCGCTGCCGCCCTCCATGCCGGAGCCGCAGCGGCCGGCGCGGACGGGACGCAAGCTTCCCTCGCTCAAGGTTCTCCTCATTGCCGGCTTCGGGGGCATCGCCGTCGTCTGCGCGGTGATGGCCGTGCCCATGTGGCTCGACCGCGGCACGACCCCGCCTCCCGCGTCCCCGGCGCGCACGTCGGCCCCGCGGCCGGCGGCGGCGCAGGGAGCGGTCGCGAATCCGGGACCTTCGACAGCGACGCCGGCGGGTGCCGAACGCGCCGCGGCGGTTTCGCGGACCCTCGAAAAGGCGAAGCGGCTGACCGACGCGGGGGATTTCGCCGGCGCCGTCGTCGCCTACAACGAGGCGATCACCCTCGATCCCGCGAACCTCGATGCCCGCGCCGGACTCGCGAGCGCCGGGGCCCACTACAGGGCCGAGAAGGCGGACCAGGATGCGCTCAAGGCGATCGAGTCGGCCTTCGCGGGGGGCGAGTACGCCACCGGACTGAGGCTCGCCTACCGGCTTCCCGCCACCGTCGACGTGGCCCGGATCGAAAAGGTGAAGCTCGCGGGGTGGTACAACCTCGCGATCGTCGCGCTGCGCGCGGGGGACTGCCGGGCGGCGCTCGGGAACCTCGACGAGGTCCTGACGCTCGCCCCGGACGACCCCGAGGCCAGAAAGCTCAAGGACTTCGCGACGCGCTACGCCGACATTCCGAAGGACCGTGCGTTCCTGGACACGGCCGAGGCGCTTCCGTTCCGGCCCTTCCCCTAGTGCCGGAAGTGGCGGCGTCCGACGAGGACCATCGCCATCTCGCGCTCGTTCGCCGCGGCGACGACCTCCGCGTCGCGAATCGATCCTCCCGGCTGGATGACCGCGGTGATCCCCGCCTCGGCGGCGAGATCCAGACCGTCGCGGAAGGGGAAGAAGGCGTCCGAGGCGAGCGCTACGCCTGAGAGCCCGGCAGGCGCCTTCTGGATGGCGAGGCGTACCGAGTCCACGCGGGACATCTGCCCGGCGCCGATGCCCAGCGTGCTCACGGCGTTCGCGAGGACGATCGCGTTGGACTTGACGTGGCGCACGACGGTCCAAGCGAACTGGAGCGCGCGCCACTCTCCCGCGTCGGGGGGGCGCCGCGTCGCGACCGTGGCGTTCCGCACGCTCTCGTCGGCTTCGTCCCACTCCTGCGCGAGCACCCCGCCGTGCACCCGCCTCAGGTCGAGGCCCGCCCGGCGTCCGCGACGTCCGGGGCCCGTCTCCAGGACGCGGAGGTTCTTTTTTCGCCCCAAGACCGCGCGTGCCGGGGGATCGATCTCGGGTGCGGCCACGCCCTCGTAGAACGCCTCGACGACGCAGGCGGCCGCCGCCTCGTCGAGGACGCCGCCGAAGGCGATGACGCCGCCGAAGGCGCTCGTCGGATCGGAGGCCAGAGCGGCCTGGAAGGCCGCGGCGGCCGTCTCGCCGGTCGCCGCCCCGCAGGGGTTCCCGTGCTTGACGATGACGCAGCCGGTCCCCCCGAGATCCGCCGCGAGGCCGAGCGCGGCGTCGAAGTCGAGGATGTTGTTGAACGAGAGAGGCTTCCCCTGCAGGACGGAGGCGCCCGCGATCGATCCCGGCGGCGAGGGCTCCTCGCGGTAGAACGCGGCATGCTGGTGGGGGTTCTCGCCGTAGACCAGGTCGAACGCCTTGGGAAGGTCGAGCTTCAGCCGGGCGGGGATCGCCTCATCGGGGGCCAGGAAGCTTGCGATCGCCGCGTCGTAGGCGGCGGTGGCGCCGAACGCCTTCGCCGCGAGCCGTCGCCGCAGCTCCCGCGACAGCTGGCCGTGCGATCGCAGCTCGGCGAGCACCGCGTCGTAGTCCGCGGGATCGACGACGACCCCGACGTCCTCCCAGTTCTTCGCCCCGCCTCGCACCATCGTCGGTCCGCCCACGTCGATCATCTCGATGATCTGCTCCGGCGTCTTGGTCGGATCGGCTTCGGTCTTTTCGAAGGGGTAGAGGTTGACGACGACGAGGTCGATCGGCGCGATGCCGTGCTCGTCGAGTTCGCGCACGTGCCCGGGGTTGGCCCGGACGGCGAGGATGCCCGCGTGGATCCGCGGGTGGAGCGTCTTCACCCGGCCGTCGAGCATCTCGGGGAATCCGGTCAGGTCGGCGACGCGGATCACCGGGAGCCCCGCTTCGGCGAGGAGTCGCGCCGTGCCGCCCGTGGAGACGAGCTCGATGCCGAGCGCGTGCAGCTCCCTCGCGAACGGTACGAGCCCCTGCTTGTCGAACACGCTCAGAAGCGCGCGACGCGCCGGATTCACTGCGCGGCGCCCCGATACGGGGTGCCGCCCATGTCGCCGTGGCAGCGGCTCCAGGCGGCGAGCCACGCCTGCACGATGTCGGTGACCGCGTGCGAGTAGGAGAGGGAGGCCACGGCGAACGGGACCGAGCGGTCGTCAAAGGCGATCGGATCGTCCCAGCTCGGCGCCGCGGCGTACGCCTTGGCGAGCGTGCCGTCCTCCGCGCGAGCGCGCTCGAGAACGCCGAGCGTGAACCCTCGCATGTCGCCCCGTGCCAGCGACGGGTTGTCGTGGCCGTAGAAGACAAGCGGGAACCGGTCGCGCCGGCCCTGCGCGAATCCGCCGAAGTGCGCGTACCGCCGCTCGTCCCCGCGTCCCCCCGCGTTGGGAGGGAATCCGGCGTCGGCGACGTAGTGCGCAAGCCCCCCGAACCTCTCGGCGACCGTGTGAAAGGAGGATTTTCCGACGGAGGCGATCAGTTCCTGGGTCGCGGCGTCCACGGAGCGGTCGAGCGACCCGTGCTCCCAGGGGGGCCGGTGCTCCGGCCGGTCCTCGCGCGTCATGGGGTCGAGCATGCCGCGCAGCACGTCCTTCCTTCGCTTCTCGAGCACCTGCCGGAGCGACGGAGGGAGCAGCTTCAGGGCGTCGTCCACCATGCGCACGCGCGTGGGTGCCGTCCAGGCGTACGCGTCGATCGAGAAGAGCACGACGGCGGCGAGCGGGGCGACGACGCGAAGCGCGCGCATGCGGCGCAAATCCTAGCTCACTTCTTGTCGGGTGAGGGTGAGGGTTTGGGCTCCGGCTTCGCCTTCGGTGCCGGCTCCGGCTTCTGCATCTGCACGAGCGGGAGTCCGAACGCGCCGGTCTGCGACTGATAGATCTGCAGCTTCACCGCGAGCAGGTGCTCGTTGTTGACGACCTGAGGATTGATGCGCGCATCGCCCAGGCGCGGGTCGAGCACGAGCGCGCGCCGGTATTCCTCGATCGCGTTGTCGTAGTCCTTGCGAAGGTCGTAGGTCGCGCCAAGGTTGTAATGGGCCAGCGCGTTGTTCGGATCGAGCTCGATCGCCTTCTTGAAGGCGGACTCGGCCGAAGAGTGATGCTCCAGCCCCGACTCGAGCGTGCCGTAGTTCAGCCACAGCGTCGCATCGTTCTTGTTGAGCTTGAGCGCGTACTCCTGAAACATCAGGGCGAGCCGGATCATGCCTCGCTTGCCGAGGTACGTCGCGAAGTCGCCGACCTGCGCCGGCGAAGCTTGCCCGTGATCGATGAGGTCGAGATAGGCGACCGCGTTGTCCTCGCGCCCGATCGGGCCTTCCCGCAGGCGCTGCGACGTCTTGAGCAGCGCGGCGTCGGGCAGCGGAGGGGGCGTCGGCGTGGGCACGGGCGTGGGCTTCGCAGCCGGAACCGGAGCCGGAACCGGAACGGCCGGCTCGACCGCAGGCGCCGGTGACGGGAGCGGCGCATCCGAGGCCGAAGGCGTCGGCGAGGGTGCGGGCGAAGGCGAAGGCAGGGGGCTCGAGACGGGGTCCGCGGCGATCACCGCGGAGACCGCGAGGATCATCGCGGCGACGGCCGGGGCTTGCGAGCGAATCATCAGGGGGCTCCCGTGGGTCAGCGGCCGGGGCGGGCTTTGACGACCACCTTCCGGTCCTTCACGATGACCCGAAGCTCGACTCTATCGCAGCCGCTTTTCTCCCGCAGCTTTCCCGCCTGGGAGGCGATCCCCCGAAGGAAGCTATCGAAGGAGAGCTTGGCCTCCTGCTCTCCGGCTTTCTTGCGGGCGTCGAGCAGCCGGGCGTGAAGCGCCTTGAGGCTGTCGCGCTCCTGCATCGGATCCTGAAAGGTGCAACGCGCGACGAGCTGCTCGTCCCTCCCGGCGCGCTCGGCGACCGCCGGGGCCGGGCGCTCGCCCTCCTCGAGCGTACGGATCGTCTTGGCCCACAGCTCCGACATGCTGTTGAACCGGCTGACGAGGGAGTTGAAGTGGAAGCGCGCGGAGTACTTCCGGATCGACGCGTTCGAGTACCGCTTGATGAGGCGCTCGATCTCCGCCCGCAGCTCGAGCGGCTGCCGCGGCACCGAACCGGCGAAGAACATGTCGTATTGGATCTTGAGCTGCCGGAGTCCGATCTCGAGGCGGCCTATATCCGCTTCGAGCTCTGCGGAGAGCACGTCCTGCACGGCGCGGCCCCTCTATAATCCGGCGTCCGAGACGGGTTTTCGAAACGCCACAAAGTATAGGTTTCGGTCGCTGCCGATGCAATTCCGACATTTTCCGGCCGTACGACGGAGATATGGATAAGCAAGATGACCGAAGGAGCCTGCCGGCGGTCGGGAGGCTCCTCGAAGATCCCTCGCTGAGCGACGCGATCTCACGCTGGGGTCGCCCGCTCGTCACCGAGCTGCTCCGGGAGGAGATCGATCAGGCGCGCCGCGGCTCCCCGGCGGGAGACTGGGCGCGGCTCGTCGAGGAGCGCGCCGTGGCGCTGCTCGAGCCCGCGCCGCGCGTGGTGATCAACGCCACCGGGGTGGTCGCTCACACCAACCTCGGACGCTCGACCCTGTCCGAGGAGGCCGCACGCCGGGTGGCGCAGGCGGCGACTTGCTACCTCGACCTCGAATACGACGTCGCGCGGGGCCGGCGGGGCGACCGCATGGACCATCTCGCGCCGCTGCTGGCGCGCTTGTTCCCGGGCCGCGCCTCGCTCGCCGTGAATAATAACGCCGGCGCGATCTTGCTCGCGCTCCGCGCCCTCGCGAAGGGGCGCGAGGTCGTCATCTCGCGCGGCGAGCTCGTGGAGATCGGCGGCTCCTTCCGCATCCCGGACATCCTCGCCGCATCCGGGGCGAAGCTCGTCGAGGTCGGGACGACCAACCGCACGCGCCTTGCGGATTACGAGGCGGCGATGGGGACGCGGACGGGCGCCCTGCTCAAGGTGCACACCTCGAACTTCGCGGTCGTCGGCTTCACCGAGGAGGCCTCGATCGAGGATCTCGCCGGCCTCGCGCGTGATCGCGCCTTACCGCTCGTGGTCGACTGGGGCAGCGGGGACCTCGTGGATCTGGCGGCTCATGGCATTCCCGACGAGCTCCCGGTCGGCGCGCTGCTCGACCGGGGCGCGGACCTCGTCACCTTCAGCGGGGACAAGCTCTTGGGAGGCCCGCAGGCCGGACTCGTCGTCGGCCGCGAGGACCTCGTGAAGCGGCTGCGCAAGGACCCGTTCGCGCGCATCCTCCGCCTGGACCGCCTGCAGATCGCGGCCCTCCACGCCACGCTGTCGGCGTACGTGCGCGGGCGCGCCTTCGACGAGATTCCCACCCTGAGAATGCTCGCGCTCCCGGCGGAGGAGATCGGCGCCCGCGCGCTTTCGGTCGCGCACGACGCCGCGCGCCGGGCGCCGGACCTGCGCTGGCGGATCGAGGACGGCGTGTCGCGGCCCGGCGGGGGATCGTCCCCGGTGGGGGCGATCCCGACGAAGCTTCTCGTGATCGAGCCCGCGCGCGGCGGGATCGCAGCCGTCGAGCGGCGCCTGCGTCAGGCCAGCCCGCCCGTGGTCGCACGGATCCACGACGGCGCGCTGCTCCTCGACTTGCGGACCGTGCTCCCCGAGCAGGATGCCGCGCTCGCGACCGCGCTGGCGACCGCTACACGTTGAAGCGGAAGTTGACCACGTCGCCGTCCTTCATGACGTAGTCCTTGCCTTCGAGGCGCAGCGTCCCGCGGTCGCGGCACGCCGCCCAGCTGCCGGCCGCCACCAGGTCGTCGTAGCCGCACAGCTCGGCGCGGATGAACCCCTTCTCGATGTCGGAGTGGATGACCCCGGCCGCCTGCCGCGCCACGGTCCCGCGCCGGATCGTCCAGGCGCGGCACTCGTCCTCCCCGGCGGTGAAGAACGAGATCCGCCCGAGCAGGTGGTAGGACGCACGGATCATGCGATCGAGCGCGGGCTCGGCGATGCCCAGCTCGGCGCGGAACGCCTGCGCATCGGCCCGATCGAGCTGCGCGATCTCCGATTCGATCTTCGCCGACAGCGCGACGACCTCGGTGTGCGGATGTCCCGCGAGCGCTTGGAGCGCGAACGCGTCGGCCCCGCCCGCGAGCTTCCCGGCATCGCCCTCGTCCGCGTTGACGACCAGAAGCAGCGGCTTGAGCGAGAGGAACGTGAAGCCGCGGAGCCGCTTGATCTCGTCCTCGGTGAACTCGAGGTTGCGCAGCGGCGTTTCCTTTTCCAGGGCGCCCAGGCAGCGCCGAAGCGTCTCGAGGTCCTTCTTGTCCTCGTCGCGCCCCGTCTTCTTCACGGCGAGCTCGAGCTTCTCGAGGCGCCGCTCCGCGATCGTGTGATCGGCGAGGATGAGCTCGGTCTCCATCGTCGACGCGTCGCGCGCGGGGTCGATCGCGCCCTCGGCGTGCGGGACCGCGTCGTCCCGGAAGCCGCGGACGACGTGGGCGAGGGCGTCCACCGTCCGGAGCTGCTCGAGCGGAAGCGCCTCCGCCGCCTCGCCCTTCTCGACGCCCGCGAGGTCCATGTACTCGACGGTCGCGGGGGTCGTCTTTTTCGGCTTGTGCATCTCGGAGAGCCGGTCGAGGCGCGGATCGGGGACTTTCGAGACGCCGATCTGGACGGCGTCCCGGGCCCCGGGTGCCGTCGCTTGCGCCCCCGTGAGAAGCCGGAAGAGGGAGGACTTGCCGGTCTGTGGAAAGCCGAACAATCCGAGACGCATCCTTCGCTCCGAGAAAGCGTGGATGGTAGCAAGGTGTTATCGTTCGCCGTCGCGTTCGAGCCTTAATCGGGGCGTAGCGCAGCCCGGTAGCGCGCCTGCTTTGGGAGCAGGTGGTCGGGGGTTCAAATCCCTCCGCCCCGACCAAACCTACCCAGCAAGTGCTAGGCTCTTGGCCCGTTCCTCGAGGTGGTCATTCGCGCGTGTAGCTCAGCCCGGATAGAGCACTAGCCTCCGGAGCTAGGTGTCGCAGGTTCAAATCCTGCCACGCGCACCAGATAGCGAGCGGCCCCCGCGTTCTTGCGGGGGCCGCACCCTTTCGTTAGAGTCCCGGAGCCTGGAGAACGCGCCTGTAGCTCAGGCGGAAAGAGCAACGGCCTTCTAAGCCGTGGGTCGGGGGTTCGAGTCCCTCCAGGCGCGCCAGTCGGTTCGAGCGTCACGTGCGGTGGGTGTAGCTCAGTCGGTAGAGCTCCAGACTGTGGATCTGGCTGTCGTGGGTTCAAATCCCATCACCCACCCCAACTACTCACAGGACGGGCTGCCCATTCCGGGCGCCCGTGGACGATCGGCGGACGGCTCGCCCCATGAGCTCTCTCTCTCCCCGTCGAAGTACTGGACGAGGTAGAAATACCCCTCTCCTCGCGGTGGCACGGCAGTGTCAGGCTGTTCGGCGCTGCTCGTCCCTCGAACCCGTGCGGTCACGCAGGTCGTCACGCCGAGGTCGATCCCGTTTCCGTTGGTCCTGAGGCTGCGGAGCGATCCACGGAGGACGTCGAAGTGGTGCGCGGTGTCGACGCTCTGCCACGAGACCGTCGTCGCCGCGGTATTCGAGACCCGAAGCGAGATCGGGTTGTCCAAGTGGGAACGATCGTGAGGGACCACGACACTCGCCGTGGCCACGGTCGCGTTCCCGGATGGGTCAGCGGCAAGGAACGTCGCGGTATACGTCCGACCGGGCCCATCCCCGTCCCGCTCGGCGCGAAGCTGAAATGCGCGATCGTCCGTTCCCGGCAATGCACCCTGGATGTCTGCGCTCGTTTCACCGTCTTGGGCGACGAGCGAATCGTCGGGCTCACTACTCGAAACGCTCTCGAGGACGATGGCGACGGACCCGCACGCGTCGCTCGCGGTGATCGCCGCGGCGACATCGACCATTCGATGATTCGGGGGCCAGAGCACCTGCGGAGCCAAGTCCAGATGCAGGTTCGGCGGCGTCTGGTCCGAGACGGTCACGATCAACTCATCGGACGAAGTCGCGCCACCGTGATCGCGGATGGTCAGCCGGACGGTGTGAGCACCCAGGACGAGTGGGACGACGACCTGCGGCCCCTCGGCGAGCGTCAAGGCCCCCTCGGTCCAGACGTACGACACGATGTCGTCGTCGGTACCGGGAGTCGAATCGGGATCGGAGCTCGCCGAGCCGTCCAGCAACACGGACGCGCCGCCGTTCACGCATTCCAGCCGCTGATCTCCGCCCGCTTCCGCTTGGGGCGGGCGGTTCGTGGGGGCGCAGTACCTTCCCCCGCTGTTGAGGGCGAGGTCGTACATGCCCGAGCCGCCCCAAACGACCATCTCCTCCCCGGTCCAAACCGTGGTGTGCGATCTTCGAACCGAGGGGACGTGTCCCTCTTGTGAGACGAGCGTCCATGTACCGGTAACCGGGTCATAGCGCTCGCCCGTGTCCAGGTAGTAGGGATAAGGCACGGCGTCGCTGAAGCCCCCCCAGACAATCATCTCGGTCCCCGTCCACGCGGCCGTATGAAGGATCCGGCTCACGGACTCTTCGATCATCGGTGGCAGCGGCAGCCATCGGTCGGCGACCGGGTCGTACCTACTCCCCGCGTGCGAGTAACCCTCCACGTTGCCGTAACCTCCCCACACGATCATCTCCGAGCCGGTCCAAATCGCCGTGTGCCAGATCCGCCCCTTGGGCGTCTCGGCGGTTCGCACGGTCGGCAGCCATGAATCCGCCAGGGGGTCGTATCGCCCACCGGAATCCAAGTACTCGACGAAGCCGGTGGTGCCGCCCCAGACGATCATGCGGTCCCCGGTCCATACCGCCGTGTGAGACCTCCGCTCCATCGGGACGTTCGCCCCGACCGAGGTGGACTTCCAGGTATCGCTCGACGGGTCGTATCTGCCGCCGGTCTTCAACTGAGGGGAGTCGAGGCCGAATCCACCCCAAACGATCATTTCCGACCCCGTCCACACCGACGTGTGATCGAAGCGCGCGACGGGCGTCGTGGGCGAGATGGCAGTGGCTCGCCAGATGTCGTGGATCGGATCGTAGCGTCCACCGGTGTTGCTCGTGCCTTGGGAGGTGGTGTTCCCTCCCCAAACGATCATCTCGCTTCCCGTCCAGACGGCGGTTGCGCCCGTACGAGGGGCCGGTGTTCCGGCGCCTCTCGACGTGGCGGTCCAGGAGTCGAGCAAGGGATCGTACCGACCACCGCTATCGAGCCCGCCGCCCCAGATGATCATCTCCGTGCCGGACCAGACCGCGAGGTGATTCGATCGAGGTGCCGGCATGTTCGACCCGTTCGAGACAGGAACCCAAGTGTCCGTTTGCGGTCGATAGCGTGCTCCGTTTCGAAGCGCGGAGACTCCCGTTGCGACCCCGCCCCAGACGATCATCTCGTCGCCGGTCCACACGGTTGTGTGCGAAATGCGCGCTGACGGCGTTCCCGACGACACGGCCGTTGGGGTCCAGGAATCGGAGACAGGATCGTAGATTCCGCCCGTGTTGAGGAGCACCGAGCCCGGGAAGAACCGGCCGCCCCACACGATCATTTTTCCGGAGGCCCACACCGCGGTGTGGTCTGCGCGGAGCCCCGGCACACCCGGTCCGGTCGAGGTGGGCCGCCAGGAGTTCGAGACGGGATCGAACCGCCCACCCGTGTTCCCGGGGTCGCCGCCGCCCCAGACGATCATTTCCGTCCCCGACCAAACAGCCGTATGGCCCAGCCGCCCGTTCGGAACGTTGTCGAGGGGTGTCGGTTCCCACGTGTCGGTGATGGGATCGTAGGTTCCGCCAGTAAAAGTCACTCCCCGGTTGTTTCCGAGGTCGCCACCCCAAATGATCATCTTCGAACCGGTCCAGACCGCTGTGTGTCGGGACCGTGCGGCGGGGACGTTGACGCCCGTGGATGTGGGCATCCATTGATCCGATGTCGGGTTGTATCGGCTTCCGACGTTGGTCACGCTGCCCGTGGCCGACATTCCGCCCCACAGGATCATCTCCGTCCCCGTCCACACCGCCGGAAGGTCCAACCGGTCGATGGGGACGACCGGGTCCGGAGCCATCGACCTCCATGAATCCGTCGCCGGATCGTACCGGCCGCGATCCGTGGTGTTGCCTCCGAACCCCTGCGCCTTGACGATCATCTCGGCGCCCGTCCAAACGGCGGAGACAACTTCGCGGTCAGGCGGTCCACCGCGAGTGTTGATCGGTCGCCAGGCATCGGTGAGCGGGTTGTATCTCGCCGGGGTGGCTTCAGCGCTCGTGGGATGGAATCCACCCCAGACGAGCATTTCCTCACCTGTCCAAACCGCAACATGCTGCTGTCGGGCGGATGGCGGGTCGGTCTTGGCCGTCGGCGCCCACGTGTCTTGCTCGCACGACGCGACGTCGAGCGAAGGGAGGACGTAGCCTCCATATCCGCCCGGGTCGAGCGCTGCCGTCGTGGCTCGCGTCTCCGTCCACCAGTTCGAGAACGGACGCTTCATCCAGGAACGTTCCGTCGTCCGAAACCGTCGATCGGATCTCTCCCGAATGATTAAGACGTAGAAACGGTCGGAGTCTTCTTGGAGCGCGCTGGCGCGGTCAAGAGGCGCCTGCTCCCAAGTGCTTCCAAACAATGCTGCAAGCGCCGTGGTTCTTTGCGCCCATTCGGTCGCCTCCAACGGCACGATCGACGTATCCAACGTACCCGGCAGAGCCGGCTGAAGCGTGGAGCGCACCCACGTCGTGTTCAGCGAAATTGCCCCCGATGCGGCGAGGTCGGTTTCCGACGAGGTCGACTCGAGAGCCGTCTCCGCGCACTGACGCGTCGCGGCGTGAAACCGTGCGTCGGTGGCGTACAACGACTCGAGCCTTCGCCGGGTCAAGCTCGAGCGCGCGAGGGTTTCGGCGATGACTGTGGGATCGTCGCCGAGGCTGCGAAAGATCTCCTCGAGCACGGCCGGCCGCCTCGTATCGCGGGCGATCCTGCCGAGCTCCGCCTGGAGCTGCTCCGGCGTGACCGGTTGATTCCAGAACTGCTCGAGAGCGGCGGACCCCTTCAGCACATTTTCCACACGCTCCCGAAGCAAGCTTTCTGGCATCACAGCCTTGAAGTCGGGTTTCGGACCCGGGTTGTCCTTGGGCCAAATCCTGTGAGACCAGTAGACCCTCTCGATCGCCTCCTCGGCCTTCACGCGCTG
>Ga0137451_1000143_pt1 | contig 21626 bp, 21 predicted proteins | sample EasRivERMGT500_2_FD_102336 | JGI IMG/M metagenome (GOLD analysis project Ga0137451, IMG submission 102336) | Soil microbial communities from meander-bound floodplain in the East River, Colorado, USA - East River MetaG ERMGT500_2 | ecosystem: Environmental > Terrestrial > Soil > Floodplain ... | reverse complement strand
GTTCTGGGAAATCTGGAACAAGACCGACAAGAAGGTGATCTGGGTCGCCAAGGGCTGCGAGAAAATTCTCGATGAGGACGAGCCGCATCTGGACTTGAGGGAGTTTTTCCCATGCCCGAAGCCTGCGTATGGCACCACCCAGCGCGGATCGCTGGTGCCGGTGCCGGATGTCCTGCAGTACAAGGACCAACTGGAAGAACTGCATCTCTTGACGGGCCGCATCCACGCGCTTTCCGACGCGCTGGAGGTCAAGGGCTTCTATCCGGCAGGCGGGGCCGAGATTGGCGATGCGGTTCAGGCCGCGATTGCGCAGAAGACGCCCGGTAGGGTGCTGGTGCCGATCTCGAACTGGGCGGCGTTCGGCGGCAGCAAAGAGATCATCATCTGGATGCCGATTGACGTGATCGCGACCACGATCACCGCGCTGGTCGCGCTTAGGAAGGAGATCATACAGGACATCTACCAGATCATGGGGTTGTCCGACATCATGCGCGGCTCGACCAATCCCGAGGAGACGCTGGGCGCACAGCAACTCAAGACCCAGTACGGCGGCACCCGCATCCGCGACAAGCAGGAAGAGATCGTGCGCTTCGCCCGCGATCTCGTTGAGATCACAAGCGAGATCATCACCGAAAAGTTCAAGCCGAAGACCATCATCGAGATGAGCCAGACGCAACTGCCGACGGCGGCGATGCAGAAAAAGCAGGTCGATGATATCGCCAAGCAGATGAAGGACCAGCAAGAGGCGGCGTCGAAAATGATGCAACTGCCGCAGGCGCAGCAGATGATGCAGCAAGACCCGCAAAAGCAACAGCAGGTGATGCAGGCCCTGCAGCAGGCACAGCAGGAGGGCCAGAAGGCCATCGGCAAGATCATGTCGGAGCCGACGCTCGATCAGGTGCTGTACCTGTTGAAGGACAGCAAGACGAAATCGTTCGTTCTCGACATCGAGACCGACAGCACCATTGCCCCGGATGAGAACGCCGAGAAGCAGCGCCGCGTCGAGTTCATGGGTGCGCTGTCGCAACTGCTGCCGCAACTCGCCCAGATGATCACCGCCGAGCCGCAGAGCGCCGAGTTTTGCAGTGAGTTGCTGCAGTTTTCGGTGGCCCCGTTCCGGGCCGGTCGCGCGCTCGATGGCGCTATCGACGCCTTCGCCGCCAAGATGAAGGAGAAGGCCGACCAGCCACGTGGCGACGATCCGGCCACGGCGCAGAACAAGACCAACCTGCAGATCGAGCAGATGAAGGACCAGACCGCCAAGGAAAAGATCAAGGCCGACGGCGATCAGGCAATGGCGAAGTTGCAGCAGGACGACGCGCACAAGAAAGCCGAACTGGAGAACCAGCGCAGCATCAAGGCGATGGAGTTGGGGGCGAAGCAGGACGACGGCGCGGCCAAGGCGCAAATCCAGAACGAGAAGCTGATGGAAAGCCGCGAGACCCATCAGATGCACGTCATCGAGAACCAGCAGAAAATGCAGCAGGCCGAGCAGAAGGCCGCGCTCGCGCAGCAGGCGCATGCCATGAAGGCCGATGACATGGTGGCGAAGGCGCAGGAACGACAGGCCGCGCAGCAGTTCAAGCAGCAGACGCAACTCAACCAGCCGGGTCCAATCTAAGGGAGCGAGCCAGTGGCAGCATTCGTCAAGTACAACAATTTCATCGATGAACTCTCCAAGGCGGGGCACAACCTGCAAACTGCCGTGTTCAAGTGTGCGCTGACCAACACCGCGCCCACCGTCGCGTCCGACACGGTGTGGAATACCACGGTCGCCCCCGCGCCTGCGGCGGCCAACAACTACACCGCTGGCGGCAACACGCTGACGACATCGAGTGCGGCAACCACGGGCGGCGTGTTCAAGCTGGTGCTGGCCGACACCGTGTTCACGGCGACCGCAGGCGGCATCGGCCCGTTCCGCTACGCTATCCTCTACAACAGCAGTGCGACCAACAAGGTCGTCGGCTACTACGACTACGGCTCATCGATCACCCTGAACGACACCGAGACCTTCACGGTCGACTTCGACGCCGCCAACGGTGTGCTGACGCTGACGTAAAATGGCTTGGGCCTTTGTCGGCGTCTCCAATGTTGTCGAGGTAAGCACCACTGCGCATGCGCTGGTCACCACCGGCATCACCGGACTGGCTGCGGGCGATCTGCTGGTTGCCTGCATCTCGTCCCGCATCGCGTCCACCACGTCGGTCACACTGCCGTCTGGCTGGACGCTGGTCGGTGAGCAGAAAAACAACAACGTACTGACAACTTCATCGGCATTGCCATCCGGCCTGATGGCCTATTGCATCAGGGGCGCGTCCGATCCTGCGCTAACATTTACACATCCTACCGCACCAGCCCCGGCAATCGGGCGCATTGTTGCCTATCGCGGCGGCGGCGGTCCCGACGCACAGACCAGTTTTACGACCGCAACAGCCATCACGGCAGTTTCGGGAGCGGGACTGACGACGACGCAGGCCGATGACCTTGTCATTGCGATGGCGGCGGGCGGACAGGAAGCAGCTTGGTCGTCCTTCAGTGCGACCTCTCCGAGCGGTGCCAGTGGTGCAACCAGTACGGCAACGCCGACAACGGCGTGGCTGGAGCGGGCGGACACCAACACGACCACCGGCAACGACACATCGCTGGCGATTTTCGACGCCATCAAGACCACGGCGGGTGCGACCGGTAACCTGACGGCAACGGCATCGGTGTCAGCCGGGCATGTTGTGGTTGCCGGTGCGTTCAAGATCAGCCTCGCCGATGCGTGGAATAACGCCGATAAAGCCGCGTCTCTTGCGCTGTCGAACAGCGACAAGACCGTCACAACCACAGCGGCGTCGGGCGGCGTTCGGTCGACAACAGCGTATCCGCTCGGCACGGCGGGCAAATACTATGCGGAGTTGGTATTAACCAGCGCCATTACGTCAGACCCTTATGTCGGTCTGAAATTGAAGGCAGGGCTGTTAGGAGGCACCACCAGCGCAATCTATATTACCCCATTTTCGGGGACTATTGCCTTAGCCGGGACTTCAACCGGCGTTGCTCTTGGCGCACTCGCAACCGGCGATATTATCTGTATCGCGATTGATATGGGCGCGGAGCGGGTTTGGTTCCGCAAAAACAGCGGTAACTGGAATAACGACGCCTCGGCAAACCCGGCCACGGGAACCAATGGCATTGACATCTCGTCGTTGGCAAACACCGATCTTAATTTGTGGATGCAAAATTCCGGCGCGGCGGCGGGCAACGTCGTTGCGATCCGCACCAAGGCTGCCGAACTAACGCAGTCTCCGCTGCCATCCTCCGGGTTCACGGACTGGATGGGTGGCGCATTATCAAGTGTCACCAACTACACGATGCCCGCCGCGACCGGCGCGGTCGTACTGAACGGCCCGGTCAACAAGCTGGCCTACGGTCGCGTTGTCCCTGCGAGCGCCGGTGTATTTGCGCTCACCGGCACCGACGCCGGAATGCGCAGGGGCTACACGCTCGCCGCCGTCCCCAGTGCGTTTGCGCTTTCCGGCAAGGTCGCTGCCTGCCATCTGAAGCGCGCGGCAGTTACCGGCACTTTCGCGCTTGCCGGGCAAGGTGCGATCCTGCGCTATGCGCGGGTATTCCCTGCGGCCAAGGGCACGGTCACGCTTGCAGGCCCGGTCACGGGAATGGTTGCGGCTCGCTTTGTCCGCTCGACGCCGACGGCCTACACGCTGAGTGGCAAGGACGCCACGCTGAATTGGACCTCTGTCGTTCTCCACCGCACGATGCCTGCTGCCACTGGCGCGCTTGTGGTGAACGGGCAGGCGGCTGCGCTGAAGCGCACCTACTTCGTGCCGCATACGACGGGCGCGATCACGCTGAATGGCGTTGCGGTCGCCATGCGCGCGATCCGCACCATGCCTGCCGTCAAGGGCACGGTCACACTGGGCGGCGTTGCCACCGGCCTGCGCTACGGCCATGTCACAGTGACGACCACGGGCGTGTTCACGCTGAACGGCGTAGCCGCGAGCCTACGCTACAGCCACGTTCTCACGGCGGCACCGGGCGCGGTGGTACTGGCGGGCCAGCCGATCATCTTCGGCTACGGTTCGGCCAAAACCATGACGGCCTCGACCGGCACGGTGACGCTGAATGGTCCGGTGACGAAATTGGCCTATGGGCGGGTGTTTCCGGCGACGGCGGGTGCGTTCACGCTGGCGGGGCAGGCCAACACGCTGCGCTATGCCCGCGTGATGCCTGCGGTGAAGGCCACGTTCACCTTGAACGGCGTGGTGGCGGGCCTGCGGCTCAGCCACAACATAGTCGTCACCGAGGCCACGTTCACGCTCTCAGGCAAGCCTGTGACGCTGCGCTACGCGCGGCTGATGACGGCGACCAGCCTTGCGGTTGTCCTGAACGGCCCTGCGGCGAACCTGATCTGGTCAGGCGCTGGCGCGCGGTCGATGCCTGCGGCCCCCGGCGCGTTCGTGTTGTCGGGCAAGGTGGTCAGCTTCAAGCAGACGGCGGTCGTCAAGGCCACGGTGACCACGTTCACGCTGACGGGGCCTGCCACCACGCTCGCCACGGCCCGGCGACTGAGTGCTGCCACGGACGCGGTCACGCTGTCGGGCAAGACGGCAGGCCTGAAGTATGTGCGCGGCATGTCGGCGGAAACCGGCGCGCTCGTTGTCACCGGGCAGGGCGCGAACCTGCTGCGGCTGATCGTCAATCGGTATTTCATGCAGGCGGAGCCGGGGTCGATCAGGCTGTCGGGGAAGGAAGCGTGGCTGTCGTGGAGCGGCACCGCGCAGCCGGGCATGCTGGAGTTTGGGCAGAAGGCCTACATACGCAGATGGTGAAGCATGTCTGACACCTATGGCTATTCCGATCTCGGCATCCCGATAGGTGCGGACCAGACCGGCGAGAAGGTCACCGACTACGGGCGCGGCGACCTGCAAAATTTTGCGATGGGCGCGCTGGCGCAGCAGGACGCCTATCGGCCCACCGACAATCGCGGCACCGATCTGTGGGGTTACCAGACCGCAGGCGGCCTTGCCACGCCGCAGGATGTCGAGAAGGCCACCAACATGGCGCTGGCATTTTCTGGGGGCGGGTTGGCGACGAAAGTACTCAAGCCCGCGATGGGCGAGATCATCAAGCCGCAAACCCTGTTCGACTACTCAAAAATTCACGACGTGCCCGACGTCAAGCAGTTCGACCTGCCGCGCTACGAGCCGCCACGCGGTGTCAGCGAGCGCGTGGCCGATCTCGTTGCCAACAAGCGCGTGCGCAACCAGATGCTCGACTACATGGAACGCGGCAAGAACGAATTGAAGGGCGATACCTTCTACTACAACGAGCCGCTGCGGCAGGCGTTCATTGACGAACTCGGCAAGAGGCAGGGGCAGGAGGGGTTCTCGCGCTATATGGACTACGTCGCCGGGACTTCGCCGCGCTCCAAGGTGCCGGAAAATGCGCGTAACGCCAGCTTCTATTATACGCTTGAGAAGCAAGGTCTGCCGCTGCCTGAGGTCAATCCGCAACCGTATGGCCACATGGCGCAGGACCTGCATCGTCTCAACGCCGAAAAAATCCGTTCCGGTGAATACCTCGATCCGGTGAAGAACCCGAAGCCGCTGTCGTTCAGCCAGAACCTGCAAGGCAATTTCGATCCGGCGACGGTTGATGCGCATGCGTTCAAGTTGCCCGCGATGCTGGCGAAGGACCCGCGCTTCATTGCTGGCTCAGTCAAGCTGGAGAAGGGACAGCCGACGATCAACCCGAGCAAGATGCTTGAGAGCGGCGAGATCACCATGAAGGACGCGCTCCAGCGTCCAGTGTTCTGGGCGTCGAAGCCGAACGCAAACGAATATGCTGCGATGGAGCGATACTATCAGTCGCTGGCGCGAGAACTGGAGATGGCCCCGGCGCAGGGTCAGGGATCAAGCTGGGCGGCGGGCGGCAAGGTGACCGGCCTTGGCAGCGTCGCGGGCGATCCGTTCATGCGCGCGGTCGAAAACCGCGCCAACATCACCGCACAGCAACGCGGCATTTCACCGGCAGAGGCACTGTCGCGGATGATGCGCGGCAAGGAGGCGCTACTCAGCCTTGGTGGCGCGACGGCGATGGGCGGTCTCGCTGCGCAGGATCAGTACCAAGAGCCTCAGTGACCACGTAATCGGTGGCCGCCAGTCCCGCCCAGTCATCGAGCGTCAACTCGGCGACCAGCACACCATCGCGCGACAGCCGAACCCAGTTCTGGCCGTCCTTCCACATGATCAGCGTCGTCCACATGACTTTAATCCTATTCGCGATAATTCAGAATACCAATCCACAGAGGAGACTGCAATGGCCCAGAACGCTCTCACCGCGACCCCGCCGAACCCGACGCCGCCGACCAATCTGTCGTCCATCGGCCTGTCGCCGCCCGATCCGCTGACCTATCTGGCGAACGTCTATAGCGACCCAAAAAACTGGAGCGCAACCAACCCGAAGGACTTCCCGCCGCCCTTCTTCGATGACGGCGTTGCCAACACCTATCCGGTGATCAGCCAGAACGAGGGTGGCGGCGTCAACGGCACCACCGTGCCGTCGGTGGTCGGCAACACCAAGGTGTTCGCGGCGGCGCATGCGCTGGTCGCCGACAGCACGGGCGCGGCTACCGCAACCGCAGAGGGGTCGGGCACCGAGTTGGCGGTCACCGCAGCCGTCCCCAATCCTTCACCGGCTGGCCAGCTTGTGATGGTCTCGACCGGCCTGACGCTGACGCCCGGAACGTTGCCAACGCCGAATGCGACACACGCCTCGACGCTGTCGGGGTCGGCGGTGCCGACGTTGACCGGCGCATCCGGTGCCAGCAACGTCGCCGGTCCCGGCACCACGCTCCTGACCGCCACCGGCACCAACTACAACCGGGGCAGCGTCATCAACATCTCAGGCGTGCCGCAGCAGACTAACTACGTCTCGGCCACCTCGCTGACGGTGACCAATGCGTGGAAGAAGCAGACGGCGGGCGCGGGCACGCTGCCGGTGACCGTCACCTCGAACGGCATCACCACCGCGCCGCAAAACTGGACCTTCACATAGGAGAAGCGCGATGGGCATCGAGAGCATCAACGAACCGGGTGGCCGCACCACGATGGTGCTGCCCGCTTCGATCAACGAACCGCCCAAGATGCCCGACGCGCCGGTCATCACGGCGCTGAACCCGAGCGAATGCACGCTGGGCGATCCTGACTTCACGCTCTTCATCGAGGGCACCGGCTTCTACCCGGCGAGCATGATCATCTTCGCGGGCCATGACGAGCCGACCACGCTCAACGAGGACGGCACGCTGTCCACCGGCATCAACATGGCGCTGTGGCAGGGGCCGGATACGGTGAAGGTGCAGGTCTACAACGGACCCATGTTCTCGAACGAGGCGGACTTCACCTTCAACGCGGCGGGCGCAACCCGCAGCAAGGCGCATGCAAAGCACGTTGTCGATCCCGACGATCTGGAAGAGCAGATCGAGGAAGCCGCCGAGGATGATGACTTCAAGTCAACGCATCCGACGCGGAAGAAGAGGCGGTAATGGCCTTCGCTGTCGTCACCGTGGCCGCAGGCGGTCTGCCGGTGGTCGATGTCACCGCGACCAAGCCGCTGCTGGGCATGCCGGTCACCGAGGCCACGCGCGGCCTCGCGGTGACCAAGGGCAGCGTCGGCCTGCCGGTGACGTTCATCGTGGTGTCCACGACTGGCGGCAATCCGAAGTGAAGCTGGTCGAGGTCGAGCCGGGGAAGTGGCGGGTCGATAAGCCGCGCCACCAACCGAAGCGCAGCAACCTGCCGCTGCCCTACGTCATCAGCGACATCATGGACCCGGTCGAGCAGGTCGATGGCCGCTTCTACACCAGCAAGCGCCAGTACCGCGCCGTCGGCAGAGCGCATGGGCTGATCGAGGTCGGCAACGAAAAGCTGAAGCCGAAGACACGCGCGACTGACGACCGCGTGACCAAAGAGGCGCGCCGCACTTCGCTGAAGAAGGCGGTCGCGAAATTCAGGGCCGGTCACCGGCCCAAATAACCGGAGAGCATCCATATGTCAGACGTCACCGTCGCCCCTTCGGGCGGCGCGCCTGCTGCTGCGCCCTCGAATGAAGTCGTGGTCAGCGACAACCAGACCCGCATCCCGAACCCGATTGGCTCGCAAGCCCCCGACAAGCCGACCGGCGATGTCGAGGGCGGCAAGGGCCGTCCAGAAAGCCGCCGGGAGGCCATCCAGAAGGCCTTCGACCGGGCGAACAATCCGCCACCGAAGACCGCAAAGCCTGCTGCGAGCCCTGCGGCCAAGCCTGCGGATGCCAAGCCGGGCCACAACCAGCCGCCCGAGAAGACCGAGGCCGAGGGTCTCGATCTCAAGAAGCGCCCGGCTGATCAGCCCGAGCGCCACCGCGAGCAGGGCCGCTTCGCCCGCGCCCCGGATGCGCAACAGGGGACGCAGACGCGGCAGCATGGCCCCCGGCCCGCGCCGCTGCCAGAGGGTACGCCCTACCGCGACCCGCCGCCGCGCTTCTCCGAAGCGGGCAAGATCGATTGGGCGGGGGCGTCGGAGAATGTTCGCGCCGACGTGCATCGCATGCATCAGGACTTCAACAACGCCTACAAGACCCTGAAGGCCGACCGCGATGCGTTCGAGCCGGTGCGGCGCTTCCATCAGATGGCGCAGGAACACGGCACCACACTCGACCGCGCGCTGACCAACTACGTCTCGATGGAGCAGAAGCTGCGCACCGACGTCATCGGCGGGCTCGACATCATCGTCAACAACCTGAACCTGCGCACGCCCGACGGCCAGCGGCTGGGCCTGCGTGACATCGCCTATCACGTCCTCAACCAGTCCCCCGAGCAGCACAAGCTGGTGCAGCAGTCGAACGCCCAGACGGCGGCGGCGCACCAGATCGGCGCGCTACATTCCGAAATCGCAGGCTTGAAGAACCACCTGCAAGCGATGCATACTCAGCAGCAGTTCACTTACACCCGGTCAGCGGTCGATCAGTTCGCCGACACACATCCGAGGTTCGATGAACTGGGCGACCTGATCGAGGCTGAACTCAAGACCGGCTACGATCTGGAGACCTCCTACCGGAGGGCCGAACTGCTACGGCCCGCCACGCACGCGGCTCAGACCCGCACCGCACCGGCTCAGACCCGGACTGCCGACAAAAGCATTTCTGGCTCGCCCGATGTGTCTCCCTCAAACGGAGCATCGCGCAAAGCAGCAAAGCCGGTCGGTCGCCGCGAGGCCATCTCCAACGCGATCCGTCACGTCGGGCGAGGCCTTTAACCCCTGATCCAGTGGAGCGATCATGCCCAACATCAACACCAACGCTGCGTATCAGCAGATACTCAGCATGGCGCTGGAGGACCGTTCCTCCAGCTACGAAGACCTTGTGTCGAACAACAACGCGCTCTTGGCGGTGATGCGCCGCAAGGGCCTGTGGCACACTTATTCCGGCCCACGCATCCGCCAGACCTTGCAGGTCTCAAAGAACGTCGCCCAGTGGTATTCGGGCTACGATCAGTTGCTCAACCCCGCCATCGATCTGTTCAACGACGCCTACTACGACCCGAAGATGGTCGTGGTGCCCGTCATCCTGTCGATGCAGGAAATCCTCAACAACGAGGGTGAAGCGCAGTTGATGGACGTCCTCGACAGCTACATGGGTGCTGCCGAACGCGCGCTTGAAGACACGATGGATGCCGGTCTCTACTCAGACGGCACCGCCAACGGTGGCAAACAAATCACTGGCCTCGCCACCGCTGTTCCGATCATCACCAACACGGGCGTCTATGGTGGCATCGACCGCGCCAACGCCGCGATCTGGCGCACCTCGACGTTCGACGCGCACTCCTTCATGGCGGGCCTGACGCAAGTGACATCGGCGACCATCCGCCCGATGCTCAACAACATCATGACCAACAGAAGCCGTGGTCGCGACTACGCCGATCTGCTGATCATGTCGCCGGAACACTACGCGGCCTACGACGCGGCCACGATTGCGATCCAGCGGCAGCAGAACGAGACGAGCCTCGGCAAGCTGGGCTTCAGCGCACTTGAGTACATCGGCGGCGGCAAGCGCGCCGAGATCGTCCTCGACGGCGGCATCGGCAGCAACATGCCTGCCAACACCACGTTCGGCATCAACACCGACACGATGCGGCTGCGCTATCACCCGAACCGCAACTTCGACAAGTTGTTCGAGGGCGACGGCCAGATGCCAATCGACAAGGACGCCATCGCGCAGTTCATCGGATGGATGGGCGAACTGACGATGACGAACCCGCTGTTCAACTGGCGCTTCTACGACAGCGTTCCTGCTTCCTGACGACAAGCAACCCTGCGGACCCTATGCCGCAGAGCCAACCGGGACCGCGCGTTTCTGCCCCCAGCATTCCGCTGTGCGGTCCCGGCCATTTCTCAACGGAGAACCACATGCCCGATAACGATGCCACGCTCGTTGTTCTGTTCAAGCACCACGCCAACCCGAACGAAGCCAAGAGCCGCGCCGCCGGGCGACTGATCTGCGACGACGTCGAGGTCTGCGAAATCCGCGCGCCCGCCGCGCGCAACACCGTCTCGGTTCATCCGGCGACCGAACGCTCGCACTGGGCGGTCGATCCCTTGACCGGCGCGCAGGTCGAGGTCAGCTACGCCGAGCGCTTCTCGAAACAGTATCAGCAGTTCAAGGCACAGTCGGCGCAGACGATGTCGGGCACGCCGCTGTCGCACGCGCCGTTCCTCACCGAGGGCCGCCGTCACGAACTCCGCGCGCTCAACGTCTACACCGTCGAGGCGCTGGCCTCGCTCGATGGGCAGGAACTGAAGAACATCGGGCAGGGTGGCCGCGAACTGAAGAACCAAGCCGCCGAGTTCATCGAGGCGGCCAAGCAGCATGTGCCGAACCTGCAACTGCAGGCCGAACTGGACGCACTGCGCGCCAAGAACGCCGTGCTGATGGAAGACCTTGAGGCGGCCAAGAACGCCAGCGAGGGTGAGTTCGCGGGCATGTCGCTCGATCAACTGCGCGACTACATCGCCGCCAACACCGGGCACGCGCCTGCGGGCACGCTGAACCGCAAGACGCTGATCCGCATGGCGAATGATGCGCGAGCGGAGAAGGCCGCATGACCCTGCTGTCGGTGGTGAAGGATGTCTGTGCGGCGGTCGGCGTTGCCGTGCCGACCAGCGTGTTCGTCAACATCACCGCCAACCGCACCATGCAGGAGATGCTGGCGCTCGCCAACGAGATGGCGCAGCGCATCGCCTACGACACCCGCGACTGGACGCGGTTCAAGAAAATCCAGACCTTCACGGGCGACAACACCAAGATCGCCTTCGACCTCCCGGCCAACTACAAGCGCATGCTGCTGACGGCGAACGTCTGGCGCTCGACCTCGACGCAGCAGCCGATGACGTTCGTGCCCGATCTCGATCAGTGGATGAGCCGCCGCGCACAGGGCTGGTATGGCCCATGGGGCGAGTGGACGATGGTCGGTGGCCAGATGCTGATCCAGCCGGTGATGGGCGCGGGCATCACCGCGACGTTTGCCTACATCGACAAGAACTGCATCGCGCTGAACGGAGGCGGCGTCGGCGACACCTTCGTTGACGACGGCGACAGCTACCTCTTGGATGAGCGCCTGCTGAAGTTGGGGATGGTGTGGCAATGGAAAGCCAGCAAGGGCACCAGCTATCAGGAAGACCTTGGCACGTTCGGTGACGCGCTGACGACCGCGATGGGCAAGGACAGCCCGGCCCCGATCATCATCGGGAGCGGGCCGTCGTCCGGTTCACTCCGCGCCAATGTCGCCTATCCGTGGCCGGTGCCGACGTGAGCATCCATCAGGCCTTCCGCAGGAGCGCCGTGCCGCCGCAGGCGGCAGAGCAGGTGCAGGTTACGACGATCCCGCCACCGACGCGCGGCCTGATCATGAACGAGAACGAGGCCTTCACCGCGCCGGGTGCGGCGCAAGTGATGGACAACTGGGTGCCGACCATGAAGGGCGCGAAGTTGCGCGGCGGCTGCATCCGCTGGTGCGATCTGCACGCGCTCGATGGGCCGGTGCCGCCCGTGCCCTCGACCTCGCGCAAGCCGGTGATCTCGGCGTTCCGCTACGCCAGTGGCAATTTGCAGCGAATGTTTGCGGGCCAAGACACCAAGCTGTTCGACGTGACATCGACCACGCCCGTGCTGGTGAAGTCGGGCCAGTTGTCGGGCAACTACTGCGCCTCACAACTGGCCAACCAAGGCGGCGACAACATGATTGTCGTCAACGATGCCGGTGATTATGCGCTGCGCTACGACGGTGTGACGTGGACGACGCTGAATGCCGGGCAGATCACCGGGCCTGCAGGTTCGTCGGTCGTCGCCGGGCACAACCTCACCTACGTCTGGAAATATCGCAACCGCTGGTTCTTCATCGAGGGCGGCTCGATGAACGCATGGTACCTGCCGCTCAACGCCATCCAAGGCACACTGCAGATGATCCCGCTGTCCGGGGCTGCGACCAAGGGCGGTAAACTGATCGCGGGCTTCACATGGTCAATCGATGCAGGCGACGGCATCGACGATAAGTGCGTCTTCATGACTGATCTCGGCGAACTGCTGATCTTCACCGGCAGCGATCCGTCGAGCGCCGCGAACTGGCGGCAGGAGGGGCGCTACGAGGTCTCGCCGCCACTCGGCATGAACGCGCACCTCGCGGTCGGCGGCGACGTGCTGATCGCAACCGTGGACGGCATCGTGCCGCTCTCAGGTGCGATCACCAAGGACCGCACCGAACTGGAGTTGGCGGCGATCACGCGCCCGATCAAGCCGATGTGGCGCGACGAGGTCAACGCCAAGCGGGCGCTGCCGTGGACGCTGTGCAAGTGGGATGAGTTCGGCGGCATCTTCGTGACGTGGCCGGGCGCGCCGCCCGGCAAACGCTACTGCGCCGCCGTCAACGCCGCGACCGGCGCATGGTGCCGCTTCGTCGGCTACGACGCGATGTGCTTCATCCGCATGCGCGCCGATATGTTCTTCGGCAATCAGGACGGCATCGTCATGCAGGCCGACCGCACCGGCTACGACGACGGCGTGCCGTATGTCGCGACCTTGGTCGGCGGTTGGGAAATGTTTCAGTCGGGCGCGGCGACCGTGGTGTGGAAGCAGGCGCGGGCCTCGTTCCTTGCCGGGAATGCGCAGCCGTTCCAGCCGCAACTGTCGGCGACCGTGGACTACGTCGTCACGGTCCCGCAGCCGCCGCCGCCCGGTCCCGATCCCGGTGTCGCCGATGTCTGGGATCAGGGGCTGTGGGATCACGCGAAGTGGGATGCGCCCGCGCCCGGCAGGCCGGTGATCCGCAACACCATGTGGGTGTCGATTGGCATGACCGGATTTTCGCATGCGCCGATTGTGCAGGTCACGGTGGCGCAGCAGGCCAAGCCCGACGTGGAGTTGGTTTCGATTGCCGCGACCTACGCACGCGGCGGCGTCAACGTGTGAGGATGCCATGGCAGGCTTAGGCTCACTGTTCGCACCGGCCTATCGGGCGGGCAACCAGCAATCGATGGACGACGTCGATCAGTGGATGGCGGCCAACTATCCCATGACCAACGCCAAGGTCGAGCAGACGCGCTCGCCAGTATCGTTCAACACCGGCAACCCTGCCGGGATGGTCGATGTCGAGGCGCTGCGCTCGCTGGCACAGGGCGGCGCTTATGACTTCGACGCGCGGCGCAACGCCATCGCGACGGCGGTCCAGCAACAGGCGGCGGCGGCACAGACGGCGGCAGCGTCTACGCCGACCTATGGCAACTCGGCCTACATGAGTTCGCCGGAAGGCCAGTACTTCATGAACGAGATGAACCGGATCGCAGCGAACGGGCCGCCGCAGGTGGCGCAGCCGACATATTCCGACAGCTACGGTGGAGGAGCGATCTGATGGCCAACGATGGCGCAAACGACTATTCCGACGAAATCTACAGGCGCAATCAATCCGCTGGTGCGGCACCCGACGGCGCTGCGCTCGACGCGCAGATCATGGCGATGATGCAGGGCGGTTCACCACCGCAGTACGGTGGTGGTGCGCCGCAGGCCGACGCTGGCGGCCAGCGTGACGCCATCGCGCAGGCGATGATGGCGCAGTGGGCGCAGCCGCAGGTACAGCAGGCGATACCCGGCTACGGCGGTGGCGAGGCGATGCCGCAGCAGGCCGCGCCGTCCTACGGTGGTGGCGGCGGCGGTTGGGGCGGCGGCGGCTATGACCCCTCGTACTTCAATCAGGAAATGGCGGCGCTTCAGGCCAAGGGCCCAGAGTGGTGGCGCGATCCCAACAACGGGCAGGTCTACCTCAAGCAGGCCGGTCAATGGGGCGCGTGGGACGGCGTCACCGACTACTGGAACCCCGGTGGCGGTGCCGGTACCGGAGGTGAAGGTGCCGGTGTCGGCGGCGGCGGTGGTGGTGGCAGTCCCGGTGGCGGTGGCAGCGCAGGCGGCGGCAGCACAGGCGGCGGCGGTCAAGGCCCCGGTGGCGGCGGTCAAGGCGGTGGTGGCGGCAACAACGCCGCCAACCCCGGCCCCGGCCCCTTCGGTGGCGGCGCTGGGCAGGTTGGTCAGTACGGCGATGTCACCGGCCTCAACGCCATTTCCGGACCCAACGGTCCCTTCGGCGGCAACGCCCCCAGCGTAGCGTCAGGCCCCAATGAGGGGGCAACCGTAGGCGCTCCGGGCTCTGGCACGGGCTTTGGCCCCGACGGCTGGGGCGGCTTCGGTCTGGGCGCTGAAGGCGTCACCGGGACCAATCCCGGCCCCGGCAATTTCGGCGGCGGCGACAGCCTCGGCGGTCCCGGTTTTGGCTGGTGAGGACGAACGATGCTCGACTACGTCTACGGCTACGATGAGATGGTTGCCGACTTCGTCGCGCAATTGATCCCGTCGTGCCGTGAACGTGGCTTTCCGAAAAATGTCAAAGCCATCGGTGTGATCGATGAGCAGGGGCATCTGATCGCGGGCGTCGTCTATCACAACTATGAACCCGAGGCGCAGATCATCGAGATTAGCGGCGCGACACTGCCCGGCAAGAACTGGCTGACGCGCGGCACGCTGAAGCGGATTTTTCAGTATCCGTTCCTGCAACTGCGCTGCCAGATGATCGTGCAGCGGGTCGCCGCCGACGACGAGCGACTGCTGCGGATATTCGCGGCCTACGGCTACATGCTGATCAAGGTGCCGCGCATGCTGGGGCGCGAGCGCGACGGCGTGCTGGCGCTGCTCACCTACGAGGACTGGATGAACAACCGCTTCAACAAGCGCTTCCACCACTACCTTCCCGACGACATCGCAGAGGCGGCAGAATGATGGACTACGGAAACAACATGCAGCGCGATGCGATCACGCAGGCCTTGATGAATGTTGCCAGCCCGCCGCCGCGTCCGCAAATGCCGCAGATGCCGCAGCAGAACATGATGCCACAGATGGGGCCGCCGCAAGGCCAGCCCGTGGTGTCGGCGGCACCGACATCACAACCGCAGGCAATGCCGATGGGATCGACGATGGGACAGCAGGCACCGATGCAGCCGTCGCCGATGCCCGGCGCGACGATGCCGACCGCGCCGCCCGGTGGCGGCGTGCCGACGACACCGGGGTACTGATCATGTCGATCCTTGGACCGGCTGAAGCGATGGAGATTAAGCGTCGGCGTATGACTGGCGAGAAGCGGGCGTTGTTGGCCGCCGAGTATGGCGTGAGTATCGCAACCATCAAGAATATCAGCATGGGCCGTTGCTGGACGGACCATATGGGAGGCTCCCATCTCTAAACCCGAAGCACCGACACCTCCCGATCCTCGCGCGACCGCAGCGGCAGCGACCGGCACCAACGTCTCGACGGCGATTGCGAACTCGTTCCTGAACAACACCAACCAGATCAACCCGGACGGCTCGCTGCGCTACGACGTGACCGGCAACTACGACTGGACCGATCCGACCACCAACTCGAAATACAGCATCCCGACGTTTACGGCGACACAGTCGCTGTCGCCGCAGGCGCAGGCGATCAAGGGCCAGACCGACGCCACCAAGATGAACTTGGCGGGCATGGCGAACTCGCAGTCGGCGCGCGTGTCCGATCTGCTTGGCAACGAAATGGACTTGAGCGGCCTGCCATCGGCGGGCGATCCCAATTCGATCACCAATGTGCCGGGCGCGCGGACCTCGTTCGATGCGGGCAACCCGATCCAGACCGGCTTCGACCCCAGCGATCCCATCACCAAGAGTTACGGCACGGATTTCTCGCAAGACCGGCAGCGCGTCGAAGACAGTTTGATGGCGCGGATGAACCCGCAGTTGCAGATCGAGCAGCAGCGCGTCCAGCAGCAACTGGCCGATCAGGGCATCCGCTACGGCTCGCAGGCCTACGCTGACGCGATGGACAATTATTCGCGGCAGGCCAACGACGCGCGCTTCGGTGCCATCGCGCAGGGCGGTGCCGAGCAGCAGCGCATGGTGCAGCAGGAAGCGCAGCGCGCCGCGTTTCAGAACGCCGCGCAGCAGCAGGGCCATGATCAGTCACAGGGTCGCGCCGCGTTCGCCAATCAGGCGCAGACCCAGCAGTTCCAGCAGAACGCAGCCCTCGGCTCGTTCGCCAACGCTGGCCTCGCGCAGCAGGTCGCGCAGGCGCAGTCGGGCTTCAACGCCAGCCAAGCCGCGCGCAATCAGTACATGCAGGAGCAGTACGCCAAGCGCAACCAGCCAATCAACGAGATCACCTCGCTGCTGAGTGGCTCGCAGGTCAGCCAGCCGAACTTCATCAACACACCGGGGTCGCAGATACCGACAACCGACGTGGCTGGCCTGATCAACAATCAGTTCAGTCAGCAGATGCAGTCCTATGGACAGCAGAGCCAGAACTTCAACTCGACCATCGGCGGTATTCTCGGTCTTGGCGCGGGTGTCGCGAAGGGCGCAATGCTATCCGACCGCCGCGAGAAGGAAGACGTTGATCGCATTGCTACCGTGTTTGCCGCCAGCGATGAGGGCGAGCGCAAACAACTGCCGATTTATGAGTACGCCTACAAGGACGACCCGGCATCGACGCGCCATGTCGGCCCGATGGCGCAGGACATCGAGAAGATCAGTCCGAAGGCTGTCACTGAGCGCGGCGGCAAGAAGTACATCAAGCCACAGCAGGTCATGGGTTCAATCTTGAGGGCCGCGTGATGGGAATGTTCGACTTTAACGCCAACGATCCGACCAGCTATGGCGCGATGGAATTGCGGCGCAAGATTGCGTTGCAGATGATGTCGCAGCGGAAGGGTTTTCCGAAGACGCTGGGCGAGGGTCTGACCACGGTCGGCGATGCCTTTGGTGACATCGGCATCATGAGGTCGCTGGAGCGCCAGCAGGCCGCGCTGGAAGCTGGCCGCAATCGGGTGATGGCGGTACCGCCGCCGGATGCGCCTGCCGTTTCGCCCACGCGCAGCGTCGGGCCACAGAGCGAGACGGAGACCGCCAACCCTCCGGTCACGACGGCGTCCGCGCCGCTGGCGACCGATGTGCGCGATCAGGGCGACTACAATGAGATCGATGCGTCGGCGAACTTCAAGCGACCGACGTCGGGCTACATGCAGGACGCGATTGCCGCCAACGAACCTGACCCCGACATGCGCGCCTACTACGGTTCGCTTTCGGCGGGCGAGGCCAAGAACGCGCAAGACGTCTCCAAGACCGGCGCGGCGGGGCCGTTTCAGTTTACGCGCGGGACCGGCAAGCAGTACGGCCTGAACGGCCCCGGCTTCGACAATCGCGGCGATCTCGACGCCTCGACCAAGGCCGCGCAGGCGTTGACGCAGGCCAACATCGCCGCGTTCCGGAAGGTCAACGGGCGCGCCCCGACGTTTCAGGACTTGGCGCTGATGCATCAGCAGGGCGGCGTCACGGGCGCGAAGATGGTCGCAGGCACTGGCAACGCGCCTGCCGGTAACCTTGCGGTCAACAACGTCGCGCCGGGATCGTCGCCGCAGCAGGCGGTCGCCGCGATCAACAAATACTACGGCATGCCGAACACGCCGATCCCCGGTAGCCGCGACGCCATCGCTGCCACGCTGGCTGGAGGGCCACCAGACGCGCAGGACGCGCGCTTGGCGGAAGTGACGGGGATGAGCCGGGGGCCGACCGGGGCCTACTCCTACGCCCCCACAGCCTCGCGCAGCGGCGATGTACAGTCCGACGCGCCCAACATCACCGGCATCAGCCCCGCCGTCGGCGCTGCCGCTGCCGACACGATCCAGCAACAGGCACGCCCACCGGCCCCGGTGGTGCCGCAAGCACCAGCAGGCTCGCCACCTGAAGCCGCAGGCAATCGTCCTATCGTGTCTGACATCGCGCCGATGCCCGCCGCAGGCACGCAGACGGCGCAATACCAGCCGCCGCCGATTGCGCCGCGCCGCCCGACTGACGCGCCAGTGGTGATGCCGCCGCAGCAGACCGCTGCGCCGCTGCCGCCTCAGGCGACTGGCATGTACGAACGGCCCACGCCACCCAAGATGCCTGACCCGACGGCGAGGTCTCCAGTCGAGGCGGATTTCGAGCAGAAGTCTCTGCGCGAACAGGACCCGGTGCTGCAGCGTTGGTATGCCGGGCAGGCCGCGATCCGCGCCGAGGCCCGCACCAAGCGCGATGCGCTGAACACCAAGGAATACGAAAGCGAGCGCGCGCTGTACGACCAGAAGTACCGGGCGTGGGAAGACGCACAGCGCAAGTTGCCCGAGACGGCGGAGGACCTGAAAAAGAAGCGGTACGAGGTTCAGCAGCAGGCCGAGCAGGACGCGCAGCGCGCCCAGTTCGGCAACTTGCCGCAGCACGTTCACGCCTATCTTGATGAAGGCAAAAAGAACGCCATCAGCGCGGTCGGTTCGCTTGAGGGTATCCGCAACGCCAAGGAGGTCGTCGACGCGGGAACGCTGTTCGGTGTCGCGGCACCTGCGAAGCTGCTTTACTATCAAGGGCTCGCGGAAGCTGGCGACAAAAATGCGGCTCGCATTGTCGCGGCAACCCAGACCTACAAGACGGCGCTGGGGCCGGTCGCGGCACAAGCCATCAAGTCTTACGGCGGCACGCAGATATCCAACGAAGACCGCCGCCAAGGCATGGCGATGGCCGGTGCCGACGTCTCGCTCGATGAGAAGACGGCCCGCCGGATGCTCGACATCGCCGAGCGTTCCGCCATCGCAAAGATCAACGAACATCGCGGCGATCTCGACACGATGCTTCAGAAGCAACCGCCGCTGCTGCGCCGGATGTACGACGTGCCCGATCCGATGGCGGCTATACCCGCCGAGAAGAGTGCAGCCGCGCCGCGCGTCTTCAACTCGATGGAGGAAGCCGAGGCGGCAAAACTCGACAGGGGCACCCGGATCATCATCAACGGCAAAAAGTTCAAGGTGCAGTGATGCCGATTGTCCCCGACGACGCACCGGCCATCGTTCCCGATGAGGAAGCGCCGCAGGGTTTTGCCGACCGGCTGCGCTCGATCCGTGAAACGCTCGACGCCTCGACGCAAGGCATCGTGCGCGGCATCCCCGTCGTCGGTCCGATGCTCGACAAGGTCACATCGTTTGCCGCCGCTGGCGGTCGCCCCGAGGCCTACAAGGACATTCAGGGGGGTGTCGAGCGCGTTGCCGCCGAACACCCGGTCGCCGCTGGGGTCGGCAACGTCGCAGGCAGCGTGGTCTCCACCGTGCCGGTGGCGCGGGCGGCACCAGCGCTGTTCGGTGGCAGCACGTTCGCAGGCCAGACGGCGGCAGGCGGCGCACTGGGCGGCGCTGATGCGTTTGTCCGCAGTGGCGGAGATATTGACGCCACCAAGACCGGCGCGGCTGTAGGGGCCGCAGGCCCGCTTATGGGGCAGATACTCGCGCCCATCGGGCAGGGCATCGTGTCCGCAGGCCGCGCTATCAAGGACTACATCCCCGGCGTCAACAAGGTGCTGCAACCGCGCATCCTGCCCGCCAGCGCCGAGGCGCTCGAACAATCTGCCGAGCGCGGCTACAACGAACTGAGCCGGATCGCGCCGTACAGCCCGAAAGACCTTGAGGGGCTGCGCACCCAGATCAAGCAGGAACTCTACAACCAATCGAAGTCGGGCCAGATCGGCGCGGTCGATGCCCATCGCATCCTCGACACGATGGACAGCCTGCCGCCGACGGCGGCATCGCTGCACACGATCAGAAAAGAACTCGGCAAGGTCGCGGGCGGCGATGAGGGCCACAGTGCGCGCGTTGCCAAGGACATGATCGATAAGTTCATGGCGAACCCCTCGCCCGGCGCGCTGGTGGTGCAGGGTGGTGCAGGCAATCAGGGGCGGGCGGCAAAGCTGCTGGAGAACGCCAACGCCGACTACCGCTCCGCGATGAACATGAACCAACTGCGCGACCGCGTCACCAAGGCGAAGCTGGACGCGGAGAACAGCAACAACCCGATCCCATTCCTTGCCGAAGGTCAGGCTACGCGCAAGCAGGCCAAGCAACTACTCGACAGCAACAAGGCGTCACGCTTCCTGCTGGACAATGAACGCGAGGCGATCACCGACATCAACCGTGGCTCGCTGGGCGAGCGCGGCATGCGGATGCTCAGTTCAGTGTCGGGTACGTCGCGCCCCGGCGCGTTCACGATGGTGACGCCGCTGATCACCGGTAATGTGGCTGGCTTTGCGCCCGCCGCCGCAGGCGTTGCCGCTGGCGTTGGGGCCAGTGCCGCGACCTCCGCGCTGACGCGCCGCGCTGTCAATCAGGCCGAAAACGTCATCAGCGCCAACGCACCATACTCGCAGTATATGATGCGGCAGCAGTTGCCGCCGCCGACATCGATGTCACCGTCGGTTATGCCGTCATCGATCAGTGCGGGCGCACATCGCGACGAGATCGCGCGGCTGATGGCGTTGCAGGCTGAACGAGAAACCACACCCGGCCCGCGTCGCATCATCATCGACACACCGTCTTCAGTTGAGGAGCGACCATAATGCCGCGCGACGGTTCACACATCTATCACATCCCGCCCGGCACACAGGGCATCCCCGACACGACCATCGAGAGCGCGAAGTACAACACCTTCATCGCCGACGTGGAGCAGGACCTCAACCTGCCGCGCCCGATTGTGGCCGGTGGCACCGGGGCCGACGACGCCGACGAGGCGCTGCAAAATCTGTCGGGCGAGAAGGCCAAGCAGGGGCCGGTTGATAACTTCGACACCTTCCCGTTCGTCAACGGCTCTTGGTACTGCAACGGTACCTCAACAGCCGCGCCAAACGGCAACGCATTCTACGGCGTCTACTACGAGCACTCCAACCCTCAGTACGCCGCCGTTTATGCGCAAGAGATTACAGGTAGCGCCCTGAACAAAAGATATGTCCGCTTCAAGAACGCAGGCGTATGGGACGCCGCGTGGCAACCCTTGCCCGGTAGCCTCGCCGACCTCGATGCCGCCTACGTCAATGTCGCGGGCGACCAAATGTCGGGGCTGCTGACGCTTGACGGCTCTACTTACGCTCCCGCGCTGCCATCACTCAAGGTCTACAAGAACGGCGCAAACGCTCCCATGCAGAGCATCCTGCTCTCCGCCAACTACGTAGGC
>Ga0137451_1000141_pt1 | contig 21769 bp, 38 predicted proteins | sample EasRivERMGT500_2_FD_102336 | JGI IMG/M metagenome (GOLD analysis project Ga0137451, IMG submission 102336) | Soil microbial communities from meander-bound floodplain in the East River, Colorado, USA - East River MetaG ERMGT500_2 | ecosystem: Environmental > Terrestrial > Soil > Floodplain ... | reverse complement strand
CCGGTACTCCGATGGGGCGAGGGGATGACCCCCGTGCTGTGATGCTTCGCAATCGGTATCCCGAGCCCCGCTTTGACCAACGACACCGCGGAGCCCGTCAGGACGTAACTGCCGCTCCCCAGGGACAGCGCGCGCCCGTAATGCAAGGCGCAGTCCGTCCCGGTGAGCGTGTAACTGCCTGGGGCGATGCCGAGGACGTAGCCAGTGAGGGGTTCGTAGACGAGCTGCACATCGGTCCCGCTCAGGACGTAACTGCCTGACGCCAGCGCGAGGGCGCGCCCGTACTTGAGCGCCGCGTCCGTGCCGCTCAGGGCATAGGCGCCCGAGGCGATGGGCAGGACGCGCTGCGCCTTGAGCCCCACGTCAGTCCCCGTGAGGGCGTAGCTGCCAGACGCCACCGAGACGACGCGCCCGTATTTGAGCGCGACATCGCTTCCCGTGAGCGCATAACTGCCGGGGTCGATGACGAGGAGGTGATTCGAGGCCGGGGTATAGACGAGATTCGCGTCGCTGCCCGTGAGCGTGTACGTCCCAGACGCCACCGCGACGGTGGAGCCTCGGTACAGCCCGACATCCGTGCCGGTGAGCGCGTAACTGCCTGAGCCGAGGGCCAGGACATGGCCGAGCAAGAGCCCCACCGCCGTGCCCGTAATCGTGTAGCTCCCCGAATCAGCCGTCAGCACGGCCGCGGCCGGGGCGAGGGCGACGCTGAGGCGCCCCTGCACCGTCGAGGTCCCGAACGTCGCCGTGGTCGCGCTATAGGTACCGGCCACGGCTTTCTCGCCAGTCGCAACGCCATACCCGCCGCCGTTCCCCAGCGTGCCGCCGATATCTTCGCGTTCGGTGATGCTGACGAGGCTCGCGTTCACCCAACTCCCGATGACCGCCGGGCTCGCATCCGTCGCCGTGGTCGCGATCGCCACCACGAGGCATTGATCGACCGTCGTCACAGCACCCGGAATCGACACGGACGTACTCGCCGAGGCCAAGGCGTCCCCCGCCGTCACGTTCCACGGATCGCCTGTTTTCTTGCACCCACGGAAGGTGAGGATCTGGGCGACGACGTGGTTCCCCGCGTCGGCCACGACGGGACTCGCCATTGCGGCGGAGGTCGCCCGACACCAGAACAGCGTGATGCGCGTAGCGGTCGTCCCGCCAGCGGTGCCCGTGCCTTGGGGCGAACCAGTGACTTCGGCGAACCCGGCTGGCGTGGAGAGGGTAACGACTTCATTCGCGCTCTCGACGACCAAAAGCGCAATGTCATCGGTGAGATGGGCCGGCCACACGACCGTCGCAGCCCCCGCGGTGTCGATCCGCGTCCCTTTGGTCTGATAGACGGGCGCCGCCACTTAGATCATCCCCCGCAGCACTGCGCGGTGCGGAAAGTCCAACGGGGCACGCGGATTGATGAACACCGCCCCACGCAGGTTCAGGGTGCCCGACTCACAGAACATCTTGCGATGTTTCCGCGTGCAGACGAGACACACGGCGACTTGAATGCCGTAGCCTTTCTCCACGACCCGGAGATTCTTGTCCTGCTTGCAGCAGGACTTGAGATCCGCGCGGCGCTTCAGGTATGCGAACGGATGCTCGGTCATCCGCCCGCCACCTTCAGCGAATACGCCCCCATCGAGCGCGCGAGCGCGGCCAGTTCCATACAAATGGCCCGCAGGTTTCCTGCCCGTTCAAGCGCGACAATTTCTTCACACTTCGCCCGCCACTCACGTTCCGCCGCATCGACAATCTTGCGGAGCGCGTCGCGCTCGACTTCGAGCGGCACGATCTGCGCCAGCAACGCATCCCGTTTGTTGCGGAGCGCGACGTAGGTCGCCGACTGCTCGACGTTCATCGGCCTATGCCAACGTCAGGAGCGAGGCTCCGTAGTCCACGGTGAACGTTTCCCCGGTCAGCACCGTGACGGCCGAGCCGTAGTCGTGCCAGCAGATCAGGGGATCGACCGGCGAGGTTTGCGTGTCGTTATAGTGCGCGATGTACTGGAGCGGTCCGAACGATCCCCCAGAGGCCGTCCACACGATGTCCACTGCCGTCACCGTGGCGGTGCCGGTCGTCTCGGTCATGCCGTTCTGGGAGTCGGACCCGCCAGAGGGGTAGCCGTTCGCCGGAGTGATCTCGGCGAGGTCCGCTTTGACGGCATCGGCGGAAGCGGATGGTACGGCGTTCGAGGCGTAGGCTTTGACGACATGCCCAGCGGCGGTGAAGTCATGCTTGCCGGTGAGCAGCTGCTCGACGAAATCTTGGAACTTGTTATATGTCGCGATATGGCTACGCCTACCTTTCGATCAGTGTCCTCGGGCCTTAGCGCCGCAACTGCAAGACGTACAAGGCGGGCAAATGCTGCGCCATCTCCCGCCGCACATTCACTACGTCGTATTCCAATTCAGCAACCCGTACCCTGTCACTCACCGCTGGCACAAACGCGGCATCCGCTGCGGCGAAAGTGAACTTGCGGTCGCCCACCTGGACTGCGCCGACGAGTTCGCGGTCGGTGTAGTCATCGAACCGCCCCACGACTTCGAAGTCCTGCTCGGCATCCGTCGCGGTGCCAGTGGTCACGTCATAGGTTCCCGGTGTGACGCGCACGATGGTCGCTTCTGTCCCCACTTTTCGCATCACGCGCTGCGCGATCCGCCGAACCGAAGCATCGAGGCTCATGCCCGCACCACGCGATTCTGGAAGCCCCCCGAACGGACGGAGGCGATGAGTCGGAGTACGACACTCGGCAACGCGCTCGATGAATTGGCGCGCGGCGTCACATCCAAACTGCCGAGGGAGAGGTGCGCAAACTCCGACAGGTCGCCCCCGCCCTCGAAGGCTGCGGGATCTTTGAGGACCGTTAACGTGAGTTCGCACGTTGCGTCCTGCACGGGACGGGGGATGGCGGTCGTGGAATAGGTGACGCCGTTTCGATCCGCCACCCCGTAGCGGGGCCACTGCAAGCGTTGAGTCGTACTGACGGCGCTCCCGAGAAACGGCTCCAAGTCCAGCCGTGCCGTGGCCATCATCAGCGCCGATTCGCGATCGGGCTCCGAGGCGTCGTCCCATTCGGACGCACTGAGGCGACCGAGGAAATACCCCCCGGCCGCTTCGAGTGTGATATAGGAGGTGCTGTCTGCACCCCCTACGGTTGCATCAAAGGCCACGACTTACACCACGCTACAGATACGAGCCGCCAACTTCGCGTCTCGCAGCTTGACGCCGAACAAGCAGTCGGCGGCGATGTAGTCCTGCCGGTGCTGGCGGAAAATCTCCACGCGGAGATTCAGCCCCGACACCTCGTCGAACGCCTGCACGTAATTTCCGGCCCCGATCCCGGCGAGCGGCCGGGAGGCGAAGGCGATCGCATCCGGGTGCAGCACGAGATTGACCACATGGGAGTTGATGACCACCGCTGAGTTGGCCGACGTCACCGCGACCTTTAACGCCGGTGAGAACGACGTGACCGCCAGCGAGTTCGTGGTGCTAGTGACCAGCGTGTTGTTGACGTACGTCTGGTTGTGGTTCGAGAACTTGAAGATGTCGCCCACCTTCAGGGTCAGCGCCGTGGTGATGGTTCCGACGAAGGTGATCGTCGTATCCCCGACACTTGCCGTGGGACAGGTGAGTACCTGCGAGGCCGTGTCGCCCAGCGTGCCCGACGTATGCGTCGGGATGGCCTGATCCATGAACCAGTCCTGCCCGAGCTTCCGACCGATCTCCCCCTCGATGATGCCACCCTGATCGCCCCGCTCGTCGGCCTTCAAGAACTGGCTGGCGATGGTCGCCGCGCCCGTGTCGAAGGCGGACAGAATCACCCGGCGATCCTGCTTCGGGGCGCCGAGCTGCGTCATCAGGACGTTCGCTTCGTTCCACGCCCGGAGGCCGGTGGGGTTGTTCGTCGCCTCCACGGTGAACGCGGAGACGAGCGGGGTATCGGTCGCCATCGTGGTCGAGGAACCGGCGTTGTAGATGCCGGGGTAGACGGCCATGATCTGCGCGTCCACGTACTCCGCAAGGGCCTGGGCATACGCCTTCAGGACGCGGGGCACGGTGCCCTCCACGACTTCGGCGGCCATCTTGTCGTCGATCACGAACGGCGCTTCCCGCCAGTTGTCGAGCGTCAAGTCCGTCTTGGTCAGCGAGAGGTTGTTGGGATCAACGGCGCTGATGTTGTGCGTCACCGCACGGGTCACGCCCGTCACTTGGTCGGGGATGGATACTTTGTCGCCCGGCGTGCCGGCGATGTTGCTCGACAGATTCATCACTTGGCGCGGCATGATGGAGTTCTGCCGCACGGTGGTCGCGACCTGCCACCACAACTTCGGAAGGAGGTCGGAATACGTGTTGGATACGGCCATGAGAAATGCTCCAGGTTGGGAAGTGAACGCAAACCGCTACGTCCTCACACCCGAACCCAGAGCATCACGCTACTGGTGGGCCAGCTCGGCCTCACGCCTCACTGGGTTAGCATCTCACGGGATGGCATCACGCCTGCCCGGTGCTACAAGTGACAGTATTGCCGACAGTGCCGCTTGTGTCAAGCCCCTAGAATGCGAACCGCCCGATGTGCTTGAGCTGAATTGTTGGATCGCACCACACCGATAATCCAGCCGCTCTAGCCCGCAAGCAGAACTGTACGTCCTCGCCCATGAAATCGTGGCCGTCAAATGCATACGTAAAGCACGGTGGCGCCATGCACTCGGTCAGGCGCTTCAAGTTGATCGCCATAAAGCCCGTCCCCACGGCGATGCACTGGAACGGTTCCTTGGGGAGGACTTTCATGCCCTTGAAAATCTTCCCCGTCCCGTCGTCCAACTTCACCGTAGAGACAGGGGGGCTGCGCTTTTCATTGTACGCGCCCCCGATCACGTCTTTGCCGTGCGCGAGAAGCCGGGGGAGCGCGTCCACCTGGAAAGCCATATCGGTGTCGATGAATACGAGGTAGTCGGACTTAACCTGGATCGCTTCCACGAGGCACGCCTCGCGTGCGAGCGCCAAGTATGGCCCGCGTTGGATAGACAAGTGTAGATCATGAGGGAACTGCGTGACCGCCTGTGCTAACGACAAGCCCATCACATCTTCCCACGAGCCTTGGGAAGGAATGCCGATGGTGACTTGCACTACTCCACAGCCGGAGTCTTACGCGGGCGGCCCCTGCGCTTTACCGGGATTGCCACCGGCACTGCCACCGGCTGGGGCTTGCTGCGCCGTGGCTTCGCTGCAACGGCTGGTTTGGCTACGAGCGCGGCGAGCTGCACCGGATCGCACTTGTGCTCCGACCACCGCCCGAGACCCGGCGTCTCAGGAATCGGCGCCCAGACATGGCCATCGACTGACCGGGAGGGCGAACTCGCGACCGATTGGTGGCATTCGCTGCAACGATAGCGCAGCTTCGTGGGGTCGGACTGGTCGATCAGTTGAATCATAGGTTACTCCGTAATGACGGTTGCGCCGTCGCGAAGTTGCTGCATGACCCGCTCACCCTTGGCGGCCTGGTCCGCTTTCGGGGCTTGCGCTCGCATCGTTTGGGCGACGCCGTTACGCACCCCGCCCGTGCCACTGCCCACGGGGCTCACGAACGCGCCCGCATAGCGCTTGTCCGCCTTCAGTTCGGCGACGTACTCGGACATGGGCATGTATTCCTCGGCGCTTTTGGCGTCCCGCTTGAGACGCGGTCCCCCCTTGTCGCCGATGATGACGGCGACTTCTTGCTCGCCGACGGTTTGCAGTTTGCTCCGCGCTTCGATGATCGGCAGGAGGAGGTCTGGGTTGCCGCCTTGCGCCTGCAACTCGCGCATGGCCTCGGCAGTAATCAATGCCCGTTGCAGCGATGCACGCAGGCGCGCGTCCCCCGCATCCCGCAGTTCCATGTCCTTGGCGTGCTTGGCGTTCATCTCGGCGACGATCTTGTCGTAGTTGCCTGCCGCGAAATCCTTGTCGCGTTCGGCCTTGCCCTTTGCTTCGTTCAGCGCCTTGACTTGCTCTGGCGTCAGATCGCCGTAGCCGGCGAGCCGCGCTTCGAGGGCCTTCTTGGCTTGGCGCTCCACGTCTAGAGCGGTGACGAGCGGCGAGTCGTCCACGTCCAGCACGTACTTGCCATCCAGTTCCTTGTACGACGACTTGAGCCCCGCGTCGAGGCTCCCGTATTCTGACTTCTCCAGCGACCGCTTCAGGGTCATGGCTCAGGCTCCCGTAGTGCGTGCGTTGTTCGTTTCACCTGGCTTCTTTGGCTCCTTGGGATCGGGCGCGGCTCCATCGTTCTCGGTGCGCGGTGCGGCCGCAGGCTCCGTCTGAAACTCGCGCGAAAACTCGAACCGACCGCCTTGGCCTTCGGGGTCGCCCATGAATTGCGCGGTATAAAACAGCGCCAGCTCCACGCCGTTCTCTAGGTCTGAGACCATCGCCCCAAGTGTCGAGTCCTGCTCGCTCCGATCGAGGCTCGCTTTTTCGGCGGTTTCAGCTGCGCGGCTTTTCCGTTGCAGCATCCCGACACCGAGCGAGGCCATCTGTGTTTCAATATCTGCGAGAATCGCGCGCGTGGACCCGAGCGAGGCGCCCGTGGTCTCCATCCAGTACGCTTTCTGGCCTTCGACCCCGGCGGGGAAGTTGATCGAACGATTCGGCCCGAGCTGTAACTCCCCCTCATACCCGTGCGTCACGATGATGGGCACATTCGCGATATGCGCGGCGTGGTGCAGGTCGGAATTGAGTTGGTAGTGCAGCAGGTTGAGGTTCGCCAAGTCAATCAGGGGCGGCGGGGAACACAGGAAGTCCTCGCGCGCGGTGTAGATCGGCGCGAAGGGAATCTCCGTGACGCCGCGGAATTGCCCCACACTCTCGGGCACTCGCATGAGCTTGCCGCCCTTCTCATTCGCGGCCCACGCCTCGAAGGTTACGGCATCGGCGGTACGCCGGAACACCCGGTAGCGGTCGGAGATCGTGACCCCAAACTTCCCCGTTTGCTCCTCAACGGATTCCTTGAACACCAACTGCCCAAGCACCGTTTTGCCGTTCACGATGTCGATGCGAAAACTGATGATGTCGTCTTTGCGGACAAGCTGCCAGTAGGGGCGGAGGTCGAGCTGCTGTGCTTCGAGCCTCGTGACACCGCCAGTATTCGCGGGCACATCGACGAAGATGCCAGACAGTCCCGTCGTCAGTGCATCGGTAAAGACGTGCAACAAGAAGGCATTGCCCTCGGTCCCTTCCAAGTCGATGTCGTCCTCGTAGAGCGCCAAGATTTCCGCGGGCACGCCTTCGGGCACGGGCGCCTGCTTGAACACCGTCCCCGCGAGGGAGCGCACCGTCCGACCGAAGGCGTTGTAAAACGTCGGACGCTCGACGCGGATCTTGTAGTCTTTCGCATCTTCGGCGGGATGCTGTGGGAGGAGAATCGTGCGCTGCGCTTGGACCGCTTGCCATCCGCCGTAGAGCGTGCGGCATAGAAACAGCTCGGGTTTCCAGGCTTGGACTTGCGGAGATTCGGTAGACGGGCTCGCGGCATCGCCCGTACTTGTTGGGATGGAGAGAAAGCCCTTGAATGCCCAGCCCCAAATACTCAAGCGGGAACCCCCAAGAAGTGTGCCACGCGGCTAAATCGCCACGCGGCTAATAGTAACACCTCGGTAGCGAGCCGCAAGTACCAAAGCTCCTGAGACCGCGTTGGCCGTGTCATCGTGTCCTCCGGGAGCGTGGTCAATGGTGTCCTGGCCCGTCCGCGCGACGTGGCGTTCAAGCCCACAGAATTGCGAATGGAGCCGCTTGTGTTCGAGGAGTTCGACCTTCGCGGCATTGATCGCGGGGAGCACTTCCCGGTACAGGTCGGATTTCGTGAACTCGGACACGCGGTAGGTAATGCCCTTCTTGCGGAACAATTCGCGGGGAAACTCGCCCGCGTAGTGATCGCCCTGGACTTCGGTCACGCCGTAGGACTTGAGCACGAGCACGTAATCCTGCACGACATTCTCGGGGCTGAACGGCGGCCGGACTTCGCGCACCACGTCGAGCACCGCTTTCGGGCCGTCCTGATGGGCAACCGCGAGCGTCCAGTCGTCCTGACTGCCCCCGCTCGGGTCGGTGAAGGCCACGTATTTGCGTGTGAGTGTGCCGTATTCGTCCCGCTCGGGCAGCAGCTCGCGCCGGCCGGGAACGGTGGCGGCTTCCAAAGCCGTGGGGTCGATGAACGATTCCACGTCCGAGCGAAAGACGACATGGCCATCCTGCCCAAACTCCGAGGCCGCGACGGTCGCGTCCCGCTCAAACTCCTTCGCGATATACCGTTCGAGCCGGGGCGTGGAATGCATCGACAGCGTGTCCGAGTTCCACACGAGCACGTCGGGGTCGTCGTGCCCGTAGGATTCTTGCGCCATCCGGTGCAGCTCGCCCTTGCGCGCGTAGGGGCTCGACAGCGCCAAGAGCAGCGCATCGGGGACGGTCGCCATGCCAGGGCGTAACGCATTGAGCACTTCGGCATCGGGCTCGGCGGAATCCTCGGAGCGCCAGAACGCAATCTCGTCCGCGATCAACCCCACGACGGTGTAGCCGCGGGTGGTGCGATACGACGCCGTGGCGATTTCGATCGTGACGCCCGTAGTGAACTCGACGGAGGCGGTCAACTCGCGCACGAGGTAGGGCTGGAAACGGTCGAGCGCGATCATGCCCTTGAGGTAGTTCATCACTTGGCGGGCTTGCTTCCGATCCGCGGCGATGACGGGAATAACCCCACGCTCGCCGGGCGCGAGGATCGCCTGATAGTCCATGCGAAGGGCGAGGAACAGCGCGGCGACGGCCGAGTTCCGAGACTTGCCCCCGCGCCGGCCGATAAGCTGCCACCCTTCGGCGACGGGTTTCTTCGGGGGCTTCTTGCGCCCGCTGTGTTTTTGATAGGTGCGGAGTTCGGCGGGGGTCATACGCAGCGCAAAGATCGCCTTCCAGAACACGCGCCACGCGGCCCACGTCTGGCCGATCATTCCGGCTGCATCTAACGCATCGAGGATGGTTCCGGTAAACGGTGGGGGACCAGCAACATCGGCGGGAGTCTTGGCGCGACCCATCCCAATAACTTAGCGCACGAAGGTGAGCCGGTACAGGGACGCTCGCCGGTTCACGATGTCGTAACTCACAATTCCCGAACGCCGCAAGCCTCGCAGCACACGATCAGCCGAGGCGGGCGCGGCAGGACAACGGGCGGCGACCCACTCGCGTAGTTCGTCGGCGTGAAACTCCACCTGCTTCGTGTTCCAGCGGGAGCGGCAGAAACTCAGGATCGCACGTCCGAGGGCTCCGGTGACGCGGGCGAGCTGCTGCTCTTGCTCCTCGAACAACGTGGGCTGCGGTGTCACTCGTTCACCACCTCGATGGGGCCATGAATGGACTTAAACCGCACCCACGCCGGGTACGGTTCTTTACGCCAATTCGCCCGAGTGAATTGCGCCCACCGACACGCTACCCAAAATGCAGGCCACATCCACCAAGAGGCAAAAGTGATGATACACAGGCGACGATATTTCATGCCGAGCTGGTAGGCGGTCTTTCGGCCTCACGGCTTACTGTCCCGATCCTCACACCCATAGCGCGCATCTGGCGTAACTAGCGATCATGGTGAGCCGCCTACCAAAGCCACGGTATTTCATAGCGGTCGATGAACTATAACATGTGCCACTTCACATACTGCCGTTTCAGTACATCCCGCCTCGGGACATGGAACAAGGCCCCGACCTGAGCAGCGCCAACACGAAACGCCGTATGGTGGATCGCATTCTGGGCACGGCACTAAGAGTTCTGGCTTGCACCAGCATTCGCCGGTGCCATCCGTGATGTGTTCGACGTGTATCATTGGATCGAAACTCATGGCGCGACCTTCCGCCACCTGCCCCGCACGCGGATAAACTTCGGCGTCAAATTGGCGCCTCGATGAACCGAAAATGTGTCGGGGAATCCGTACTGGGCGGCCTGTAGGACGCTGGAATCGTAACTGCTCCCTTGTGGGTCACGCTGACGACGTTCCCAAACGTCAAGCATCTGACTCGCGAGCAGCCGCGTCAGGATAATCACGCGACACTCACCTCGACTTTAACGTGGCCTTTTGGAATCTCGGAATGTTCGTCACAGCGCCGCGCCCAAATCTGGACGATCTGTGCGTCGGAGGCGTAGACACCGGGAATCGGCGGGCCGTTTTTCTGCTGGCGTTCCTGCAAGCCATCGAGCAACACGCCGAGCCGCTTGTCCAGATCTCCCGACTTCCGCGAGCGGTGCCACACGACGATCACCGATAGCAACTCAGTGGGAAAGAGCGTCGCCCCGTTCACCCCGGCGCGTTGGGCTACGTCGGCCTTGTACGCTTTCGCTTCGTTTGACAAGTGGATCGTCGTGCCGTGCCTTCTCCACCAGCGATTCGCGGAACACGGCTCCGGGAGTACGAGCACCACGGTCCCCTGTCTCCCCGCCAGCGCCGGCGTCGTTGTGGTCGCCTCGCCTAACGCTTTACCCGTGTATGAAGTCACGGGACTCCCGCCAGCGGACCCCGGAAAGGCAGCAGGGTAGGCTGCGCCACTCCGCGTAACAGGAGCAGGTGAGATGGGGTGGTCGCTCAGGGTACACATAATCTCCCGATCAATGCTCTCTGCCAACTCCTGGGAAAATGCCTGTCGAGTCTTGGCCAGTACGTCCGTCATGCTTTCCTCGCGATCCACGAGGGCCACGGTTGCATCTGCCCGTCTGCGGTGCCCCAACCGTGCACCAGAATATACCCGCTCGGCGCGAATTGCTCGATCACCGCATCGGCCACGGGCTTCATGCAGAAATCATCCCCACCCATGAAACCGCCGGGCCGGAGCTTCGGGAACCACGTCAGGATATCCGCCCGGACAGCCGGGTACTCATGGTCTCCATCTACCCATACCACATCGAGCGAGCCATCCGCAAAGAGCCGGGCGGCGTCCAGCGACGGGAGCGCATGAACTTGGAATCGCTCGCCGAGGGCTTGGGCAATCGGCTCGGTGTGCCGATCAAACGCAACGCGAATCTCCGCCCCGTTGTCCTCGTTGTTTGGAGCGGCCCAGGAGTCCACACAATGCAGCGTGCAGGGTATGTGCCGGTTGAAGATTTCGACCCCCGCGTAGGCGGCCGACTTGCCTTGGTAACTTCCGATTTCCACGAAGCGCGACGGCCGGTCCAAGGGTAGCGTCGCGAGCATCCGGCGGTAGCCTTCCTCGAACCAGAAAAAGCCCGGCAAGGAGTCGTAGAAATGCGCCAGCGGCTCGTCGCCGACAAGGCTCAAGTGACGCGCAACGTCAGACGCCATACCGCGCCTCGGTGCTTGTGTCCTCTTTGCGCCATACGGGGGCGCGCGACGTGAGGCGTCCGTCGTCCCCGATGTTCAGGAACGCCGTGGAGTCCATGACGTGCCCGCGCCGCCGATGCTTCCCGATGCGCACGGCCATGCAGCGAGGTTCGAGAATATCAGACACGGGGCGCTCGCCCCGCGCGACGGCGTTGACTTGCGCGGCGTCAGCATCGGATCGCTTCACACGATGCAGCAGTAGTACGACGACGGCATCCTCCTCCAGTGTTCCGGTTTCTTTGAGGTCGCTCGTCGTCGGTGGGATGAGATCGCGTAACGCGCCGTTCTGTCCGGGGGCGCGGTGGAGTTGCGCGGCCACGATGATCGACCACTCGTACTTGGCCGCCATGTCGCGCAGCCACCGCGTCGCCTCCGCAAGTTCTAGGCGGGGGTTCTTCTCCGTCCCAAACCGAATCCGGTGAATGTGGTCTAAGAGGACGTAGCGACCGTGCGTGCAGCCTCGGAAGTCGCGTAGTGCAGCCGTCAGCACTTCAGGGGTGAGTTTTTCGCCCGCGTCCGCAAAATGCGCGACGGCATGCTCGTTCATAGACTGTTCTTGGAGATCGTAGAACACCCGACTCCGCGCATCAACTTCCTTGCCCGGCTCAAAGCGTGATGGCCCCGACGGCAGTTCGCTCCAACGATTCTCCATGACTAGGTGCGAGGGGTAGCCAAGCCGCAACGCTGCCCATTGCCGCCGCAAGTCTTTGGGCGGGCCTTCCGAACCCGCACCGATGTAGAGGGTCGGATAACCGAGCGCAGTGAAGTGGTCAAAGAGGTTGAGCATCATCGACGTTTTCCCATTCGCCGGTCGCGCGCCGATCACAGTCAGGTCACCGGGGAGTGGGGAACCACAAAGGCGTTGCACATCAAGCCACGGCCACTGCGGCAGGTCGGAATTGTTCGCGTAAAGAGCTTCTTGGGCGGCGTTGACTTGCGTATTCGCGCGTGCGAGGCTCGTCGGGATTTCTGTGACCTTCGGAGCGAGACTCACCAGCCGAGCCGGATCAGGCGTGCACAATACGCATCACCGCTTTCGCCAAGTTCTGGCGGCGGCGGCTGGCCAGGTATCCCTTTGGTCGGTTGTTCATCGGCCCAAAATGGGAATACTGCGGAAAACCGTTCAGCGCTGTAAAACTGCGGAGTGGTCGCCTTTAAATAGTTCTCGAATCGCCGCAAAACTTCGAGCGGCGGCGTGATTTTTTCCAATGAACGCACAGCACGGGCTAGTCTCTTGACTGTCGGCTCAGTGGGCCAGAAACCGTAGACTCGTGAATACGCCGCCATGTAAGGTGAAAGCCACGTTGCGGGGTTCATTGCACCTGGGTCGCTGTAGTTGAGTTCGACAAACAATAACCCCTGTAGTACCCTATACGAGGGTGCTAAAAAAAAACACTAGATCAAGGGCACCTAAACATCGTAGCCACTTGCTACTACGCGGAGGAGCTGGACACGGATACGATTCGAACCGGCTCCGCGGGCGGGTAGGGGTCAGCACCCCGCCTACTTCAAGTGGCACGTTCCCGCTTTCTGCCGCAGGGCCGCTAGGCTCTGCACGAGCGCGAAACGCATGACCCGATGCTGCCTGTCATCTGCAAAAAAGTGCGCCCACCGACGTTTGGAGAATCCGACCTGGCGGGAACCGGGAGCCAGATAACGGCAAACGCGATGGGCACACAATGCTGCGCCCGGTTCCCCTGTCGTCCTGCCCGGCGTTCTCGCGCCGGTCGTGTTCGACTACTTCATAGAATCTCGCCCCGTTGGGGCGCTCACGTCAAGTGGTTGCACGCGGGTATGTATGGCGAATCTCTCGCGCTCACGCAAGCCCCTCTACCTACACGGTGGGGCTGCTGCCCTGTTCCGCCACCTCGCCCGCTTCTGTGTCCAGATCGGCCTCATCCGCGCCCGACGCTGCTTCGCCGGGCGTTTCTTCTCTCGGTTCCGGCGTCGCATTCAACCCCCGGCGGCTGGTTTCGATGAGTAACGTGGTGGCGACCTCTTTGATAAACTGCTGGCGATCCCGTGGAGTGAACAATGGGACGGGGATGCTCCGGTCAATGATGGCGGGCGTACCTTCCGGCCAATCGGTCGGCTTGAACAAGGGGGCGCGCATCTCCTCGGCCAGCCCTTGCTGTATCATCTGCGCGGCGTCGAGGCGTTCGCCCCAGACTTGATCCGCGATTGCGACGCAGCGTTCGTACACCGCGCGGAGTTCCCACCAGCGCCGGCGCTCCTCCAGCTTCACCTTCAGACGTTCCAGCCGTGCGGCTTCTTTCGCCTCGTCTGATTCAGGATGCATGTATTTCATGTGTCCTCCGTAGAAGGTTCGACGGCGCGGCCTCGCGGGAATCGCAAATCCAGTCCTGAGTAGCCGAGGCCGTAGTTATCCCATGAGCCCAAACAACAGCGGCCCACGCGCATGGGCTTCCACCGCCGGATCTTCGGGTCGTAGTGCGTGAGCGGGTAGAGCTGGCGTACCTTGTCACCACACACTTGGCAGACTTCCTCGCCCGTCGGGAGGAGGCTCATTCGAAGTCGTCCTGCATGAGTTCTGGCTCTGGCAAGATGCCTTGCGCGTGGAGAATCGCCCCGCATTCTAAACAGCGCTCGACCACGACGGCGCGAATCGCCCCACCGGAGGCCGTTGTCTCGACATTCAATCGCAGCGGGCCGTCACAGGCAAACGGCGCGGGCTTCCCGTGAGTCGCGTAGAGGACAGGCGGGAGATGTTCCACTAGTTGCGTCGCGCGTTTGCGGCGCGCTTCAACGACGCGCGCACCGCTGCGAAGTCATCCCGAACGGCTTGCTGCACATCTTCCCCGGAACGTTTGATGAGGAGGAACCACCAGCCGACAAACACGGCGGCCCAGAACACATGACACGCGCCGCCGCCGGCGACGAGGCCCCATAGGAACGGGGTCACGCGAACACCCGCGCGATTACTTGGCGCTTCCGTTTTCTCGCATGTTTCCGTTGCCGTTCGCGATTGTCGGTTTCCCGGCAGACTTTCCGTTCACAGACTTTCCGATGCGCCCCGGCAAGCGGGCGGCGGCAATAACGACACCGTAACGTTGGCATGGGGTAAGAAGGTAGCAGAAATGGGCGCCCGCGCAAGTACCCCTAACAAACGGCCTAACGGCGGGGGTTGTTGGTGGGGCTTGCGCGCCGGGGAGCGACTCCTATATTCTCCTCCCATGACGACCAACCTGCACTTCTGCCCCGCCTGTAAGGATGACCTCGGTGTCCCGACCGGGCAGCTCGGGATGTACCGGGATGGCTCCCCGATCATCTGTTGGACCTGTGACGGGACAGGCGAAGCGCCCTTCGAGGCCGTGGAAGCGGCCATCCGCGAGTATCGCGAGCGCAACGGGTTCTCGATCTGGGAGCATGATGGCGATACGTGGGACGACAATTCGCCTGAGGCCATCGCGATTCGGACGGCCTACTGGCGCGCACGGGAGCAGACGGTATGACGGACGTAACGCCGATCCAGCAGCCCCCGCTTGAGGATTTACAGAACGCGCTCCAAATCCTCCAGGAGGTGCAGCGCGGGATTCTCATAATTGCAAATGAATCGCCGCAGTGGGATTGGTCGGAGCTTCTCGCAGGGCAGAAACGCGCGCAAGAGTTGCTGCGCCATGCCCTCGCCCAACTCGGAGAGATTCCGCTTCATGTTGTGGCGCTGACGCTTCGAGAAATGAAAGCGAACGATTGCTCATATTCGGGGGACGACGTGCGGGACGCGCGCATGGCGCGAAAGTTGGCGGCAATGGTGATTGACGCTCAGTTGCGGGGCGCGGGTCTCTCACACACCGAGAAACGACCATGACGCCGAGTGAAAGGCTAGCACTCCGTCAGCGCCGCGCCGAATTGGAGCGCCTCGCGTTGGAGTACGCTCTCGGTCCCCAGCCGTCCGGGGATGGGGCGTGTGACGCCTTCGACATGGAGTGCCGTGGCATCAACAAAGAGATTGACGCAATTGACGAGCAACTCCGGGGGTCTCTCCCTCACACACAAGAGAATCACGAATGACTCGGCGCGAACAGACTCGCGACCCACGGGGCTACTTCGGCGTAGCACTCTGGCATCCCAAGCATCAGGTGAATCTCGGGACGCTGTTGCGCTCGGCGCACATCTTCGGGGCGGCGTTTATCTGCACCATCGGGCAGCGGTATCAGCGCCAGTCGAGCGACACGATCAAGACGCCGCGCCACACGCCGCTCTTTCACTTCGCGGACGAGGCGGATTTCTGGGCACATATCCCGCACGACTGTGTGCCAGTGGCGGTCGAACTCGCGGAGCGCGCCAAGCCGCTGGTGCATTTCACGCACCCGCAGCGTGCCGTGTATATCCTCGGCCCGGAAGATGGCTCGCTCCCCGACTGGTTCATCAGCGGGGCGCATTCCGTCGTGGAGATTCCGGGGCGCTTCTGTCTGAATCTCGCCGTCGCGGGGAGCATCGTGCTCTACGACCGGATCGCCAAAGAGACCGCCCGTGGTGATGCTGCGGCTCGCGCCAAAGCGGTCGCATCGTTGGTAGGCGTGTCTCTCCCTCAGACACCGGAGCCGCAATGAAATCTTCGCGGGAATATTTCAATCCCATTGAGTGGCTCCAATCTCAAGGCGTCGAGTGTGGTCATATCACGTTCGACCCTACCGTGGTGCCGCAGTACCGGATTCGCCGGGGCTCTGCGCACGACGGAACGCTCGTGTTCACCTACGAGAACATCTGGCGGGCGCTCGAACCGCTGGTGACACGCACGAGCTATTACAAGCTTACCGAGCCTCCGAGTGAGCCAGGGGTGGTGCGCTATACGGTAGGCCGCGCCAGACTCGCCGCCGTGTACGGGATGGTTGACTTGCCAGTGGGGCGCTATCCGGGGCAGCGGGAACGAGTCACGGTGCCCGTTCGCTGTGACTATGCTGCCGTGTCTCTCCCTCAGACCCCAGGAACCTCAGAATGACGGACACGACGCGGGGTGGAGCAGCGGTAGCTCGCCAGGAATACTGCTACACGGTGCTAACGCGTCCGGTGTCTCGGTGAGCGCGGGGGGCGTGTCCGCCCAACAGTTAGCCGAGATTGAAGCGCGGCTCAACGCAGCCACGCCGGGGCCGTGGCGCGCGGCGAACCCTGAGCCCTATCGAGTAGTCTCCGATACGTCGGCAGGGCTCTGGGGGATTTGCGATATGCGCGAAGGGTTGAATGGGCGAAATGCTGGGCGAGACTTGGACTTCATCGCGCACGCGCCGTCCGATGTCGCGGTGCTGGTGGAGGCGGTGAAGGCCTTGCGCGCCGCGCTGGAACCGTTCGCACAGGCGGCGATGGCATACTCGCTGGAATTGGCGCACCCCGACTCGGAAGAAATCGAAACGGTAGCCGAACCCGAGTTGACGGTCGGCGACTTACGTCGGGCGGCTGCCGTGCTGGGGACCCCGTGAGTACACGACAAGCGTATCCCGCGATGCCGCCGCATGCGGACGCGCAGTGCGAAGGCTGCGACGTAGCTTATCGGCGCGTGACGATGTTCCCCGGCAACGCGCGCGTCGTGGTGAAGCATCGCCTGAAGATGTGCCTCGTCGCCGGGAAACGCGCCCGGTTGTGCGACAAGTGCCGGAAACTCAACCGCCGTTTTGGGCGTCCTGGGGAGCGCCCCGCCCCATGATCCACATTAGCGCAGGGAGACTCAAGCGGATTCTTCGCGAGACGCGCCAGGAATTGGTGACGGTCGAGGAACAAATCCAGAAGCGTAAGACGGCCCTCGCAAAGTTGGAAAGCCGGGAGGCGACGTTCAAGGAGTTGTTGACCGAATTGGCGCTGAATGGCGATGCAGAGGCGCAGACAATTCTGCGGGAGGGGGAGCGCCCCGCATGAGCCCCCCAGAGACTCGCGTCGAGCAGATCGCGCGTTGGGAACGGGATGGGATGCTCGACCCGAGTTGTCCGATGTGTCAGCGCGAAATCTACGAGGCAACCGAGCGGATGCCGTCGGATGTGTTCATGCCGCACCATCAGGCATCCCCATACTGCAAGTCAGGGAAGCGCCCGCATTGCACTTGCGATACCTGCTTTTGATGGAGCGCCCCATGTATCCAGCGCCAAAACCGCCCACGCGCAAAAAAGTACGTGGGGGGAAGCGTGGAGCCCCCACCGGACGCCCCCGGATCAAAAGTCGCGGGCCGCGTACTAAGAAGTCGGGAGGCCATCTGTTTGCCAAAGGCGTCTCCGAGGAGCGGCGGGCATTCATCCGGGGGTTGCCGTGCGTGCTCGCGGGTCGCCTGCACCCCGATTGGGAGCCTAGCATGGGCTGGTTGCTCCATCAATGTGTGGGGCCTGTGCGCGCCTGTCATCTGAAGTCGCGGGGCTCAGGTGGACAAGACGCTGGCAACCTGTGGCCGGGGTGTGACGGCGCGCACGACGAGCAGTACCGGCGGGGGATACGGACGTTCGAGGAGCGATGGGCGGTGACGCTCGCGTGGGAATGTGCGCGGCGCGAAGCCGAGTATCTCTCGGGGGTGGAACGTGGGGGCGCACATGATTGAACGCCGCGCGTGGCACCGGATTTATCGCGGCTGGTGGTGGTACGATGCGCGCCCCGGCCATCATCTCGGAGATACTGAGACGGGCTACCACGCGGACGTGTTCCTGACGATCTGGCCGCTGTGGCGCTTCACGGTGTGCCGGTGGGTCGGCTGTCGCCCGACACACAACGTGGTGAGGGGCTACCGCCTGACGTTGGCGCGCACCCAGCGGGCTACTGAGCAGGCGATTGCGAATCTCGTGGGGCCTCATGACGCTTGACCTTCAGGCGCAGGTGCGGGCGGCCCCCCAATGAACAAGCGCACCCTAGAGCAAATCGTTGCCGAGGTGTGGGATGAGTATTGCGATTACTTGGCGCGCGTCGAGCAAGAAACGCCCGAGGCTCGCACGTTGACCGCCCCGGCATTTCTGTGGCGCGGCCTTGCAGCGAAAGGGGTGACCGTATGACTGACCTACAGGCTCGGCTGGTGGCGGCGCTCAATCAGGTACGGACTAGTACGCCCCACGGACTCGACTGTCGTTTCGGGGACACTGGTTTCGGGGCGCTCACGTATCGCTGCGCCTGCGGCTGGCAAGCGCGGGTGGATGCGCGACTCGCGGCCTGCGTAGAAGCGATGCTGTTGGCGGGCGCTGAACGCGCAATTGCCCCGTGGGCGGCGGCGCTGTTATCGGGAGACGAGCAGGCAGTCATCGAGGCTGGGCTGGCGGCGTTTCTGGCGGCCGCGGCCCAAGAGGAGACACAGAAATGAGCGGTCCTAAGTACGTCCACTTCGACTACTCGCGCGCCAGCGTGAGCGGCATGACGAGCATTTGGAGCGTGGTCGCTGTCGCCGACGGCGGCTTCCTCGGTGTTGTCAGTTGGTTCGGGCGCTGGCGCTGCTATGCGTTCTCCCCACGCCCCGACACGGTCTATGAGCGCACCTGCTTGCGCGACATCGCGACGTTCTGTGAGTCGCGCACCACCGAGCACCGGACAGCGCAACGGAAAGCGAAGGTGTCAGCATGACCGCAGCCGTGCAGGGCCGCCCGGAGCGGCTGGCCGCGAAGTGGAGCACCATGAAAGTTGGAGACAAGGAGTATCCCACATACGGGGGCTATATCATGCCAGGTCCGACCTTTCGCGCCGAGTGGACGCAACTCGTCAACACATTCGCCGCGTGCCGGTCCGGCGTTGTGCAGGAGTTCGTGGAGCGGTTGCTATTGGCGGTGGATGGCGTCTCGCTGCCCGACTCCGGGGACGCGCCCCGCGCGGAGCCCCCGAAGTTTGACGGCAAGTTTCATTTGCCTCGCCCGTTTGGCGAATGTCCCACCTGCGGCGGCGTCGTGTTCGAGCAGCATGGCAGCGGCAAGCACGCTCGGTTGACCGGATTGTCGCCCGACGATTTCGACGCATTGCGGCGTGGGCTGTCCGGGGGAGCTGCGCCCCCAAGCATCATCGTTACTGACGAGGAAGCGCGCACCGTGCGCGAAATCGTCCAGCGCCAAGATGCGCTCAACGACCCCTACGCATGGCACAAGGCTATCGAAGAACTACTCCGAGTGCGGGCGGCGTTGGGGTCCGCCCCACGCAAGGATCTTGGCGCTGCGCCGGAGTTAACGCCAGCCATGCAACGCGCGGCGCTGGTTGCTTGGAAAGGGCTATACGAGGCTCGACCCGTTGTCGGTTGTGACGAAGCGTTCCGTGCAATGTGGGAGGCTGCTTGGCGGGCGGCGTTGGGGTCCACCACACGATGAGTCCACGTCGTGTGAAACGCCCCGTGCTGTTATCTGGCCGTGCGCTTGAGCGCGCCCTTGATGCGCTTCTCTGGAAGTTGGAGGGGTCGAAGTGAAGTTCGCGTATGCCGATCCGCCGTACATTGGGCAAGCCAAGAAGCACTACGGCCCAGAGGCGTCGGAGGTTAACCACTTCGACCTCGTGAGCCAACTCTACACGGGCTTTGACGCGTGGGCGCTGTCGTGCAGCTCGACGACGCTGCTTGAGATTGGGCTCATTATCGACGACTACGACAGGCGGTGTCGCCCACGCGCCGAATGGGAGAGTGAGCCACTGATCAACAGTTGCCGGATTGGCGGCTGGTTCAAACCGTTCGCCTCATTTAAGCCCGGCGTGAACCCCGCCTACTGTTGGGAGCCCGTGATCTTCTACGGAGGCAAGCCATTAGGCAGCGAAGTGCCGACGGTACGGGACTACGTGAGCGCGAACATCACGCTCCAGCGCGGCACGCATGGAGCGAAGCCAGACGCCTTCTGGTTCTGGCTTTTTCAGATGCTCGGAGCCGAGCCCGGCGACGAGTTTACCGATCTGTTTCCTGGGTCCAAGGGCGGCGCCCGGTGCTGGGGCGCGTTTTGTCGGCAAGCATCGTTACTGGAGCCCGTGTTGGGGTCCGCCCCACGCGGGACCGCAGAATGAAACCCTACTACGACCAGGACGGCATTACGATCTACCACGGAGATTGCCGGACGCTGACTAGGGCACTCGGATGGGATGTATTGCTGACTGATCCGCCTTATGGCATCGGTGCCGACCGCAAACAGGCAGCCCGCGCTGGCACTCAATACGGCGTCGCCGCAGCACCAAGCAGGGACTACGGACCAGTTACCAATTGGGATAGTTCGCCTGCCGATAGTGATTTCCTACGTCACCTAGCCGTTAAGCCGGCCTGTATTTGGGGTGGCAACTACTTCTCGCTTCCGCCTCAGAGTAAATGGCTAGTCTGGGACAAGCAGCGAGACGATGGCTGTTATGCTGACTGTGAGTTGGCTTGGACTAATCTCCGGGGGGCAGTTCGGGTTTTCCGGTTTCGCTGGAATGGAATGTTACAGGCAGCCTCCGATGATGGGGATAACCGGGTTCACCCAACACAAAAGCCGGTCCCCCTAATGCGTTGGTGTCTCGGTTTACTTCCGCCCGGTCTAGTCCTCGATCCCTGGCTGGGCTCCGGTTCCTCGCTCATTGCCGCGAAGGACTTGGGCCGTCGCGCCATCGGGATTGAGATTGAGGAGCGGTACTGTGAGATCGCCGCGCGCCGGTTGGATCAAGGCGTGCTGGACTTAGCGGCCCCACGCGGGACCCCGGAGGACCAAACATGAGCACGCAAGCAGAACTTGACGCACGACACGCCGCGCCCGTGTTGGAGCAGATCGAATTGGCGCTCGCGGAAGTGCGACGGAATTGTCAGCCAGGCACTCGGTGGCGCATGACGATCCCCGTGGACGTGGATGACAGCGACGTGGTGATTAGCGGGGCGCTCATAGCGGCAAAAAAGGAGCTGCTGGCCCCACGCGGGACCGGGGAGCACGCATGAACGACCGCACGATTGCGAGCGCCATTCTCGCCACAGTAGCGCAGTTTCGCCGGAAGGGGCAGTTCGACACGTCGTTGTGCTGGCCCGCCGCTGAACTGGAACTGCTCGCGATGTTTGCGATCAGTGCGAAGAACGACTTGGCGGCGTTGCGTGGGGTCGCCACCGGAGAGGAGCCTCTATGAGCGGCGACATTCAGGACGATATCGCGCTGTTGTTACGCGAACTGGGGCTCGGCGATCATGCGCGCCCCGTGAGTCCGCACGCCGTGATGGTGGATGAAATCGCCCCGGCGATTCGTGCGTTGCGTGCGCTGGCTGGGGGACAAGAGCCCCCGGAAGCAGCGATACGCGAGGCGGTGCATCGCACGGCGCTCGCAGCGGCGCGAATCACCCCACGTCATCTGACGCGATGCTACCTGACGCAGGCCGAGAAGGACGCCATTACGGGGAGCGTCCTGAAGGACTTTGGGGTGGATGGAGTCTCCGTCGTCCCCCCAGAGCCTGCGCCATGAGTTTCCGAATCGTGCCACACACACCGGGCGCGCCCCCAGGAGATAGACCATGAGCGAGTCGTTGTCCCAGTTCAGCGTT
>Ga0137451_1000140_pt1 | contig 21808 bp, 12 predicted proteins | sample EasRivERMGT500_2_FD_102336 | JGI IMG/M metagenome (GOLD analysis project Ga0137451, IMG submission 102336) | Soil microbial communities from meander-bound floodplain in the East River, Colorado, USA - East River MetaG ERMGT500_2 | ecosystem: Environmental > Terrestrial > Soil > Floodplain ... | reverse complement strand
GTAAATGTTGCTGGTGGTGTCGTGTCCTGCCGGGTATATTCCGGCATCGGATTCGGTTTTACAAGGGGAACTCTGTTGTGTGCCATGAAATTTCTTGTTTAGCTTGAGCGAATATAGTGAAAATAATTTATTGTGTGAATAATTCCTTGATACCTGACACCATTGAGATAACCAGGGCGACGAAAGCAAAGACAGCAGCAAATTTTTGAGGTACTGTCTTTAGTGATAAATTCCAACGGTCAGCTTCAACTTTCTTAATTTTCTCGATCTCGGTTTGGACTGTGCCAACTGCCTCTTTCAACTCCTTAAACTCCGCTCGCATCCCTTTATACTCATAGGCAGCGCTCCCACCGAGTAGAAATAAAACCTCATCTACCTGTTTCTTGAGCCCACCTAAGTCCTCATGAATTTTTGCTATTTCCATGTTATAATCTTTTGCCAGCCGCTTTCCCATCGCATATCCTTATTCGCTGGAAGCAGCAGGGTTATCAACCGTTTCTTCAGTGACAGTCATCTCGCCTGTTGACTCGACAGTAACCCGTTTGGTCTTCTCCCACTCGTCCTTGATACGGCCAAAGAACAACACCAACTTGCCCATGATTGTTTGAACTACCAGTAATGTGATCACAACGGTAGGGGGAGCTTTGGAGATAATTTGCTCTCCATTAAAAAGCATTACAACCCCCTCAAGGGTGGTAATGACAAAGAATATGTTTGGTGGTGTTGGCTTTAAAACATTGCGCCAGTGGAAGTCGGTGTTGTTATTTACTTTCATACCATTCCGATTTTATATTGTGAATAAGAGATGTAGAGCTTCTTTAATTTCACCTTCACATCCTTCCTATTCTTGCCATCGCGCCGCGCCGACACATGCACCCAGGAAGGTGTTCCGAACTGGTCGGGGTATTCAAGGATCAGTTGGTCAAAGTCAAGATTATCTTTAATGAAGTTGAAAATCGAAATGTTGGTACCGTACTGGTAGGCATCGGCGTCGATGTCAATGGCCTCGCCAGTCATGTGCTGTGATGTTGGTGAACTTCCAGGCACAGCATCGTTAAGAGCTTTGCTACGATAAAATGAAGATGCCAGCAGTGGGCCGTCTACATACGCTCGCACAGGATCAAAGATTGTCTCTGCTACGTGCCGCATGTTCTTTAGATGCTCCTCGGATGGAGAGTTGTCGATGCCTAAGCGTAGGGCTGTAGGACTTTTGGTTGCCTCTTCGAAGGTTAAGAATTTGCTAATGTATAGACTCATATCGGTGGACTTTCAGTTTTGTTCACTTTGTTCTCAAGCCGCACAATTCTCCTTCGATTCTCTCTCTGCAATTTTGAAATGTCGTGAAGGTATCCAATAACGGTTATCGTCAAAATAATTGCCCAAGCGATAACAACGAACATCACGACGTAAGGGTCCATCCTATAAGTGGATCGTAAACTCTAACGTGCCTGCATCAGCATCGTAAGATATTGGAACACCCTGACCTAAAAATGTATTGCCTGACGAAAGTCTACCTTCCTGAATAATAGCTGCGCCAGAAGCGTGAACGTTCTTGGCGTAGATGGTTTTGTAATGATTGAACTGGCACTTCATCGGGATCACGGCAACGGATATATCTGTAGGGAAAGCATCAGCAACCTCAAGCAATGTATCACTTAACACAGCGGTCACACGGCGCACAACTTCCTTCTGATACAAAAAATCTCCATCGGTAATTTGCTGAGTGAACAGAGTGCTTGTCCCTCTCACCTTTGTTCCTGTAGAGAGGATTGTTCCGCTCAGACCACTAGCCGCAGGGATAGAGCCTTTCGCAGGGAAAGCAGTACCCGTGGCCACAATACCATAGGCACTTTTGATCCGATATCTTCCGCCCGTAGAAGCCTGAAAGACTTCCGTTACGATGGTGGTAGGGTTTACGTTCATAATATTTGGTTTGTTAAATTTAAATTAAAAATTTTATTCTTCAACATCTCGCTTAGTTTGACCTATACCTAATGGTTTTAACGGCGTGATTAAATTTTTCTCAGGGCGTTTCGTTAAGCCTATGCCATGCTTTTTCTTATCCTTTGGTTTGTAACTCTGGACTCCGATACCAAAGAACGCAGGTATCGCAGTCATCATCACTCCTGTTGGGCCCTCCTCTTCAAGTATTTGATTTAAATCTTGCAGGTACAACGGCACAATACCTCTGGTTAATTCTCCCTGTGGAGTTACCTCTTCCCCGACCATGTTTTTACCAGACCATATATTCCAAAGTGAGCCCGGAACAGGCGCGAGTTTGGATCGGAAGAAATTACTAAGGACTGTCATCCTATTTTGAAATGGAAATTTCTTTCCATTCAATTCAACGATCTCCCCTGTGGTAGTATTTTTACGTTGGGCTACAGTCATTTGAGTAATGAAGCGGATTACTTGTGAAAAGCCGGCCAAGAAATCGAACCTTGTATTGCCAAATTTCAGTTTACCAAAATCAGAACTACGGGTATCCCATTCAACTTCCCAGTCATCACTTGATGAAGCTATCAATCCAAGGAACAATGAAATAAATCCGACGTAAGCGAACATCGACTTTAACGCCATCTTCCGGACTGCCGGCGGCATCTTTGCGTACTTGACAGGATTGAGCAAGTTGAATCTGGAAGCCAGATAACGTGGTGAAAAAAACAATCCATTAAGGACAGGCGCGGCGAGTTCCAGCTTCCCAAGATTACCTCTACCTGATGCGTTGTTAATGAAGTCAGCCCATGCCTTGTAGGCTTCCGGATTGTTCTCTGGGGTGATCCCTTGTTCGCGTAGGCGATCCATGCCATTAGTAAATACATCGACACGGAGTTTATTCAAGAACCCACTGTAGGCACGTTCAGATTTGGCAATGAGTCCGAACCCAGGAACTTTAAATTTCCCTACCTTAAATCCTTCGCCGAAGATTGGTATTTTCTTGGCGAAGTTGGATATAAATTGTTCCTCCTTAGCAGTAAGCCTTGCGTTGGGCTCAGAGACATATAGCTTGCTTTGCTGAATAACTGGGTAAAGATCTGAGTCTTTCAATGCCAGCATCCATTCCTGAGCCCTCTTCTCGCTCCATGCCTGCCAGAACATTTCTTTGAATGCTTTGGCGCCAGCCAGTGGGTGAGATACTGATAAAATAATACCTTGGCGGAAAGGCGCCGACATATCGATGGTCGCCTGCAATGATTTTGGAACATTCCAGATGTCGATAAAAGCATCGTATGCCTTCTCGTTCCATGGACGATTTGCAAGTCGCGCTTTCTCTTTAGCTAGATCAAATTCTTGCTTGATCTTCTCGCGCTGTAATTTTAGTTTAGTTAACTCAGCATCTTCCTTGACAGGAGTTTTTTTCTTTGTCTCGAAATCCCGGGTTTTTATCCTGTTCTCTAAATTCTCGGTGGACCTAGCAACAGCTTTTTTTGCGGCTGCAAGTTTCTTTTTATCAGCAACGCCAAGATCCTTCTCCATCTGATCATAGTCGTCCCGTAATTTTTTCCTACGCTCGCGTAACGCTTTCAGTTCAGGCGTTTCCGGAGTTTTGCCTCGTTGCGTAGGGGTTGTGTCTTTAGTGGCAAGTCTATTCTCAAAATTCTCGATGGAACGTTCAACAGCAGCAACAGCATTACGGACCCGCTGCTCGTCGGACATAACTTGCTTACCCTCCATTTTCTCAAGGATGTCTTTCAGGTAATCGCGTTGTTCCTTGAGATCATTGGCTTCCTCATCGTACTCAATTCCTTTTTTCTTGGATGTCTTTCTGCCTGTTGTTATTTGCTCTTGGATGTCAGCGATCTGATTTTTCAGCCGGGCCTTAACAGCATCAAGGGCAGTCTTCCATGACTTAGCTTGCTCCTCTTCATCGACAGGAAGATTTTTCATTCCCTCCTTTATCTCGCGCTGAAGCCTGCGCTCCTCATCACTGAGTTTATCGCGCTGAAGTCCGCTACGGAGTGGGCGCTTTTTATTTTGAACATCTTCAAGGGCTGAAATCAATTTACCCATCCGCTTCATTTCGCGGATCTGCTTATTGATATCATCCTGGCTCATCTTACGTGTTTCCCCGTAACGGGTAATGGCATCACGTACTTCACGATCGGTAAGATCCGGAAATTCCTCAGAGATCAATTCTTTTATTGCCTCTACCAATTCCTCTATCTTGGTGATCCCTTGGTTCTCAACCAAGTCCCTGATTATTGAATGTGGAATGATCAGTTTGTCATCCTCCGACATTGTTATCTTAGGCGCCTCCTTTGTTGGTGGCACAAGCTTCTCAACCCCAGGCGTTACAACGTCGCGGAACTCTTGCTCGTTGAAATCATTACCACGGTAATGCTCGTTGATATAATCGACTCCCGCCTGTATGGCGGTAGCTGCATCTGAGCCTGCTAAGACTGCAAGCCGGATTGCATCGATGGCACCGTTATATACCGCCTCACCGACAACCTGCGTGATGGAATTAAAGCGCTTGGAGTCTGGTTTAGCTTTAAGTGAGTTGAAGAAATCATTGATTTTTTCTTTGCGGGACTGAGCGACAGCCTTACGTTGTTCACGCTGCTTTTGCAATGCCTGACGTGCTGCCAATAAAGCTTCCTCCGATTGACCCTTCGCTTTTTCTTCTTCGAGTTTAGCGATCTGAGCATTGGCAGCTTTCAACTCCTTATCCAATTCCTTAAACCTGTTTTCTACTTCAGGCTTTATTACCCCGTTATTTACAGCCTTATATGCAGCTACTTGTGAAGCTAAATTATACTCACTATCCAGCAACATTTTTCTCATGCTGAAGGCCAGCGACTGTTCATAGGCAGTCTTGACCGCCATGGTGTGGTAGTTATTAATCTCCTGATTTATGGCATCGACCTGGGCTTGTAGGTTAGAGATTGTTGCAACATCTTTATTCTTGATGGCATCAACCAGAGCATTGTTAAGCTGGTCTGCCTTGTTATCCAATTGTGTTTTGTAGTAGACCAGCCCGGCCACTTCATAAGGCTGAAGTGCTCGCGCATTTCCGGTAGCAATTTCGTCCACAATTGCTTTCGGATTCACTGCACCAGAGGCGACATCCGCTTTAGCAGAGGCAAGCATTCCCGCCATTGTTCTCTTCTCCACAGGCGTTCCCTCTACTTTAGCCTCTGGGACAAGTGCTTTCTTGATACCGGAAACCTGCTTTTCTTCTGCTGGTGTCTGATCAAGTGCTACTGATCCTGTCTTTGGTGGTGCTGACTCGGCGGTAGCCTCAATGTAGCGGATCATCTCACCGAGTTCATCAGGAGTCATATCGTCAAGGTGCTCTTTGCCTGTGACGTTCTTGGACTCCTTTTTAAATTCTTTTGTGTTGTAGTCCACGCCTGCTGCCTCGGCTGCTGCATGAACATCTTGTGGCGTTACGTTTTGTGCGCTTTGACTTTCACTGACTTTTTCACCTTCACTTTCTTGGGGAGCTTCTGGCTGGGCGTTTCCTTCTGCCACCGCGCTGCCATCTCCGGTTTGTTCGCGTACATCCACGCTCTCTGCGATTGGCTCTTGAACGGCATCTTTGATTTTTATTTTATTTTCATCTACGATTCTGCGTAACTCCTTACCACCTTTTTCAGTGAGGACCGTGATCTTACCGCCATCTCGTTTGAGATCACCACTTTGGACAAGTGCTTCAACTTGTTCTCTTGCTGCTTGTTTTGCATCTTCAGATGGTTGGCTTGGTTTTCCTTGTTCTTCGATTGGAGATACTGTCGGAGGGGTTTCTTGTGTGGCTGGGGGTTCTGTTGCAACTTCCGTCGCCTCTCCTTCTCCTCCCGTATCTCGAACTGGTATAGTTGCCTCTTTAGCTGTGGTAGGAAGTTGTCCAGCCACGCTTGATGTTGGCTCTGGTTCTGTTCTGGGCTGATCGCCATATAATGTTTTTGGTTGATTTATGTCTTCTTCGACTTTTTGGTCACCTTGTGTTTGAACTTCTTCTTCTGTTTTAGTTTCTGGAACAGGGGGCTCTCCTTGAACTGGTGGTGTGGCTTCTGGTGTTTGGGCATAAGGTGGTACTGGGATAGGCGGTTGTCCTTGTGGTGCCGGTGGTTTGGCGTCGATGTTACCGGCGGCAATCGCTGGCTCCTGTGCTGCTACTTTATCCTGAATTGCTTCTGCCTTAGCATCAAGTCCCGCTTCATCAGTGGGATCGACTTGTGCAGTTTGCTCTTGAACAACTTCTTTGGGTGATTTATTATGACCGAGTGCGCCAGCCGTGATCTCTACAGGAGCCGTTGCTAATCCACTCACTCCCTCCATTAAGATTGATCCAGGCTGAAGTTTATCACCAGCAACAACTTGGGATACACCTTCACCTGTCATATCAGTCAATGACTGTACAGCAAGTTCGACTGCCCCTTGACCAGCCTTACCAATCAATGATTTTGCAGGCTTGGATACAATCTTACCGGCGATACCACCGGACACCAGATCAAACAACGCGATGGGTATACTTTTCTTCCAGGCATGGTTTCTGGCCGCTGATATTATTTCATCATTTTCAAACGCTGCCTTCATTGACTGAGGATCAGAAGTGTCAACGCCAGCTTCCTGAAGTGACTCCATAAAATCCGCAGAAAACTCAAGCCCTAAGCTTGTGTCTGCCATACCAACAGCAAGACCTCCGCTTGTACCAACCACAGGGATAGTTGATCCGATGGCTGCGCCAACGCCCATACGTGTAGCACCATATAAGGCCATTGAAGTCAGTGACTCGGCTGTCTGCTCAAGGACGATTTTCGCGGGATCTTTAAAAAATGCTGATACGGCTTCTTTGGTTGTTTTCGCCTCGCCAACCGCTTGTAACTCTTTCGATGGCTTGTGTTGCGCTGCTTCTTTTTGCAGTTGGGCTACGCGCTTAATTTTTTCTTCTGTTGGCTTCCCCTCAAGCGGTCCTAATATGCCAGCTTTTTCAGCTTCTATTTTTGCGCGTGTTACAGACTCTTGGAAGATGTCAGGCTTTTCCTTTGCCTTTTGCTCTGCCGTTACCGGCGTGTTGTATGCTTGAACTAATTCGCGGTATAGATTCGTCCACTTCCCTACGCTCGGGTCGTTCTTGTATTTCGTAGGTGTACTTGGTGGCGAACTCGGTTCTGAAGGCTTTCCAGGCTCGGGAGAGGCGGTCGAAGAAGGAGAGGGTGCGCCTAACTCTTTTTTTTTTACAGGTTCGGATAATACGTCTTCTGCTGGTGGTTTCCAGCCAGTAGGTTCTTGCGTTGGAAATGCTGACACATCATCTGTCAACACATCTTCATCAGGAGGGGTCCAACCTTTAGTTTGCTTTCCCATTATTTTTTAACCTTAGTTCTCACATTTCCACTCGGATCACGGTATTGACCACCAGGAGGTATTTTAGCATAATCCTCATCATTATAAACTTTCGGCACATCAGCATCTCTAGTCTTGACTCTATTATCAATCCTTTCTCCGGGACTTTCTGCTTCCTTTTTTGGTGCCGTTGTCGCTGGCTTAGGCGCTGGCACTGCTGCCTTCTCACTTTTCTCATCCTGAAATCCAGCAGCAGCAGCTTCCTGATACCTTCGTTGGTAAGCCGCATTCGTCCTAACCATATCCTCATCCCACTTACTTTGATCATCAATATTAAGTCCTTGCGTAACATTTTTATCAATGACAACCTTGTCAGCATCTGAAGCTTTTACAATCACATCGCTTTGCATACTTGTGACTGCTACACCAGCGCTGCGATAACCATTCAATAAATCTGTTTCTGAAAAATCTGCTGGTCCTTTATTCATCTTCTCTCTCAAGGCGGTAACAGCATCCAATTGTGTTTGTATTGATTGTTGCTTCTCAACGTCACCGGACTTTAAAGCTTCTCCATATTGAGTATTCAGGTCAGATTCATGTGTTGCCAACTCTCCAAGTGAATTAGATTTATCTACAGTGAATCCACGGATGCTCATTTGAAGAGTAGGCTGCAAATCTTTAAATGCTGAGTTTGGTACCTTATCCAAATTGTCAGCATCCATTGGAACATACTGATTTTTCTTATTGTATGCGCCTAATTGATATGCCTCAGTATTAAGTAAAGTTGTTCCAATCAGAGATGAGTTCTTGCCAGTTCTAACATTATAACTATTGCGTGGATTTAAAGGTATTGGTATTGCTTGTCCTTGTTTAGGCGTACCTGGTGCCTGACGAAGAGTTCCACCGTACATCTTATTAAGTGGAACGTCTAATTGTACACCCCAACCAGTAAGAGCGCCACCAGTAGTTGCTCCTCCTTTTACAATAGGCTGGTCAACTAAAGGGGTGAACCCTTGGCTAATCTTGTCATTTTTGTATAGCCCATTGGTTATTGATGTATCAGTCTTAGTTTGATAATCTGTAGAATTGCTGATAGCAGCCGATTCGCGTAACTGTTCCTGCGCTTTCTCAATGACTCGGGTAGCGTAATCTTTTTTATTATACTGATTTTCTTCAGGATTAGCCTTCAAATATAGGCGAGCCGTTTCGTCATCCATTTTAGCAATGGCGGTGTTACGCTGCTTATTGTATGCTATGTCCTTATCCATATCAGCATCTACCAATGATTCTACCCATTTAGATACCATGCCATCTCCACGGCTGCTTAAATATTCCTTAGCGTGTGTGACTGTAACTCCCTCGGCGCCTTGCTCATTAACAAATGGGCTGCTGTTGCTTTTGCTGGACTTATATGTTGGATCGCCGGTTGTTTTGGCATTTTCTTTAGCCCTGAAAGTCGCTACATAGTCAGCGTTATATAATTTACCTCTGAAGGATTTAGGATCTTTGAAAATTACTTTATCATAAGCATCAAGCCGTTCACCTCTTGTTCTAAAATCTATATCCCTGTTCTCACCATTGGCAGCTAACTCATTTCTTCGGTGCTCATATTCCTTGTCGAAATATTTATCCTGAACACCTTCAATTCTTTTCGCGTTATCTGTGAATTGTGCGTACTGCCAATCACTTGCCTTTTTCCATAATACTCCCTCCTCCTGTGCCTTCTGACGTTCCGGAGAAATTTTACCAGTAGTACGAAGGTCTTGCTGAGTCCGTTTAGTTTCATTAAGCCCAAATTGATGAAAAATCATATCATCATTTTCGAATGAGCCTTTTCCTAAATCAAACTTATAAGCATCGGCAGCTTTCGCCTTAGCAGCTTTTTGCTCCGCCATCGAACGGAATATATTACCAATAGCCTCGGCAGAATTTTGTGCGCCTTGGATGAGCCCCTGCGTAAATTGCCGCATATCAGGGGCGTCATAATATTTTTCGGAGCGAAATTCGCGGTAGCCTGCCATGTTAGATTACGTGAAAGATTTTCAACTTAGTTTGTAAGGCATCAAGTTGTCTTTGCTGATCTTGAATTGCCTGTATCAACACGGGCACTATCTCATTATAATTTATTGCTAAAATTTTAGTTGTTGATCCCTCGCCAGTCATAAAATCAGATTCACGAACAGCCTCTGGAACAATCTGTCTTACCTCCTGAGCTATCAGTCCAACGTGATTCACTTCACTTCCTTTATATTGGTAGGTGACCACATCCATACCCATTATCTCCTCGATACCGTATTGTGATGGGATGATATTCTTCTTAATGTTTTCATCAGATCCAGCGATCATACTTCCGAAGCTGCTGATAAAAGCTGACTCCGTTTGTGCCTGTGCTGCAACACCTGCCAACTCCATTTCCTCATTTGCCTTGCGTTGATCGCGATACATCGCTACCCTGTTCTGGAACGGCTGATTGATGTTATAATCAAATGCCTTATCCTTTTCATCAATCACTTGGTTATTGACCTGTTGGAGGTTCATTAATTTCTGCTGGCGACCGTATGCATCTTCCCCTGCCAACCCACGAAGGTTCGCCTGCTTGCCAGCCTCGATCTGTGATATCGTGTTCAGTAGGGCAGAGGTTGAAGAAGTGATATCACGCGCCTGCGCCGATGCATTAACAGCGCTTTGTGAAATATCTTCCTGCCCTTGCTGGATGGCACGATCACGGCCAAACGCCTGACCTTTGGCAAGCGCCTGATTCTGGAAAGTTTCTTCCGCTATCTTGTACTTGGGAGCATTTTTCAACTCGCGAAGTAACCCTTTCTTTGCCTTCCGTTTTCCGATTGTACCGGCGATAGAAGCAATTAATCCTGGTGCGCTCATAGCTTTAAATTTTAATCAATTTACGGATTCTTTGGCGAGTCCGTGACCTCAGCCATCACATAATGCAAAAGACTCAGATGTACAACCGCCGGATCAAGCTGCATTAAGACTTGAATAGCTTTGCTGCGCATCATGTATCCCTCTACAATTGCTCTCACACCTCCGTTGGGAGTGTTGATGTCGCGTTGTATCTCAGCATAAAAATTATCTTCCCTTTCGGCAAATTTATTAAGCTTTATCCTTGTCTCCTGCTTTGCCTTCAGGCCACGGTATTCAGATAAAATTCTCTCCACGCTCCATTTATCAGTAGCTACATTGGCGAATGCCTGCCATTTTTTCTTCAAATGTGCGTTATCATTAAAGACAGGCTCCCACATTACCTCGTATTTGGTTCCAAAGAACTCACTGTAACCTTCACCTTTCTCATATAAGAAAGGAGATCCATCCTTGAACATAAGCACTTGCTTGTTCATCTTTGACATCATCTCAGGAAGAAAATTATGGCAGGATTTCCAGCGCTTATCCTCCTCGCTGAATAATGATCCCTTATAATTAGCATAGCCTCGGAAAGTAGATGGCAGCGTTGAATGGTCCTGAAAAGTGATCAATTCATCGTTGAATTTATCAAACTCAGCAAGTGCGATAGGTTTCTCGGAAGTCTGATATTTAGTGATCATAAGATCACCTAATTCACTGAACCAATTGCGCATTTTGTATTTTGAGATCTCCGTTAGACCATCACGACCGTAACGTATCCAAGCACCATCAATGGCATCCCAGAACCACACACGACCTCTCTGCTTACATATACTTTCTGGATTAAGTGTTCCGTGGTCACCAAGTAAGGTATTAAAACTTCCGAGCACATCTTCACTTAATGATACTTGACTGCGGCCCGATAAATCTTCAAGCGTGGTACGATTGACATACGTGCTCCATGTTTGGCGTTCACCAATTACCAGTAGGATCGCCCCAACGGATTCGACCTGGGCGTTGGATGTATTGACAATTGCGCGTATACGGCCATACTCTGAAGGATACACGAACAGATCCTCCTCTCGCATGGTGTTAATGTTATTGACAAAAGATTCTTCGACGATCTTTCCGGAGAACCTACACTGTGTTTGCTTGAACCTTACCACAGGCAAATCTTCATACGCTATTGTTGGCCGACCGTTGTTCTTATCCCAGAAGTCGAAGGTTTTATTCAGGTCCGGGTTCATGGACATAAATATCTGAGAAGAGGCGGACCCTAATGGTAGCGGCGCTGCTGGTGCGTATTTGTCACGATATACAGTTTTACCAACGTTATACGAATCGCCAAAATACACAGGCATCTTGTTATAGATGTCAAAAGGGCCAAACTGTGATAAAGTGATGGCGTTGACATTAGTGTACACAAAATCGCGTTTAGCAAAATCACGATCACCTGTCTTAGGGTATAGTATTGGATACCACTCACCCATCTCGTAAAATAGGTGGTCTGATTCATCTGCATTGTGAGGAGTATATACTTCGATGTTAAGGTTCTGAAGTGTGGTGTTGTCGAATCGTGGCACCCACCGTAACCCTAAAGGTTTCTCGATAATTATACCCTTGCCAGTGAACTCTATAATTGGAACATCATACTCTTGAAGCTGATTTACATTGTTTGGATTGGCGGAAGTGCTGCCTATGAACCTGACCCGGTCGCCACGGGCGAAATTGTAGATTAAATTGTTGAGCGGGTATTCCTTATTTTGCGCTTCCTTCGCTCCGAAATACCAGTTGTTGATATCAATGTGGATACGACTCGCATCCGCGATCGCGCTGATCTCTTTGGTCTTCCGGAGTTCAGCCTGCAACTTTGGACCAATAGGATTTTTTCTAAGCCACTTTTCCAGCAGCACACTGTGAGACTGAGTGCTGGTCCCTGACATTTCCAGAGCCCTGTTGATGCGCAAAAGAGTGTTGCGCCTCTTGGTTTTCCTGTCCTTCTTTTTATTTGCCTGGATCTCAGCTTCAACAATTTTTGTTGTCTCAGCGATCACTTCATCGCTGGTAATATTTTGTGCATTAAGAAAATGCTCATTGATGCGATCCCTTACATTCTGTGGCAGTTCAAGTTTGTCGATGATCGTGCTTATGTCGTCGATGATCGGGGTGAACCTATTGACGATCCCGAACATATAACAGCTAATGTTCAGCGAATTGGTGCGCATGATCTGGTAACCAACAGCCCAGTCCGGAGGAACCACGGCATCCGGGATCTTGAAATTAAGCGCTACATTTTGGGTGCCTGCCGCTCCACTGATATCAGGGATAGTATACAGCCATTCTTCGGAAGTATACCCAGCGGTTCTCCATCCGGTTTCTGCAAGATACTGGATACAGCATTTGATAAGTGTCCGGTCCTTAAAGGTAAGATGACTCAGTGCATTGAAGCGCTGAAGTCTTAATCTTGCTGCTGCTTCAATGGTTGGGAATGCCCCGGTGCTGCCATCGTTCCATGTGTCTATACCGTATACGCTACTCACATCATCGATCTGAAGATTAGTGATAGGCTCTTTCTCTTCCAGACAGTCACCAAAAACAAAACGATTGTCGATCGCCTCTACAGTTCCAGCTTCAAAAGGAACAGTGTCAAACGGGCGAGTAAATTCATCCTGAGCAATTGGAGTTAATATTCCCTTGCCATCGAAGTATTGCAGTCGTTCAAAACTTACATCCACCGGGATACGGCGCCATAATTTCCATAATTCCAACTCTCCATCACGGAAGGCGATCTCAATGGTCTTAACTGCCAGTTGGAATTTGATGTCGTCGTGGCCAAAAAAATTATACTCTGTGCCGGTAGCATTCGGGTCGTCATAAATGCAGCCTGGGATGTCGATCTGAATGGAAGTTATCGTATCCTCTGGATATGGCTCATCAAGATTAAATACTGTGGCCCCCTTACTGATAGGGCTCCACCGGGACTTCAGATCACCATAATAAATGTATCGATAGGAAAAGTGATAAAGCTTGTCCTTCAGCTTGTCGTAATTATTGGTTGACCCATCGTAATAAGCTCTTGGGATTGGTGGAGCAATAGGACTCCACTTATGGAATGAGATGTGAAACTCCCGGAAGTCATCACCGAGTTCAGAACGTAGCTGCGCGATCGTATCAACATCCATCAGCCTTGGAGAATAGCCTCTGGCGGCAATCGCCATCCAGTTGTCAAGCTTGGCCATGGAGATGAAGCTGTCGATCGTAAAATTCAGACCGCTCCAATTCAAAACCTCCACGATGGTATTGTTCACCGCGTTCCAGTAGCGGATGCAGTGATTGTTCTGATCGTTGTATACACAATAGTATACCCGTTGGAACTCATAGTCTTCGAGCCTGCCGATTACTTTCTCATTACCTTCTGGCCGTGTTGTTGGCGCGAAAGAGAAGGATGAAAGCCTGAAATATAATAGGTCGGCATTGAGTTCTTGATTGACAGTACCTCCGATCCTGATCCCTAATCCATCGACTCCCGCAGGGACAGTGATCTGCATGGTCTGCGTAATGCTTTGGATGTTGCCACTATCGATAGCTACCTCTGAATGAATTGTGGTTCCGGTAAGGTATACCAGATTGAGTATGCCATCGGTGATGGCAGCGTTGATATTCATCGCGAATGACAATGTGAACTCAAGCCCTTCGATAGGCGCCGTTGCTGTCTGGTACAGCACCCGAGACATAAAAGTCGTGTCTACATAAGCGGGAGGACCGACACCATATTCTACTGAAGCGCCTGGATTGTCACCGTTGAAGGTATGCTGGAAGACAAAGTATGTTGATGTTATTGCTACAATGAACCCGGCGGTGTAGTCAGGAGCATCTTGAAAAAAGACAGTCTCTCCTACAGAGAAAAATGAATTGGCATTGAGCACCCACGCTTGCGTAAATGTCTCTGGCTCCCAGTCTGGATGAGAAGGTTCTGTGAACTGTGTTACCGGCGTTGTCAGTATTGGTGATACCGAGTTTGGGATTACAGCAAGGCGAGCATAATCTCCTGAGAAGATCCATGTTCTGAAAGTTGGGCCTTCGTCAAGCTGGTCCCATGAGTCAAGTGATTGGTCGAATGTGCCGTTGTCAAGCACCTGTGTAATCGCATAGTATTGCGTTACCTCTAAGGTGTTACGGATGTTTTCAAGATCACCAAAGTTGTCATCGCGGGAAGAACCTATCCGGGCATTAAGCGCATAACGATAATCACCGACCTGAAAACTGTTTCGCCCTGCCTCATCTTTGGTTGGCGTTACAATACTGTCGTCTTGATTCATCCCTCCAAAAGGAGTGCGCGTCATACCTTCAATGGCCATCTTATATCTTTAGTGCAAGGGTTGTGTTCTCTCTGACTAAGTTTAAAAAAGTTTGTGGATCAAGGTTAAAAAATCTTCCCCTCACTTCCTTGGTAGCAAAAAATAAGTCCTGACTTTTCCTGTATTTGCTTGATTCAGTTGCTTTCGGATTGTTTTTATCTTCGTATTGGTACTCCAAATACAAGATCAGATAATTATAAATGTATGGGTGGATCGTTGTCTCACCACATGGATTAAAGCCATCCGTGATATATTCCAGGTAAATCTGATCCGGGCCCATTGGTATGTCAAGGATCAATTGCTTACACGCTCCATTGTCTTCAACTCTGAAAGCACCCTGAGCGGAAACAGCAACTCCATAACTGAAGATGGCTCCGTTCTTATAGTTCGACAAGTAAAATCCAGCATCATCTCTGGTGCTGTGGTTGACATTATCACGGAGAGGATTTATTCTACCGTTAACACCAAGGGTAACGATCTTATCTCCTGCGCGACTAACGATAACCCAATCGACAAAATCACTTGGTAATACAACGGTGTTCCTATCTGTAACAGACAGCAATATAGTTTTGGCATCCTGTATTGGATGGTCAAGGTGCAGTTCACGCAGGCCACGGATAGCCCAGAGCAGGCACTTGGCCCACCATCCATTAGGAAGGTCGTTCTCGGCGAGAAAATTATCTACTACCGCTCCGAGTTTATAATATTTTGCTGAATCGCTCATGCTGCATCTTTGTTATCACGGACACTATCTTGAGGAACCTGCTTCCTTATACGGTACCACTCTACGCAAGTGGCAATTAAAAAATTCTCTTTGTCCGACGGAATACCATAAGGAGCATCGTCAGCGATCATTGAACTGTCGCGGATCACAAGGGTAACCCCGAACACAGTACCATAATTCTTTCCTACCTCGCATTGCATGAACTCAAAGTTGGGCCAGTTTGGAAACCCACCAAGCCTGCCTTCTAAGAAGCCTGCCCGATTGGTTCTATAGCGGCGGTAGTCCTGATGGGATACTATAACTACCGATGGCTGATCAATCTTGCTCCACTTCTTAGGCCATATCTCAACGATACCACCATTGCGCGGAAGTGCTGCATAATTTGCAGGCCACGCGAAATAACTGTTAAGGCTGTTCTCTTGGTCGGTGACAGTGACATCAAAGGTTGTTGTGAACTGATCATCTACGCCATACCCTCCAAGCTTCCAGTTCTCGAAATAATTTTTTGCCGCAAGTTCATTAACAGTAGCATCCAGGCGGAGCATAACTTCTCGTTCATCGATCTTGTTGTCGATGTTCAAGTGGTCATTGGTGAGTTCGATCATCACCTGCTCTGCGAACCAGCGTTTAGTCTTCATCTTATGTCATCTCTTGAGACTTGGCAAATTGTGTAAGTTCAAACGCTCCTAAGTTAATGCCTACGTGCGCGAGAATTAGCATTGCCATCTCGATGTAGGCAAGTGGAGGAATTAAAAAATCAACACTCAAATTAGCGTCGAAGACAGCAGTATCTTCCGATAGCCCATAACCCCAAATTGGAGTTGGTGGCACCTTCAGATAACTCATCGCCAAACTTCCGATGCTGTAAGGATCGATAAATCCATACTGGCCACGCATGATCATTACCGGATAAGCTGCCGACGGTGGTTTGATAAGGCTTCTCTTTAAAAAAGGATACTGATCTGCTGTGATCCTCTCAATATGAGTGAAGTCTGTTTTATGAACAGCATCCGGCCAAATGTAACCATACGGATAGCTGAAGTTCCCCGCAGAATCTATCGGTATGGTCACCGGGCCGTATACCATTGGTCGTAAGTCTTCGTGTATCCGCCACGTTGATTCATATCCAATTACAGGAACACCTTGGTTGTTTACCATTTTGATGTTGCCGATACGTTTGGACATATACTCAAGCTGCGCCATCTCCGCCAATACATTGAACTGATCGGGAGTAATATTCCCCCGTTGCTCTACATTGGCGACTGTCTGCACTAGGCGGTATACGCGATCTATAATCATCTTACGAAGCTGTCATTTTAGGTTTTGTCTTCTCCGCAGTTCTTACGTAGAGTTTTTCCAAAGTTTCTCTACCTTCTTCTGACTGATCCATAACTTCTAACTCCGGTAGTACAAAAGGTGCGAATACATTCCACCAGGAAAAGTCTAAATCATCTGGGTAATCGTCACTATAAAATGGTTCAATTTCCACTTTCTTGTGCAGCAACTCGCGCTGCTTTACAGCAAGTTTTTTAGACTCCTCAATTTTGAATTTGAAGCGCTCCTCCTCATTCTTCTCACCGCGTTTCTCTTGTGTGAATTTCTCCATCACAGCAAAACCCTTGTCATCTTTGTGGCAAAATTCAAAATTCAATAAGCGCTGCTCATCGTTGTATTCATCCTCCAACGGTGCTGTTTTCTTCTGCATCTTGGTCAACGCAAATAAGAATTTACGGAATTGCTGCGCGTGATTCATCTGGTAGTTCATTGCTGATCTACGAAAGTTTAGTACCTGCTCGTAAGTGACTTCGACTTTTTTGGTTTCTGTACTCATATAAGATTGTTTAAAAGTTTAAGTCAAATATAATAACTACAAAGCAGTTCCGGTAATGGTGGCGATATCCGACTGAAGTTTTGCTATAACGGCATCAGTCTCTACTCCACCAAGGATACATACGAACCTCATGCTACCACTCGCATCCAAGCCTCCCGATGTTCCCATATCCATGATCTGAAATCTTGTTGAAGCATTTCCGGTACCTAAAACACCTGTGCCTGTTGCTGTTGCATCGTGCGCGGTGATACCGTCGTAAGCTCTCACTTTACCGCCAGCGGCGATTAAAGAGTTATCCAGTTTGACAGTTAATATCTGAGCACTTCCTAATGTCAAGGCAGTTGTCGATGTAAATGCAATACCTACTGGTTGTGCGCCACCGGCTCCATTACATACCAACGCTGTCAATGAAGTGTTGGCAGAACTACTATCTACAGCGATTACAATCCCTTTGTTGGCATTATAGTAACCGTTATTTCCAAACATGCCCACCAGAGCATTCGTGTCAGTGATGTTAACATCTGTGATAACGGTCCACTTCAGGTTAGCTGGCGTAGCATTATCATGCATGAAGTTGAATGCTGGCGTGGCTGATGACTCATGGAAGTATCCGGTGCCTGCAAAGACAATCCGATTTGCAGATAGCGTAGGCGCGGTGCCTTGTGACACAAAATGTCTTCCGTTGCCAGAAAGATCGCTCCACTGTGTAACGCCACCGCTGCCGTTGACAATCCCGTATGAGTTTGTCGTGTTTGTTACGAGCCCACCGGCATCCAATATCAATGCAGGTGCATTAGCCAATGCTGACCACGGTGTATTCACAGTTACCGTTACCGATACTGTTACGCCACCGCTATTTGTTATTCCGCCTGTGAGTACTGGCGTTCCAACTATAGTGTATCCGACTGATGCATATTTTGCTGCTGATTGGCTGTAGCTTCCGATAGCCCAGGTTAAATCTACCGTTCCGGTACCTCCACCGTCGAAGGTGCAGTTCACGCTCGTTGGTAATACTTCCGCGCCTGTGCCTACTAGGCCAGCACCGTTGGTTCCAAAAGCAGTGTCGAAAGGAACAGCGAAGTCCGTTCCATCTTCCAGTGTAGCGATGTTTCCTGCGCCACCTGCGCTTACAATAAACTCAATCCAGTCAAGATTTGTAACTGCTGTACCTGAAGGGAATACTACGAATAGAGATCCTGTTCCTGCTGCAATACCACTTGATAAATCCTGACTTACTGTAGCGTATGTACTGTTACCGTTGGTTGTCGGTAGGGTAATGGTGCCTTTTAACGTTCCGCCGACTGATCCGGTGCGTATCTCTACCGTTGTGCTTGCGGCATCAAGGCGAGCGTAGCGAATGGATATCCTGTCCTTTGGAGCGGCGAAGTCATAATCAAAACGTAGGCTTGATCCACCTATCAATGATCCTACGAATGTTCCGAAGTTTGTTCCGCCGACTAAAGCATCGTATTCTTCAGCTTCAAATTGATAAGGCGTTGTGTCTGGTGGAGGGTCCACAGGGTCCGGAGTCTCAAAGACAACGGCAACATAACCCGCTGTCCATGGATTAGGATCACCATATTCGTAAGCACCAGCATCAGGAGCCGCGCCAAGGAAGCCATCGGTGATACCTGCCTTGGTAGTTCCAATGTTACATGCTGCTGATGATCCAGAAGAAAGCCTGAAGTCAAGTCCGTTTCCGGTAGATCCAGTTCCAACGAATCCAGGGCTTAAACTGGATGCCCAGTTGGTTCCTCTAAATCCATTAGGACCACCCGATCCAGCCACGGCCATGTATGAGTTGGCGATATTCCCGATGTACAGACCGCCGTTATAATTCTGGCCAGCCGTATTGGTCCAGTTGAAAGCTGCTCTATCGCGATATATGTTGTTACGCTGAGTGTCAAGTGGATTGGTAAGGTAAGTCACATAGCTGTACTTCGCCCCGCCAGCAGCGCCCCAGAAAGTATTGTTCCATAGTTCTGATCCGGGCGTATCCTGTCTGCCGCCTGCTCCGCTACCTTCTCTTGAGAGTATGTAGAAGTCCGCGCAATCCTGATTGTTAGGAAACTGATCATAATTTAAAAAGCAAATATTGTGGTCGAACATTGCTGGTCCAGAGCCTTGATCCCAATATATAGGAGCAAAGATACCTTGGATACGGTGCCCTGTCGGCGAAGGCTGAGAGGAACAATGGTGTATCCAATTATGGTGTATTCTACTTCCGGTAGTGTTACCGTGTTGCGCTGTGTAGATTGCGCCGCTATCATAGTTCAAGCACCCATACTGATATAAATCGTTGTGGTGAATATTGAGATTGAATTTCGTATGGTTGTAACCATTGCCGGGGAAGTTGATACATCCACGACCCATCTTGTAAATGGTATTGTAGGCTATCTCGATGTTACCAGAATTACCCCAGATGTCTACACCAGAGCCATAGTTGCTATCATAAGCGTATCGGGAAATTTTATTATTGATTACTTTGGCGTTTGGACCAACCCAGATACAGGCAGAAGATCCCATATCGAACTCACTGTTTTGAACAATGTTGTTGGAACCCTGTAGTCTAAATCCTGATTGGAACCTAGTGATATCCCATGCGTTGGCGCCAGTCTCAGTCATGAAGAAGTGATTGGTGTACTTCGCCCTGATGTTATCGATCGTGCAATTATTTGTACTTGTATCGCCCATTACCTCGCACCCGAACATCTGCAATCCTGCAATGTTGATATAGCTCTTACCGCGAAGGTCAAAGCTCCAATTACGCGCTTTAAACTCTACGCCTGTCGGAGATCCGCCTCCTGGCTGTCTGAAATATAACGTACCCGCTGTACCTCCACCGCCTGTACCGTAGTGGAACTCCCGTTCGTTGGTACACAATCCTACGTGATTGGTTATATACCACCATTTTCTAAAGTTGGTATCACCAGCAAAATATGAAGCGAAGCCGATGGTGTTACCCGAATGGCTGGTGACACTTCTAGTCAGCGATCCGAACCATCCAAACAATAATACCTTTGCACCGTTATTATTGAAACTGAGCCCTAATGCTCCTATCCCTGTATCGGTAATGGCTGTAGGCTGATAAGCAATTCCGAAAGTATCTGTTACGGTATTGGTTCCTAAGTGGGCTGATCTGGTTTTATAACGGTCGAACAATTCATCTTCAGTAGCAACCTTTGGCCATCTGGCCTCAATCATCATAGCACCATCTTTGAATAGCTGATTGGCAACAATGTCCGTATTGTTGGTGGCGGTCTGAATGTATCCGTTGACAGGGAGTGTGACAGTCTTTTTATACACTGACCCACTATGTACAGTCCATCCTGTATCACTTACTACAGTGCAACCGTTGATCACGGCTGTTTCACCTGGATATACAGAGTATGTGATAGGAGATGCCGCTGTCCCTGAGTTCACAGGCGTTACAGTCTCGCGATATGTTCCTCCACGGATACCGATGGTATTTCCGGCGACAGCTACGTTAGCTGCGCGTTGGATTGTAGCAAACGCTGTGGCCAGAGATGTACCATTATCCGAGTCACTCCCTGTTACAGCATCGACATAATAAGTGAACGTCGTATTGCCAGTGACTGGCGGTAGCACTGTGATCACAACGCTTGCTACAATATTTCCAATATTTGTTACTCCTGCCGGAAGCTGGATCGTTCCTACTATGTTATAATCATTGGCAGTCGATGGAGCATAAGTTCCTGCTGCCCAGCTTACATTGTAAGAAGGAGTTGTAAGGTCACTCAATAGAACAGTGCGTGTTGCTGGCAACCCTACACCTACACCGTTTAGTCCGAACGCGGTACCATTGGTAACAGATATCGGAGAAGTTACCTGCACCGACTCCACATCCGGGAATGATGATTCAGTCTCAAGGTCTTGGATGATGATATTGTTGATCTGCTGAAGACCACCAAATCTGTAGATGGTGACATACGATGTTGACTCGTACACTAAACTTCCGGCACCAACCTCAGTCCACTGCGTGGTATTGGTTACGTCTGTAATAATATTTCTTGCTGTGGCTGTCCATACCAGATTTGATCCTGATAGTGTACGCTCGATGGTAAGCAGGTACCTGTCGCCTAATGCCATCGGTAAATTCGTTGGCGCTTCAGTACGAACCAGAAATCCGGTATTGCTTGTGCTGCTGTTACCGGAAAGGAGTTGTAAATGTCCAGGCGTCTGCACTGAGTTCATCCAGAAATTAGCAAAGACTCCTTTGTTGGGGTCTGGATTGACTGTGTTCTGAACACCGATACCAAGTCCATAGCTGGTGGCTGAGAACTCAACCACTTCACAAATTACTGATGCCTTGAAATTATTTATGCCTACGATTGGGATGTCTACAAGTATTCTATGATCAAGCTGGCCATCTGCGCCATCGATCTGCATGTTGGTACCATCAAGGACGGTGGACTGTGTTCCTTGCACAATGTAGTCTGAGCCGGGATCAGTACCCACACGATCAAAACTATCAGAGTGCTCTATGATGGCCTCCCCGACAATGACATTAATATTAGCAGTAAGGGTATCTGGATTGGTGATGCCTGTTGCCAGAACCAAAGTTCCGATCAAAGGATAAATATCTTCAATGCCACCGTTGTAAGTTCCCTCATCCCATGTGACCTGACAGTTTATCACCACGGAATTATCAAGTGTTACCTCTACCGTTGCGGGGAGATCCAAAAGAAGATTAGCAAATGTGGTCCCGGTAGGAACGATCATATC
>Ga0137451_1000139_pt1 | contig 21915 bp, 19 predicted proteins | sample EasRivERMGT500_2_FD_102336 | JGI IMG/M metagenome (GOLD analysis project Ga0137451, IMG submission 102336) | Soil microbial communities from meander-bound floodplain in the East River, Colorado, USA - East River MetaG ERMGT500_2 | ecosystem: Environmental > Terrestrial > Soil > Floodplain ... | reverse complement strand
TTCTTCAAGCGTGCTGAACCCGCTCGTCACGAGGATTGTCGCCCACTTCGGTTCGACCTCCAGCACGCGAACGAACAAGTCTTGGGGCGTCTCCTCAGATCTGTCCATCGTGCCTCCGTGGGGGAATGCTCGTTTGTAAGGCATAACGTTCACAATGAGGGGCGCCCCGCTTGCGGGGCGTCCCTCTCGATTGTGGGGTTAGACCGCCGACCGATCACGGAAGCCAACGTGAAATACGCTGTCCCAAAGATAAGCGCCCAAAAGAGGAGCGCGGAACTCAGAATGAGCAACACTCCGGCGGGCGCACCACCGTCAGGAACCAACGAGTAGAGAGCTGTCGACGGCAGCATAGGCCCAATGATGTTCACGAGTATCGCAGCTGGAGTGATGAACAAGCGGACAGCATCAAACCACGGTGCTAAGGCAAAAGCGAGAACGCAAGCGGCAATTGCGCTCAAGGCGCCCACCAAAGCTGACTTGAATAGACGACCCATTTTCTTCGGCGGTCTAACGTCTTGTTGAGCGGCGCGCTTCAGCGCGTCCGCTCGAACTAAAGTTAGGGGGCACATTACCCACTACGCCTCCGTGCTGCAAAAGACCCGACATACTTGAGCGGGGGCTTAGCGTTGCGAAACTTTACTGCAGGACCCCAAATCACGGCCACCGTGTTCGCGACCGTCGGGCCTCTCGATAAGCGGAGAGAACGTACGGCACGACCCCAGCTACCAAATTTGGCTGGATCAGTCTCAATTGCACTTCGGATGACGCTGCGGGCGCAAGCTCGACCTGAGTGCTTACTGAACCAAAGTCCAGACCACTGAGGACCCTCATCAGTGAACCAATCTTGTTCGCGCCACCCAATGCCAATGTCCCGAAAGAACCGGCTTGGCATTTCGAACCGACCGCTCTCCGTGTAGCGCATATATCGATTCTCAGCACCCTGCGGGAGCAAGCCGGCCCAGACGTGGAATCGGCGCGTCACTGTCCTTGTGCCCTCTAACGTCATGTTGAGCGGCGCGCTTCAGCGCGTCCGCTCGAACTAAAGTTAGAGCGTGCTCTTGTTGGTGAACGAGATGTGGCCAAAGAGACTCTCCGGAGCAACAGGTGCCGTCGAGGCGAAATGGTGCTGAGGGAAATTGTAATGAGGGCCATTGAAGTACACCCGACCATCATTTGAACTCGCGTAGACATAGTTGTATGCCTTCGCCAAATTGCCGTCAGTCCGCACAACAGCCAACTCGCCGCCGAGCTGGGTGTTGCTGCCAATCTGTATTGGGGTGTTATAGGCGCTAACGTAATACGAGACTACACCCTCCATTTTCTGGATCTGACTGGGAAGAGCGGTGGTGCCGATTTGATGAATACCTGTCGATCCGTAGCATTGCTCGATGTTGCTAAGGGCTGCCCGGTCGATTGGGTGCCACTTAGCTTTCTGGTCATCAGCGTTCATAGCGCGCTCTAACGTCATGCTCACCGGCGCGCTTCAGCGCGTCCGGTGCAGCTAAAGTTAGAACTCGATCTCGTGTGGGGCTGCATGGCACCCGGTGAAAGCAGCACGGCGTAGCCTACGCCGAGGATGCCAAAACCGGCAAGAGTTGCGGCGCGCGCACTGGCACCAAGCAGCGCGGGCGACGGTGGCAAGGCACATCTGTTTTTGCACACGCAAACAGGTGAGAAACAACGGCTGGCCCCACACAGGCCCGCGCTGCGAGTGCGCCATAGGCGAGGCCCGCCGCACGACGGGAATTGCGCGGACCTCCACACAGGATAGGCGTTCCCAGCCAGCGACCCTGTGAACGCCGGAGCAAACGTGGGTTCTTGCGGTGTCGGCACGCGCACTACGTTTCCTCGAGTTCTAACGTTGCCCATGAGCGGCCGAGCAAGCGGGCGAAGCCCGCTTGCGAAGGTCCGTCTCGATGGGCCGGTTAGGCAGCACTCTCAATTCTCAAGGATCAGGCGAAGGAAACTCCCACTCCAATCTGCAGAACCACAGTACCAGAGCACAAAACCCGCCAATGCGAAAGGCAGCAGGTAGTCGGTAACGACGCTGCTGCGAAAGGTGCTTTCGATGACGGCAACCACAACTCCGCGGCGGAGATCCCAACGCGAGACCGGTAGTTCGATAGGCTGGGAGATCGGGGTCTTGCCGTCGGGCCCTGGCACTTCTTGTTGCCCCTTAACTATCCAGCCATTCTGCTTGAGCATGAAGTATCGACAGTCAGGGACGTTTCGCACGCGCGGGTATGCGGCCATGACGCGACTCTTAATGAGGGGCATGCATCTCGCTTCGAGTGATTTGGAGTATTCGGATTCCAGCTTCGACAATCCGTCCGAGGTGAAGTATTGGTAGTAGCGATATAAGAAATATGCAAAGGCTATCCAAAGAACTAGCGTCATGACTTCTGGCCGCGCAAGTTCCACATCAAAGCCCGCAAGCGACATCTTGTGCAAACGGACGCCACCGTACTTCATAAACCACAAAAGCGCACAGGTGATAAACAAATTTCGACGTTGGCGAAGCAAACCTTCAGACATGACAAGTGCGGCCTAACGTCTTGTTGAGCGGCGCGCCGCTTTAGGCGCGTCCGCTCGAACTAAAGTTAGGAGTGATAGCCATGCTCGCGTGCCGTGGCTCTTGCGAGAACCTTGGTTTCTCTCCCAAGACACACTCCCTACTGAGCAGTGGGATCTCCCGGCGGGGCCACCGTGACCCCGCGCTCGCCAGCCCGGTCAATGGCCTTCTGAACCAAGCCCGAAGCCTTGGCCTCCTCGACGAACTCGCTGACATAAGCGAGCCGTCCTGCCTGGCCCTTCGGAACCACCATCCGGTTGAGGTTCGCCCCGTAGCGGTCCTCCAGCACGCGTGAACCGGGCAGTTGGGTGGAATATTCTAGAAGCACCCGGCGGGTTGATGCGAACGCACCCGCACGTCCGGTGCGCAGCAGGTCGAAAGTGGGGTCTGGGGTCTCGGCGTACACCAGTTTGGCTTGCTTCAATAAACCGCTCAGAGCTATGGTCGAGGCGTGATCGCGCACGGCCGCGATGCGAACCCCGGGCTGGTCTGCGTCGGCGACGCTACGGATCGAGGAGCCAGCGGGCACCAGAAAGGTGTAGTCGAATTGGAAAATTGGGGGCGAGAAGTCACCGACGTTGGCGGCCCGAGCGTAGAACGGCAGAAACAACAGGTCGCACGCGCCGGCCTTGAGACACTCCACGGCCTTGGGAGGAGTCGGATGTTCCAAGAGAACGACCTGAACCCCAATGCGCGCTGCCAGCGCCTGAGCGATGTCTACCCACGCACCCCTTAGTTCACCAGTTACCGGGTCCTTGGTGTACTGCGGCACAAACAGCCCGACCCGAATCTTGCCGGCCCCGACGAGGTCGGCGACCCTTGGGTCGGGGACCTGCTGCGCGTTGGCGATGGTCGCACCTATCAGCAGAGCTACCATCATGAGTGTAACCCGAAGGCTCTTTTTCATGGCGCCTCCCTTTCAACTGAGGTGGATTTAGAACTCCTAACGTCTTGCTCACCGGCGCGCTTCAGCGCGTCCGGTGCAGCTAAAGTTAGAACTCGATCTCATGTGAGGCTGCATGGCACCCGCTGAAAGCAGCACCGAGTAGCCTACGCCGAAGGCGCCACAACCGGCAAGAACTGCGCCGCGCGCGACGCGGGCAACGGTGGCAAAGCACATACGCGGCGCGCCGCTGACAAAAGAAACCGCTGGGCTCCACGCAGGCCCGTGCTGCGCGTGCACCATGACCCCGAAGGCACGAGCGGAGTTGCTCGGAGCGCCACACAGAGCAAACGTGAGTTCTTGCGGTGCGGGCACGCGCACTACGTTTCCTCGAGTTCTAACGAGGCTGTAGAAAAAGTCCCCGCTCGAAAAACCGCCGGGTTTTTCGGGGTACGTTCGCCCTTACCTCAAGCGCGATCGTCGAATGCGGCGTGTTCTGAGAGGTCGTTTTTTCCATGAAATCTCTCAACTCTCAGTGAAGGGGTTTTTCTACAGCCTCAACGTTCACAATGAGGGGCGCGCCGCTTGCGGCGCGTCCCTCTCGATTGTGGGGTTAGGTTGCATCGGCGTTCATTCGTTAGGGGTGCTTTGAAATCGCTTCATAAAGAGCCCATGCAAGAAAAAACAGCGCCACTGTGCTGGTTAGAGCAAGAAAGAGTCCAAGCAATACTCTGTGCTCGATGACCCACTCCTGTGGTGCCAACATGGTCGCACCCAGGCACAGCGCAAAGAAAACCGTCCAACCAAGAAAGAAATGAAACCCGAAGTGCGACCGGAAAGCGCGCCACCGTTTGGCGGCACGGTCTAGGAGTACGGTTGTTCGCACAAATGCAACCTAACGTCCGCGTTCAGCGGCGCGCCGCTTGCGGCGCGTCCGCTGCAACGCAGGGTTGGGCGTCATTAGAGTTTCGGATCGCTACCGCGCCTGGAAGCTAGAGAGAGTGAGTGTCCTCAAACGTGCTTTGTTCCGCGCGTTGATAAGGGCTCCGCTACGCATACGCAATCGCGAGATTGGTTTCATCGGGCACCGCGACACCATCACCATCTGCATAAGCATGCAACGCCGCGCGGACCTGTCCGGCCAAAGCGGCGCGTTCCGTCTCGGTCAACGCAGCGACCGCGCCGGCAACGGGCGAGGCTGAGAGATGACTCAGGACAAATTGTTCGATCGGGGGAAGACGGATCTGCATAGTGCTCGGCCGGACATGTACGTCACGAAAGCCTGACTCGACAAGCAGGCGGTGGAGGTCCTCGGCATCCGGCACCATCCGATTGGCGCGATACTTCGTTGCAGTCTCCAAGTCCACGTGCCGTTCGAGAGCGTCACCAACGGCGATGTTGTATGGTCCCGCCGATTTCCAGACGCTAAGAAGCACCCGTCCGCCCGGTACGAGAACGCGATGCATCTCACGAAGCGCCGCGAGCTTCTCGGGAAAGAACTGAAGACCTTGCTGGCACAAGATGACGTCGATGGAGGCATCTGGGAGTTCCATGGCCGTCGCATTCCCCTCGACCCAAACGATAGGCGGACCAGAGGGGGCAGGCAGCGTGCGGGCAACGGCGAGCATGCCCGCGTTGAGATCCATCCCGATAACCTGTCCTGTTGTCCCAACTTGTGGCGCGGCCAGGCGGGCAACCACCCCGGTACCGCAGGCAAGATCCAACACGCGGTCGCCTCGTTGTAGGGCAGCCAGCTCGACAAGCTCCGGGGCCCACGGACCCAGTACGTACGGAACCGCGTATCGCTCATAGAGCTCCGCGGCATTACCGCTGACTTGGAATCCTGAAGCTTTGCTCATCGCTTGCTCCTATCTTGACGCCCAACGTGAAATCATCTTCCGAAAAACCAACTAATCTGGTGCGGTAGTGTACGCCCCTCAGGATTGTCTTGCAAAATCAGGGGTATTTGTAGTACTGTATATGTATACAGGTCGTGATAGATTGCGCGCGGAGGGTCAAGTGTCTGATTTCTCAAGAGGTGAAACCCCGCACGGGCGCCAGCCCCGCCTGCTGGAGCAGGTACACGAGGCGATTCGGCTGCTGCACTACAGCCGCCGCACAGAGGAAGCCTACGTACACTGGATCAGGCGCTTCATCTTCTGGAGCGGCAAGCGTCATCCCGCCACGCTCGGGGAATCCGAGGTGACGGCGTTTCTCAGCCATCTTGCGACCGAGCGCAACGTTGCCGCCGCGACGCAGAACCAGGCGCTCGCTGCGCTGCTTTTCTCTACAAGCAGGTCCTCGGCAGGGAGCTCGCCTGGTTTGACGATCTGGTGCGCGCCAAGCGACCGGTGCGCCTGCCGGTGGTGCTGACGCGCGGCGAAGTTACGGCGCTGCTCGGACAACTGAAGGGCGCGCACTGGCTCATGGCGAGTGTCCTCTACGGCGCGGGGTTGCGGCTGATGGAGTGCCTGCGCCTGCGCGTGAAGGATATCGATATTGCTTACCGGCAGATCCTGGTGCGAGACGGCAAGGGCGGCAAGGATCGGGTGACGATGCTGCCGGAAATCGCCGTCCAGCCGCTGCACGGGCAGCTAGGGGAGGCAAAGCGTTTGCATGGGCTCGATCTGCGCGAGGGTTTCGGGGAGGTACATCTGCCTCATGCGCTGGCGCGCAAATACCCGCGCGCCGGATTCGAGTGGGGCTGGCAGTACGTTTTTCCCTCGGGCAAGCGCTCGGCCGACCCCGAGGACGGGGTGATCCGGCGGCACCATTTGGACGAGTCGGTGCTTGCGCGCGCGCTCAAGGAGGCGCGCCGGTGCGCAGGAATTGCAAAGCCGCTGAGCGCACATGTGCTTCGGCACTCGTTCGCCACGCATCTGCTTCAGTCGGGAAGCGACATCCGCACGGTGCAGGAGCTGCTCGGGCACTCGGACGTGTCCACGACGATGATCTACACGCATGTCATGAACAAGGGTGCGCGCGGGGTGAAGAGCCCGCTCGATCGCCTTGAGCAGCGGCGCGCGGAGTACCGATCCATCCCCACCCTCACCCCACCCCTCTCCCTGAGGGAGAGTCGCGCGGGATGAACGGCAGCTTGCCTGTCCGTTCGATCCCGCGCAGTCCGACGCGGCGCGCTTTTCGCGTCCGCGTCAGACGATGTTCAGGTGCTCGATGCCTTGCGTGATGTCCCTGTTCTTCGCTTCCTTGGAGTGGAGCTTGATCTGCAGGCGCAGGTCGTTGACGCTGTCGGCGTTCCTGAGCGCGTCCTCGTAGCTGATCTTGCCCGACTCGAACAGGTCGAACAGCGCCTGGTCGAAGGTCTGCATGCCCAGTTCGCGCGATTTCTTCATGATCTCCTTGATCTCGTGCACCTCGCCCTTGAAGATCAGGTCGGAGATGAGGGGCGAGTTGAGCATGATCTCGACCGCTGCGCAGCGGCCTTTGCCCTCCTTCATCGGGATCAGGCGCTGCGAGATCAGGCCGCGAAGGTTGAGCGACAGGTCCATGAGGAGTTGCGCGCGCCGCTCCTCGGGAAAGAAGTTGATGATGCGGTCCAGGGCCTGGTTGGCGCTGTTCGCGTGCAGCGTCGCGAGGCACAGGTGTCCGGTCTCGGCAAACGCGACCGCGTGCTCCATGGTCTCGCGCTCGCGGACCTCACCGATCAGGATCACATCGGGGGCCTGGCGCAGCGTGTTCTTGAGCGCGCTTTCCCAGGAAAGAGTGTCCACGCCCACTTCGCGCTGGGTGATGAGGCAGCCTTTGTGCGGGTGCGTGAATTCGACCGGGTCCTCGATGGTGATGATGTGGCCCTGGCTGTTCTCGTTTCGGAAGCCGACCATCGCCGCAAGCGTCGTGGACTTGCCCGAGCCCGTGGCGCCCACCATGATCACCAGGCCCCGCTTGGTCATGATGATGTCCTTGAGCACGTTCGGCAGACCGAGGTCCTCGATCTTGGGGATGATGGTGGTGATCGTCCGCAGCACCACGCCGACGTTGGCCTGCTGGACAAACGCGTTGACGCGAAATCGGCCGATACCCGCGGGATTGATGGCGAAGTTGCACTCCTTGTTCGCCTCGAACTCGGCGGCCTGCCTGTCGTTCATGATCGAGCGGGCGAGGTCCACGGTGTGCGCCGACGTGAGCGCCTGGTTCGACACCGGGATCATCTTGCCGTCAATCTTGATCGCCGGCGGAAAACCCACCGAGATGAAGAGGTCCGAGCCCTTCTTCGCCTGCATCAGCCGAAGCAGGTCGTACATGAATTTGGTTGCCTGTTCGCGTTCCATATGGTGCCTCCTGTGGCCGATACCGGCCGGGGTGTGTGTCTCCGGCCGGGCGCAGCCCTGGAAGTTGGCCTTCGCTGCAATATCCCCGGCGGCGAAGCTAGCCCGGGAAATTATCCTTGTTCGCGGCCTTGCCGCGCGCTTCGGCGGCCGAAATGACGTTGCGCTTGACCAGTTCCTGCAGGTTCTGGTCGAGGGTCATCATGCCGAAGGTCTGGCCGGTCTGGATCGCCGAGTACATCTGCGCGATTTTGTTCTCGCGGATGAGGTTGCGGATCGCCGGCGTGCCGATCATGATCTCGTGCGAGGCGACGCGGCCCCCGCCGTCCTTGGTCTTGCACAGGGTCTGCGAGATCACGGCTCGCAAGCTCTCCGAGATCATCGCGCGCACCATTTCCTTTTCCGCGGCGGGGAACACGTCGACGATGCGGTCGATAGTTTTCGCCGCCGAACTCGTGTGCAGCGTGCCGAACACCAGGTGCCCCGTCTCGGCGCCGGTGAGCGCGAGGCGGATCGTCTCCAGGTCGCGCATCTCGCCCACCAGGATCACGTCCGGGTCCTCGCGCAGCGCGCTGCGCAGCGCATTGGAGAACGACAAGGTGTGCGGACCGACCTCGCGCTGGTTGATCAGGCATTTCTTGGACTCGTGCACGAACTCGATCGGATCCTCGATCGTGAGGATGTGCCCCTGCTCGTTTTCGTTGATGTGGTTGACCATGCCGGCAAGTGTCGTGGACTTGCCCGAGCCCGTGGGGCCGGTGACGAGCACCATGCCGCGCGGCTGATCGGCGATCTCGGCGAATATTTTCGGCGCTTTCAGGTCCTCGAGCGACAGGATCTTCGAGGGAATCGTGCGCATCACCGCCGACGCGCCGCGGTTCTGCACGAAGGCGTTGACGCGAAAGCGCGCGAGGCCCGGTATCGCAAAAGAGAAATCACACTCGAGGTTTTCTTCGTAGTGCTTGCGCTGCCCGTCGTTCATGATGTCGTAGATCATCCCGTGAACGTCCTTGTGCTCCATCGCCGGCAGGTTGATGCGGCGGATGTCGCCGTGCACGCGGATCATCGGCGGCAGGCCCGAGGACAGATGCAGGTCCGAGGCCTTGTTCTTCACCACAAAGGCTAGGAGTTCCGAGATATCCACTATAATTCCCCTTAAGTACGAGGCTCCGGGCGCGCCGGAAGGACGGATACTCCCCTGCATCGGGCTGTTTCAGGACACTCGGAAACAGCCTCTAAACAAATGATGAAGCGGAGTTTTTCAGGCTCGCCGCGCTTGCATCGCCGCGCTGATTATGTCCTCAATACCCTTGAACTTGCAAGCCGTGAGGCAGCGCATCGAGGTCGCAACTCGGGCGGCGGGCAGGCCCGCGAAATCGGTGCTGTTGGTCGCGGTGAGCAAGTCGTTTTCGTCTGCGGCGGTGCGCGAAGCCGCGAGCGCCGGGCAGCGCGATTTTGGAGAGAACTACCTGCAGGAGGGCCTGGGGAAAATCCGCGAGCTTGGCGCGCTCGGGCTCACCTGGCATTACATCGGCCCGATCCAGAGCAACAAGACGCGCGCGATCGCCGAGCACTTCGACTGGGTGCACACGATCGAGCGCGGGAAAATCGCCGAGCGGCTCTCGCAGGCCCGCGGCCCGGGACGAACCGAGCTGCAGGCCTGCATCCAGGTCAACGTCTCGGGCGAGGCGTCAAAGAGCGGCGTCGCGCCGGAGGAAGTTGCGGGGCTTGCACGACAGGTGGCGGGAATTGCGCGCCTGAAGCTGCGCGGGCTGATGGCGATTCCCGAGCCGGCGAGCGATGAACGACTGCAGCGTGGCCGCTTCGCCCAGCTGCGCGAGCTGCGCGACCGGCTGATCCGCGAGGGTTTTGCCATGGACACGCTTTCGATGGGCATGTCGGCGGACCTCGAAGCGGCGATCGCCGAGGGGGCGACACTGGTGCGCGTGGGCACGGCGATATTTGGAGAGAGAACGGCGACATGAGGATTACTTTCATCGGCGGCGGCGGCATGGCCGACGCGCTGATCGGCGGGCTCCTGCGCAGGGATTTTCCGCTGCAGGACCTGCGCGTGGTCGAGATCAGCGCCGATGCGCGCCGCAAGCTCGTCGACAAGTACGGCGTCACCTGCTTCGACAAGCCCAAGGACGCGCTGCGCGCGGGGGACGTCGTGGTGTTCGCCGTCAAGCCCCAGCACCTGCGCGAGGCGGCGGCAAAATCGGGTATCGCGGACAACGCGAACCTCGTGATCAGCATCGCGGCGGGAGTGCGCCTCGCCAACCTTTCGAAGTGGCTCAGGGGCCACACGCGCCTGGTGCGCGCGATGCCGAACACGCCGGCCATGATCGGCGAGGGCGTCGCCGGGCTCTACCCTTTCTCCAAAGCGGTGACGCGCGCCGATCGCGAAGAGGTCGAGACCGTCCTTGGCGCGGTGGGGGACACCGTGTGGATCACCGACGAGTCGCAGATGGACGCGGTCACCGCGATCTCGGGCAGCGGCCCGGCCTACGTGTTCTACTTCATCGAAGCGGTCGAGGAAGCGGCGGCGGAGCTGGGGCTGTCCATGCCGATCGCGCACCGTCTGGTCCTCGATACCTTCACGGGGGCGGCCAAGCTCGCCGCCTCCAGTCCCGACCCGGTGGCGGTGCTGCGCGAGCGCGTCACTTCCAAAGGCGGCACGACCGAGCGGGCGCTCGCCAGCATGGCCAAGGACGAGGTGAAGGCGGCGATCATTCGCGCCATTCACGCCGCCAACGAGCGCGGCAAGGAACTCGGCGAAGAATTGGGCAAAGAATGAGCGAGCGCAATGCTTAGCCAGATCGGCCACCTGCTGATTCAGACCGCGTTCGGTTTCTTGGTCTACGCGTTGCTTTTGCGCTTCTACATGCAGTGGCTGCGCGCGCCGTTTCGCAACCCGGTGGGGCAGTTCGTAACGGCGCTCACCGACTGGGCGGTGCGGCCGGCGCGGCGAGTAATTCCGGGGCTGTTCGGGGTAGACCTCGCGAGCATCCTGATCGCCTGGTTCGCCGAGGCGCTGATGCTCGTTTTGCTCTATTGGCTGAAGGGGTCTTCCCTCACCGGGGGGCCCGGCATCGCCGCGGGGGTGCTGTTCACGATCGCCGCGATAGAGCTCGTGCGGGCTTCGCTGTACCTGCTGATCGGCGTGGTCATCGTGCAAGTCATCATCAGCTGGATCAACCCCTATGCGCCGCTTGCATCGGTGTTCGAAGCGCTGACCCGCCCTTTCTACGCGGTCTTCCGCCGTTTCGTCCCGCCGCTCGGCAACGTGGATCTCTCGCCGCTGTTCGTGCTGCTCCTCGCGCAGGTTCTCCTGATCCTGCTCGAGTCCCTCCCCGCACGGCTGATTAAGGCCCTGCTTTGAACTCTTGGGCAAGGCGGGTACCCGAGGGTTGGCTACTCGCGGTCCATGCACAGCCCGGCGCAAAACGCAGCGAAGTCGCCGGGCTGCACGGCGATGCGCTCAAGCTGCGCGTCGCGGCGCCGCCCGTCGAGGGCCGCGCCAACGATGAATTGGCCGCATTTGTTGCCAAAGCCCTGGGCGTCCCTAAGGGCAAGGTGCGAGTGGTAAAAGGCGGGGCGTCGCGGCGCAAGACGGTGTTGGTCACCGCACGAGAGGCCGATCCCGCGCGACTGCTGCGGCCTGCGGACTAGACCAGGGATAGGCGCTCAAGCCTCGTACACGATCTGCCCGCCGACCAGGGTGTAGCGCACCCGGCCCGGCAGCTCGTAGCCGATGAAGGGTGTGTTCTTGCCCTGGCTCTTCAGGAAATCCGCGGTGATCTTGACATGCGCGTTCGGGTCGAACACGCATAGGTCCGCTTCCTTGCCGACGCCAAGATCCCCCGCTTGAACGCCCAGGATCGCCGCCGGTCTGGAGGTCACGCAGGCGAGCGCCTCGGGCAGCGCCAGGCGCATTTCCGCGGCCCACTTGAGCGTAAGCGGCAAGAGGAGCTCAAGTCCCGTCGCCCCCGGCTCCGATTCGGCGAAGGGCAGCTGCTTCGCGTCCTCGTCCACCGGAGCGTGATCCGAGCACAGCGCGTCGATCGTCCCGTCGGCAAGACCCACCCTCAGCGCGTCGCGATCGCGAGGGCTGCGGAACGGCGGAATCACGTGACAGTGGGAATCGAAATAGCCGAGATCGATCTCCGAGAGGTGCGCGTGATGCGCGCTCACGTCGCAGCTCACGGGCAGCCCCTCTTGTTTCGCCGCGCGCACCATCGCCACCCCTTCCGCTGTCGAGAGGCGGCAAAAGTGGACGCGAGTGCGCGTGGTGCGCACCAGCAGCAGCAGGGTCGAGAGCGCGATGGTCTCGGCGAACGACGGGATCCCGGGCAGGCCCAGGCGCGTGGCGACCTCCCCGTCGTGCGCGACGCCTCCGCGCGCAAGGTACCCGTCCTGCGGCCGCAGCCACACCGCGATGCCGAAAGTCGAGGCGTACTGCAGCGCGTGCCACAGCACTTGCGTATCGGGAATCGGCGTGTCGGCGTGGGAAAACGCGACGCAGCCCGCGTCGCGCAGTACGACCATCTCGGTGAGGCGCTCGCCGCCGAGCTTCCAGGTGAGCGCCCCCAGCGGATACACGTGCGCGAGGTTGAGGTTCTTGGCGCGGTGCTTGAGCATCTCGACCAGGCCCGGCTCATCGAGCGGCGGGTCGGTGTCGGGCGGGCAGGCGAGGCTCGTGACGCCGCCCGCGACCGCGGCCTGCATCTCCGATTCGAGCGTCGCCTTGTACTCGAAGCCGGGCTCCCTCAGGCGCGCCGAGAGGTCGATCAGGCCCGGACAGACGACCAGGTTCGACGCGTCGATCGCGCGCTCGACGCGAAAGCCCGCGGGCGGTTTCCCGACCGCGGCGATTTTTCCCGCCGAGATGAATACGTCCTGCTTCGCGTCGATGCGATACTTCGGATCGACGAGCCGACCGCCCTTGATGTGGATGTTCGTCACTTGTAGGGGCTGCCGTCCTTGTGGGTGAATACCCATTTGCCCTCGATCATGTGCGCCGCCATGTCCACATCGCTGTAGGTCGCACCGTCGCCGGGGGTGCGATCGCCGATTTCCAGGTACAGCACGGGTCGGTCGGTTTCGTTGACGAGCTGATGCCCGTCGGCCTTGCCCGCCGGGAATCCCGCCGCCTTGCCGGCTGCGAGCCGCTGCCGTCCCGCATCGGTAATAAGCGTGACCTCGCCCTCGAGCACGTAGATGAACTCGTCCTGTTTCGCGTGCCAGTGGCGCATCGAGGATTCCGCGCCCGGGTCGAGGCGCGTGAGGTTGACGCCGAAGTTCTTCAGGCCCGCGGCATCGCCCAGGCGTCTGCGGTGGCGGCCGGCGACTCGGGCTTTGTATGGTTGCGGATAGCCCGTGCTCGATTGCTCGGGCAGCTCTTTCGGATCGAAGGCGGGAGCTTTGAGTTTGCTCATGTCAGTTTCCGGCGAGGATGCTCATCACCGCCATGCGCACGGCGATGCCGAAGGTGACCTGCGGCAGGATCACCGAGTGCGGTCCGTCGGCGACCGAAGAATCGATCTCGACGCCGCGGTTCATCGGTCCCGGGTGCATGACGATGGCGTCGGACTTGGCGAGTGCGAGCTTCTGCGGGGTCAGGCCGTACGATTTGAAGAACTCCTGCGCGGAAGGCAGAAGCGGCCCTTTCATGCGCTCGTTCTGCAGGCGCAGCATCATCACCACGTCGCAGCCCGCCAGGCCTTCGCGCATGTCGTGATGGACGGAGACGCCGAGTTGCTCCACACCCGTCGGCAGCAGCGTCCTAGGCCCGATCACGCGCACGTCGGGCGCGCCGAGCGTCGTGAGGGCGTGGATGAGCGAGCGCGCCACGCGCGAGTGCAGCACGTCGCCGACGATGGCGACCGAGAGCTTCGCGAAATCCTTCTTGTAGTGGCGGATGGTGTAGATGTCGAGCAGCCCTTGAGTCGGGTGCGCGTGGCGCCCGTCGCCCGCGTTGATCACGTGCACGTGCGGGGCTACGTGGCTCGCGATGAGATGGGCGGCGCCGCTCGAGGAATGCCGCACGACGAACATGTCGGCGTGCATGGCGCAGAGGTTGTCCACGGTGTCGAGCAGGGTTTCGCCCTTCGTCGACGAGGACACCGCGATGTTCAGGTTGATAACGTCGGCCGAGAGGCGCTTCGCGGCGATCTCGAAGGTCGTGCGGGTGCGCGTGGAGGGTTCGAAGAACAGGTTGAAGACGGACTTCCCGCGGAGCAGCGGCACCTTCTTCACCTCGCGCTCGGTCACGCCGATGAAGGAGGCCGCCGTGTCGAGGATGTGCGTAAGGATGTCGCGCGGCAATCCTTCGATCGTGAGCAAGTGCTGAAGCTGCCCTCCGGCGTTAAGCTGCGGGTTTCGCATCCGGGGGCCTCGCGTCCGACAGTCTGAGGGAGAACTTGCCGTGCTCGTCGCGCGCGAGGCGCAGAAGTTTGCCCGACGGCACCGAGAGGGTGGCGCCGACGTACTGTGCGGCGATCGGCAGCTGTCGTTCGCCGCGGTCCACCAGCGCCGCAAGCTCGATTTTCCCCGGGCGCCCATAGTCGAACAGCTCGTTCATCGCGGCGCGCACGGTGCGCCCGGTGTAGAGCACGTCGTCGATCACCACGATATGCCGGCCGTTGACGTCGAACGGGATCTGAGAGGGCTTCACCTGATGGTGCAGTCCGGCGGCGTCGAAATCGTCGCGGTAAAACGAAATATCGAGCGTTCCCATGGGGGTCGCGAGCTTCAATTCCCGGTGCAAGCGCTCGGCAAGCCAGGCGCCGCCGGTTCGGATGCCGACAAGGCCGGTGGAATCGGTGACGCCGGAGCGAAGCTTCCGTACGAGTTCCTGGCAGAGCAGCTCAGCGTCGGGGAGACTCATCGAGATAGCTTTGAAGGATGATTGTCGCAGCGAGCGCATGCACGGCGTTCTTGTGTTCGCGTCCGCCGCGTCCGGTCTCGCGCAGATGTGCTTTCGCCGCCACCGAGGACAGGCGCTCGTCGGCGAGTTCCACGGGAAGCCGGAAGCGCGCCTCGAGCCGCCGCGCGAAGCGCCGGGCGCGCCGCGTCATGTCGTGCTCGCTGCCGTCCATCGCGAGCGGCAGGCCAACCACCAGCTGTTCGGGCCGCCATTCGTGCAGGAGCGTCTCGACCTCCGCCATGCACCGGCTGCCGCTTGCCGCCTCGAACATTCCCAGAGGGTTGGCGAGCCGCGTTTCGGTGTCACCCACTGCGACGCCGATCCAGCGCGCCCCGAAATCGAAAGCAAGTATGGTGTGGCCGGAGACCTTCGACGGGGCCACAGCCGCCTCGTTCACGCGTGTCCTGCCCCCTCGGAGAGGTTCGCGAAGTCGATACCGAGAAGCTTCATCGCCGCCGGAAGCCGCTCTTCGGCGGGCGTATCGAAGATGATCGCGTCTTTTGCCTCGACCGTGAGCCAGGCATTCTGCTTGATTTCGTTCTCGAGCTGTCCGGCTGCCCAGCCGGAATAGCCGAGCGTCACGAGCATTCTCTGCGGACCGCCACCCTGTCCGGCCGCTTCCAGGATGTCCTTGGAAGTCGTGAGGCCCACCGCATCGCGCACCGAGAGGGTCGATTGCCATTTGCCAAGCGGCTGGTGCAGGACAAAGCCGCGGTCGGTCTGCACCGGGCCGCCGAAATAGACCGGCTCATTGAGAAGAATCTGGGAAGCGAGCGGCAGGCTCAGGCGTTCGTACAGGGCACCGAGGGTCATCTCGATCGGCCGGTTGACCACTACACCGAGCGCCCCCTGGTCGCTGTGCTCGCAGATGAAAGTCAGGGTACGGGAGAAATACGGATCGACCATGTTGGGCATGGCGATCAGGAAGTGGTTGGTGAGATTGACCTGGGCCATAAAGGCGAGTTCCTATTGTAATCCCCGCCGGGGTCGCACACAATTTTGCGCCGCTCCGGACGGCGCCCGAAGTCTTTCAGGCCGCGGCTCGGCGTTCGCCTAGATACCCGGCGATTCTCTTCAGGAGTTCGTCTTCCTGGTACGGTTTGCCGAGGAAGTGGCTGACTCCGATCTCTTTGGCGTAGCTCTGATGCTTGTCGGCCGTGCGCGAGGTAATCATGATGATCGGCACCTTGGCCAGGCGCGCATCCGCCCGCACGTTCCTCGTAAGATCGAATCCGTCCATGCGCGGCATCTCGATGTCCACGAGCATCACGTCGGGGACGATCTCCAGGAGTTTCTCCATCGCTTCGACTCCGTCTCGCGCCGTCACCACGAGATAACCATGGCGCTCAAGCAGCCGGCCGGTAACCTTGCGCACGGTGAGTGAATCGTCGACCACCATGACCGTGGGTTGCGTGGACGCGGCCAGGGGCTTGGGAGCCGCGCGCGCGACGGTGGGGGCACCCGCAACTTCCCTGAGAGCGAGCTGCACCGGATTCAGGATGAGCACGATTTCGCCTGAGCCGAGCACCGTCGCGCCGGTGATGCCCGCGATGCGCTGCAGCTGCGGACCGATCGCCTTCACCACGATTTCCTGGTTGCTGCCGACCATCTCGTCCACGTGCAGCGCGATCGCGTTGGTGCCGCTGCGCAAATAAAGCGTAGGGGAGAAACGCTTCTGCTCGGCGAACGCCTCCGGAATCCCGAGGAGGTGCGGCAGGTAGTGGAACGGATAGCGCTTTCCCTGCCATTCCGTCTGGCGCGTTGAGTAAGCCGCGACCAGTTGCTCCTGCCGCAACTGCAGCACCTGCTCGACCATCACCGCGGGAATCGCGTAGGTCTTGCTGCCCGCCCGCACCAGCACCGTCTGCGTCACCGCGAGCGTCAAGGGCAGGTAAGTAGTGAAGCGGGTGCCCTGCCCGCGCGTGAAACGCATCTCAACGCGTCCTCCGAGCGCCGCGACCTCGTTGCGCACCACGTCCATTCCCACGCCGCGTCCCGCGACCTGGCTGACCTCGGCGGCGGTGGAGAAGCCCGGATGAAAAATGAATTCGGCGATTTCCGCGTCGGAGAGCACGGCATGAGGCTCCATGAGGCCCTTTTCGACGGCTTTCTCTCGAATGAGGTCGATGTTCAGCCCGGTCCCGTCATCGGCCAGCGTGAACTGCACTTCGTTGCCTTCCTGGGTGAGCTCGAGGCGGATTTCGCCGATCGGAGCTTTGCCCGCGGCGCGGCGCGCCTCCGGTGTCTCGATGCCGTGGGTGATCGCGTTCCTCAGTAAGTGCTCGAACGGCCCGGTGATACGCTCGAGCACCGAGCGGTCGAGCTCGACCTGGGTGCCCTTGATCTCAAGATTGGCGCGCTTGCCGACCTCTTTCGCCGTCTGGCGAACGATCCGATAGAGGCGCTCCTGAAGGCTGCCGAACGGCACCATGCGCACGCGCATCAGGTCCTGCTGAAGATCGCGGTTCAGCCGCGCCTGCGCGAGCAAAGCCTTCTCGGTCTCGTCCACGGTGTTGACAAGGTTTCCGTGGACCGTCGAAACGTCGCTGACGCTCTCCGCCATCAGCCGCGTCACCTCCTGGAATCGAGTGAAGCGGTCGAATTCGAGCGGGTCGAATTCCCGCTTGGTTTCCCTGGCGAGTTCCAGGCGCGACTGCATCTGTGACTCTGCCTGGATTTCGATCTCGCGCAGCTGCGAGCGCAAGCGCACGACGTTGTCGGTGAGCTCCTGCATCGCCGCTTTGAGCGCGCGCATCTCGCCTTCTATCCGGCTGCGCGCGATGGCGACTTCGCCCGCCTGGTTGACCAGCCGGTCGACGACGTCCGCGCGCACGCGCAGCACCGCCTTCTTCTGGGTTTCGCGCTCCGCTGGCGGCGCGGGAGCGGGCGCCGCCTTGGCCTTCTCCTCCTGGGGAGCGGCGGTGACAGGCTGCTCGGACGTAGTCGCGGGAGGTCCTTCTTCCGGTGAGCGGGGCTTTTGCAGCTGCTCAAAGAGCATGCCCATGCGGTCCCATGAGGTCTCCAGCTCCTCAAACAAAGTGGCCGGCAGTATCTTGACTGAGAGCGCGTTTTCGGCCCGCGCCTCCATGTGGTGGGTGAGCTCGCCCAAGGCCATGGCGCCCGCCATGCGCGCGCTCCCTTTCAAGGTATGCAGCACCCGTTGCAGCGCCTGGCCGAGCGTCTGATTGTCCGGATGGTCACGCCAGTCGCGCAGCGCCGCGCCCACCGCAGGAACCAATTCGTGGGCCTCGTCGAGGAAGATCTGCAATAGCTCCGGGTCGAGATCATCGTCGAGCCGCCGCTGGCGGCGCTCGAGCGATATCTCCTCCGTCTCGAGGTCTTCCGAGCCATATTCGGAGGACTCGGCTTCGGTGGGCTCCGCGCCCGCGGTCTCTTCAAGCGCAAGGAGGGAAGGAGCGCGCACCATGCCCACCTCCGCTTCCGGGAGCAAATCCTGCAGCGCGGTCGCTTGCGCCCCCAGGTGCGCGAGCCGCGCAACCAACTCGGGATTTGCGGGCGGCACGAATAATTCGATCACGCTCGCCACCATCGTCTCGATCGTGCCGACCGCTTCTCCGACCAGCGACTGTTCTTCCTCGGAAAGCTCGCTCGTCGCAAGCTTCTGCAGCGCCGTCTCGAACGCGTAGCCGAGACCGGAGAGGGCCGAGATCTTCACCGTGCCTGCAGTACCCGCGAGGGTGTGCACCGCGCGCAGCAACGCATCGCTCACCACGCCGTGCTGGCGCAGGGTTTCGTGCTCTTCCCGGATCGCCGCGACGTGCGAACGCGCTTCGCCGCTGAAAATAGTGAACAGCGTCTTCGAGACCCGGTGTTCGCCGAGTTGTACGAACTCCTCGGGTTCGGCCTTTATTCCCTCAATAAGGTCCGGAATTGCGAAGGCCGGCCCGGAGCCGGTCCGCGTGGCACGTTCGGCCGCCCCGCTACCAAGCGTTTCGAACGCCGCCGGAGGCACCGCCGGCGCCAGGGCTTCACTTCCACGCAATCGCTCGGCAGCCGCGACCAGCGCGCGCTCGTCGCTCGACGCCCCGCCCGCCTTGAGGCGCTTGACGTTGTCGGAAAAATACTCATGCGCCCGCGCGATCAGCTGCAGCAGTTCCGCGGTCGCAGCGCGCTCCTCCTGGACCCAGAGATTCATGGTCTGCTCGACCGCCCAGGCGGCTTCGCCCAGGCGCGTCAGGCCCACCATGCGCCCACTGCCCTTTAGCGTATGGAACCCGCGGCGGATCGTCGTGAGTGCTTCCTTGTTGGCGTGCTGCTCTCGCGCCGTATCGAGGTGCTCGCGGATTGTCGCCAGCACTTCGTCCGACTCCTCCAGATAAACGCCGAGCAGTTCAGCGTCGATGACCTCGGCGCTCGCATCTATGAGCCTGGCCGTCTCCGGGGAGAGGGAAGGAGTCGCGGCTGCGGCGGTGACCCTTTCGATCGCGTCCTTGAGATAGGGCGTAAGCGGCATCGTGCTCCGCTTGTCGAGCGCCTTGAGCGCCTGCCCGGTCGAAGCTCCGAGTTTCTGGTCGGCAACCAGCTCGGCGTCTTTCTGCAATGCCGAAAGATTCTTTTTCAGTTCGGCACGAAGCGCCCCGTCCTCGGGCTTCTTCTTCCATTCCTCGTACAAGCTTGCCGTCTCACGCTGCTGCTCTGCGATCTCCGCCTCGACGGTAGTGGCCGCCCGGGATAAGCCGGCGTCCTCTTTCCCGGGCGCCCTTATCGGCTTCATCGCGACTTCGAAATCGGCGTTGCCGTGCATCAGTGCTTCGATGTAGAACCCCAGCCCCGAGAGCGTCTGGGCAATGCGGTTGAAATCCTGCGGGCTCGCACTATGGTCCGCGCTGGAAAAGCGGCGGATCTCCTCGCACGCGGCATCGAGAGTGTCGCGCGCACGCCGCTCGCCCAGCATCTCGAGCGCCCCGAGCAACTGGCGCATGGGTATGTCAAGGGATACGATCCCGTCGCGCTTTGCCGAATCTCGAAAGAATGCGTCCAACACCTGTTCGATGGTGCGCAGATTGGCCTGCATTTCCGAGACCACCTGGTTCATAAGCAGTCGTTCCTGCGCCTTGCGGGCCATCTCGTCGAGCAAGGGGATTTCCGGGGCGGTGCGCCGCAGCTTGCCGAGCACGCAGTCCTTCAGGCGCGAGCGGAGAAGCTGCGCCTGCTGCGTAAACTCGCCGGCGAGCCTCGCGAACCCGGCGAGCGCATTTTCGATCAGCAGAAGCGCCGTTGCGACTTCGAGCGCAACCGCCTCGCTCATCTTTTCGCGGTGCGACGTGAGCCACGCGGCGACGGCAGCGACTTCGTCGGCGAGCGATGAGAGATCCGCGTTGCCGAGCTGCACCGCACTGTCCTTGAGCGCAACGGCGCTGTCTCGGAACGCAAGCAGCGACGGCGGGTTGCCCGACGCGAACTTGTTCCAGGCGTCCTTAGCGTGGGTGAGATGCTCGCGCGCGGATTTCAGCGCCGGGATCGCCGCGGCCGCGGCCGCGGCCGCGGCGCCCTCGCTCTCCGCCGCAGGAATGGTCTGGTTCAGACGGTAGGCTTCCTGGACTTCGCGCACACGCTCGCTCACCGGTTTTGCGCGCGCCACATGGTAGAGGACTTCGCGCATCAGCCGCTCGGCGACGTTCGGCGTGCCATCGACCATGCGCTTGATCTGCTGTTCGACGCGGTTGCACAACTGCCGGGTGTCCAGGTCCGCAGGCAGCGCCTTGCGGGCGAGCGCTTCGAAGAAGGCGAGCGATGCCCACCAGAAAGCGCGCTGCGAGGTGGGCCCCTGCGTGGCCTCGATCGCCTCGACGGCGGCGCGCATTTCCTCGCTCCCGTTCGCATCGTTCTTCAGCCACTTGACGAAGCCGCGCTGGTATCGGCTGCGCTGCTCGCGCAGGTATTTATTCGCTTCGCCCGCCTTCAGTGTCACCGAGATCCTGTCCCGCTTGGGCGGGCGGAAAGACAGATCCGGAAAGTAGAGGTCGGTGGGATCGGCCTGCCCGCCCCGCGCCATGACCACATCGCGATAAAGGGGGAAAAGCCTGAGCGGCTGATTGGCGTTGCCCGCCATCAACTGGTCGAGGTAGGCGAGGATGCCGCTAAAGGTACGCTCGGCGAGCGCGAAGATCTCGGTTTTCCTGAGCGAGGGCTCCTTTTCGATGCCGGCAAGCAGACTCTCCAGTTCCTCGGACAGGCAGGTGATGCCGTCCAGCCCGACGATTGAGAGCGCCCCGTGGGCCTGGTGTAGGTGCGACCGGCTCGATTTGAGTTGCGCGGCATCCTCGCTGTTTGCCGCGAACGCGTGCAAGGCCTCCTGGCCGCGCTGGAGGGCCTGGTCTATTTCGCCCTTAACCCAGGAAAGCGGCCCGACATCGAATTCGGCGCGTGCTGTCATTGCTCCGACCTGGCGGGCTTAGGCGATCTTGAAGCCCGACACCGAACCTTTCAGCTCCTTGGCTAGGTCGGCGAGCTGGCCGATCGACACTGCAGTGCGCTTGGTGCCCTCGGTGGTCTGCTGCGTAATATTGAGGATGCCCTGCATGCTCCTGGCCACATTGGTCGCCGATTTCGCCTGCTCCTCGGTCGCCGTGGTGATGCCTTCGATCAGCTGCGAGAGGCGCTGCGACACCATCCCGATCTCCGCGAGCGCCTGGCCCGCGGCATCCGACAGCCGCGCTCCTTCGACAACACCCTGGGTGCTTTTCTCCATGGCGGAGACCGCGTCGTGCGTATCCGTCTGAATGGTCTTCACGATCGCACCGATCTGCTTGGTCGCCTCGGCCGAGCGTTCCGCAAGCCGCTGCACTTCCTCTGCGACTACGGTGAAACCGCGTCCGGCTTCGCCCGCGGACGCCGCCTGGATCGCCGCGTTCAGCGCAAGAACGTTCGTCTGCTCGGTGATGTCGGAGATCAGCTCCACGATCTCGCCGATCTCCTGCGAGGATTCGCCCAGGCGCTTGATGCGCTTGGAGGTCTCCTGGATCTGCTCGCGGATTTCGTTCATGCCGGAGATCGAGTTCTGTACCGCCTGCGTACCCTTCTGCGCCGCAGCGATAGACTGGCGCGCCACGTTGGCCGACTGCGAGGCGCTCATCGACATCTCGCCCATCGTCTTTGCCATGCTCACCACCGACGCACTCGTCTGGCGAATTTCGACGGATTGTTTCTCCGCGGCGGCGAGCAGCTGCGCTGAGGTCTTCTGCGCGGACTCCGTCGCGGTCGTCACCTGTGCGGCGGCGGAGTT
>Ga0137451_1000138_pt1 | contig 21944 bp, 23 predicted proteins | sample EasRivERMGT500_2_FD_102336 | JGI IMG/M metagenome (GOLD analysis project Ga0137451, IMG submission 102336) | Soil microbial communities from meander-bound floodplain in the East River, Colorado, USA - East River MetaG ERMGT500_2 | ecosystem: Environmental > Terrestrial > Soil > Floodplain ... | reverse complement strand
TTGTAGGTCATCGCCGTGATGGTCGGCAGCTTGGCGATCAGGCGGAACGCCGAGATCTCGCGGTCGCGCGCGTCGTGGATATTGATCGAGTCGTGGTAGAACGCGGACAGCGCGCCGACCACCCCGCACAGCACCGCCATCGGATGCGCGTCGCGGCGGAAGCCGGAATAGAATCGGCCCAGCTGCTCGTGCACCATGGTATGGTTCGTGACGATGCCGACGAACTCCGCAAGCTGCTGCTTGTTGGGCAGCTCCCCGTTCATGATCAGGTACGCCACCTCGAGGAAGGTGCAGTGCTCCGCCAGCTGCTCGATGGGGTAGCCGCGGTACTGCAGTATCCCCTGGTCGCCGTCGATGAACGTGATGCTCGAACGGCAACTGGCCGTGGACATGAACCCGGGGTCGTAGGTGAATTTCCCGGTCTTGGCGTAGAGTGCGCGCACGTCGATCACGTCCGGACCGACATTGCCCGAAAGGACCGGAAAATCCACCGGCGGCGTGCCGTCGCTGAAGGTCAATGTGGCCAATTTTTCTGACATGATTATCTCCGTTTATTCATGGAGTTGTTGATGTTAATTAATCTTGATTATGAATCTTGATCAAGCCACCCGCAGCAGCTCGACTACCGGCAGGTAGCGGCAATCGGTCGGCTGCCCCCGTCCCATGGCCCAGTCGAGCAGGTCGTTGTCTGACTCGTCCAGCAACTGGCTGAAGAGTTCCTTTTGCCCGGCGTCCAGGCGATCGAAGTGGTTCTCCAGGAAGCGCATCAGGATCAGGTCCAGCTCGAGCAGGCCCCGGCGGCAACGCCAGCGTATGCGGTTAAGGTCTCCCATGCATCATGAATCTGCCGGTCTTACGCCCGACAAATTCCTTACAAATAACAACATCCAATCACCGGAACCAAATCTCATCTTCCGCCCCAGCTTCCGACAAGTTCTCATTTCGACAAAGAACCCCATTAAGGTATTCGTCGGGATCAAGCCCCGACGAATTCCTATACTGTCCGCTTGACCAGCAAGTCCTTGATCTTGCCGATCGCCCGCGTCGGATTGAGTCCCTTGGGACACGCCTCCACGCAATTCATGATGGTATGACAGCGGAACAGCCGATAGGGATCCTCGAGGTCGTCCAGCCGCTCGTTGGTCGCCTGGTCGCGCGTATCGGCGATGAAGCGGTAGGCCTGCAGCAGGCCCGCCGGCCCGACGAACTTGTCGGGATTCCACCAGAACGAGGGGCAGGAAGTCGTGCAGCAGGCGCACAGTATGCACTCGTAAAGCCCGTTCAGCTCCTCGCGGTCCTCGGGCGACTGCAGGCGTTCCTTCTCCGGCGGCGGATCGTTGTTGATGACATAGGGCTTGATCGAGTTGTACTGCTTGAAAAACTGCGACATGTCCACGATCAGGTCGCGCACCACCGGCATGCCCGGCAGCGGCCGGATTGCCACCGGCTCCTTCAGCCCGGCGATCTGCGTGACGCAGGCGAGCCCGTTCCTGCCGTTGATGTTCATGGCGTCGGAGCCGCATACGCCCTCGCGGCACGAGCGGCGAAACGTCAGCGTGTCGTCGTGCGCCTTGATGCGCACCAGCGCGTCGAGCAGCATGCGGTCGGTCGGCTCGAGCGCGATGTCGTAGCTCTGCATGCGCGGCTTGTCGTCGGTCTCGGGGTTGTAGCGGTAGATTGAAAAACGCATTACATGCTCCGTAAAAGGGTGGCTCGTTTCTCGTTACTCGTTTCTCGTGTCATGTCTTGCACTGTTCCAGCAGGGCTCCAGTAACGAGTAACGAACAACGAGTCACTTTCTCAGTAAACACGCGCCTTGGGTTCGAACGCTTCCACGGTGATCGGTTTCAAGTGCACCGGCTTGTATTCGAGGCGGCTGCCCTCCTTGAACCAGAGCGTGTGTTTGATCCAGTTCGCGTCGTCGCGCTTGGGGAAATCGGAGCGGTCGTGCGAACCGCGGCTCTCCTTGCGCGCTTCCGCCGACACCAGCGAGGCGACGGCGGTGTCGATCAAGTTGTCGAGCTCCAGTGCTTCCACCCGCGCCGTGTTGAAGATCCTGCTCTTGTCCTGGATTGCGGTGCGGCCGGCGCGCACGGCGACTTCCTTCAACTTCTTCACGCCGTCCACCAGCAGGTCCGGAAAGCGGAACACGCCGCAGTGCAGTTGCATGATGCGCCGCATGTCGGCGCCGACCTCCGCCACGCGTTCGCCGCCTTTCTGTCCATCGAGGCGGGCAAGCCGCGATAGCGTGCTTTCGCCCGCGTCCCGCGGCAGGCTGCGCTGCGCTGCGCCGTCGCCCTTGAGGTCCTGCAGTACCTGTTGGCCGGCCGACTTGCCGAACACGAGGAGGTCGAGCAGCGAGTTACAACCTAAACGGTTGGCGCCATGCACCGAGACGCAGGAACACTCGCCCGCTGCATAGAACCCGGGTACGATCGTCTCCTGCGAGCCGTTCCCCGGCACCACCACCTGCCCGTGGTAATTGGACGGTATGCCGCCCATCTGGTAATGGCAGGTCGGCACCACCGGGATCGGGTCCGTGACCGGGTCCACATTGGCGAATTTCTTGGCGATCTCGCGGATGCCGGGCAGGCGCTTGTTGATCGTTTCCTCGCCGAGGTGATCGAGCTTGAGCAGGATGAACTCGCCATCCTTGCCGGCGCCGCGGCCTTCCTTGATCTCGGTTGCCATCGCGCGCGAGACCACGTCGCGGCTCGCCAGGTCCTTGGCGTTGGGCGCGTAGCGCTCCATGAAGCGCTCGCCGTTCTTGTTGAGGAGATAGCCGCCCTCCCCGCGCACGCCTTCGGTAATAAGCACACCCGCGCCCGCCACCCCGGTCGGATGGAACTGCCAGAATTCCATGTCCTGGAGCGGAATCCCCGCGCGAGCGGCCATGCCCAGGCCGTCGCCGGTGTTGATGAAGGCATTGGTACTGGCGGAGAAGATGCGCCCGGCCCCCCCGGTGGCGAAGATGGTGGCCTTCGCCTGCAGGATCATCGTTTCGCCTGTTTCCATCTCAAGCGCGGTGACGCCGAGCACCGTGCCGTCCTGGTCGCGAATGAGATCGAGCGCCATCCATTCGACGAAAAAGTGCGTGTGCGCCTTCAGATTCGCCTGATAAAGCGTATGCAGCAAAGCGTGCCCCGTGCGGTCGGCCGCGGCGCAGGCGCGCGGCACCGGGGACATGCCGTATTCGCGCATATGCCCGCCAAAAGGCCGCTGATAGATCTTGCCGCTGGCAAGGCGGTCAAACGGCATGCCGAAGTGCTCCAACTCATAGACCGCTTCGTTCGCCTTGCGGCACATGAACTCGATCGCGTCCTGGTCGCCGAGATAGTCGGAACCCTTGACGGTGTCGTACATGTGCCAGTGCCAGTCGTCGTTCTCGATGTTGCCGAGCGCGGCTGCCACGCCGCCCTGGGCCGCAACCGTGTGCGAGCGCGTCGGGAACACCTTGGATAGCACCGCGACCTTGAGGTCGGCGCGGGACAGCTCGAGCGCGGCGCGCATGCCGGAGCCGCCGCCGCCAACGATGACCGCATCGAAATTACGTACCGGCAAGGCCATTCACGCGCTCCACAAGATCTTGATCGACCACACGGCGTAGTACAGCAACGCGCCAATCGTCAGCACGTACAGCGCCAGCCGCAGCGCCGGGTCCTTGATGTAGTCCATGTAGATGTTGCGCACGCCGACCCAGGCATGGAACAGCAGGCTGGCAAGGAGGATGACCGTCGCGTAGCGCACGACCGGCGTCTGCCACAACACCTTCCATTGCCAGTAATCCATCCGCGGCAGGGCAGCGATCACCGACAGGATGACCGCCGAGTAGACCACCATGATGACCGCGGTGATGCGCTGCGCGAGCCAGTCGCGCAATCCGTAATGGGCGCCGACGACCTCGCGCTTCACCATAGCATCACCCCGAAGAGGACCGCCAGCACGATGCCGGTGGCGAGGACCGCCATGCTGGCGGCTCGCGCTGCCGGCAGCTCCGTCCCGTAATCCAGGTCCAGCATCATGTGCCGGATACCGGCCAGCAGGTGGTGCAGATAAGCCCACACCAGGCCGATCACGAGCAGCTTCACCGCCCAGTGCGAGAGCACTGACTTGAATCTCTGGAAGCCGGCGGGCGATTCGAGGGTCAGTTCGAACAGCACCAGCAGGAAAGGAATGAAGAGGAACAGGACAGCGCCGCTCACCCGGTGCAGGATCGATACCAACCCCGGGACCGGCAGCCTGATCTGCAGCAGATTGAGATATTTCGGCCGCGGTCTGGACATCGAATTTCTAAGATTCAGGGCTGGGATGTTCGGTCTGGCGCCACTGCCGCTCCCGGCGCCGGTTTGTGCGTGCTCAGGCCTGAAATTCTAGCAGTTTTCGCTGCAGCGCATAAGCCACGGTCTGGGCTGGCGTTTCCGCCATACACGGCACGGACACTGCTGCATCGCACCAGGCGTGGTTATTGGCTTGTCACATTGCCTGCTGCTTCGTTATCATCCACACACGCGAGCATGTGCCCGCCTCGTTCCGCGTTGCGGCGCCTTTCTCTGCAAAAAGCAAAATAACCTCCCGCCGTTCAGTGATCCTGGAGTCCATCAAATGAACCCTCCTCTGCGCGTGGCCGTTACCGGCGCCGCCGGCCAGATTGGCTACAGCCTGCTGTTCAGAATCGCCAGTGGTGAAATGCTCGGCAGGGACCAGCCGGTCGTGCTCCAGCTGCTCGAAATCCCCGACGAGAAGGCGCAGAAGGCGCTGCGGGGCGTCATGATGGAGCTGGACGACTGCGCGTTCCCGCTGCTCTCCGGCATGGTGCCCACGGCGGACCCGATGGTGGCGTTCAAGGATGCCGACGTGGCGCTGCTGGTCGGTGCGCGCCCCCGCGGCCCCGGCATGGAACGCAAGGACCTGCTGGAAGCCAACGGCAAGATCTTTGGCCCGCAGGGCAAGGCGCTTTCCGAAGTCGCGAGCCGGGAAGTGAAAATCCTGGTGGTAGGCAACCCCGCCAACACCAACTGTCTCATCGCGATGAAGAACGCGCCGCAGCTGAAGCCTGCCAATTTCACCGCCATGATGCGGCTCGACCACAACCGCGCGCTGTCGCAGGTGGCGCAGAAGACAGGCAAGCCGGTGGCGGGCGTGCGCAAGATGACCGTCTGGGGCAATCACTCGGCGACCCAGTACCCCGACATTTTCCAGGCCGAGGTCGAGGGCCAGAAGGTATGGCCCATGATCAACGATCAGGCCTGGCTCGAGAAACACTTCATCCCGACCATTCAGAAACGCGGCGCGGCCATCATCGATGCCCGCGGATTGTCGTCGGCGGCGAGCGCGGCCAATGCAGCGATCGACCATGTCCGGGACTGGTTTTTTGGCACCCGCGACGGCGACTGGGTCAGCATGGGCATCCCCTCCGATGGCAGTTACGGCATTGCCGAAGGCGTTCTTTACGGCTATCCGTGCGTGTGCCGCAACGGCAGGTATGAAATCGTCAAGGGCCTGCAACTCAGCGATTTCAGCCGCGCCGGCATGCAGGCCACGCTCAAGGAGTTGCACGAGGAGAGGGACTCGATCAAGCACCTGCTGTCTTAGCGAACGGTGAACTGTTAACGGTTAACGGTTAACGGCTAACGCGAAGGCCAACGACATCCTCGCTGTCTATAGGTCACTGTTCACCGATCACCGTTCACTGTTCACTGTTCACCGATATGAGCAACGACCAGCCTGCCACAGTCCAGAAACCGAAGAAGTCAGTAGCGCTATCGGGCGTGGTGGCGGGCAGCACCGCGCTGTGCACTGTCGGCCGCAGCGGCAACGATCTCCACTACCGCGGATACGACATTCTCGACATCGCCGATCAATGCGAATTCGAGGAAATCGCCCATCTGCTGGTGCACGAGAAACTGCCCAACAGCCTGGAACTCGCGGCCTACAAGAAGAAACTGAAATCGCTACGCGGCCTCCCGACCCCGATCCGGGCTGCGCTCGAGCAGATACCGGCGTCGGCGCACCCGATGGACGTGCTGCGCACCGGCTGCTCGGTGCTCGGCACAGTGTATCCGGAGCGGGATGATCACGCCGTCTCCGGCGCGCGCGATATCGCCGACCGCCTGATGGCTTCCTTCGGTTCGATGCTGCTCTACTGGCACCACTACAGCCGCGACCGGCGCCGCATCGAAGTCGAGACCGACGACGATTCGATCGGGGGGCACTTCCTCACGCTGCTGCACGGCAAGCCGGCGAAGCCGTTGTGGGTGAAGGCCATGCACACCTCGCTCAACCTCTATGCCGAGCATGAGTACAACGCTTCAACCTTCGCCGCGCGCGTCGTCGCCGGCACGGGTTCCGACATGTACTCGGCAGTCACCGGCGCCATCGGCGCGCTGAAGGGGCCCAAGCACGGCGGCGCCAACGAGGTCGGCTTCGAGGTGATGAACCGCTACGAGTCTCCCGCGGCGGCGGAGCGCGATATCGTGAAGCGCATCCAGAGCAAGGAGGTCGTGATCGGTTTCGGCCACCCCGTCTACACCATCGCCGACCCCCGCAACAAGGTGATCAAGGACGTCGCGCGGCGCCTGTCGCAGGACGCCGGCGAAATGGAGATGTTCGAGATCGCCGAGCGCATCGAGGAGGTGATGATGCGCGAGAAGAAGATGTTCGCGAACCTCGACTGGTTCTCCGCGGTCTCCTACCACCGCATGGGCGTCCCCAAGCCGATGTTCACTCCGATTTTCGTCATCGCCCGCACCAGCGGCTGGTCGGCGCACGTCGTCGAGCAGCGCATCGACAACAAGATCATCCGCCCGACCGCGATCTACACCGGGCCGGAGCCGCGCGCGTTCGTGCCGATCGGAAAGCGCTGATTCCAATTTGTGCCGCGGCAACCACATTCCGAGCGCAACGTGCTCATCCTGCTGGCGGTGGTGCTGGCCACTGTCTGGTTCTGCAGCCTCGATTACCGCAAGCTGATCCGGTCCGACGAAGGGCGCTACGCCGAAATCGCCCGTGAAATGGCGGTGACCGGCGACTGGATCACGCCGCGTCTCAACGGAATCAAGTATTTCGAGAAGCCTCCGCTGCAGTATTGGGCGACCGCGGCAGCCTACCGGACGTTTGGCGAGCACGAGTGGACGGCACGCTTGTGGCCCGCCGTCACCGGTTTTGCCGGGATTCTCCTCCTATTCTTCGCGGGTGGCAGACTGTTCGGAATCGGCGCCGGTTTTTGCGCATCGCTGATTCTGGCAAGCAGCGCGGGTTACGTCGCCAGCGCGCATTTCAATTCACTCGACATGGGCCTGGCATTCTTCGTGACGGCGACGCTGCTTGCGTACTTGCTGTCCCAGCGCCCGGACGCAACTCCGCTGTCGAACCGGCTCTGGACGCTCGCAGCGTGGACGGCGGCGGCGCTCGCAGTCCTGAGCAAGGGTCTCATCGGCGTCGTGATTCCGGCGGCCGTATTGGCAATTTATGTCGTGCTGCAGCGCGATTTCGGCCGCCTGCGGGGACTGCACTGGGGCACCGGTATCAGCGTGTTCCTGCTGATCGCCGCGCCATGGTTCGTGCTGGTCCAGCTGGCGAATCCCGAATTTGCCAGGTTCTTCTTCGTCCATGAGCACTTCGAACGGTTCCTGACCACTGTCCACCGGCGGGTCGAGCCGTGGTGGTTTTTCTTCCCGATCCTGGCGATCGGAATGCTGCCATGGCTCACCTTGCTGCCGCAGGCGGTCGCTCGAGCGTGGCGCGTGCAGGAGCAGCGCACGGCCTTCCAGCCTGGCCGTTTCCTCGTGATCGGCTCGGTATTCATTCTGACGTTCTTCTCGGCCTCGAGCTCCAAGCTGCCCGGCTACATTCTTCCAATGTGTCCATTGCTCGCCCTGTTGATCGGCAGCAGGCTTGCCGATATGAAGCCGCGGGAATTATCCCGGCACCTGGTTCCGATACTGCTGTTCGCCGTCCTGATCACCGTGCTGGCGCCACGCGCAATCACGCTCGCCAAGAGAGAGGAACTCGTGCCCTTGTATGAGGCGTACGTGCCCTGGATCGCGGCCGGCGGCGTTTGCGCCATCATGGGGGCGGGTATTGCCCTCTATTGCTGCCGCCGCAATAACGTGGCGGCGGCGCTGAGCGCCATGGCGATAGGCGGCCTTCTGGCGGTTCAACTCGTATCAACCGGCCACGACGCGCTGGCGCCCAATTACTCAGGGCACCATCTGGCAAACTTGATCAAGCCGCATCTCGAAGGGTCGCCCCCCATCTACAGTGTGCGCACCTACGACCAGACGCTGCCGTTCTACCTCAAGCGTACCGTCACGCTGGTTGCATTCCAGGACGAGATGGCTTACGGTCTCGAACGCGAGCCGTCGCTGTGGCTCCCGGACCTACCGAGCTTTGAACGCGCCTGGCGCATGGAGCGCAACGCCCTGGCCATCCTGGAGCCGGATACACACGCCGAGCTGGAAAGAAACGGCCTGCCGATGCAGGTTATCGGGCGTGACATGCGCCGCATCGCGGTCAGAAAGCCGGATCCCCGCCCCTGACCGCGACGCGCGTTACCAAGGAGCGGCTTCATGAATGTCCTGTCATTTTCTCTGGTCTTGACCGGAGTCCTGTTGAATGCCGTGGCGCAACTGTTGCTCAAGGCCGGGACCAACGCCATCGGCGCCTTCGAATTCAGCGTCGCCAACGTGGCGCCGGTCGGATGGAAGGTCGCCACCCAGCCGTACATTCTTGCCGGCATCGGTTGCTACGTCGTAAGCGTGGTGGTATGGATACTGGCGTTGTCGCGCGCGGAGGTGAGCATTGCATACCCGATGTTGTCACTCGGCTACGTAATGAATGCTATCGCGGCGTGGTACCTGTTTGGCGAGGCCGTGACGCCAGGCCGCCTGGCTGGCATCGCCGTCATCATAGTCGGCGTATTCATCGTCGCCAGGAGTTGAGGTGTCACAACCAGCACCGGACCGCAAGGCCGCCGAATCGAATCCGCCGGAAGGCCGGCATGGGGCCTTTCTGCCGTTTGCCAGGCCCAGCATAGACCCTGAGACCGTCGCGGCAGTCGCCGACGTGCTGCGCTCGGGATGGATCACCAGCGGGCCGCAGGTCGAAGCATTCGAATCGGGGCTCTCCGGCTATCTCGGCGGCCGCACGGTTCGCGCGTTCACATCGGCCACCGGTGCGCTCGAGGTCGCGCTGCAGGTTTGCAATATCGGCGCCGGCGACGAGGTGATCGTTCCGGCCATGACGTTCGCGGCCACGGCCAATGTGGTATTGCGCGTGGGCGCGAAGCCGGTGTTTGTCGACGTGGAGCCGGCTACCCGCAACATCGACGTCAATCGCGTCGAAGCGGCGATCACGCCGCGCACCAGGGCTGTCATGCCGGTGCATTTCGCCGGGCTGCCGGTGGAAATGGACGCCCTCTATGCACTCGCGCAACGGCATGGTTTGCGCGTCATCGAGGATGCGGCGCACGCCATCGGGTCCAGCCATCGCAACCGCCGCATAGGCAGCTTCGGCGACCTGGTCGCCTTCAGCTTTCACCCGAACAAGAACCTGACCACCATCGAAGGCGGCGCGCTCAGCATCCGCGATCCCGCGGAGGTAAAACGCATCGAGCGCCTGCGCTTTCACGGAATCGGGCACGGCGAAGACGGCATGGACGTGATCGAGGCCGGCGGCAAGTACAACCTGACCGACGTCGCCGCCTGCGTCGGCCTCGGGCAACTGCGGCAACTCGAACTGTTCAACCGCCGGCGGCGGGGGCTCGCCGCGCGTTACTTCGAGCGGCTCGAGACCGATCCCCCGCTGCAGTTGCCGGCCCGCGGCGACGAGGGCCACAGCTGGCACATGTTCGCGCCCCTGCTGCCGCTCGAGCAACTGCGCTTCGGCCGGCAGGACTTCATCCGGGAGATGGTTGCCCACGGCATCGGTGTCGGCGTGCATTATCCGGCGCTGCATTTACTCACGCTCTATCGGAAGATGGGCTACAAGGCCGGCGATTTTCCGAATGCGGAGCGCATTGGGCGGTCCACGGTCACGCTCCCTCTTTATCCGGCGCTGTCCGAGGATGATGTCGACCGGGTCTGCGCCGCCTGCGCGCAAGTGCTGCGCAATCGGCGCTGATTCCCGGAAACACCATGCGCGATCTCTCCGTCGTTATCCCGGTATTCAATGAGGAAGAAGTTCTTCCTGCGCTGTTTTCACGCCTGTATCCGGCGCTGGACCGGCTCGGCCTCAAGTACGAGGTGATCCTCGTGGACGACGGCAGCCGCGACCGCTCGGCCGCGCTGTTGCGCCAGCAGTTCGAACTCCGGCCCGATGTCACGCGGATAGTGCTGTTTTCCCGCAATTGCGGCCAGCACCTTGCGATCATGGCCGGCTTTGAGCGCTGCCACGGCGAACGAATTGTCACCCTGGATGCCGACCTGCAGAATCCCCCCGAGGAAATACCCAAGCTTCTGGCAAAAATGGACGAAGGCCATGACTACGTGGGCGGGGTGCGTACCCAACGGCGGGATCCGTGGTTCCGGCGCAATGCATCGCGGCTCATTAATTTCCTGCGCGAGCGAACGACACGCATACACATGACGGACCAGGGCTGCATGTTACGCGCGTACAGCCGCCAGATCGTGAATGCCATCAACGCGTGCTCCGAGGTGAATACCTTCGTCCCGGCCCTTGCCTACACGTTTGCGCGGAACCCCACCGAGGTGGAGGTGGAGCATTCCGCGCGCGCCATGGGCGCGACGAAATATTCGTTCTATGGGCTGTTGCGCCTCAATTTCGACCTGGTTGCCGGCTTCTCGCTTGCGCCGCTTCAGATATTCTCGGTGTTCGGCATCATAGTCGCGCTCAGCGCAATGGGACTGGTCGTCCTCCAGGTCGTTCGCCGGCTGGTGATGGGAGAGGCAGCCGAAGGCATGTTCGACTCGCTCATGGAAGCGATCGAATTGCTCCTTACCGGCCTCGTGCTCTTCGGTATAGGCCTGCTCGGAGAGTACATCGGGCGGATTTACCAGCAGGTCCTGCGGCGTCCCCGGTTCCTGATCAGTGCTGTTCTTGAACAGCCGGAGGCCGACGATCCGGCTGCGGCCGGCAAGCCGGCTCCGGCGGTGGCGCGCGCCGGGCCTCCGCCCGGGAACCAGTGACTCGAGCCGTCGTCTTCGCCTACCACAACGTCGGAGTGCGCTGCCTGGATGTGTTGCGCGCTGGCGGTGCCGAGGTTCCACTGGTACTGACACACGAGGATGACCCGGACGAAACGGTCTGGTTCGGAAGCGTCGCCACCCGCGCGCGCCTGTACGGCATCCCGGTGATTGCGCCGCAAGATCCGAACCGGGTTGACGTGGTTGAGCGCGTGCGCTCGGCGGCGCCCGACATCGTGTTCTCGTTCTATTACCGCCACCTGCTCGGGCCGCAGTTGCTCGCGCTTCCGCCGTTCGGAGCGTTCAACATCCACGGTTCACTCCTGCCGCAATACCGGGGCCGCGCTCCTGTAAACTGGGCAATCCTTCACGGCGAGCGGGAAACCGGCGCCACGCTGCACGAGATGACAACCAAGCCGGACGCGGGTCGAGTGGTCGATCGTGAGCGCGTGCCCATCCTGCCCAATGACGTGGCGCGGGAAGTCTTCGACAAAGTGACCGTGGCGGCCGAAATCGTCCTCGAGCGATGCCTTCCTTCCCTGCTGGCCGGCTCCGCGAGACTCGAGCCGCAGAATCTCGCCTTGGGGAGCTACTATGGAAAGCGCCGGCCCGCGGACGGCGCCATTGATCCCGATTGGCCCGCTCGCCGCATACACGATCTCGTGCGCGCCGTGGCACCGCCGTACCCCGGCGCGTTCTGCATGATAGAAGGGCGGCGGCTGAGGCTGCTGGGAACATTTGACAGCGGCCGGCACGCCGCACCCCCGTCACGGACCATACTGCTCGCCCGTGACGCCGAGCTGCATCTGTGCGGCGCGGACGGCGGGCTGCTGCTGGTGCTGCAAGCCGAGCTGGACGGCCAGCCTTTCACTGCCGCCAGAATGCGAGAACTTTTTGGGACGGACTCCCTGACATTGCAGAAGGTATCGGCGAACACATGAAGAAAATCCTCATACTTGGCGTCAACGGATTCATCGGCCATCACCTGTCGAAGCGCATCATCGCGACCACGCCGTGGGAGATCTACGGCATGGACATGAATGCCGACAGGATCGACGACCTCATGACGGAAAAGCGTTTTCACTTCTTCGAGGGCGATATCACCATCAACAAGGAGTGGATCGCATATCACATCCGCAAGTGCGATACGGTACTGCCGCTGGTTGCGATCGCTACGCCCGCGACCTACGTCACGGAGCCGCTGCGGGTGTTCGAGCTCGATTTCGAGGCCAACCTGCCGATCGTTCGCGCCTGCGTGGAATACCGGAAGCGGCTGGTTTTCCCGTCGACATCGGAAGTCTACGGGATGTGCCGCGACGACCAGTTCGACTCGGAGACTTCCGAGCTGGTGCTCGGACCGATCCACAAGCAACGGTGGATCTATTCCTGCGCCAAGCAGCTCATGGACCGGGTGATCTGGGCCTATGGCATGGAACGCCGGCTCGATTTCACGTTGTTTCGCCCTTTCAACTGGATCGGCCCCGGCCTCGATAACCTGTACGCCGACAAGGAAGGCAGCTCGCGCGTCGTCACGCAGTTCCTCGGCCACATCGTGCGGGGCGAGCCCATTCAGCTGGTTGACGGGGGCAAGCAGCGCCGGTCATTTACCTACATCGACGATGGCATCGATGCGCTCATGAAAATCATCGACAACCACGATCGCATCGCCAGCGGAAAAATCTACAACATCGGGAACCCGAAAAACAATCTCTCGATCGGGGAACTCGCGCGGCTGATGGTCCGGACGGCGCTGACGTATCCCGAGTACCGTGAGCGGGCACGGAAAGTGCGCCTGAGCGTCACCAAATCCGAGAAGTACTACGGAAAGGGGTACCAGGACATGCAGAACCGCGTGCCACAAATCGACAGGACCCGCCGCGACCTCGACTGGCGGCCGCGAGTAGCGATGCAGGATGCCGTTGCCAGTATTTTCGACGCTTATCGCCAGCGCATAGCGGAGGCGCGGCGCCTGATCAACTGAGTCCCGTGCGCAGTGGAGGCAAGCGCCCTCTCACTGCCGGAATGCGGCCCTGCCGGTTCCGCTGCCATCTGGAATCCGCGAATGAAACTGGCACTGAAGATCGATGTTGACACCTATCGCGGCACGCAAGAGGGGGTTCCGAGGCTGCGCGCCCTGCTCGCGCGACATCGTGCGCGCGCAACGTTTCTCTTCAGCCTCGGCCCCGATCACACCGGCCGTGCCATCCGGCGGGTGTTTCGCCCGGGATTCCTGGGCAAGGTATCGCGGACCTCGGTTGCGTCGCACTACGGGTTGGCCACCCTCCTGTACGGCACTCTGCTGCCGGGTCCCGACATCGGACGGCGCTGCGCGGATGTGATGCGCTCGGTTCTCGCCGATGGACACGAGACGGGCATTCATACCTGGGATCACGTGGAATGGCAGGATCGCGTCGGTAGTGCCGGCCCGGACTGGACGCGCCGCGAAATGCAGTGCGCGTGCGATCGCTTCCAGGAAATTTTCGGCGCACGCGCGACGATACACGGTGCCGCTGGATGGCAGATGAACCTGCACGCCTACCGGCTGGCCCGGGAACTCGGTTTCCGCTTCTGTTCCGACACACGGGGAACGCATCCTTTCGTTCCGGTCTGCAATGGTGAGACCATTGCTTGCCCCCAGCTGCCAACCACGCTCCCCACGCTCGACGAGTTGATCGGAGTCGGCGGCCTGACGGACAACGACGTCGGCACGCATTTGCTGGGGCTTACCGCAACACACCCGCCGGCGGGCCACGTCTACACGCTGCATGCGGAACTCGAAGGCAACCGCCTGTCCGGTGTATTCGAACAGTTGCTCGAAGGCTGGAAAGCGCAGGGCTACTCGCTCGTGACCTTGAGCGAATACGCGGGCGGACTGGAGGTTTCCCGCCTGCCGCGCTGCGACGTGGAAATGGGCGCGGTTCCGGGCCGCAGCGGAACACTGGCAATACAGGGACGCAAGTTGTCGAGATGACCTCGGAATTCCCATGATGCAGCTATCGTGCGAACCCCCGCTCCTTCCGTTCAGTATAATTCGCCGGATTGATTGATTCGCATTGCCCGTCTCTCAACTTCGAGCGCTAACCATGTCAACACATATCGCAAACGTCCGCCCCCGGCCCGACAAGGTACTGACGGACATCGCCGACTACGCTGCCGGCTACGCCATCAGCAGCAAGGAGGCGTACAACACCGCCCGGTTGTGCCTGATGGATACGCTGGGATGCGGCCGTGAGCGGTCCGCCTACGCACGATAGGAAATTCAATCCCGGCGCCATCCCGGTTCGCCGAGCCGACGCACCGGGAACAGGCGCGGAAGCGGTCCCGGCCAGTCGCAGCGAGGCCAGGCGCCCCTTTCGGCGCTACTTGAGGCGCAAGTCGTTCCTGACGGCGGTCACCCCTTTGACACCGCGCGTGACCCAAACCGCCTGATTCATTGCCGCATCGGAACTCACGAAGCCGCTGAGTTGCACCGTGCCCTTGAAGATCTCGACGTTGACCTCGGCTGCTTTGACCAGCTGATCCTCGACCAGAGCCGCCTTCCCTTTCGTCGTGATCCAGCTATCGGTGATGTACTCCCCGGTGCTTTCCTGCGTCAGACTGCCCGCGCAACCCAGAATCGACACGCACACGAGGGCGAGGAAAAAAACGGATCAGCGTTTAATTTATTTCATGGTCAATTTCTCCGGACTGAAGGTGAATAGAACTCGCTCTGGCGTCACGCCTGCCTTATTGCGCTGGCGTCAATAGCGGCTCTGCGGGCCATTGTCGTAAGCCTCGACGAGGCCGCAATTGTTGTCCCTTCCATGAAGAAGTTCCGTACGCTCGTGCACGTTCAGCCGGCACGCAGCCCAATGAAATATTTCCCGGCGGTGCGCCCATTCTTGTAGTGGAACAACGACGCCGGATAGACACAGCGCCACAAAAAAATAGAGGGACCTTGATAGCGGGCGACGGCCGCGCCCGGTATATTTTGCGCGTCGATACCAACACCAAAAGGAAGGTTGCCCATGAGTGAACTCGACAGTTTCCACCGGAATCACCTGCTTGCGACGCTCATCGGACCGGGATGCGAGCGTCTGCAGTCGCAGCTGGAACTGGTGCACCTGACCCGGGGCGACGTGCTCTACGAATCCAACAGCAGGCTGCGCCACGCCTACTTTCCGACCACCTCCATTGCCTCGCTGCTCTCGGTGATGGAGGATGGCGCGTCCGACGAGATTGCATTCGTCGACAACGAAGGCATAGTCGGCGTGCCCTTGTTCATGGGCGGAGAAACGACGCCCAATCGCGCCGTGGTGCGTAGCGCCGGCTACGCCTTCAGGCTGAAGGGCCAGGTGCTGCAGGACGAATTCAAGCGATCAAGCAGCGTCCAGCGCCTGCTGCTGCGCTATACCCAGGCACTGCTGACGCAGGTCGCCCAGACCGCCGCCTGCAACCGCCATCATTCGTTGCACCAGCGGCTTTGCCGCTGGTTGCTCTCCGGCCTGGACTGCCTGCCCGTGAATGAGATCTGGATCACCCACGAGGAGCTCGCGGGGATGCTCGGCGTGCGGCGCGAGGGCATTTCCAAGGAAGCCGGCGAGCTGCAGACCGCCGGCCTGATACATAACAAGCGCGGCCGCTTCATCGTGATCGACCGGCCCAAACTGGAGGCGCGGGCGTGCGAATGCTTCCGCAGCATCCGGCGCGAGTCCAACCGCCTGCTACAGGCAGCGTGACTCTTGCGCACAGCCTGGGCTCGGCCTCCGCTCTTGGCCGGCACTTGCGCGTGCCGCCGCCGGGACGGGCGCGAGTGGAAGCCCTGCCCTCCTAGCCGATGCAGCGCATCGCTCCGGGACCCGTAGTGCAACCATGACCCCGCGCAGCAGCTTCGCCGCCTTCGCATTTGCGATGAAACCGGCGTTTCTGCTCGGCGGCGCTTCCGCGCCGCGGCAGCGTAGGGCCGGGGAATACCTTGCGGACAGTATGTGACCACGGCCAGGGTGAAGTCATCGATTCTTCTCAAAGTTTAGTCGGCGAGGGAACGCGGGAAATGCTGCAGATCGAGACGAAAATCCGGGAGCAGGCCCCGGCCACCATTCTGATCGTCGAAGGCCAGAGCGGTCATCACGCTCCCCTGACCAATGTGCTCGGGCACCATGGTCACCGCGTGCTCGTGGCCTCGGGCGCCGAGGAAGCGCTGGAAATCGTCCGGGCCGAGAAGCCCGACCTGCTGCTCACCGATGTCCTGCTGCCCGACATGGATGGTTACCAGTTCGTCATGCGCCTGCAGGAGGAAAAAGGCCTGGCGCAGCCGCAGGTTGTGTTCCGTGCCGCCGCCCATATGGAGGCTGAAGCACGCAAGTTGGCATGGGACTGCGGCGTCGCTCACTTCGTCGCCATGCCTGCCGAGCCCGAGGCGCTGCTCGCGGCGATCCAATCCGCTCTTTCCGCGCCGCCACCCCGGTCGGTGAAGCGGCATTCCGCCGCGGCTGCCAGCGGTGCCCGCCTGCATTCCCTGGCCTTCCGGTTGCAACAGCGGGTGGCGGGGCTGGAAAATCTCAATGTTAAGCTGGACACGCGCATCGCCGAATACGCCGCGCAACTCATGACCGCAAGGTCGGCGCTGGAGCAGGAGGTGACGAAGCGGATATGGGCGGAGAATGAACTGACGGATGCGAATCTGCGCTTGCATGACAAGGCCGTGCGCGACGCGCTCACCGGGCTGTACAACCGCCGCTACCTGGAGGAGTCGCTCGAGCGGGAGGTGAGCCGCGCCAAGCGCAGCGGGCTGCCCTTCGGCGTAATGATGATGGACATCGATCACTTCAAGCGCTGCAACGACACGTTCGGACACGTGGCAGGCGACGCGGTGTTGCGCGCGGTGGGCCAGCACGTGCTGTCGCTGACGCGCAGCGAGGATATCCTGTGCCGCTACGGCGGCGAGGAGTTCGTGCTGGTCATGACGCACGCCTCACAGCGCGCCGTCTGGGAGCGCGCGGAAGCGCTTCGTCTGGGCGTGCAGGGACTCAAGGTCGAACAAGAAAGCCGCCAGATCGGACCCGTAACCCTGTCCATTGGCGTCGCGATGCTGCCCGATCACGGTGACAGCGGACAAGCTGTGTTGCAGGCCGCCGATGCCGCCCTTTACCAGGCCAAACGGGCAGGCCGAAATCGCGTGGTCCTGGGGGGCGGAATGCAGGCAGCATCATGAAGTACAACGTATCCGAGAAATCCGGGTATATTGTTGGGCTACTGTTCGGCCGGGAAACGGCCGGGGAGATGCACGAGTTTCTTCGCGCCGTCGTTCAGGAAAACAAGACATATCGTCGCTCATCCATCTTTCTGGACGTTCGTTCGTCGAGGCCGCTGTTCCACAACGAGCGGCCCGGGCTGTTCGACTTCTTCAAGGAACTGGCCGGCGATCCGTCGTGCAAGATCGCCCTGCTGGGCGACACCCGGGACCTCTGCATATCCCACGAGTACGTCGCGCTCCTCGCGCAACAGCAGGGGCTGCGTGTACGGAGCTTTCGGGACCGGGCGGCGGTACTCGCGTGGCTGAACGAACGGCGCCGGCGGACGGAGCGGCGGCACCAGCAAGGGCGGCGTGGTCAACTGGAGGAGCGGCGTAGGCTGCATCGTCGCGCCGGCCCCGAAGATCACCGGCGGGCCCTATGACTATCCCCGGACAACTTGCCGCATCGTGTCGTCGTCCTGGCGTTCAGACCTGGTTACGGAGGAAGAAATCAATGCAGTCACGCACGATCGAGGAATTGGCCCGCTGCACGCGTCTGCTTGCGCTCAATATCGGGTATTTTCAGACCAACTATGGCGCCTTGCCCAAGGACGAGATGATTGCGCTGTTGAACTTGGACGCGGTTAATGGCGAGCAAGCCAGGTTGCTGGCGAACGGCATGCAGGCGCTCATCGGCATACTGGACGGGGCGGCAGGGCATAGTACTCGCGACTCGGATATTCACGACAGTTAGCGCGGAGACCGGGGGGTTGAGCCAAGGCACACACACTGGACAGGCGTCACTTGGCGATCGCCGCACGCTTGACGGCTGCAGCCTCGGTGCGCCCGACTTGGATTAACATTGCGGCTGACGCAAGCTTGGGGACTGATTAAGCCCGGAAAGCGGATGCTTGCGCCGCTATCGGCTGCGGCCATGAGAAGAGGCCAAAACAGGTGAGGAGCGCGCTGTCGGCTTCGCCGGACGTAAACATCCTGATCGTCGATGACGACCGGAATAATCTCTCTGCCTTGCAGGAACTCTTGCAGGGCCCGGGGTTGAACGTAGTGCTGGCGGGCTCAGGAGAACAGGCCTTGCGCTGCGTCCTGAAAGACGATTTTGCGGTCATCCTGCTCGATGCGCAAATGCCCGGCGTCGACGGTTTCGAAACCGCCCGCCTGATCCGGCAGCGGCCGCGTTCACGCCACACCCCGGTCATTTTTGTTACCGGTGCCTACGAGGACCCGCCTTCCATGTTCCGCGGTTACGAGGCGGGTGCCGTTGACTACATCATCAAGCCGCTGGTCCCCGAGGTCCTGCGATCCAAGGTCTTGGTGTTCGTCGAACTCTACAGCAAGAACGCGGTGCTCACCACGGAAATCGCCGAGCGCAGGCTGGCCGAGGAGCAACTGCGGGAATCGAAGGAGAACCTGCGCGCGCTCGCCGCCCGCCTGGAGTCCGTGCGGGAGGAGGAGCGCAAGCGCATCGCGCGCGAGATCCACGACGAGCTGGGGCAGGCTCTCACCGGGTTGAAGATGGACCTGACCTGGCTCACGAGCCGGCTGCCCAAGGACAAAAAGCCGCTGATCAGCAAGACCAAATCCATTTTCCGTCTGATCGACGACACGATTCATTCGGTGCGGCGGATTTCATCCGGGCTGCGGCCGGAGGTGCTGGACGAAGTAGGCCTTACCGCCGCGATCGGCTGGCAGGCGCGGGATTTTCAGAAGCGCACGGGAATCCGCTGCAAGGTGACAGTGCCTGCGGACAGCGCAGGCCTGGATCATGAGCGGTCGACTGCGGCATTCCGGATCTTCCAGGAGCTGTTGACGAATGTCGCGCGCCACGCGGGCGCGACCCGGGTCGATATCGTGGTCCGGCTGGACGACAGCAAACTCGTGCTGGAAGTGCAGGACAACGGAAAGGGCATATCCGAAGCCGAGCTCGACGGCTCGAAATCGCTCGGTCTGCTCGGAATGCGGGAACGCGCTTCTCTTTTCGGCGGCAACGTCGCGATCACGGGGACGCGCGGGCAGGGAACACGCGCGACCGTGTCAATCCCGCTGCGCCTGAATTAGACTAGACTATGGGCGCGCGGCGATGCCGCGCCCGCGGGCCATGGCTGCCCGGCGGCTGAATTCTCAGGGAGGTATGTCATGCGGGTCCTGATCGCAGACGACCATCCGGTGGTCCGGCACGGGTTGAAACAGATTCTGGCGTCGGAGTCGAAGCTGTCAGTCGTCGGCGAAGCGAAAAACGGCAACGAGGCGCTGGAGATGGCACGCCAGCTCGATTGGGATGTCGCCGTCGTGGACTATTCCATGCCGGGCATGAGCGGGCTGGAACTGCTGAAGGAGTTCAAACGCGAACATCCCAACCGTCCGGTCCTCATCCTCAGCATGTATCCGGAGGAGGTGCATGCGACGCGGGTCCTGAAAGCGGGCGCCGCCGGCTACCTGAACAAGGCCAGCGCGTGCGAGGAACTGGCGCACGCCATCCGCAAGATCGCGGGCGGAGGCAAGTACATTAGCCCCTCCCTCGCCGAGAAGATGGTTTTCGAGCTGGGGCCCGATGCCCAGAAACCGTTGCACGAGGAACTCTCCGACCGCGAGTACCGCGTGATGTGGCTGTTGGCGTCGGGGAAGCAGGTCAAGCAGATCGCCAAGGAAATGTTTCTCAGCGCGAGCACGATCAGCACCTATCGCTCGCGCATCTTCAAGAAGCTGCAATTGACGAGCAACGCCGGGCTGGTCCGTTACGCCATCAAGCACCAGCTCATGGAGTAGGACAGCACACTCCGATCCCCGGCGGGCATATGCGCCGCCCACGCCGCCGCACCGCGGTTTGTAGTCGAACCGCTACATCAAGTCACTGAACGGCCACAGCAAGATCAGGGAATCATGATAGTGGCCCAGGTGTCCGGGCTACTATCATATGGTCGTTCACAATTTCACGATAGTGAAACGGGGAGAACATGAAGATAGTGATCGTCGATGACTCTGCCGTCATCCGGCAACGGCTGGTGCGCCTGCTGAGCGAGTTGTATGGCGTCGAGGTTGTGGGTCAGGCCGACGATGTACCGGTAGCGAAGGAACTCGTGAAAAAACTGAAGCCTGACGTCGCCATACTGGATATCCGGATGCCCTCGGGCAGCGGTGCAGACCTGTTGCAGGAACTCAAGCAGTTGAAACCCTCTCCCACGGTGATCATGCTGACCAACTACCCTTATCCCGAGAACCGGAAGAAATGCATGGCCCTGGGAGCCGACTTCTTCTTCGACAAGTCCACCGAATTTCAAGAGGCGGTGCGCCTGCTTGGACGCATGGCCACCGGTTCTTGCGGGACCTGATTGATACGTTCGGGCGGAGCAACGGCTGCGCCGGATATCCGGGCGGATCCACTGCCAGGGTGGTCTGCCCGCAACATGACAACTAGAATACTTTCCGGGCCGGCCACCGTGGCCGGTCTGCGTAAAAGGCGCCTGATGCCCTGGTAACGGTCGACTCTTCGGTGGCCATGGGCGGGCTCGCGCGGATTCGGCTGGCGGATTGGGACTGCCGTGGGTCAGGGCCGGTATCAGTCAAGTAAAGATGCTGCACTTTTTTGCAGGGAGTGGAACATGACCAACCTCCAATTTTCTTCTGAGATCCTGGACCGCGGGGGACTGCTGAGAGCGCTGCGCGCATTCAGGAACGGGGATTTTTCCGTGCGCCTGCCCCTGGACCTGGTGGGGATCGACGGCGAGATCGCGGAGGCGTTCAACGACGCCGTCGAAATGAACGAATCGATTGCGGAGGAATTCGCGCGCATCCGGGACGTGGTGGGCAAGGAAGGGCAGATCGGCCAGCGGGTGAAGCTGACGGCTGCGAAGGGGTCGTGGTCGGGTTGCGTCGAATCGGTGAACACGCTGATCGGGGACCTGATGCAGCCGACGGCCGAAGTCGCGCGCGTGATCGAGTCGGTGGCCAAGGGCGATCTTGCACAGACCATGGTGCTCGAGATCGACGGCCGGCCGCTGCGCGGCGAGTTCCTGCGGATCGGGAAAGTCGTAAACACCATGGTGGGCCAGCTCGGCGCGTTTGCGGCGGAAGTATCGCGGGTGGCGCGCGAGGTGGGCACGGAAGGCAAGCTCGGCGGCCAGGCGCGGGTGCCGGGCGTCGCCGGTACCTGGAAGGACCTGACCGACAACGTGAACCTGATGGCCGGGAACCTCACCGGCCAGGTGCGGAACATTGCGGAAGTCATTACCTCCGTCGCCAAGGGAGATCTCTCGAAGAAGATGACCGTGGATGTGCGTGGAGAGAAGCTCGAGCTGAAAAACACCATCAACACTATGGTGGACCAGTTGAATGCGTTTGCCTCGGAAGTGTCGCGGGTGGCGCGTGAAGTGGGCACGGAAGGCAAGCTCGGCGGCCAGGCGCGGGTGCCGGGTGTGGGCGGCACCTGGAAAGACCTGACCGAGAACGTGAACTCGATGGCGGCGAACCTGACGGGCCAGGTGCGCAACATCGCGGAGGTGACCACCGCGGTGGCAAAGGGCGACCTCTCCAAGAAGATCACGGTGAACGTCAAGGGCGAGATTCTGGAGCTG
>Ga0137451_1000137_pt1 | contig 22318 bp, 19 predicted proteins | sample EasRivERMGT500_2_FD_102336 | JGI IMG/M metagenome (GOLD analysis project Ga0137451, IMG submission 102336) | Soil microbial communities from meander-bound floodplain in the East River, Colorado, USA - East River MetaG ERMGT500_2 | ecosystem: Environmental > Terrestrial > Soil > Floodplain ... | reverse complement strand
GCTCACGCGCGGCGCGCTGTCTCGCATGATGGAAATTGACGTGAGCATCGACGGACAGTTCGTCAGTCACGTCAAGGCCGACGGCTTGATCGTCGCGACCGCGACGGGCTCGACCGCGTACAACCTCTCGGCCGGCGGACCAATCGTGCACCCGGCCGTCGATGCGTTCGTGCTGACGCCGATCGCGCCGCACACGTTGACCAACCGTCCGATCGTGCTGCCGGCATCAGCCACCGTCTCGCTGCGGCCCGTGGTCGAGCCGTCGCCGCAGGACATCGTCATCACATTCGACGGACAGCATGGCGTGCCGCTCGGCAGCGGTGAGTCGATTGAGGTGCGCCGTGCGCCACGCGTACTGCGTCTGCTGCGCACAACGGCGCGCACGCACTTCGAAATGTTGCGGGAAAAACTGAAGTGGGGCTACACGTAAAGGCTGGTCAGCGCCTGACTTTCAGCGCCCCGTCGACCGGCTTCGCTCTGAAGTACCGAATCTGCCAGCGCGCCACGTTGCGCGAATGCTCGGCGAGTGACGACGCAAACGCGTGGCTGCCGTCGTTGCGGCTGACGAAGTAGAGATACTTGACGTCGGCCGGATGCACGGCCGCTTCGAGCGCAGCGCGCCCAGGCGATGCAATCGGCCCCGGCGGCAGACCCGCATAGCGGTACGTGTTGTAGCGCGAGTCCAGCTGCAGGTCCACCTTGCGGATGTTGCCGTTCCAGCGTCCGTTCTGCATCAGTGCATAGATGACCGTCGGGTCGCACTGCAGCGGCATGCCGATCCGCAGGCGATTGTGGTACACCGCGGACACCAGCGCGCGTTCGTCGTCGCGCGCGCTTTCCTTCTCGATGATCGACGCGAGGGTCACGACGTCGCGCAAGCTCATCTTGCGTGCGGCGGCCGCTGCGCGAAGGTCCGCGTCGAACGCGCGGTTGAACTGCGAGAGCATCGCGCTCACGGTGCCTTCGGCGCCCGCACTGCGCGGCAATGAATACGTGCTCGGGAACAGCAGCCCCTCGAGCGACTCGACGCCGCCCGCAAGCTCGCCCGCCGCCGCGGGATTTGACGCGGCCGCTTCAAAATCCTCGGCCGTGCCGATGCCGCTGCGCGCGAAGATCGCGGCCATCTCTTTTATCGTGAGTCCCTCGGGGAACGTGACCGAACGCGTGAAGACGTCGCCGCCCGCGATGCGCTCGGCAACTTCGTACGGCGTCGCGGCCTCGTTGAAACGGTACTCTCCCGCCAGAAGGCGTCGATCCAGATGACGGAGGCGCACGGCAATCCGGAACGTCGCCGTGTCCGGTACGACGCCCGCATCGGCCAGGCGGCGCGCGATCGCTGCGACACCAGAGCCGGCCGGCAACTCGACGAACACTTCCGGCTCAGAGAATCCGCGGTACGGCGCAGCCACACGACCGCGCATCCACCACGTTCCGGCAGCGCCGGCAACGAGCACGACGAGCAGCAAGACCGCCAGCCGTCTCAGCATGTGTTTATTCACCTGGGTCTTCGGCCAGGAGAGTTAATGACACAGTCTCCTGCCGCCCATCCAGGTAGTCCTGCAAGATGATTGCCGCCGCCGCTGCGTCCAGCATGGCCTTGCGTTTTCGCCAATCTGGCTCACGTTCCGCCAGTCTTGACTCAGCTTCGTAACTGGTCAGGCGCTCGTCCTGGAGGTGCACAGGAATTCCCGTCAGTTCCCCGAGATGACGGGCAAATTCGCGAGCAGGTGCCGTCTGATGCGTGTCTTCTCCACCGAGGCGGCGAGGCAGGCCGACGACGATAGCGACGAGTTCCGAGAGATCGGCGTCATTGTGACGCGTGACGAGCGCAGCGATGGTTGTTGCCGAAGCACGCACATCAGGTCCCGCAGGCACTGTTTGCCACGGACGAGCCAGGAGTCCTGTGGCATCCGACACTGCCAGCCCAAGCCGCCGCTGGCCGAAATCGACCGCCAGCACACGCATGCGGGTAGCGTAGCAAAGCGACGTGGAAAGTGCGTAAAATCGTTTTCATGACGCCACGATCGCGCTGGGTGCTCTTCCTCGTCTCGACGCCGCTCGTGCTGTTCGTCTCGGTCGGCGGCATGCTCGGCGCCACGGCCCCTTCAGCCCCGCAGCAGGGCTTTCCGCATCTGCGCGTGTTCGAGGATGTGGTCGCGCGCATCACGGCCACGTACGTGGAGCCCGTCGACATGACCGAGGTCATGGACGGCGCGATGCGCGGGCTCACGGATGCGCTGGACCCGGCAAGCGCCTTCCTCAGCACCGGCGAAGTCGCGGCCATTGAGGCGAAGACGCCGCCAGCCCCGGCAGATACGGGCCTCGTCGTCATGCGCCAGTACTACCTGCGCGTGCTCGGCGTGAGAGACGGTTCACCGGCCGCGCGCGCGGGTCTTCGCGCTGGTGACTTCATCCGGATGATTGACGGGCAAGCGACGCGGGATATGTCCGGCGTCACTGGCGCGCGCCTGTTGCGCGGCGCTCCCGGCAGCAAGGTTTCGCTACTCGTGCTCCGCGGCACGACGATCGACCCGCACGTCGTCGATCTCGTGCGGGAAGTACCGACCGGGAGTCTGGCAACTGGCAAGCGCCTGCCGGGCGGCGAAGGTTATGTCCGCCTGAGCAGCTTCGGCGCGGGTGCGGCCGCATCGCTCCGTAAGGAAGTCGACGCCCTTAAAGGCGCGGGAGCGACAGGCGTCGTCATCGACCTGCGCGGGATCGCGGACGGGGCGCCCGAGGAAGGCATCGCCGCGGCTCGGCACTTTGTGAAGACCGGAGTGCTGACGTCGCTGGTCGGCCGCGGAACCGAACGGACGCCGATATCGGCCGCAGCCGGCGACGGCGCGATCACACTGCCGGTCGTCCTTCTGGTCTCGAACGGCACCGCCAACGCCGCGGAGTTATTCGCCGCCGCCCTGCAGGGCAACCACCGGGCAGAGCTGGTCGGCGAACCCACCACGGGCCTGGCCGCAGTGCAGAAGCTCGTGAAACTCCCCGAAAATCACGGGCTCTGGCTGACGTACGCGCGTTATCTCACGCCTGACGGCGCGGCCATTCACGAGCGCGGCCTGCGACCGGACGTCTTTATCGAACCCCAGGCCGTCGCGTTCGGCGACACCCCACCCACCACCGATGAAGCGCTGACCAAAGCCACCGAGCGGCTCAAGGCCTCCAAGAAGTAACCCGGCCTTGGTATACTGACCGTTCGTTCTGGGGCCGTTTTACGGCTCAAGTAGGCCATAGGCGCGTAGCTCAGCTGGTTAGAGCGCCTGCTTGACATGCAGGAGGTCGGCGGTTCGAGTCCGCCCGTGCCTACCATTCCAAACTTCGAAGTTCGAACTTCGAAGTTCGAACTTTGCACTGTGTCCATCACCATCACCCTTCCTGACGGCTCTCAGCGCAGCGTTGCTCCAGGCACGCCGGTGCGGGAGTTTGCCTCGGCGTCCCTGCCGCAGAGCGTCGTGAAGAAGGCGATCGCGGCAAAGGTCGACGATCGGATGGTGGATCTCTCGTTTCCGCTCGAGCGCGACGCGGCGCTGAAAGTCGTGACACCGGACGGCGATGAGGCCCTCACGCTCTATCGCCATTCGACCGCGCATCTGCTCGCTGCTGCAGTCACCAAGCTCTTCCCCGGCGCGCAGTGCGGCATCGGTCCGGCCACCGACGAAGGTTTCTTCTACGACTTCGTCGTCCCGCGACCGTTCGTGCCGGAAGACCTCGAGAAGATCGAAGCGAAGATGCGCCAGCTCGCCGGCGAGGACCTGGTGTTCGAACGCCAGCTCTGGCCGCGTGACGAAGCGCTCGACTTTTTTGCGAAGCGCGGCGAGCCGCTGAAGGTCCAGCTCATCCAGGAGAAGACCGCGGGCCAGACACACGTCTCCTGCTACACCATCAAGGATCGCGAGACGTTCGTGGATTTCTGCGTTGGCCCGCACGTGCCGTCCACCGGCAGGCTGCGCGCGTTCAAGCTGCTGGCGGTGTCGAACGCGTACTGGAAGGGCGATGCGCAGAATCAGCCGATGCAGCGCATCTACGGCACCGCGTTCTTCAAGGACGACGATCTGAAGCAGTACCTGCATCGGATCGAGGAAGCGAAGAAGCGTGACCATCGCCGCGTCGGTAAAGATCTCGGCCTGGTGACCTTCCATCCGTGGGCGCCCGGGTCCGCGTTCTGGCTCGGCAAGGGCACCACGCTGTACAACCTGCTCGCGAACTACATGCGCGACGTGCTCGTCCCTGCCGGTTACACGGAAGTGAAGACGCCCATCATCTATAACAAGGCGCTCTGGGAGCGCTCGGGGCACTGGAGTCACTACCGGTCGAACATGTTCCTCATCGAATCCGAAGGCGAGACGATGAGCATGAAGCCGATGAACTGTCCGGGGCACTTCCTGCTGTACGCGACGGAAGTGCGGAGCTACCGCGACCTGCCCATCCGCTTTCACGAGCAGACACCGTTGCACCGCAACGAAGCGTCCGGCGTGTTGTCGGGGTTGACCCGCGTGCGGCAGTTCTCGCAGGACGACGCGCACTGCTTCGTGACCCAGGATCAGATCGGTGAGGAAGTCGAACGACTCATTCGCCTCGTGCAACGCGTGTACGGCGATTTCGACCTGGCGTTCACGGCGAAGCTCTCGACCCGCCCCGCGGAGTTCCTGGGCGAAGTGGCGACCTGGAACCATGCTGAAGCGCAGCTCAAGGCGGCGCTGGAGCGGTCGGGGCTCGCCTACGAGCTGAACGAGGGCGACGGCGCGTTCTACGGTCCGAAGATCGACTTTGACATCACCGACGCCATCGGCCGGAAGTGGCAGTGCGCCACCATCCAGCTCGACTACCAGCAGCCGGAGAACTTCGACCTGAAATACACCGGTGCGGACAACGCCGAGCACCGGCCGATCGTCATCCACCGGGCCATCATGGGGAGCTTCGAGCGGTTCATCGCCCTCCTGATTGAGCACTATGCCGGGGCATTCCCGCTCTGGCTGGCCCCGGTTCAGGTGGCGGTCCTGCCCCTGGCGGATCGACACCTTGAGTATGCCGAGACTGTCAGGGCGCGGCTGGCGGGCTCCGGCTTTCGGGTCGAGGTCGACGGGCGGGTCGAGAAGATTGGTTATAAAATCCGTGAGGCTCAGCTTCAGAAGGTCCCCTACATGCTCGTCATAGGTGACCGGGAGGCGGCAGAAGGCGCCGTCGCCGTGCGCAGCCGTGCGGGCGGGGACCAGGGGTCACGGCCGCTGGATGCCTTCATCGAGGCAGCTCTCGAGGAAGTGCGCACGAAGGGGCGCCAGCCGGCACCGTCGCCGGCCGCTACCCATTGACGTTCTAGGGGCCGGGCACGCTCGGCCTGACTTGAGGAGGTTTTATCGCTTTCGACCGCGGCCCACGACGTGACGATCGTGTTCGCATCAACGAACGGATCAGAGTTCGGGAAATCCGGGTCATCGACGACACCGGAGAGCAGCTGGGAATCATGCCGCCGCCGCAGGCGCTGGCGCTGGCGCGGACCAAAGGCCTCGACCTCGTTGAGATCTCGCCAACCGCCGTGCCGCCGGTCTGCCGGATCATGGACTTCGGCAAGTACCAGTACGAGCAGCAGAAGCGGGCACGATCGGCCAAGAAGCACCAGAAAGTGATCCTCGTCAAAGAGATCAAGTTCCGGCCGAAGGTCGACGAGCACGACTATCAGTTCAAGAAGAAGCACATCGAGCGCTTCCTCTCGGAAGGTGACAAGGTCAAGGCGACGATCTTCTTCCGCGGACGCGAGAACGCGCATCCGGAGATCGGGCGGCGGATTCTGGAACGGTTGATCAGCGAACTGAGCGACATCGGCCAGATCGAGAGCGAGCCGCAGAAGGAAGGCAATCAGCTGCACACGATCCTGGCGCCGAAGCCGGGGATGAAGCGGGCGCAGCCGCAGGAACGGTCGAAGGAAGGCTGAAGGCACGGGCGAGTCGCAAGCGGAATGCTCGCAAGTTGAAAACGTAGACAGAAGGAGGGGTGGGCTCAGCCCGCCCGAAAACAGAGATGCCGAAGATCAAGACTCATCGAGGCGCTGCGAAGCGCTTCAAGAAGACCGCGAAGGGCAAGTTCCTCCGTGGCAAGGCCTTCAAGCGCCACATCCTGACGAGCAAGGCGACACGCCGGAAGCGTCACATGCGCGGCACGTTCGTCGTCGACCCGGCAGACGCGAGCAAGCTGAAGAAGATGCTGCCGTACGCGTAGCGTCCGGCCGCTCGTGGCCGAAGTTCGAAGTGTGAAGTTCGAAGTGTGAAGTTTTCGAGAGGACATCATGGCTCGCGTCAAGAGAGGCGCCCATCGCCGGGCAAAACGTAAGAGGCTGCTGAAGCGCGCGAAGGGCTTCTACCAGACCAAGAGCAAGCTGTATCAGGCCGCACAGGAAGCCGTCGACAAGGCAGCCAGCTACGCCTACAGCGGCCGTCGCCGCAAGAAGCGCGACTTCCGCCGCCTGTGGGTCGTCCGGATCAACGCCGCGGCCCGCGAGCACGGCTTGAGCTACGGCCAGTTGATTCACGGTTTGAAAACGGCGGGCGTGGGCCTGGATCGCAAGAGCCTCGCGGATCTCGCCGTGAAACACCCCGCCGCGTTCGCGAGCCTCGCCGCACAGGCGCAGAAGGCGCAGCCGGCGGCGAGAGCGTAGTGATGCAGGACGGCGGTGACCGCTGTCCTGCTCTCCCTGCTGCGGCCTGTCCATGTCCCTCGATGAAGTAGCGCGCGGACATCGTTCATGAGCGACGTCATCTCCGCGCTGCAACAGCAGGCGCTCGGCGAGATTGCGTCGGCGTCATCGCTCGAATCCCTGGAAGGACTCCGCACGTCGTTGCTCGGCCGCAGCGGCCGCATCAGCGAACTCCTCAAGACCGTCGGCACCATTCCCGCGGCCGAGCGCCCGGCGTTTGGCGCCCGGGTCAACGAACTCAAGAAAACCGCCACTGAAGCCCTCGACGCCCGCAAGGCGGAGTTGACGAGTTCGGCGTCGATCGTCGGCGACACGATCGACGTGACGCTGCCGGGCATCGCTCCGGCAGACGGCGGGCTGCATCCGACGACGCAGATGATGTACGACCTCAACGACGCGTTCGCGGCGTTGAACTTCGACATCTTCGAGGGCCCGGAGATCAGCAGCGAGCTCTACGAGTTCGACTACATGAACTTCCCGCCCGACCATCCCGCGCGCGAGAGCATGGACACCTACTGGCTCGAGGGCCGGCAGGACGCGCGCGGCGCAGAGCGGCTGTGCATCCGGCCGCATCTGACGGGCGCCAGCGTTCGCTACATGCAGCGGCATCCACCGCCGTTCCGCATGGCGTATCCAGGCCGCGTCTTCCGCAACGAGACGACTGACGCGCGACACGAGCGCGCGTTCTATCAGTACGAGGCGTTGATCGTCGATCGCGACTTGCCGTTCAGCGCGGGCCAGCTGCTGATCAGAACGGTGCTCGACACCGTTTTCGGCCGTCCCGTGCGCACGCGCATGCGCGCGGGCTTCTTTCCGTTCGTCGAACCGGGGTTCGAGATCGACATGGAGTGCCTGGTCTGCGGCGGAAAGGGCTGCAAGGTCTGCAAGCAGGTCGGCTGGCTCGAGGTGATGCCGGGCGGCGTGCCGCATCCGAACGTGCTCAAGGCAGGGCGCATCGACCCGGATCAGTGGACCGGTTTCTACATCAACGTCGGACTCGATCGACTGGTCATGATGCGGTACGGCATCGATGACGTGCGGCTCTTCCACAGCTCCGATCTGCGATTCCTGTCGCAGTTCCGATGAGGAATGAAGCGTCGTGAAGATCTCGCTGAACTGGATCGCTGACTTCGTTGACCTGCCGCGCCGCACGGCGGCCGAGACCGCGCACGACCTCACGATGGCGACCGTGGAGGTCGAGGGCGACGAGGCGCTCAACACGCCCGATGGCCAGGACACGAGCCTCGAGGTCGACAACAGGTCGCTCACGAACCGTCCCGATCTCTGGGGACACTACGGACTCGCGCGCGAGCTGTCCGCGATCTACGACGTGCCGCTCAAGCCGCTGCCGGGACGCGACACCGCGCGTCAAGCGGCAACGCTGCTCGGCACGATCGATCCGGCCACGACCGCGCGCTTCTCGGCAGCGATGGTCACCGGCGTCACGAACGCCGCGACGCCCTCCTGGATGAGCGAGCGGCTGAAACGCGTTGGCCAGCGGCCGATCAACGTCTTCGCGGATCTCACGAACTACCTGATGCTGACCGTCGGCCAGCCGTGCCACGCGTACGACGCGGACAAGCTGTCGCTGCCGTTGTCGGTTCGCCGCGCGTCGCCCGGTGAACGATTCGTCGCGCTGGACGGCACCGAGTGCCGGCTGCAGGCGACCGACCTCGTCGTCGCGGACGCGAAAGGGCCGGTCGCGCTCGCCGGCGTGATCGGCGGTCTCGACTCCGCCGTGGGGCCGTCCACCTCGCGCGTACTGCTCGAAGCCGCGTCGTTCGACGCGCTCACGGTGCGCCGCACGTCGACATCCACAAACCTCCGCACCGACGCGTCATCACGTTTCGAGAAGGCGTTGTCGACGCAGGGCGTCGACAGCGTGCAGCGGTACTTCGCGTATCTGCTCCACGAGATCCTGCCCGGCGCGACGATCAGCGGTTATGACGACCGCGTGAACGCGACCACGCCGGCGCGAACGATCGAAGTCGACGCCGCGTTCCTCCGAAGCCGCATCGGCGAGCCGCTGTCGATCGATCATCTCAGCGCGCCGTTGAAGCGATTGGGATTCGGTGTGACGGCCCGTGGCGAGCACCTCACGGTCTCGGTGCCCACATGGCGTAATACCGGAGACATCAGCGGACCGCACGACCTGGTCGAGGAAATCGCCCGGCTTCACGGTTACGAGCGATTCGAGTTCCGCCCGCCGGTGATTCGGCTCAATGCCACCGCGCGCCAGTTCGCGCGGGGCACCGAGCGACGTCTCAAGGAATTCCTGGCATCGGCGTGTGGCATGCAGGAAGTCGTCAACTATCCCTGGCCTGATGAAGCTGACGTCGCCGCGATTGGCGGCGATGCTGCCCGCACGGCCCTGCGCCTGCACGCCCCACCCGCCCCGGAGCAGGGCTCGGTACGCACGTCGCTGCTGCCGGGCCTGCTCAAGAGCATTCGCGTGAATCTCCGTTGGCAGTCGAGCTTCCGCATCTTCGAAGCGGGACGCGTGTTCCCGGGGACTGAGGTCGGCAGCATCGACGACGAGCGAGAGCAACTGCCGAAGGAATCCAGGCGCCTCGCCGCAGCGCTGGTCGGCGACGACGCCGCCGTGCTGTTCAGAAGCGCGAAAGGCATCGTCGAGCAGCTGAGTCGTCGGGTGCACGTCGGGCCGGTTCGCCTCGAACCGGGTCCCGTACCGTCCTGGGCGGATCCGGCTGCAAATCTGACGGTCGCGTCGGACGCCGGCATCGCCGGCCAGCTGGGAGTCCTCAATCTTCGGGCCTCACAGGCGGCCGGCCTCAAGCGCGTGTTCGTCGTGCTCCTCGACGTGGATCTTGACCGGCTCGTCGCCATTCCCTCGCGTGAGAATGCCTTCCGCCAGTTGCCGCGCCTGCCGAGCATCGACATCGATGTGACGATGGTTTACGCAGACACGGTGCGTTGGGAAGCGATTGCCAGACAGGTCGCCGCCGTCAATCCGCTGATTGCGGAAGTCCAATTCCTTGATGAGTATCGCGGCAAGGAGATCCCCAAAGGCAGCCGTGCGCTGTCTCTCCGTGCGCGGCTCCAGCACGAATCCCGCACGCTGGCGATGGAAGAGGCGACCGCCGTCGGCCAGGCGATCCGCGACGACCTCCAGCGCACGCTCAGCGCGACCGCCCGCTAGCGCGGCGGCAGATTCCGGGCGCCGCCCGGCCCGATCAGTGCTTGCTTGAGAGGATTCTTCGTGGCACGATCCGGGCGCACGACGCGGTCCGCCGCGGTGCTTCGCGGCGGTGACCGCAGAGGTGGAAGGGTTCGATGGGACGTACGGGACTCGCGGTGGATGTTGAGCCGCTCGATCGGCTCGAAGAGAAGGTCAAGCAACTGGTCAGCGTGATCGACACGCTGCGCGCCGAGCGCGCCAGGGCGGTCGACGAAGCGGCGCGGCTGCAGCGCGAGCTCGACGGCACGCGTGCGCGGCTGAGCGAAGCCGCCGGCGCGTCGGCGGAGATCTCGACGCTTCGCGAGGAGCGCGAGCTCATTCGGACGCGCGTCGCGCAGATGATCACGCAAATCGATAAGTTGAATCTCTGACCGAGGTCACCTTGTCCAAACGAGTCGTCCACGTCGACATTCAGGGCGTCAAGTACGCGGTTCGCAGCGATCTCGATCCGCAGTACATCGGCGAGCTGGCCATGTACCTGGACGAGAAGATGCGGCTCGCCGCACGCGAGCTCGCGAGCGCCGACCAGCTCCGCGTCGCCGTGATGGCCGCGATGAACATCGCGGACGAGTTCTTCCGGACGCGGAACGAGGCCGGCGGCACGACCGGCCGCCTCACCGCCAGGACGATCGAGATCGAACGCATCATCGACGCCGCGCTGACGTCCGCCGGCGTCCGCACGCCGGCCGCCAAGGCTCGCGAATCCGCCTGAGACAGAACCTGTCTGCCGGACCTGAGAGGTCCGGCCCACGTACACCAGCTCAAGCGCACGCAGGGATTAAGATGAGATCCATCCTGTGAGCGAGACGACCTCTGACCAGGGCTCGGCACAGCCGGCCAGCTTCGGCCGGTACCAGGTTGTCGCCCCGATTCCCGGCGGCAACATGGGCCGCCTGTACCTCGCGCAGGATCGCGAGATCGATCGCCAGGTCGTCATCAAGACACTCGATCGCGACTGCAGCGCAGATCAGAAGCAGCGCTTCCTGCGCGAAGCGCGTGCGGCGGGCAGGTTGAATCACCGGAACGTCGTGTCGATCTTCGATGTCGGCGAGCAGGACCGCACGCCGTTCATCGTGATGGAGCACATTGCCGGCGACACGCTCGCGGCCGTGATCCGGAACCGCGAGCCGCTGCTCTTCAGCCGGCGCCTGGATCTGATCGATCAACTGTGCGCCGGCCTCGCGTACGCGCACGACCTTGGCGTCGTGCACAGGGACATCAAGCCGTCGAACATCATGCTGGACCGGAGCGGCACGCTGCGAATCCTCGACTTCGGCATCGCGCGGCTCGACACCGGCGAGCAGACGCAGGTCGGCACCAGTGTGGTCGGTACCCTGAACTACATGTCGCCGGAGCAATGGGAAGGCGGAACCGTCGACGGGCGGACGGACATGTTCGCCGTCGGCGCCGTGATGTACGAGTTGTTCTCGTTCACGAAGGCGTTCCCGGGCAACGCGCCACCCGAGGTTCTGCGGGTGATCTTCGGCGAGGGACCGAAGCCGCTTCAGGATGTCTGTCCACTCGCGCCTGCGGCGCTCGTGAAGATCGTCAACCGCATGCTCGCGAGATCCCCGGCGGATCGGTACGACACGCTGCATGAAGTGCGTGAGGCGTTTGCCGGCGTGCGCGCGCTCGTTGAGGACGCGCAGGGCGGCGCCGGGATCGAGCTCGCGGACAAGACGATGGTGAGCGGCGCCGCGCCGGTGAAGCAGTACGGCTCCGCGATCGTCCCGTCGCCGACGCGAAAGATGCCGGTGCAGGACGCCGAACGCGCCGAGCCCGTCGAAGTCAGAGTCCGAAAGATCCCGCTCGGGCTGATCGCGGCGGGAGCGATTCTGATGTTCGGCATCGGCGGTTGGCTGATGTTCGGCGGGGGCAGCAGGAACGAGGGATCCACACCCCCGTCAGCCGGAACGAATCCACCGGCAGCGTCTCCGCCAACGGCGCCGGCCGCGAGCACGCCGATCACCAGCCCGGGCACGTCGCCGAACCCCAGCCCGGCGGCCATTCCCACACCGCCGCCCACACCGCCACCGGCGCCGCCGAAGCCGGTCGACATCACAGTGACGTGGGCCGAGGCCTTCGAGATCAGGCACGGTGACAAGGTCATCTCTGTTGCCGCCACCAGGCACGTACTCGTGCAGATCCCGGCCGGTCAGGAACTGTATGCGCACAGCGACCGGCATTGGTTACATTCTCGAATCCCGACGGACAAATCCGGCAGCGTGTCGGTGCCTCCGCTCGGCCGACTCGCGGTCACGCTCGTCCCCCGATTCATGACCTGCATGGTGGTTGTCGATAGAAAAGATCTGAGGAGGGGACTCATCTCGCCAGACCGGCCTGAAAAGATGGCCGCGGGGCGACATGAGGTGTCACTCAGGTGCGAAGACAACAAACTGCAGGGCACACAGATCATCGAGATCAAGTCGGGACTCGACCCCACCATCGTGAACTTCACGGGGTCGGGCGGCGGCTGATCTCTGTACGCCGCGCCGGGCAGACGATCGTCGCGGCTGCCGTGATCGCGGTGGCCGGCGCCATCCTCGCGCAATCCCCTTCCACGACCTCTCCGGACAACGAAGCCGCGAAGCTCGTCAAAGACGTGGCGTCGCTCTGGCACAAGAGACAGTTCGACGACGCGCTGCTGAAGGCGGTTCGCGTGCAGGACGAGTACGCGATGTCATCGGCCGCGCCGGACGCCGGCCTCTGGGCGAGCCGCGCGCTTGTCGCGGTCGGCGATCCGATCTCGGCGATGGAAGAACTCCAGCTGGTGCGCAACCGGTGGCCGCGCACGTCGACGGCCAGCGTCGCGCTCGCGCACAACTCGATACTGCGACGGCTCTACGCGCGCCCGAACGAGGCTGCGGCGTACGGCGCGCCTGAGAAGATCAGCCCGGAGCGGATCGATCCGGTCACCTCGCTCGCCGTGACGTCGCACAACGCGGTGTTCCGCGCCGGAGAAAAGGGCGTGGAGGTCGTGCAGACGGCAGACGGCGATCGTCTGCCATCCGGAGCGTTCACCCGGCCGCGCCTCACGACCGACAACGAAGGCGCCCTGGTGGTGATCGACGGAGGCCGCCTGGTTCCCCCGCCGCCGGGCAAGCCGCTCGTGTTGACCGTGCCGCGTCTGAACAAGGCCGCCGAAGCGCTCGAGAAAATCGAGACGGCGGTGCAGCTGTCGAACGGCGACTGGCTGGTGATGGACGCGAATGACAAAGCGATCCAGCGCTTCGCGCGAGACGGCAGCTATCTCCAGCCGTTCGAAAGCACACCCGGCAAGGACGGTCCCGTCAAGGTCTCGCACCTGGCGGCCAACGCCTTCGACGAGGTCGCCGGCCTCGATGATGGTCATTCACGCGTCGTGCTGTTCGACGCGAGCGGCGCGGTGAAGGGGACGATTCCCTACAAGCGGCGAAACCAGGATTTCCGCGACTCGCAGGACGTCGCGTATGAGTTGAAGGATCCGCGAGACCTCGCGTTCGACGCCTTCGGACATCTGTACGTGCTCGATCCGAAAGCGGTCGCGATCTTCAGTCCGTACGCGCCGGCGGTGCCCGGGCGCGCGCCCGTGCGACCGGCGGCCGACGTGAACCGCGGCGACGACTTCCGCCTGCGCACGCTCTTCGTGGACGCGGCTGAGAAGGGCCGCGAGGGATTCCGCGCGACGGCCTTTGCGGTCGACCGCGCCGGCGCGATCTTTCTCTACGACGAGACGCTCAAGCAGATGGTGGTGTACCGATGACCCCCAGACTCCGCGTCCTCGCCACCGCCGCGCTGTCCGCCGCCGCGTTAACGATGTTAACGACCTCGGGAGTCGAATCCCGAGAATCAGGAAACGACCCCCGAGGTCGTTTCCAGGACCCTCAGCCGCCTCAGGTCCAGAAACCGGCGGCGTCCGCACCGTACGACGTCACGCAGATCACGCTGAAGCTGGACGTCGACATTCCGGACAAGCTGGCGCTCGGCAAGTGGGTCGAGGCGGACAAGACCTGCACGGACATCATCACGAAGTCGCGTCAGCAGACGGAGACGCCGGAAATCCGCCGAATCCTGATCCGCGCGTACGAAGCGCGCGGCCGCGCCCGTCTGAACATCAAAGACCATCTCGATCTGTCGCACGAGGACTTCTACAGCCTGCTGAGTCTCGAGCCGGATCACCAGCTGACGCCGCCGGTCTCCGGGGCCGAGAACGACGAGTACAAGAAGGTCAAGGACGCGACGCTGGGCCACGTGATCCTGTCCATGTATCCGGCCGGCACGGCCAGGCTCGAGCGCATCGACGGCGACCCGTTCAGCTTCACCATTCCGCTCGACGCGACGCCGAAACCCATCGATCTCGTCAAGGGCTCGTACAAGGTGACGGCCGCGACGGCCAACGGCAGCTTCGACCAGTTCGAAGAGACGCTCACGGTCGCGGCGATTGCCCAGGCGCAGACAAAGGTTCTCAAGCTCGTGCGGCGGACCTCGACGCTGTCGGTCGTCACGATTCCCGCGGGTGCTGAAGTCGTCCTCGACGGCGTGAACAAGGGCCGGACGACGCCCGAAGACGGCTCGGTGGCGAAGCCCGCGGTCGTCGACCTGCAGTCCGCCACGGACACGAAGGCGGCGCTGGCGGCGGCGAAAGCATCGGCCGTCCTCGCGGTGGACGAACTCACCCCAGAGACGCACGGCCTCCAGATTCGCCTGGGTTGTTTCAAGCCCGTCGACATCAGGTTCACGATCGTGCGTCAGGGCGAGCCGCGCGGCAGCACGTTCCTGCCCGGCGACCTCAGCGCAGATTCTTTCCGCGCCCTGATGCCCGACATCATTCAGCAGGGCGCGTTCCGGCTCGCGCCGGCGACCGCAAGCGTGCGGCTGCACACGACGGATCTCGCGGGAGCGCTCTTCCTTGACGGCGAGAAGCGCGACGGCCTCCCGACCGAGCCCGTCACGCTGTGTGAGGGGCCGCACACCGTCGAAGTGCGCGGACCACGCGGGCGATTCATCGATGCGCGTCACTGGAAGGCCTCGAACAGCGAAGAAAAACTCGACGTCCAGATAAAGGACGCGATCGCGATCGCGAATCTGGCGCCCGGGCAGGCTCCATCCGACGTGCAGCGCAAGGCGCTCGACGCCGTGAAGAACGGCAGAATGCTGATGTACGTCCCGCATGAACGCGAGATGGCGAATGCGGCCAGGGACCCCGGACTGGCCCCCGACTTCTGGAGCCCGAATCCGGCGGAGACGATCTCGCGTGAGGGCAGGGTCGAGCGGTGGCGGTTGCTCGCTGACAAACTGCAGGCGCAGGGCCTGGCAGCGCTCGGCGCCGATGCGAATCCGGATATCGTGCGTCTCTCGCTGCTCGCGCCCGGCAGCGGCGTGCCGTCCGTGCTCTCGATCAACACGCAGGATCCGACGTCGCTCACGCAGGCCAGGGACGCGATGAGTGCGCCCCTGCCGGCGTTCTGGAAGCGTTCGATCGGCGTCTCGGTCGTCGACGCCGATCGCGTCCACGGCGCCGTGATCGTGCGCGTGGTGGAAGGCACGGCCGCGGCCCGCGCCGGTCTGAAGGTGGGCAGCACGATCGTGCGCGCCGGCGGTCTGGCGATCGAATCGGTCGCCGATTGGGAATCCGCGCTGAAGAAAGCGCAGCCGAACGGCGACCTCGTGCTCGATCTGAAAGGACCCGAACAGATCGGCCTCAAGGTCGCGGTCGGCATGGTGCCCGAGCCACTCGCGTTCGTTCCGGGCACGACTGCCCTGCGCGGATCGACACTCCCGGCCAACGTCGCGCTCGTGGATCTCCAGTCGACGCTGGCGCGTCCCGTGTCCGTGCCTGCGGACGCGGCGACGGCACAAGCCGCGCTCATCAGCGCCGCGGCCGTGCACAAGCAGCTGGGCAACTGGAAGGAAGCGCTCAAGGCCCTCGACGCGATTGAGGCCGCGCAGCTCGGCGACGGCGCCGCTGCCGCGGCCGGCGCGATTGCGTACCTGCGCGGCATCTGCCTCGAGAAGCTCGAGCGCGACGCCGACGCGCAGGCGGAATTCAAGAAGGCTGCCGGTGGACGGTGGCAGCGCATGGATTCGGGTGGCCCGCTGGTATGGCCGCTCGCACAAGTCAAGCTTCGGCCCAGCAAGTGATCGGGCCCGTTTTTGGTTGCCGGTCCAGGCGACAGACGCTAGGATCGAAACTGTTCTTGAGCTCCCTGCTTTGTTCGTGATGGTTCGGAGAGTCGCTTGAGCCGATGTCTTTGGACAAAGTGAGTCGCGATGCTGCGTGGTGTGCATGCCTCCGAGGTGAGGAAGCCTAAAGCGCGGCTTTTACAGTGGCTCCACCTACTTAAGTAGGTTCATGCGACCTCCCCACACGGCAAAGCGGGGTCTTTTTTTCCCTCCCGTCTGTTCTTCGTCCTGACACTGCTGAGATGCCGTCCGTTTCATCATTAGGCGAACGCGCGCTGATCGAGCGCGTGCGAGCCCGTGCCGGTACTCCGCCCCCGTGGGTGTCACTCGGCATCGGCGACGACGCCGCGGTGCTCCAACCGGCGCGCGGGACGTCCGACGTGCTCACGGCCGACACGCTGATCGACGGCGTCCACTTCCGCCGTGCCTGGACGGCGCCGCAGGCCATCGGTCACAAGGCCCTCGCGACGAGCCTCAGCGACCTGGCGGCGATGGGCGCGGCGCCTCGCGGCGCGCTCCTCAGCCTGGCATTGCCTGGCGACCTGCCGCTCGACGACTTCGACGCGATCGTGGACGGCTTCGTGAGGCTGGGCGCTGAGACCGGAACGCCGCTGATTGGCGGCAACCTCACCAGGACCCCTGGCCCATTGACCCTCGATACCACCGCGATTGGCGCCATCCGCCCTCGCCGACTGCTCACCCGCGGCGGTGGCAAGGCCGGCGACGAGCTCTACGTCACGGGAACGCTCGGCGCTGCCGCGGCCGGGCTCGCAATGCTCGACGGCGGTGTTGCCAGGGCGACGCTGGCTCCCGCCGAAGTCGCGTGCGTCGATCGCTACGAACGACCGCGCGCGCAACTTCGGTGCGGCACGATCGTCGGTCGCCGGCAGGCTGCGCGAGCCTGCATGGATCTGTCCGATGGGCTCGCGGATGCGGCGGCCCAGATCGCCGCCGCGAGCGGTACCGGATGCATCGTCGAGGCCGAGCGCCTTCCGATCGCTGAGGGCGCCGCCAGCTGGGCGACACGGATGTCTCGAGATCCGATCGAGCTCGCCCTTTCAGGGGGCGAAGACTACGAGCTGCTGTTTGCGGTCTCGCCGCGAGGCCGTCGTAAGTTCTTCGGGGCGATGAAGCGCTGTGCGGACGTGCCGGTCACGCTTGTCGGTCGACTGACGAGCGAGTCAGGCGCTCGTTGTCAGCGTGGCGATCGAGTCGTTTCGTTGTCACAGGGCTTCTCCCACTTTGCTTAAAACGGGTAGTAAAGTTCCGCGCATCGACACTTCTGAAACGAACACCCACACGCTCGAAATTGTGATCCTCTAAGCCACTGCTTTCAAACGACTTGGCGAGTCGTCCATTCCGAAGGCAGGCGGCATTTTTGCTTCTGATCTGCGCAGGACATCGGGGTAACCTATTGGTGTCCCGGACACATACGCCGATGCACTTCTCACGCTCCCTCCGAAGGAAGCTGCTGGCGACGGCATTGACCGTTGCCGGATTCGTACTCATGTACGAGGCGACGGTGATCGACTCGCGAGGCGCCACTCGCCCGTCACTGCCCAACGCCGAAGGTCCGCTCAAGGCAGGCTCCACAAGAGAGTTCATCGCGACGGCCTACTGCAAAGGCCTGATCACGAAATCAGGCGTCGGCGTTCAGGCCGGCATCGCGGCCGCCGACCCGACGCTGCTGCCGGTCGGCTCGGTCGTCCAGATCGAGGACGGGGTCCAGGAGCGCCACCGCGGCATCTACACGGTGATGGATACCGGCGGAAAGGTCCTCGGCAAACACGTGGACTTGTACATGTGGAGTTGCAACGAGGCCATCAACTTCGGCCGGCGCGACATCACGCTGACTGTTCTCCGATTGGGCTGGAGCCCAAGAGACTCAGCGCCTGGGATGCGGTAGGAAGCCAGAGCACTGTCGACCTCGGGGGTCGACGGGAATTCTGAATGCCTTTCGACCCCTGAGGTCGAAACAGATCCTTTCCGCGTCAGACTTTTACCTTCAACCGCGCCAGCCGTTCTTCCGCAGCCGACAGCGTCTCCTCCTTTTTGCAGAAGCAGAACCGGACTTTCGTCCGGCCCGAGGCCGGGTCGCGATAGAAGCTGCTGCCCGGGACCCCGGCCACGCCGATTTCCGTGACCAGGTGGCGAACGAACGCGACGTCGTCGGGGAAGCCGAAGGCGCTGACGTCCGTCATGATGTAGTACGCGCCCCGCGGCTCGTAGCAGACGAAGCCTGACTGCTCGAGGATGCGCATCAGGCGGTCTCGACGCCGGCTATAGGTCGCGGCCAGTTCCTTGAAGTAGGTCTCCGGCAGTCTCAGCGCGGCGGCGGCCGCCGCCTGGAGCGGCGCCGCGGCCCCGACCGTCAGAAAATCGTGGACCTTTCGAATCGCCGACGTCACGTCCGGCGGACCGATGGTCCAGCCCACACGCCAGCCGGTCACACTGAACGTCTTGGAAATGCTGTTGATCGTGATGGTCCGATCGGCCATCCCGTCGAGCGACGCCATCGGGATGTGCGCGGCGCCGTCGTACAGGATGTGTTCGTAGATCTCGTCCGTCACCGCCATCACGTTCCACTTCTGGCAGAGACCGGCGATCTCAGTCAGCTCAGCACGCGTGAACACCTTCCCGGTTGGATTGTTCGGCGTGTTGATGATGATCGCGCGCGTGCGATTCGTGAACGCCGCCGCAAGCTCTGCGGAGTCGAACGTCCAATCGTTATCGCGAGGCCTGCCCTGAGCGGAGTCGAAGGGCTCCTTCAGCTTCACGAACTTCGGTGTCGCCCCGGAGAGGATGGCGTCGGGACCATAGTTCTCGTAGAACGGTTCGAAGATGATGACTTCGTCACCCGGATCGACGATCCCCAGCATGGTGGAGATCGCGGCTTCCGTGGACCCGCAACACACCGTGATCTGCGTCTGTGGATCGACGGGAATGCCGTATCGCCGCGTGGCGTCCTCGGCGATCGCGTCGCGGAGCGGCTTCGCGCCCCACGTGATCGCGTATTGATTGATGTCGGCGTCGATCGCCTCGCAGGCCGCGGCCTTCACGGCCTCCGGCGCGGGGAAATCCGGGAACCCCTGCGACAGGTTGACGGCGTTGTGTTGATTGGCCAGCCGCGTCATCTCGCGGATGACCGACTCGGTGAAACGGGAGGCTTTCTCGGACGTTCGGGCGCGAGCCATGCGGACCTCGTTGCGGTCCGGGCTACTTTATCTCACTTGAAGAGATTGGACAGGCTGGTCTTGTAGAGCGCCCGGTAATCCTCAGCGGTGCCGACGATGCGCTTGACGTAGTTCTGTGTCTCGGGGAACGGGATGTCATCGACGAACTCGTCGGGGTCGATGCCGCGCCGCTCCTCCATCCATCTCGAGACTCGTGAGTCACCGGCGTTGTACGCGGCCAGGGCCAGCGAGACACGATCGTCAAACTTATCCACGAGGTCGGAGAAGAACGCCATGCCGATCTGCACGTTGACCTCCGGCTCGGTCAAGCGTCTGGTGGAAAACGGTCGAATGCCCAGCCGAGGTGCGTAGCGCCGGCCCGTGCTCGGGAGAATCTGCATCAGTCCATAGGCATTGGCGACGGACTTCACGCGGGCGTCAAAGGTCGACTCCTGAGCGATGAGCGCGGTCATCAGGTACGGATCGAGCTTTTGCTCGTTGGCCTTCGCCGAGATCACGTCCCAGTAGGTCACCGGGAAAATCACCGCCAGCATCTGCGGCGGCAAGGCTTCGCCCCCATCAGCCATGAACTGCGGGTACGCGCGCCGCATCGCGCTAATGGCCGGACGCAGCTCGCCCCTGCGGTTCATTGCGTAGGCGATGGAGGCCTCGATGAGCGGCGACGAACCGAACTCGAGCTGCGCGCGCCGGAGCTCGTTGATGGCGAGGTCGTAGAGACCGACCGCCAGCAGGCGTCGAATCGTCTCAGCATTTGCGGGCCGCGCGCCGCCCGAGACCGAGACGGGCAGATCGCGCCGATCCGCAGCGGCTTCATAGGGCCCGCCGCGCCGAACCGGCACGCCGAACGATTCAAGATCACGCTGCGCGAGCCGTCCGTAGTAGGAGTTGCGATAATCCGCGACGACCTGCCGGAAGCCGGCGGCGGCGAGCTCACGCTCGCCACGCTGGTTGCGGGCGCGCGCCGCCCAATAGAGAAACGATGGACGACGGTCGACGCGCCCGAGGTTCGCGACGGCGGACTCGAACACGCGGATCGCGTCACCCATCTGACCGTTGCGATACGCCCACCATCCTGCGCGCCAGGCGGCTCGCTCGGCATACGCGCCGGTCGGAAACCGCGCATACATCTCGCCGAAGATCGCGGCCGCTGCCGCGTCGTCGTCGCGCACGATCTGGAAGGTCGCGAGATCGTTCAGCGCTTCCTCGACGAAGCTGCCGTCCCACTCGCTCGCAAACTTCCGGGCGTAGGTGATGTAGTCGTCGGCACGTCCTGACTCGCGCAGGGCCGAGGCAAAGAACAGGATGGCCTCGGGCTGGCGTGACGAGCGCTCCAGCGTGAACGGACGCAACGCATCGCGCGCCACTGTGAACCGCCGGAGGAAGAAATCGCACTGCGCGATTCGAAACTGGATGGCGGACTTTTCTTCGGGGGTCGCTCCGACGCGCAAAGCATCGAATGCCTTCCGTGCGTCGGAAATGCGCCGCGCCGTGAAGAACTGCTGCGCGCGGGTGAAGTTGAGCTGGCGCCGATCCGCGGCAGTCCGTCCTGCCGGCAGCGGAAGGCGCCCGATACTCAGCGCGGCTTCTTCAGCTTCGAACGTCAGCGGAAAGTCGTAATAGACCTTCCAGATCGCTGTCGCGGCGAGAGTCTTATCGCCCGCTCGCTCGGCCGCGCGCCCCAGCCGAAGCCACGCGCGCTCGGGCACCAGCGGCACGCCGGTCGTGATGGTGCGAAGCGAGTCCACCGCCGTCTTGAGATCGCCCAGGTTCTCTGCGGCATCCGCGGCGAGCCACAGTGCGGCTTCACCCAGATATCCATCCGGCTCACGAGCAATCAGCTGCTGCGCAGTCTCGGCGGCCTCGCTCCACTTGCCGAGCGACGCCTGCGCACGGCCGACGTAGAGCATCGCGTAGCCGCCGAGGAGCGGATCGCTGGTGTGACTGGTGAAGACAGGCAGCGCACGTGCGGCACGGCCGCTCAGGAGATCCGAAATCGCGACCGGCAGCTGCGACGTGACCGGCGCCGATGTGTCGGCTGGTGCAAGCCACAGCTCACCGTTCTGGCCCACACCACCGTTAGGCGTCGCCGATGATCGCGGGACGGAGGCAGTCCGCGCATCGAGCAGACCGGCGGCCAGGCACACGACAACCAGGACCATGAAGACACGGGCCGGACGAGCTGAGGAGCGGAACAACAAATTCATTCTTGGTCTTGCTCTTTATCGCGTCAGTGCCTCGACGGTGCGAATGGAGGTGACGTTCTCCAGCCGCAACGCCGCATGGCGGACGAGGATCTCGATCGCGTCGATCCAGACCTCACCGGCCTGGCCCTCGGCCCTGGGGTCCAGGCCCTCCGAATACAGCACGGCCACCACATTGCCACCGACAGCAAGCGGCATCAAGCGACCAACATGTCCGGCTGGGGGCCTCAGAAAGTTGGGCCGGCCGAGAGGCGTGCCGCCATCGCGCCCAGGGGAGGGAACCTCCACAGGCGCAAGACCTTCCACGGCGCGCACAAGCAGACTATCGGCATCTACCTGCACTTCCGTTGGGGTCTGAGCGTCCGAGTAGCCGAACGCGCTGATCGCCCGGAACGTCCGGAGGTCGAGCAGCAGGAGCGCGGACCTGACGGTTTCTGTCCTGACGCCGGCCGCCAGAGCCTCCAGAATACCTCGCAGGGAAATCGCGCCGTCGAGCTCCCGGACTGTCCCGAGCAGGCGGCCGAATTCGCTGGCGTGCTCCTTATCGACCTTTTCCTTGAGGGCCTCGAGCTCAGCCGCCGCGCGCGTCCGCTCGGAGCCCACCGCCTGCTCCAGGTCTGACTGTGCGTTGACGATGTGGTCGCGCAACGCCGAGGTGACGTTGACCGCCAGTCCCTGGCCGTGCACATCCAGGTCCTGCCGTGCACGTGCGACAAAACCCTCGACCGCCTCGCGGATCCGATCCTCAAGTGACATGGCGCAAGCGCCATTATCGTCGACGCTCGGCAATGCTCCAAGGAGCTCGCGTGCCCGACCGGTGAAGGGAGCGGCAGTCGCGTGCCGAACCGGTCACATTTCTGTGGGG
>Ga0137451_1000136_pt1 | contig 22327 bp, 21 predicted proteins | sample EasRivERMGT500_2_FD_102336 | JGI IMG/M metagenome (GOLD analysis project Ga0137451, IMG submission 102336) | Soil microbial communities from meander-bound floodplain in the East River, Colorado, USA - East River MetaG ERMGT500_2 | ecosystem: Environmental > Terrestrial > Soil > Floodplain ... | reverse complement strand
GGGCGTGCTGTCGGACGCCGATGCCCGGCGTCATCCGTGGCGCAACGTCGTCACGCGCGCGCTGTCGGGCGGCGACGACCCGCAGGTCGACATCGCAGAGGTCGAAGTCCGAAAAGGCGATCGGCTGCTGGTCTGTTCCGACGGCCTGTCGGGCGTGGTGGCGTTCGAGGAGATCGAGGCGATTGTCAGCCGCCGCGAGGATCTGAGCGCGATTTGCAGCTCGCTCATCGAAGCCGCCAATAAAGCAGGTGGACCGGATAACATCACCGTGGCTCTGCTACAGGTCGATGTGGCGTAACCTCGCACAGCTCGTCCAGTACCGCCCCCTGATCCACAGTCTTGTCGTTCGAGATCTGAAAGCCCGCTACCGCGGGTCCGTGCTCGGACTGTTCTGGTCGTTCTTCAATCCGCTGCTGCTGCTCACCATCTACTCGTTCGTCTTCTCGACGATCCTGAAGAACACGCGCGACCCCGACACGGATCCCTTCGCCCTGTTCCTGTTTTGCGGTCTGTTGCCGTGGACGTGGTTCGCGACGGGCTTGAACGAGTGCGCGGTGTCGCTCATTCACAGCGGCAATCTGATCAAGAAGGTGCTGTTTCCCGCCGAGGTGCTGCCGATCGTCGCGGTGATCGCGACGATGGTGCATTTCTTCTTCGGCCTCCTGATCCTCGCGGCCTTCCAGATCTACACGGGCCACCTGCCGGATCCGGTGGATCTGCTCTGGTTTCCGGTTGTCGTGGTGATTCAGTTTGTCTTCACGGTCGGCCTCGGCCTGATCCTGGCGGCGCTGACGGTGCACTTCCGCGACATCCGCGATCTCGTCTCGAACCTGCTGACGTTCTGGTTCTTTGCGACGCCGATCGTCTACTCGTATCGCATGGGCGCCGGCGCGCTCGGCGAGCACAGCTGGATCCTGAAGCTGAATCCGTTCTACCACCTCGCGGTGGCGTATCAGGAGATCCTCTTTTTCCCCGGGCCGTTCAACGGCGGCCGGTCGCTGCTGGCCATCGGCGCGCTGTCGGTGCTGCTGTTCATCGCCGGGTACTGGCTCTTCGATCGCCTGCGCGATTCGTTTGCGGAGGCCGTGTGAGCTCCGTCAACGTCCGTGCGCAAGCCGCGATCGAGTTGTCGCAGGTGTCGAAGGTGTACCGGCGATACACGGGCCGGCGCTTTGCGACGCTCAAGAGCGCGCTGCTGTCGGGCAGCCTGATCCGCGACCTCCGGCCGGACGAGATCTTCACGGCCCTGAGCGACGTGTCGTTTTCCGTGCGCGCCGGGCAGACGGTCGGCATCATCGGCCGTAACGGCTCCGGCAAGAGCACGGCGCTCAAGCTCATCGCCGGCATCACGAAGCCAACAACGGGCACGGTTGCGGTGCAGGGCCGGATCTCGGCGCTCATCGAGCTCGGCGCAGGCTTTCACCCGGAAATCTCCGGCCGCGAGAACGTCTTCATCAACGGCATCATGCTCGGCCTGTCGAAGCGCGAAATTCAACGGCGCTTCGACGAGATCGTCGAGTTCGCCGAGCTCGAGGAGTTCATCGACGCGCCGGTCAAGACCTACTCATCCGGGATGTACATGCGCCTCGGGTTCTCCGTTGCGATCCATGTCGATCCGGACGTGCTGCTCGTCGACGAAGTGCTGGCGGTTGGCGACGCCGGATTCACGCACCGCTGTCTGGACAAGTTCGCCGAGTTCAAACGGCGCGGCAAGACGATCCTGATCGTCACCCACTCGCTTGGACTCGTCGAGCAGCTCTGCGATCAGGTCGTGCTGCTCGAGGCGGGCAAGAAGACCGCCGACGGCGACCCGAAGCGTGTGGTCGGCGCCTACTTGACGGAGGTCGGCCGGCAGGAAGGGAAGTTCATCGCCACGACCGACGCGCGCGCCGGTCAGGCGAACCTGCCGGCGCCCGGCACGGCGCCGCCGGCCGATCCATCGAAGGCCGGCGCGGGTCGCTGGGGCTCTGGCATCGTCGAGATCCGCGACGTCACCATGCTCGACCGAGGCGGTCAAGCGGTCCAGGTCGTCGACAGCGGCGCGCCATTGACGATTCGGTTTTCGGTCCGCGCGCAGCAGCCCGTGCAGGACGTCGTCTTCGGCGTCGGCATCTTCAACGCCGAAGGTGCGTGCGTGTACGGGACGAACACCGACATCGACGCGATCGGCACGGAGTCGCTCAGCGGTGACGCGGAAGTCTCCTTCGTCATCGACGCGCTCGACCTCGTCGCCGGCACCTACAAGATCGACGTCGCCGTCCACACCCATGAGGGCGCCGCGTACGACTACCATCGCCTGCTGCATACGCTGCGCGTGCAGTCGCAGACCAGGGACGTCGGCCTCTACCGCCCGCGGCATCGGTGGGAGTTCAGTACCAACGTGGCTGTGAAGCCGCGGTAAGATCACTGGATCGTGCCTGTCCTGTCCGTCCCGGAAGCCGCTGAACTGACGGAATCACTGCGCGCGGCGGGGCGCCGCGTCGTCTTCACGAACGGCGTGTTCGACCTGCTGCACCCCGGGCACGTGAAGTATCTGCAGGCGGCGCGCGCCGAAGGCGACGCGCTCGTCGTCGCCGTGAACTCGGATCGATCGGTCCGCGCCATCAAGGGGCCCTCGCGCCCGTTGACGCCGGAACACGAGCGTGCCGAGATCCTCGCAGCGCTCTCGTGTGTCGACGCGGTCGTGATCTTCGATGAGGACACGCCTGCGGCGATCGTTGGCCACCTGCAGCCGGACGTGCTCGTGAAGGGCGCTGATTGGGCTGCCGATCGGATCATCGGCCGCGACACCGTCGAGGCGCGAGGCGGAAAGGTCGTCCGGATTCCGCTGGAAGCGGACTGGTCGACGTCGTCGATCGTGGAGAAGATCAGGAGGCAGTGAGCTGTCTGTTGCTGCGTCCTCCTCACTGGCGCTTCGCGCGCTGCTGAAGACCGCCGCTGACCGCGGTGGACTCACACGTGCGCCCGGAAAGATCACCGGCCTCACGCCGCCGGCCGTCGCGTGGCATGCCGCAGTTCGTGCGATCGACACGCCGCAATTCATCGTCGTGCCGTCAGACACCGACGTCGAGCAGATGACGTCCGACGCGCGCTTCTTCTTCGCCGCGCTGAAGGGGCTGGGGGATCGCGACGTCGAGCGCCAGGTGCTGCCCTTCCCGTCGCAGGAAGTCGACCCTTACCGCGGCCTGGCGCCTCACCTCGAGATCGCCTCGGCGCGTGCGGGCGCGCTCTACGCGCTCTCAACCGGCACCGCGAGAATCGTGATTGCTTCGGCTCGCGCGTTGTTGCCGCGTCTGGGCGCGCCGGGAACGTTGTCGAGCGCCGGCGTCGGGCTCTCTGTGGGAATGGAGATCTCGCCTCAGGACCTGGGCGAACGCCTCGGTCTCGCCGGATTCACCCGCGAGGATCCCGTCGACGAACACGGCGAGTTCTGCGTCCGCGGCGGCATCGTCGACGTGTTTCCGGCCGCGGAGGCGCAGCCTGTGCGCCTCGAGTTCATCGGCGACATCGTCGAATCTCTGCGCTGGTACGACCCGGCCACGCAGCGATCGCTGACGGCCGTCGACAAGGTCGTCATCAACCCGCAGCGCGAGCGCCTGATCGGAGACGAGGACGCGGACGACCGAACAACCGCGACGACGGCGGTGATTGATTACGTCCGCCACGCCCGCGCCGAGCTCGTCGTGCTCGAAATCGACGACGTGCACGAGCGAGGGCGGGGGCAGGAGGCGCAGTGGCGCCAGAGCGCCGCGACGATGGAGGGCCGCGGGCGTGAGGTGCCGCCGTTCGAGCAGATCGCCGTCAGCTGGAGCGAGCTGGCGCCGTGGCTCGAGGCCGGCCGGCAGGTGAGTCAGCTCGCCGTCGAGGGAAGTCCGGCGACGCACATCTCCTGCCTGCCGTCAGTCCAGTACCACGGGCGCATTGGCGACTGGGTGGCAGAGATCAAGGACGCGCGCACCCGCGAGGAGACCGTCGTCTTCGTCGCAGAGACGCCTGGGCGCGCGGAACGGACGATCGAATTGCTGGCTGACTATGAAATCCGCGCCCGTACGATCGACAGCGGCGAGAACCTGGCCACGGCAGCGGTTCTCGTCACGACCGGTCATCTCTCGCGCGGGTTTCATCTGCCGGACGCGGCCGTGCGTCTGTTTGCAGAAACCGATCTCTTTGAAGAAGAGCGTCGCGCTCACGAACGGCGTCGATCGGCGACGCGCACGTTCCTCTCGGACTTCCGAGATCTCAAGGTCGGCGACCTGGTGGTCCACGTCGACAACGGCATTGGCCGGTTTGTCGGGCTGAAGAAAATGGCCGCGGCCGGCCAGCAGTCGCAGGAGTTCATGGAGCTCCGGTACGCCGGCGAGGACAAGCTCTTCATTCCTCTCGAACGGCTCGACCTCGTCCAGAAGTACACCGGCGGCGCGAGCCCGGCGCTCGACAAGCTCGGCGGCACCACCTGGGAAAAAGCCAAAACGCGCGTGAAGAAGGCCATGCGCGACATGGCCGAGGAGCTGCTGAAGCTCTACGCCGCGCGCAAGGCCGTCCCGGGTCACGCGTTCAGCCCGGACTCGCACTGGCAGCAGGAGTTCGCTGATGCGTTCGCGTACGAGCTGACCACCGATCAGCGCAACGCCATCACTGACATCACGAAAGACATGGAAACGCCGACACCGATGGATCGGCTCCTGTGCGGCGACGTCGGCTATGGCAAGACCGAAGTTGCCATGCGCGCAGCTTTCAAAGCCGTGATGGACGCAAAGCAGGTGGCGTTTCTCGCGCCGACGACGATCCTGGCGTTTCAGCACGTGCGGACGCTCCGCGAACGATTCGCGGGGTTTCCAGTCAAGGTCGAGCTGCTCAGCCGCTTCCGCAGCAAGGAAGAGCAAAAGGCGCTCGTGACGGAGCTGGCTGCCGGTCAGATCGACGTCATCGTCGGCACGCACCGGCTGCTGTCCAAGGACGTCCTCTTTCGCGATCTTGGCTTGCTCGTCGTCGACGAGGAGCAGCGCTTCGGCGTCGCGCACAAGGAGCGGCTGAAGCAGCTCCGCAAGAAAGTCGACGTGCTCACGATGACGGCGACGCCGATTCCTCGGACGCTCAACATGTCGCTCGTCGGCATCCGGGACATGTCGGTGATCGAGACGCCGCCGCGCGACCGCCTGGCCATTCAGACGCAGGTGGTGAAGTTCGAGACCGACGTCATCGCCCGTGCGATTCGCACGGAAGTCGAGCGCGGCGGACAGGTGTACTTCGTCCACAACCGCGTCGAGTCGATCTTCTCGATGGCGAATCTGGTGCAGAAGCTCGTACCGGAAGCGAAGATCGCCGTCGGCCACGGGCAGATGGGCGAGGAAGCGCTCGAGCGCGTCATGGTGGACTTCGTCGCGCACAAGTTCGACGTGCTCATCGCCACGACGATCGTCGAGAACGGCCTCGACATTCCGAACGCCAACACCATCGTTATCAACCGGGCTGATCGGTACGGGCTGGCGCAGCTGTACCAGTTGCGCGGTCGCGTCGGCCGCGCCGATCGCCGCGCGTACGCGTACCTGCTGATTCCCACGGAGCAGACGCTGTCACCGATCGCGCGTCGCCGTCTCGCCGCCATTCGTGAGTTCAGCGACCTCGGCAGCGGATTCCGCATCGCCGCGCTCGACCTCGAGATTCGCGGCGCGGGCAATCTGCTCGGCGGTGAGCAGAGCGGTCAGATCGAGGCCGTCGGCTTCGACATGTACATGCAGCTGCTCGAGCAGACGATTCGCGAGTTGAAGGGCGAGGAGATCGAAGACGACCGTCGTGCCGCCGTGAACCTGCGGATCGACCTGAGGATTGCGGACGAATACGTCGCCGACATGAACCAGCGGCTCACGATCTACCGGCGGCTGGCCAGCGTCGGCACCATCGAAGCGGTCGACAGCCTGCTCGACGAGCTGCGCGATAGGTATGGTCCTCCCCCTGACTCGGTTCGCAACCTCGCGCAGTACGCCCGGATCCGGTTAATGGCCGATCGCGTTGGCCTCGAAAGCCTCGACCGCGAAGGCCCGATCGTGGTCTTAAAGTTCAGGCAGGACGCACCCCTCGATCCGGTCAGGATCCTGAAGCTGGTCGAGGGGCGAGGGGATTTGACGCTGCTGCCGCCGGCCGTGCTGAAGATGGACATGTCCCGGGACGCCGGGGTCAAGCCATCCAGGGACCGGCGGCGGGAGTCTCAACAGGAGCCAACGCCGTCCTGGTGGACAGCGAGGGCGACGGCAGACGTCACGCCGGGCTTTACCCGAGAGGCCATCCTCGCCGAGGTTCCCCCGGATCCTGCGGAAAAGGGCGGGCTTTTCGAGCGGCTCGGTCAGGTGCTGGGACATCTGACAAACGCGCTGACTGAGCGCCAGGGGCGCATCGGCTGAGTTCCGAATGGGCGCCGTCGTACTGACATAATCGAGGGTGCAGCCGGACGGGCTGCGGAGTTCCAACGAATGAAGAGAGCAGTTTCGGTCGTGATTTCGCTGGCCGTGTCGGGCGCCGCCCTGCTGGCACAGGGCCAGACGCCCCCGCCGGCGCCGGCAACAGAGGCGACAGCACCTTCAAGCGGCAAGGTCATCCAGCGCATCCTGGTGAAGGTGAATGGCGAGCCCTTCAAGCAGACTGACTTCGAGCGTCAGCTCATCGGCGCCATCAAGGAAAAACGCCCCAGCGTCAACGACATCCAGGACCTTCAGCGCGACCCAGCGCTCGTCGCGATCGTCCAGGAGTTGACGCCCGACATTCTCGTGGACACCGTCGACGACTTGCTGCTGTTTCAGCACGGCAAAGAGCTCGGCTATCGGTTTACCGATGACCGGTTCCGGCAGATGATCGACGCGTTCAAAAAGAACAACAAGCTCGACGACGCGCAGCTGAAGGCCGCCCTTGCAGAAGAGGGCCTGACCATGGACGCATGGCGCGACATGGCCGAGCGGACGTCAATCGTTCAGGAAGTCCAGCGCGAAGAGATCATGCTGCGCGCGCAGCCGCTCGACGAGGATCGGCGCCAGTACTACGCGGCGCATCCGAACGAGTTCATGACGCCCGCGACGATCACGCTGCACGAGATCACGGTCATTGTGCCGGGCCAGGCGCAGAACGGCCGGCAGGTCGCCGTGAGCGCTGCCGATCTGGAAGAGGCGAAGAACAAAGCCACGGCGATCCGCGAGCGCATCCTCAAGGGCGAGGAGTTCGGCAAAGTCGCCACCGAAGTGTCCGACTCGCCGACCAAGGCCACAGGCGGCGTCCTCGGCGAGTTCAAACTCGACGAACTGGATGCGACGATGCGCGACATTCTCGACAAGCTGAAGGTCGGCGAGATGACCGAGCCGCTGCGCACGCCGCGCGGGTTCCAGATCCTCAAGCTCGACGCCAAGTCCACGCCGCAACTGCAGCCGTTCGACAAGGTCCGGGACGCGATCGCAGAGAAGCTGTACTACCAGCGTCTGGAAGTCGAACAGCGCAAGTTCCTCGTCAAGGTTCGCGCGCAGGCGTTGATCCAGTGGTTCGACGACGGCCTCAAGAAGGCGTACGAGAAGCGGCTGCAGGAACGTCTGGCGGAAGCCAAGTAGTGAAAATCGCGTCCGTCGCGCTCGCGCATCCCGTCGCGCTCGCGCCGATGGCGGGCATGACCGACACCGCGTTTCGCCGCCTGGTGAAGCGCAAGGGCGGCTGCGGCCTCGTCGTCACCGAGATGGTCAGCTCCGAAGGTCTCGTCCGGGGCATCGATCGCACACTCGAATACGCGGAATACACCGAGGAAGAACGCCCGGTTTCAATCCAGATCTTCGGCGGCGATCCGAAGGTGATGGCGGATGCCGCGCAGATTGTCGAAGGCATGGGCGCCGACATCGTCGACGTGAACATGGGCTGCCCGGTGCCGAAGATCGCGAAGCACCACGCCGGCTGCAGCCTGATGCGCGAGCCCGATCACGCGGCGAGCATCATTCGTGCAATGGCAGCCGCCGTGCGCATTCCGGTGACCGTGAAGATGCGCGCCGGCTGGAACGACCAGCAGATCAACGCGCCGGTGCTCGCGAAGATGGTCCAGGACGCCGGTGCCGCCGCCGTGGCTGTGCACGGCCGCACCGCCGCGCAGTCGTACTCCGGCGAATCCGACTGGTCGCTGATCTCGAAGATCGCCGCCGGCCTCAGCATCCCGGTGTTCGGATCGGGCGATTGCGTCGAGGCGGCACACGTCACGTCGAGGCTTTCCGGCACGGCCGTCGATGGCGTGCTCGTCGGCCGCGGCGCGCTGAGGAATCCGTGGATCTTCCAGCAGGCCGCAGAGGAAGCGGGCGGCCGGACCCCGCGTGCCATCACGCTCGAAGAACGCGGCCAATTCCTGCTCGATTACGTTGACCTGCTCCTTCTCGAGCGGGTCAACGAGGCAGCGGGCTTCCGTCACGAAGCGCCGGGTCAGCAGCCGGCCACGCACGTGCCGGCGCGCGGTCGCGAACGCTGGGTCATCAACAAGCTGCGCGCGCTGAACGCGTGGTACTCGAAAGGCCTCGACAACGGATCACGCCTGCGCGTGGCGATCAATGCCTGCGAGTCGATCGATCAGCTGAGAGATTTGATCGGGGAATTCTTTTTCGAGAAGGTCAGTACGTAACGTTGTAGGGGCCGGGCATGCCCGGCCCGTCTGCCCGAGAGGCCCGGCCCCTACGTACGTGCCGCCAGCACGCCCGCCAGATCCGCGCTCTTCGCGTCCCACAAATCGACTTCGACGATCGCGGTCCGTTCACAGACCAGCCAGAACAATTTGCCGAGCTCCTTGTGGAGCGGATGCTGCAGGTACTCGATGAGTCCGTTGCGGTCGTCGAACTCGAGCACGGCCGCAAATTCGTACTGACCGTCGCCGAAGGAGCGCGTGTAGCCGGCGTCGATCGACGCGGCCCGCCCGACGATGGCGCGACGGACGCTGGGGATCTCGCGGCACGCGCGTTCAAACTGGCGCGAGAACGCCGTGCGATCGGCGTCGCTCGCCGAGGCTTTGGGCTGAAAGAGAACGATGTGCGCGGTCACGGACGTCGCTTGGGGCCGCCCCCGCCAGGTCTGCCAAAGCGGCCGGCAGGTCTGCCTGCGCCTCCGCCGGGGCTGTCGCCCGGTCGCGGCGGGCGGCGCAGCCGCTGCTTGAACCGCGCGCGCTTTTCATCGCGCGAGATCTCATACCGGGCGCGCGGATCCTTGTGGGTGCCGCCCGGGCGCCAGTCGCCTCCCCGCGTTCTGGGCGCCATCCGGGCCGCCTTCAACGCGGCGTGTTCCTCAACTTGCGAGTTCCAGATCCGGCCGCGCGCAAACCAGCGCAGCGTCACGTCCGCGTGCTTTCGCTGCAGCTGGCGCAACGTCGGCAGCAGCTCGTCGCGCTCGTCGGCGCGGAACGCGGTGGGGGTGGCGCCGACGAGGATCACCCAGAACGATTTTCGTGACGGCATCAGGGACGCTCCAGTCGCTTGAGCTTTTCGATGAGCGTCGTGCGCTTGATGTGCAGCAGATCCGCGGCCTGGCGCTTGTTGCCGCCCGTCTTCTCGAGGGCGCGGCGGATCATGCGCAGCTCGAAGTCCGTCACGCGCTGCTCGAAGTCGATGCCCTCGTCGGGGATGACGAGCTCAGCGGCCTCGACCGCCACCACAGCCGTCCGCAATTCGTCCGGCAGATCGGTGAGGGTCATCTGCGTCCGTCCGGGCGACAGCGCGAACGCGCGCTCCATCACGTTCTCGAGCTGACGCACGTTGCCTGGCCAGGCGTACGCCATCATCGCCTGCTGCGCCTCCTGGGACAGCGTCAGGCGGCCGCGCTTCGGGTTGGCCTCGTTGCTGAACCGCTCGAGGAAGTGCTGGGCAAGGACCGGGATGTCCGCGCGCCGCTCGCGAAGCGTCGGCATGCGCACCGGGATGACGTTGAGCCGGTAGTAGAGGTCCTCGCGGAACTGGCCTTCGCTCACCATCTTCCGCAAGTCCGCGTTAGTCGCGGCGATGACCCTGACGTCCACGCGAACAGTCTGAGAGTCGCCGACCCGCTCGAACTCGCGCGCCTGAAGCATGCGCAACAGCTTCGACTGGAGCGCCGGGCTCATCGTCCCGACCTCATCCAGGAACAACGTGCCGCGATTCGCTTGCTCGATGCGGCCCTGCCGGTTCGTCACCGCTCCGGTGAAGGCGCCGCGGACATGGCCGAAGAGCTCGGCCTCGAGCAGCGTCTCCGGGATCGCGCTGCAGTTGATGGCGACGAATCGCTGGCTCCGGCGGGCGCTGCCGTCGTGAATCGCCTTGGCCGCGAGCTCCTTGCCGGTGCCGGTTTCCCCGGTGATGAGCACCGTGCTGGTCGTGGCGGCGACCGTCTTCAGCAGCTCGAACAGCTGCATCATGATCGGCGTCCGCCCGATGATGCCCTCGATGCGAAACCGGTCATGGAGCTGCGCCCGCAGGTACGCGTTCTCCGACCGGAGTCGGCGCTTTTCCAGGGCGACGTTCAGCTCGTGCAGCAATTCCTCGAACTGGAAGGGCTTGGTGATGAACCCCTCGGCCCCGAGCCGGGTCACCTCGACGGCTTCCCGGACGGTGCCATAGCCCGTAATGACTATGGCGATGATGTCCGGGTAGCGGGAGAAGGCCTCGTCAAGAATTCGGCGGCCGTCGATGCCGGGCAGCCGGAGGTCGGTAATCAGGATATCGAAGGCAAAGTCGTTTAGTCGCTCGAGCGCAACCTCGCCAGTTCCGGCCTGTTCCACGCGAAAACCATGGTCTGACAGCCGGTCGGCAATCACCTCACGGAACGCGGCTTCGTCGTCGACAAAGAGCACATGTAGAGGAGTAGTTTCGGCAACCATTCGTCCGGCGACGGTATTTTGACACAGACAAGCGGTTGAATGGGCGTTGGAATGAAATGAGAGGAATGACCTCGGGGGTCATGTCCCGAGGTCAAAAACTGACCCCCGAGGTCATTTTTTGTGCGCGTCGTTAAAGTCACTTCGAAAGCACGCCGATAGTTCGGGACGAGTGCGTCAAAGCGGGAAGGACCTCTTATGAATGTCGAGCGAAAGACCGTTTCTATTCCCCGCGCCTGCGAGCTCGTCGGAGTGAGCCGGCGCACGATTTACAACTGGATTGCCAGCGGCAAGATTCAGTACGTCCGGACCGCCGGCGGATCTGTGCGCATCTTCGCGGACACGCTCTGGCGTGATCCGAGTGCTGAGGAAGATCCCGCAGGTCTGAAGCAGCTCCGCCCCGGCGCATGATGATGAGCGCGCCTACCCACGCCGGTCTGCCGGCACCAGGGGGTGAGACCCCACCGGCAGATCTGTCCGGGCTTTTTCACCGGCTCAACAACCAGCTCGGCATCATTCTCGCGAATGCCGAGCTGTTGGAGAGTCGTCTGACCGACACCACCCAGCGGGCCCGCGCCGGCCAGGTGGTGTCCAGCGTGCTTGAAGCGATCGCGACCGTTCAGCAAGTCCGCCGAGTGACCGACCCACCTGCACCGTCGGATAAATGACATAAGCGTCGTCACCCCTGTCAGGATTCCGTGCATCCTGACATGAGTTTTCACGCCCCTTCACAGTCCGACAGTCTCGATAACTCACGTATTTGCAGTGACTTATCAATTTGACGCGAGCCGATGAGGTGGACGAGCGGCCCCCAAAGGGGCTGGCATCGCAGTTGCCTTTGTAGTGCGCGACGCGGTTTTTTGTTGCGTTCACGGAGGCTTCGATGGCGCGTGCCCCATTGGCGGTACATCAGCAGGATCGAGTCGCAGCAGGACTACCCTTTGTCCAATCGCTCGCGCGTCGCATGGCGTCCACCATGCCGCACTCGATCGATCTCGATGACCTCGTTCAGGATGGCGTGCTCGGCTTGATCGATGCCGCCAATCGATTCGATGAGGATCGCGGCATCAAGTTCGAGACGTTTGCCGAACGCCGCGTCCGCGGCGCCATGATCGACGCGCTGCGTCGCGACGCGTGGCCGCGTGGCGTCCGTCGCATCCGCCGGGAGCTCGAAGCTGCCCGCGAACAATTGCGCCGCGAGCTGGGCGCCGAGCCGACGCTGGCCGATCTTGCCAAGCGCGTGGGCTCAGACGAGGCCCGCCTCGAGCGGACCATCCTCCGCATCAACACCATCGAGTCGACGTCACCGCTGGCGAAGGCTGAGAACATGGATCCGTCGCTGCTGCCTGCAGTGCTGGTTCCGAGCGAGCCGCCGTCGCCCGATCGGATGTTCGAGCAGGGCGAAATCCGCGATCGCGTCCGCCTCGCGCTCGGCCAGTTGCCGGCCCGCGAGCGGAAAATCCTCAATCTCTACTATTTCGGCGACGTCACGATGAAGCAGATCGGCGACGAGATCGGCGTGAACGAATCACGCGTCTCGCAGCTGCACGCTCGTGCGATCGACCGGCTGCGCAAGCTGCTCGAGCTCAAGGATCAGAACGCGCCCGCGCGTCCGACGCTGGTCACGAAGCCGGCTCGTCCGAAGGTCGTCCGGCCGCGCATCAAGCACGTCGTCGAGCACCGGCGCGTCGCGTAAAAGTTCACGTCGCGCGTACATACGAAGGGCGGACCTCTCAGGAGGTCCGCCCTTTCTTTTTCAGGCCGATCGCTTCCGGTCGAGCTCGGCCTCGAGCTGGATGCGGTTGTCGACACCGAGCGCGCCCAGCGCCCGGGCCAGGATGTCTGCGCGCCGCCGATCGGCGGGCGAGCGCACGATCCCACTCAGGGTCGCGTAGCCGTCCTCCACGTCAACGGCAATCATCGTCTTGCGCGCGCGACCGAGCCAGAACGCCGGGTCGTTCTCCATGCGCTCCGCGATCACGCGCTGCAGGCGATCGTCGTCAATCAATCCTTCGGCGTCAGACAGAAACATGTCTCTCATGGCGTAGTCCTTCACGGCTTGCGGTTGTGCAACGCGAGGAAGATGTCCGCGTTCTTGCGCGTGACCAGCAGCAACGCCGGCCGCTCACCCGACGCGGCGATCGCCGACTTCAATTCGGCCGGCGTCTTCACCGCCTGCCGATTGACCTGGCGAATCACGTCGCCAGGCTGCAGCCCGGCGGCCGCGGCGGTGCCGTCCGGATCCAGGTCGCGAACGAGGACGCCTTCCTGACGGCCGGTCAGCCCGAGCTCGCGAGCCACCTGAGGCGTGAGCGCCTCGACGGCCATGCCGGTCGGACCGAATCCGCCTCGCTCGGAATCCTCGTCATCGCGGGCGTTTTTCGCATCCGCGGGTTCGAGAGCGCCGACCGTCGCGCGGAGCGTCTCCGTCTTGCCATTGCGGACAACCTGAAGGCTGACCGTCGAGCCCGGCTTCGTCGCGGCGATGCGATTGCGAAGCGCGTTGCTGTCGCTGAGCTTCTCGCCGTTGACGGCCGTGATGACGTCGCCCTGCTCGATGCCCGCATTGGCCGCCGCGCTGCCCGGTTGGACCCCGCTCACGAGCGCGCCGCTGGTATCCGCCAGTTTGAGGCTCGAGGCCAGGTCGGCCGTCACGCCCTGAATCGTCACGCCCAGCTTGCCGCGCTGGACCCTGCCGTCGGTCTTCAGCTGCGTCATCACTTCGCGCGCCATGTTCGATGGAATCGCGAAGCCGAGGCCGATGTTGCCGCCGGACTGACTCAGGATCTGCGAGTTGATCCCGACGAGCTCTCCGTTCAGATTGACGAGGGCGCCGCCCGAGTTCCCCTGGTTGATCGGCGCATCGGTCTGGAGGAAGTCTTCGTAACCGCCATCGCCGACGCCGGTCGCCCGTCCTTTCGCGCTGATGATGCCCATCGTGACCGTCTGGCCTATGCCGAGCGGGTTGCCGACCGCGAGCACGACGTCGCCCACGCGCACGCGGTTCGAGTCGCCGATCGCGATGGTCGCGAGGCCGGTGGTGTCGACCTTCAGCACCGCGAGATCGCTCGCCGAATCGGTGCCGATGACCTTCGCGTCGAACACGCGCTTGTCGGCCAGCTCGACGCGGACTTGATCCGCCCCGTCGATCACGTGGTTGTTCGTCAGGATGTAGCCGTCAGCCGTCGTCACGACGCCCGAGCCGAGCCCGGACTGGCGGGGCGACCGCTGCTGACGCGGCCCCTGGAATTCCCGGCCGAAAAACCTGAACGGGTCGTCGTCAGGAAGTTGCGTCTGCTTGACTGACGCGTGCTTCTCGACGCGGATGGTGACTACGGCAGGCGCCACGGCGTCGACGACGTTCGAGTACGTCGTCGCCACGGGTCCCGGGGCGACGGCTGCGGCCACTGCCGACGGCGCGGCCTTCAGGCCGGCGTCTGGCGAACGGCTTACTCCGATGCCGTAGCTGGTGACGGCGGTCAGCGCGACCATTGCAGCACCGACGCCGGTGCGCGACAGGCCGGGCCAACGAGAAAACATGGACATAGTGCATTGCTCCTTTGTTGCAGAAACCGCTTACGTCCATTTGGACGTCCGGGCGGCTTGCGGAGCCATGACAGGGACATTACATCGGTGTAATGGAGCCTTACTTCAAACGGATTGTGAAGGTTGAGCCTTTGCCGGGCTCCGAGGAGACGTCGGCGGTGCCGCCGTGGGCGGTGACGATCGCGCGCACCATGCTCAGCCCGAGACCCAGGCCGCGTTCGGTGCGGCTCTGATCGCCGCGATAGAGCCGGTCCCAGATGTGAGGCAGATCGTGCGGCGCAATACCTGCGCCGGTATCTGTCACGTCGATGCGCACGACGCCATCCCCACGCCGGCCGGTCACCGTGACTCGTCCTTCAGGCGGCGTGTACTTGACGGCGTTGTCCACGAGGTTCGCGAGCACCTGACGCAGCCGCTGCGCGTCCGCCCGAACGACCAGGCCAGGTTCGACGTCACTCGACAGGCCGACGCGTTTGTCCTCGGCGACATCGGCGTACAGCTCGATCACGTCGGAGACGATGGCGGCGACGTCCACCTGGCTGAGCTCCAGACGCATCGCGCCGGTTTCGGCTTCCGAGATATCCATCAACGACGTGAGCATGGCCAGAATGCGCTCGGATTCCTCGAGGCCGGTCACGAGCGCTTCCCGGTGCGCGCGCGGATCGTCCGACTGAAGTGCCCGTTCTGCCACGCCGCGCAGCCGCGTCATCGGCGTGCGGAGATCGTGCGCGACGTTGTCCAGCGCCTGCTCACGGCCCCGCATGAGCGTGGTGATCCGGTCGAGCATCTCGTTGAACAGCATGCTCAGCTCGTCGATCGCGTCACGCTGCGGCCGGACCGGGACGCGGTCTTCGAGCTTGCCCGTGCGCGAGATGTTGCGAACCGCCGAGATCAAACGACGGATGGGCTGCAGCGTCGAGCGCGTGACGATGGCACCGCCGGCGAGACCGATGGCGACGATCAGCAGCGACACGATCGCGAGGACGGCCCGGAATCTCGCGAGAAGCTCCTCGCGGTTCTCTGTGCTCTTGCCGACCTGAAGCAGCGTGCCGTCAGGGAATTTGGCGCTCGCGACTTCCAGCAGGCTCGTGCCCGAGTCCGAGCGCAGTTGCTCGAGGTCCAGTCCCTGCAGGCGGCTGACGTCGAAGTCGTCCAACGTCGAGGGTGCGCTGAGCATGAACGTCTCGGACGCGCCGCGCACCACGCGCACCAGCAGGCGTTCGTGCAGCCCCGATCGCTGCTCGATCTCGACGGCATTCGCCAGCGCCGGGAGGCCGCCCTCAGCGTAGCGCTCTGAGTACTCCTTCAGGGTCGAGATGACGATCTGGCGATCGCGCTCTTCGAGCGAGGCCGCCAGCAGCCAATAGGTGAGCGCGACGACCGCCAGCGACGTGATGACGAAGACGACGGCGTACCACGCGGCAATTCGAAGCCCGAATCGACCCGTCGGTCCCTTGCCCGGTGGCATTGGTGCGGCGTTGTTCTGCACGTCACGCCGCCTTGAGCACGTAGCCCACGCCACGGACGGTGTGGAGCAGCTTGGGTTCGAAGTCGCGATCGATCTTGTCCCGCAGACGGGACACGAGCACATCCACCACGTTCGTGCCTGGATCGAAGTTGTAGCCCCAGACGTGCGAGAGGATCGTCGTCTTCGGCAGCACGCGCCCCTGATTGCGCAGCAAGTACTCGAGCAACGCGTACTCGCGCGGACGGAGATCGATGGGTTTTCCGGCGCGTTCGGCGCGGCGCGTCAGGAGATCGAGCGACAGGTCTGCCAGCGACAGCCGGGTCGGCTCGGTCTGGCCGGTCGATCGTCTGATGAGCGCCTGGACACGCGCCAGCAGCTCGGCAAATGCGAATGGCTTCGTCAGGTAGTCGTCACCGCCGGCCTGCAGGCCTTTGACGCGGTCGTCCACGGTGTGACGCGCGCTGAGAATCAACACGGGCGTTCGACTGCCACGCGCGCGCATGCGATCGATGAGCGTGAGGCCGTCGAGACGCGGCAGCATCAGGTCGACGATGGCCGCGTCGTAGTTTCCCTGGAGGGCCAGTTCGAGGCCGCGCTCGCCGTCTCCGGCGACATCGACGGCATGACCTGCTTCGGCAAGTCCCTTGCTCACGAAGTCGGCGATGGTCGAATCGTCTTCGACCATGAGCACGCGCACCCTCACACCATCTTTCCCGCCGACGTGGCGCCCGGTCAGCTCGACGTCGTCGATTTGAAAGGATTGCGTTCCGGCGCTTCGGCGTGCGGAACGGCGCCGAGGACGCCGCGCAGCATCCAGTTGATTGCGGGCACCCGGTGACGCAACCAGATCGCCATCGGCTCCGGCCGCGCGCCCAGTCCGGCCTTCGGCTCGAGCGCGGTGCGTCCCAGCGATAAACGCGCACACCGCCAGTCGATCGCATCCGCGATCGGCGCGTGCAGCAGGCGCAGGTACAACGGCAGGCCACTCTCGGCCTCCGCGCGATCGAAGCCGACGTAATACGCCACCGCCGTGTCGCCATCGCGCACCGACGTCACGAAGCCGACGATGGCGCCGGCGCGTCGAATGACCGTGCACCGAAATGCGTCGCCGGCCGCTCGCGCCAGGGCCGGCAGGAACGCTGGCGGCAAGGTCACGAGCCGGATCGACGCGCGTTCGTGCACCGACAGATACAGTTCGTGCAACCGGTTCGCGTCCGCGTCGAGCGACGACAGCCGCTCGACCGTGCATCCAGCCGCCGCCAGCTTCTTCCCTATGGAACGAACGCTGCTGCGTCGCTTGGCGTCGAGCGCGTTCAGGTAGTCGTCGTACGAGCGCCACGCCGGAGGAATCTCGAGCACCATGTTCGGCTCGGTTTCCACCGGCCGGTAACTGTAGCGGCGCAATTCGTCGATGTGCGGATGCGCGTCGGTCGCGTCCTTCACCATCACGATGTTCGTCTGGCCGGCCAGCCGCTCAGCCCGTCGAATGCGGTACAGCGCTTCTGCGACGCCGGCCCAGACGCTCGCGGGATCCACGGCCGGTGCGAACGCGACGCCGTGAAATCCCCAGGACAGCAGGTTGCCACCCACGAGCATCCGGCCGCGGAGCCGGGACTCGGTGCGGCGCGCCATCGGCGTCAGCGCCCGCTTCAGGAGCCGCGTTGCGCGATGAGCGTCCAGCTTCCCGGTGTGGCCCAACCGCGCCGGCGTGATGGTGACGAGTTGTGTCGCCATCGCTGCGACGGGCTCGTCGGCGCGGAAGATCATGGCGTAGGGCGGAGAGACGTTCTCCGGCCCGTGCGCCTCGATGGCGCCGAGCACACCGCGGCTGAGGTAGATCGTGCTGTCGCGCGTCAGGGTGTCCCAGGTGCCGGCATCGAGATAGCTGATGCGATCGGCAAACGCGAAACCGAATCCCGAGGGACGCGAACGCGCCTGATGATCACGATGAACGGCTCTGAGCGAACGCGGCACGGAAGGAATTATCCGAGTGACTCGCGCGCGATGCGCACGAGCTCTTTGAGTCTGAACGGCTTCGCCACCCAGCGGCAGCCGCTGTCTTCGAGAAAGCGCTCGGCCTCGGTGCCGGCGACGTCGCCGGTCACGAAGATGATCCGCCGCGCGATCTGCGGCATCGTCGCCGAGACTTCGCGGAAGAACGTGACGCCGTCCATCTTCGGCATGCGCAGGTCGCAGATCACGACGTCGTACTGCCGTTCACGCAGGCGTGCGAGGGCCTCCACGCCGTCTGCGGCACGATCGACTTCAAAGCCTTCATCCGTCAGCGCGGCGGCCACGGCTTCATTGAGCGCCTGCTCGTCTTCGATGACCAGGCCGCGCGTGCCCTTCGGCACGTCCGTCACCGGGCCGGTACGGACGGGCTCGGGCAGCCGGATGTGCGCGCCGCTGACCGGCAGCTCGAGGAAGAACGAGGCGCCGCGGCCGTGCTGCGACTTCACGCTCAGACGGCCGCCGTGTTCCTGCGCGATCGCGTAGGCCACCGTGAGACCGAGACCGGTGCCTTTGCCGACGGCCTTCGTCGTGAAGAACGGGTCGAAGATCTTCGGCTGCATGTCTTCGGGCACGCCGGGGCCATCGTCGTTCACTTCGAGGATCACGGCGTCTCGGTCCGGATCGTGCCACGACCGCAGAATCAGCATTCCGCGGCCGTTCGCGTCGAGCATCGCGTGCTCGGCGTTGATCAAGAGGTTCAGCAGTACCTGCTGAATCTGGTGCGGATCGGCGAAGACCGGCGGCAGGCCGGCGGCGAGCGCCTCGAGAATCACGACGTGCGCGGCCCGCTGTTCGTGCGCGCGGATGATCAATGTTTCCCGAAGAATCTGGTTCAGATCGACGGTGGTTCGCGTCGTGTGCCGCTTTCGCGCGAATGTCTGCAGGTTGCGCACGATGCGCGCGGCCCGTTCGGCGGCGTTGTGAATCGCGTCCAGGTCGCGTCTGGTCTTGCCTTCGAGCCGCTGTCCGGCGAGCCGTTCCGCGCACGCGAGGATCGTCGCGAGCGGGTTGTTCAGCTCGTGCGCCACACCCGACATCGTCTGACCGAGCGCGGCGAGCCGTTCTGCCTGCGACAGCTGATGGTAGAGATCGCGCGTCTGATCCTGGAGTTTGCGCCGCTCGGTGACGTCGCGCATGACGGCTTCGATGCGCCATGCGGGCGTCCGCGGCTCGCCCTCGGTGCGTGCGGTGACTTCAATCCACAGCGCGGAGCCATCGGCGCGGCGAAGACGCAGCAGGTAATCCTGTACGGAGCCGTCGCGCGCCAATTGCTGGAGAAAGTCGAGCCGTGCCTGCTCGTCCACGAACCGGCCAGGATCGAACGGCCGTACTTCGGCGCCGGGGATGTTGTCGTCCCACCCGAACATCAACCGCAGATGCGGATTGGCCGCGAGCGTGATCGTGCGGTCGCCGTTCAGGTAGCCGATGTAGACGCCCTCATGCAGCGCCTCGAACAGGCGAGCGAACGTATCGCTTTCGAGTGTCGTGACGGCGTGCTTCTTCACTTGGTCTTGGGTTTCTTCTCGGGCGGCATCGGTGTCGGCGTGTGCGTCGGCCGGCCCTCATACCGCTTTTCGATCGCGGCGCGAATCGCGGTGACTGGCGCGCCGGAGTTGTGCATCTTCATCGCCTGCTCCGCGACGTCGATGCAGACCTCGCAGATCAAGCCGTGAGTTTCCCACTCGGCGACGTTGCCGCTCTTGTCGCGTGCGCCGACGAAGCAGTCGTCGTTCCCTTCGTGCCCGCCGCGCTCGCATCCACAGAAGCACGGCACGTACTTCAGCACTTCAGGATGCCGGGCTGCGAACTCATAGGCGAGCCGGACGGTTTCCGCCGGGCGGACGCCTCGATTGATATCTGCGTTGAGCAGGGGCAGATCCGCTGCGATCCGCGAGGTCGGAGAGTACGACGCCGGCGTGGAGGCGGGCGGCGACACGTGTGATGGCATCGCGGTCTCGTCTGCGGACGAGCACGCGAGCGTCGCGCACGCGACCACAAGGCAGACGCCGGCGGACCAGAATTCGGTCCGCCCTACGTACTTGCTCAGCCTGGCCGGCATTCCGGAATCTTACCATCTCGCAGTAGACTGCTCGTTTATGTTTGCCGCGCGCGTCTTCGACGGACAGACAGCGATCGTTACTGGCGGCGGCACCGGACTCGGTCTGTCGATCGGTGAGGAACTCAGCCGCCTCGGCGCGAACGTCGTCGTGGCGAGTCGCGATCGCGCGCACCTCGACGCCGGTGTGGCAGCGATCGAGCGGACCGGTGGCCGCGCACTCGCCGTCACTGTGGACGTGCGCGATCCCGCGCAGGTCGACGCCATGGTCGCTCGCGCCGTCGAGCACTTCGGACGGATCGACATCCTTGTGAACAACGCTGCCGGCAACTTCATTTGCCGCGCAGAAGATCTCTCGCCGAACGGCTGGAATGCGGTCATCGGCATCGTGCTGAACGGCAGCTTCTACTGCTCCCGCGCGGTCGGCAAGCACATGATCGCGCGCGGCGGCGGCGGCTCGATCCTCTCGATTCTTGCGACCTACGCCTGGACGGGCAGTCCCGGAACGATCCATTCCGCATCGGCCAAGGCCGGCGTGATGGCGATGACGCAGACGCTGGCGGTCGAGTGGGCGCAGCATCGCATTCGTGTCAATGCGGTCGCGCCAGGACCGATCGAATCTCCGGGTGCGGCGCGGCAGCTCTGGGCATCCCAGGAAGCCGTGGACGAGATCACGAAGCGTGTGCCGCTCAATCGGTGGGGCCGCCCGCAGGAGATCGCGCAGGCCGTCGCGTTTCTCGCGTCGCCCTATGCGTCGTACATCACCGGCGAAGTGCTGACCGTCGACGGCGGGCAGTGGCTGGGCCGGGGAGCGTTCGGCTTTCTCGATTTGCCCACCGCCAAGGAATCCCGCTGATATGGCTCGTCTTCCGCGTATTTCTGAAATCACGGCGGCGTCCGCAGGCGCCGGTTTCTTTCTGTGCGCGAGAAAGGAACGACGTACCGGCCGCGGCGGCCCGTTTCTCGCGTTGCTGCTCCAGGACGTCTCGGGCGAGATCGGCGCGAAGCTGTTTCAAAACGTCGAGGAGTTCGATCCGCAGTTCGAGGTGGGCGAGTTCGTGGCGGTGCAGGCCAAGGGCAACTCCTACAACCAGCGGCTCGAGCTCATTCTCGACAAGATCCGGCGCGTCATTCCGGATGACGCGAAGGTCGGATTCAAGGAAGAGGAATGCATTCCGTCGTCGCCGCGTGATGTCGACGAGATGTGGCGCGAGCTCGAGGGACGGCTGGCGTCGATCGAGCATCCGCAACTGCGCGAGCTCCTCACGCGCATCGCCACGGCAAACGCTGATCGGCTCCGCATCTGGCCCGCCGCGAGGCAGGTCCATCACGCCTACCGGGGCGGGTTGCTCGAGCACATCCTGAAGATGATGGAAGTCCTCGACTTCCTGGCGCGCACGTACGGCGCCCGTCGCGACCTCGTCATCGCCGGCGCGCTGCTGCACGACATCGGCAAGTTGCAGGAGTTGTCCTACAACGTCGCCATCGACTACTCCGTCCGGGGCAATCTCATCGGACACATCGTGATGGGCGCCGCCTTGCTGCGCGACCACGTGCGCGAGATGCCGGACTTCCCGCCGGATCTGGCACTCGAGCTCGAGCACCTGATCCTCTCGCACCACGGAGAGAAGGAACTCGGCTCCCCGGTCGTGCCGATGACCGTCGAGGCCTTCATTCTGTCGGCCGTCGACGATCTCGATGCCAAGCTCCACCAGGTCCGCCGGCATATCGCCGACGACGACACGAACGGCCCGTTCACCAGTTATCAGCGGTACCTCGAGCGGGTGCTGTACAAGACCCCGCAATCGTGACGGTGGCGTCTCCGTCTTCCGCACGGGTCAAGCGGATGGCGTGGATCTCCTGGGCCGCTGTCTGCATCATCTGGGGCACGACGTACCTCGGGATCAAGGTCGCCCTCGAGACGGTGCCGCCATTCCTGATGGGCGGTCTCCGCTATGTCACAGCGGGCGCACTGCTCGCGATCTTCCTCAGGGCGCGCGGCCGTTCGCTGCCGCCGGTATCCGACTGGGGAAAGATCGCCGTGCTCAGCTTCTTCACATTGTTTGCAGGCAACGGCGGCGTTGTCTGGGGCGAGCAGTACATTCCCAGCGGCCTGACGGCCGTGTTCATCGCCACGAGTCCATTCTGGATGGTGTCGGTTGACGCGCTGCTGCCGAACGGGCCGAAGCTGCACGCGCGACAGTGGGCCGGCCTGCTCGTCGGTTTCGCGGGCATTCTCGTTCTCGTGTGGCCGGACATCGCGATCGGCGGCGCGACCGCGCGCAACGTCATCATCGGCGCGGTGTCCGTGCAGCTCGCCTGTCTGGGCTGGGCGATTGGCTCCGCCTACACCAAGCGGCATGTGATGCCGCACGACGTGCTCGGCCCGGCCGCGGTGCAG
>Ga0137451_1000135_pt1 | contig 22345 bp, 23 predicted proteins | sample EasRivERMGT500_2_FD_102336 | JGI IMG/M metagenome (GOLD analysis project Ga0137451, IMG submission 102336) | Soil microbial communities from meander-bound floodplain in the East River, Colorado, USA - East River MetaG ERMGT500_2 | ecosystem: Environmental > Terrestrial > Soil > Floodplain ... | reverse complement strand
GTAAAGAATGAACGGCCCCAGCACCGCCGCTACCATCGCCGCCTGCGCGAAATCCTTCCCGACGCCGGGAGTGAGGCCCAGCGGCGCCAGCCAGTGGCTGTAGACCACGGTGCTGATGGCGGCGGCGAGAAAGAGGCACGCAAAATCGCACAACGGAAGGAAATCGCTGGCCAAAGCGGCCGCGTTGCGGCGCAACAGGCGTAACGCGGGCCGCGCAGTGAGACGGCCCGATGTTTCCTCGGAGAGATCCATGGGCGCTAGAGTAAGCGTCGAGGGATTCAGCCACTGTGCGTTTCCGTACTCAGTGCGCTGGCGCACGGAAGCTGCCTGCGTTACGAGGCAAGCTGTTCTGGTTCGGATCCGTGGCCTGCGCCGGTGCAGGTCCGGTTTGCACGCGTGCGATCAAAACGAGCGTTCCAGGGCAGGAAGTGAAACCAATCAACGCCGACCGATTGCAGCGGGCGCATGCACATGCAGAATGATTCCCTGTGGCTGCCATCAGGGCAGGACCAGTTTCCGTCGGAAGATTTGTGTTCAGACGGCAATGGGCCGGATAACATTCCGGAAAATTCACGAGGGGCGATGGCACCGGGCATTCTGCTAACGGCGACTCTCCGCTGGCCGATCGCGGGCCGGCTCGCTATCGCTTTTGCAGACATGGGCTGCCGCGTGGAGGCCGTCTGTCCGCGGCAACATCCCGTGACCAGGACGCGCGCAATCCGGCGGATTTATCCTTATGCCGCGCTGCGTCCCCTGGCTTCGTTGCGCGCCGCCATCGACACCGCCGCGCCCGACCTCATCATTCCTTGCGACGACGACGCGGCGATTCACCTGCATCGCCTGTACGTGCACGCCGGTGGGGAAGGGCCATCGGCAAATGCATTGCGTGTTCTCATTGCGCGCTCGCTGGGCACGCCCGCGGCTTGCGCACTCGCGACGTCGAGGGGACGGTTAATGGACCTGGCCGCTGAGGAGGGAGTGCGGATCCCGGAAACCGCCATTGTCGGGGCACGGGACGAGCTGCACGCCTGGCTCAGGCAACACGGGTTTCCTGCCGTGATCAAGGCCGATTGCACGTGGGGCGGACAGGGCGTCTCGATCGTTCGCAATCACGAGGAAGCGCAGCGCGTTTTCAGTCTCATGACGTCGCGCCCGGCGATAGTGAATGCAGCGGCGCGCATGCTCCTGGATCGAGACCCGTCCTGTCTTCTGAACGCGCTGAAAGAAGCGCGACGCACCGTTACCCTGCAAAAGTACATTCCGGGTACTCCTGCCAACCGGGCGGTCGCATGCTGGCAAGGCAAGGTGCTGGCAGGCGCCAGTGTGGAAGCGATCAGGACGCTGCATCCGACGGGGCCGGCCACGGTCGTGCATGTCATCGAAAATCCGGAGATGTCGGAGGCGGTGAACCGGCTGATACGCCGGCTCGGGGTTTCCGGGCTGTGGGGAGTCGATTTCGTCCTGGACGCATCGACGGGAGCAGCGTACCTCATCGAAGCAAATCCGCGCGCCACGCCCATTTCTCATCTGCCACTTGGGGCGGGACATGATCTTCCGGCCGCGCTTTATGCACAGCTGGCGGGAACCGCGCCCCGTACGACGCCCGCCACGGTTGATCACGACGTCATCGCCATGTTTCCCGGCGAGTGGCACCGGGATCCCGCCAGTCCCTACCTGCGCTCGGAGTATCACGACGTACCGTGGGACGAGCCGGGACTCATTCAGGACTGCATCGACAGGCCCTGGTCGGAGCGCGGCCTGGTCGCACAATTCTGGGCGCGTATGCGTCCGGGGCTGGCCCGGCGGGCGACCCGGCGCCAGGATCCGGCGGGTCCCCAGACCAGCGTGGATTGCGTGCACGATCGTCTGACGCTTGACGAATTCAAGTACCTTGCTTCATCCGCCCTCGCCGGCAAGAAGAAACCGCTTGTCCGCTAGGCCGTTGCAGGGTCTCGGCCGAGTGGCACGCCAGCGGTGCAAGCCGTGCGCTGCGTGCGACGGGCTGCATGCGTTTCGGCGCTCGCGGCGAGCGCTTCCAGCGTACCCAGCCGCTCGCTCAGCGCGGGTCGTGGAGCGAGGCCGATAGTCTCCAGGATCGAGCTCCAGCGGTGCGCCCAGTCGTGCCACCGTAACGCGGCCACCGCATTTCGGGCTCCAAGCCGCGCCAATTCATCCGGACGCCGGCTCAGATCGGCCAGCACGTCGGCCACATCGCTACCGTCGGCTTTCAGCTCGACCACCGCGTCGGGCCAGGGGAAGTCGCGATGAAAAGTCAACGCGCCCGGCGCCTGCCCGAGCAGGACCGCGCCGGCTGCCGCTCCCTCGAAGTAACGGGCACCGGCTTCCGACTGCCCGTGAGGCTCGTCGTCACCGAACTTGGCCGGGTAAGCGACAAAAAAGCGGCTCACCCTGGCGGCGCTGGCCAGCATCTCGCGGTGCTCGATCGGGTTCGACGGCCGTACGAGCGGACTGGGCAGTGTGTCGTGCAGGTAGAAGAAATCCCGCGCTGCCGCGAGACGACGCAGTGCCTGGTGGACTGGCTCGGAGCGGCGGCCAATCGACAACACGTCGATCACGCGTGCGGGCGGTTTCGGATACGGAGTGAAGCGCAGGACATCGGTGGCGTGCGACAAGTCGTGGCACGGCCTGCCCACGATCTTGCTGATCGTGCCCGCGCTGGACAAGGACTGAAAGACCTGATCGAAGTCCTCCAGGCGTCGCAGCAGGTGTTGGAGCTCGGCAGCCTGTCCGGCGTAGAACTCCGCCATGTAGCAGAGCTTCACCTTGCAGCGCGCTTGCCAGTCGACGACCGCGTTCAGGTACAGAAGATCCCACACGTTCATGCACACGAACACCAAGACGTCATAGTCGCGGTTCAGTCTCACGGATTTCAGGCCGGGGTTCAAATCAGCGAACGCACGGTAGCGGATTCTCCACGCAATGCTGCGTGCGACATGCTGGCGCAACTCGAAGTGCGGGGCGGGCTCGAGCTCGAGCATGTCCACGTCGTCCACCGAGTGGATCACGTCCTCGAACTCGAAGTTCGAGCACCACGCAGCGTGCATGTTCACGCGCCGGAGCGTCACCAGCAGGATGCGAGCCCGGCTCGGGCCGTCGCTTGCCATGGCCTCGCTGTCCCATCCTTTGTGCAACAGTCGGGACGCGGAAGAGTGGGTGCGGGTCCCGGAATCTCCGCCGAATCCAATCGACAGACCTCCGCGCGCAATCATCGCGTTTGCGTCAGAACTTGTCCAGCTAAGGGAGCAAACCAAAGACCGACAATTGGCCCTGTGCCCCCACATACACTTTTCCATTGGCAATCGTCGGAACGGTAAACTTGACCGCCTGCCCGGGATTATCACGCCCCGGGTTTTGATTGCTGTTGTAGAGTTCGGTTGAAACGTCCGCTGCAGAGTAAGCACGTAGTACAACGGGCGCGCCTGATCCATTGGTCTCCAGCGCCCACACGATCCCGTTGCTGGAGCCATTGGCGGAAATTGCCGGTGTCGCACCAGGCCACCGGAAAGTGTTCGTCGACTGCCCTGAGAGAGAAAGTTGCCCATTGCTAAGGGTGTATGCTTTCAGCTTGTCTCCGACTGCCGCCATGTAGACCGTATTCTCAAAGTACGCCGGAGTGCCGAATACCGTGCACCGGCCCGCTCCGCACAAGCCCCAATCAAAGGACTGCACGATCTGGCTGTCGCTGCCCGCCTGAAACTTTCCCAGGTTGTCGCGGTTCAGTAAGTAAGCGATGCCTTGTTTTCCGACGCTCAACATCAGATGCGGGAAGCCGGCGGATTGATCCGGCAAGAGTAATGGCCCGCCCGCGCTCATATCCGCGTTTGCGTTCTCCAGCTCGTTCTGGTTAAACGGTGTGAAGTAATCGGCAACCGTTAACGATCCCTTCGCCAGCTTGAGGACGCTGTCGCTGTAACTGTTGCCGCCCGCGGCCGCATCGAAGGGGCCATCGCCGGTCATGACGAAGACATTGCCGCTGGCGTCGGCCGCCGGGCCGCCGCCGCTATGCCAGATTCCGCCTTTTCCTTTTGAATCGTTGGGCACGGCGTTGAATGCCCCAAGAGGATCCAGCGTCGCCGCATCGTAGGCCAGCACCCAGCCCTGGTAGGGACGGATCGTGCAATGCGAGGAAAAAGCGACCGAGACGACACCGTTACTCAGCAACAATGCCGCGCGCTGATTTTGCCGCAAGGATTGGAAGAGGACGTTGCCGTTGCCGTCATTGGGCAAGGTCGTGCCGGGGACTGAGGCTTGCAGTGCCCGTCCCGAACCGGGTCTGCTGATGCCGGTAGTGATATCCATAGCGTGAAGGCGGTGTTCGTATGCGACGTTCGCGCCGCTTACTTCCCTGGTCTTGGCCACGACGTAAAGGGTGCCCGTGGCGGGATCAATGACCGGAGTGCCCGTGATACCGATCTCCGGTGTCAAATCCCCGCAGCCGCCAGGTATGACCGGCCCGGGCCCGGTATAACCGGGCGGAGAGGCGGTATCTTGAAATGGCACCGTGGTAATGCCATTGGCAGGGTCGATGAAGCTCCTGTGCCACAGCGGGGTGCCCGAACTACCATCCGCATCGAAGGCATAGACGCTGTTGTGCTCGGTTGCGACGAATACAACGTTGTGAAGCTGGCCGGCGATCAGCACATCCGATACGTAGAGCGGTTGGGCGTAAACAAAGCCGTCCACGGGATATGAAAAGACTTTTCCGAACGTCGCGCTCCTGACGTTCGCGGGCGTGAGTACCGTTTCCTGCCGGTACTGCCCGGTGCGTGCGTTGTCATTGTGAGAGGTGAGCACACCACTGTACCCAGTCAGAGGCGGCGGAAACCTGACCGTAACAATGGCAGTACCGGTCTTGGTTGGATCCTGAACGCTGGTCGCGGCAATGGAGTGAGCGGCTTCACCAGGAGGCGGCGTGTACAGCCCGCCGGCTGAAATCACCCCCACGTTGGCATTGCCGCCTTGAATCCCATCCACTTTCCACGTCACCGCAGGATTCTGGCTGTTGGCCACGGTCGCCGTGAACTGTTGCGGCTGGATCGTGGTAATCGAGGCCGTGGCCGGTGCCACCGTGACTGCGATCGGAGGCGGCAGAAACGTGACCGTGACAGTTGCACTGCCGCTCCTGGCTGGATCCGCAACGCTGGTAGCGGCTATGGAGTGAGTACCTTGAAGCTGTGGCGGTGTGTACAGCCCGCCGGCTGAAATCACGCCCACGCTGGCATTGCCGCCTTGAACCCCATCCACTTTCCACGTCACCGCGGGATTCTGGCTGTTGACCACGGTCGCCGTGAACTGTTGCGGCTGGATCGTGGATATCGAGGCAGCAGCCGGTGTAACCGTGACTGCTATCGGAGGCGGCGGGTTCGGAGGGGGTGTACTTGCAGGTGTACCTGCAGCGATATCGTTATTGTCACCGCCTCCACAGCCTGCAAGAACACTGGCCGCCAGCAGTACCAGTGCGAAAAGTGTATTGGTTCGAGGTCCTGGTGAAGCAGTCATTGCTGGATGCCATCCCGCAGTTTCCATTGCAGCGGATGTCATCCTCGAAGTCGTCGTCATGCCGGATCGTATCCTTAAGATCGCCGCGGTCATGCTCGACGCAAGCCGCGCAGCCTTCGCTCGCGCACCCATAACGTCACCCGGTGACGGGATTCATCTACCGGTCACAGTGTGATCCCAGAGGAACGTTTGATCGGTACGCCAGCGCACATATCATTGCTTCCCGTGCGCTGACGCACTGTGCGCGCAAACGCCACCGCGTATTGGGCGACTACTGCGATTTATGTATGGAGATCGGGTTAGCGGTGATATGCGCGGATTCGAGAGAGAACCTATCGCGGTATGTTCGATACCGTACAGAGAATTGCGCGGCGATTGGGAATAATTGCGATGGGGATAGTTGAAGATATGAATATTATTTGAGGATCGGGCACCAATGAGCATTTACAGGGGTTGTTCCAGGGTTTTTCTTGCGATGTCGTTTGCACTGCTCGCTTTTTTGACCGGATGCGGGGGTACCGGCGATGAGGTTGGGAATGGGAGTGCAGGTAATGGAAGCGGGGGAAATTCGGGCCCGCCACCAGATACCACCGTACCCACGGTGACTGCAATGACCCCCGGTGAAGACAGTTTCGGATTGGCCATAAACAGCAAGCTCACCGCCACTCTTAGTGAGGCGATGGACCCGGCCCTGATCAACACAGCAAACTTCAGGCTGGCCGAGGGAGACAACGCCATTCCAGGAACGGTGAGCTATGACAGCACCAACCACATTGCCGTGTTCACGCCCACCAGCAGCTTCGCGCCTAACACAAGATTCACCGCAACAATCGTCACCGGCATCAAGGATCTGGGAAACAATCCCCTCACGACGGACTTTGCGTGGTGTTTTTCAACAGGTGGATCGGCAGACAGCACACCACCCAGCGTGATTTCCAAGATCCCCGCCAGCGCTGGCACGGGTGTGGCGGTCAATCGCAGGATCACCGCCACCTTTAGCGAGGAAATGAATTCATCGACGCTGACAGCGGCAAGCTTTGCGGTGACAGGTCCTGGCCCTACCCCGGTTTCGGGTACGGTGACCTACTCTGGCAGAACGGCGGTCTTTACGCCCTCACCCAGCCTGGCACCGAATACAACGTATACGGCCACCATCGGCACGGGTGCGACTGATCTGGCAGGTAATGCCTTGCAGGCGAACACGTGGAGCTTTACCACCGGCGCAAGCGCCGATGTCACCGCACCGGTCGCCCTGTCCACTAGCCCTGCCGGGTCAGGCGTCCCGATTGGCAGCACAATCAACGTCACCTTGAACGAGCCGATGGACCCGGCAACCCTTAGCACGGCAAACTTTGCGGTGACTGGGCCTGGCGCCACCCTCGTGATAGGAACAGTGGCCTTTGCCTTTGACGCCACCCACACCACCGCGACCTTCACACGAATAAAACACCTCACCACGCCGGTGGATTTCCATCCCACACCGGTGAGCAATCTCGAGCCCAACACCACCTATACCGCCACGCTCACCACCGGGGCCAAGGATATGGCCGGCAATGCACTGGCAGGCAACGTGGTTTGGAGCTTTACCACGGCGCCATAGAATCTGGAATCCCAGGGGCTGGCGCGGCGCCTGGCGGTGTCCCCGACATTGCGCCAGCCGGCGATGATCCTGCTCATGGGGGACGTGGTGCTGACGATCGTGCCTGGCATCCTGCTTCCGGTCGTTTACTTTCACCAAAAGATGCGTTGAGTGGTCTGTACGCTGACGCACATAAGACGACTATTCCTTCATATCTCTCTCTATTTCTTTATCGTTCCTGGGTCTATAGTTGCAGGGTGGCCCAATTTGGAATAGTCGAATCGATGGTCGCAGCAGAAACCTCGATGTTCCTGGATCGAGGTCCAAAGCCTTGAAAGGTGTGACCGTGAACGCAACGAAAAGCGCGGCCCTTCAACCTCTGCCCAAGATCGCCACCGGCATCCCCGGATTCGACGAGTTGAGCCACGGCGGACTGCCGCGGAACCGCACCACCCTGCTGAGGGGCGGCCCGGGCTCGGGCAAGACCGTGTTCGCCCTTCAATCCCTCGTCAACGCCGCGCGCCGGCGGCAGGAGCCCGGCATCTTCGTCGCGTTCGAGGAAAGCACACGCCAGATCGTCGCCAATGCCGCCTCGTTCGATTGGCGTCTGTCCGCTCTGGCCAGGCACCAGCTTTTTTTCCTGGATGCGAAGCTGTCGCCCGAGGTCGTCCAGTCCGGCGAATTCGACCTGAGCGGCATGCTGGCCATACTCAAGGCGAAGAAAGAAGAGATCGGCGCGAAATGGATCGTGTTCGACGGCATCGATGTGCTGCTGACGCTGCTGCAGAATCCGATTGCGGAAATGCGGGAAATCTACCGCATCCGCGACTGGCTGACGGAAAACGAGGTTAATGCCGCCATCATCACGGCCAAGATCGATGGCGATGGTTCCGCGGTCGTGAACTACGGCTTCATGCAGTTCATGGTCGACTGCGTGATTCGGTTCGAACGGCGCATCGAGCACGGCGTCGCGTTGCATCGCCTTCAGATCACCAAATATCGCGGCTCGGATTTCGTGGCGGGTGAATTTCCGGTGAGCTTCGGGCCCGCCGGGATGGAGGTGGACGCCCCCGAACCGGCCGAAATACGACAAGTGGCGTCGAGCGAGCGGATCTCGGCCGGCTTCGAGCGCCTCGACACGATGCTGGGCGGCGGCTTGTTCCGCGGCAGCAGCACGCTGATCACGGGCGTGCCCGGCACCTCCAAGACCACCCTGGCGGGCAAGTTCGTGGAGGCCGCCTGCCGCCGGGGCGAGCGAACGCTGTTCGTGAGCTTCGACGAAAGCGCCGATCGCATCGCGCGCAATCTGACGTCGGTCGGAATCAAGCTCAAGCCGTGCATCAAGACCGGCCTGTTGCGGATGTATTCGGGCCGCACCGAAACCATCGGCGCGGAAGATCAACTGGTCAAACTCAAAGCGCTGATTCGCGAGCATCGGCCGCGCTGCATGGTGATCGACCCGATTTCGGCAATCGCCAAGTCGGGAGGGCTCGCGGCGGCGCGCGCCGTCGCCAACCGCTTCATCTACCTGGCGAAGGACGAGAAAATCACCGTGATGGTCACCGCCATCAACGAGGGCGACGAGCCGGAGACCGAAGCGACCGATCTGCAGATTTCGACGATTGCGGATACCTGGATCCATCTCTCGTATCTGATCCGCAGCGGCGAACGCAACCGGGCGCTCACCATCATCAAATCGCGAGGGACCTGGCACTCGAACCAGGTGCGCGAACTGGTCTTGAGCGATGCCGGCCCGATGCTGGCGGACGTCTATACCGCAGGGGGCGAAGTGCTGATGGGCACACTGCGCTGGGAAAAGGAGGACGAGGAGAGAACCAAGAAGTTACAGCGGCGCGCCGAGTTCGATCACAAGCGCGGCGAGCTGCAGGTTGCCGAAGCGGACACCCGTGCACGGATCAAGGCCTTGGAGTTGGATCTCGAGCGGCAGCGGAATGAACTGGCGAAGTACTCCAGTGGCAATGAAGCGCGCATTGTTTCCTCGAGCGACAGGGAGAAGGAGATGCGCAGAATCCGTAGCGCGGACCCGGCAGGACGCGCGGCATCCGGGCTAGCGCCCTCCCTCGCGAAGCGCGGTGCCTCCGTCCGTTCCGGAAATTCCGGAAGGAAGAACAGGAACGACGCGCACGATGCGCCGTAAGAAGACGAAACGCGGCGCATCCGCTCCCGCAGTCACGACGGTCGTGGTGATGCGCCTGTACATCGCGAACAGCGCGCCCAATTCGGTCCGGGCCGTCGCCAATCTTGCCGCGATTTGCGAGGAGCACCTGAAGGACAACTTCAAGCTGGAAGTCATCGACGTACTCGAATATCCGCTGCGCGCCCTGGCGGATGGCATTCTCGTCACGCCCAGCCTCGCCAAGGTGTCTCCATTGCCGGCGGCGAAGATCGTCGGCAACCTCAGCGATAAAAAAAGTGTAATTCACGCGCTCGGAATAAGCGAGTCCGTCGAGTGAAATCCGACCTTCGCCTGCCGAACCCGTACCCCTCCAGCACGAATGCCGCGCGCGGGTTCGAGAAAGTGATCCTGCGGCTGGTCAAGAGCGGCCCTGAGCGTCGGGCCATCGAAGCGGGTCAGGTTGACGCGGTGATGGACACCGCTAGCGGCACCGCGGTCCTGCTGCCCGAGGCGCAGCGGGCGCTGATCGAGCGCAAGGCGCGCTTCCACCAGCTGTCCAGACTCGCATACGACTGGTTCTGGGAGCAGGACGACCTCTACCGTTTCGTCTCGCACACAGGCGCCGCGAACGGAAGTTCCGGGATCTTCGATGAAAGCATCATCGGCAGGACGCTCCGGGATCCGCCGTTCGACAGCATGAGCGAGGCCGATTGGGGGGCGCATCGAAGGCTGCTGGAATGGCGCGCCGCCGTCCGTGACCTCGAACTGAGATGCACGGACCGGGCCGGCGAGGTGCGCTGGGTCAGCATCAACGGCGAGCCGACCTTCGACGAACAGGACCAGTTCAAGGGCTACCGTGGGACCATGCGGGATATCACCCTGCGCAAACAGTTGGAGGCCCTGGCGCAAAAGCCGCTTCGCCTCGCTTGCGACACCCTCGATGCGCTTGCCGTCCAGGTCTGCGTGCTCGACGCGGCCGGAACCGTCATCAGTGCGAACAAGCCAGCGGGAGCTTTCGCCGCCGGCAGCAGGAGCATCGGGGCAGTTGTCCGCGAGGGCGCCAACTTTCTCGAGGTGTGCGACAAGGCCCGCGGCAGCGATCGCGTGGACGGCGTCGCGATCGCAGCAGGGATCCGGCAGGTGATTGCCGGCGACAGCCCGCTGTTTCACCACGAGTATGTCTGCAACTCACCGGCCGGGCGGAGCTGGTTCAACCTGACCGTAACGGCCTTTTCCGGAGATGGGGCGGCGCGGGTCGTCGTCTCGCGCGAGAACGTCACCGAACGCAAGCGCGTGGAACGGATTCCCGGAGACGGCGCGACGCGCGTGGTCGTCTCGCGCGGGAACGTCGCCGGGCACATGGATGCAGAGGGAGAACCTGCCGCAAACCGCCTGCTTGCAGCTCTGCCGCGCAAGGATTATCGGCGCCTGCGTGCCGGCCTCGAGCCGGTCACGCTGACTTACGGCGAGGTACTCTATGAGCCCGGGGATCCGATTCGGCATGTTTACTTTCCCAACAATTGCGTTGTGTCCCTGCTGGAAACCCTCAAGGAGCACGAGGCGCTGGAAGTCGGCCTGGTCGGTCGAGAGGGCATGGTCGGAATTCCCCTCGCGCTGGGTACGGATGTTTCGTCCGTTCGCGCCCTGGTGCAGGGAAGCGGGACGGCCATGCGAATGGAATCAGCGCACTTTCACAAGGCATTCAAGCAATGCCTGCCGTTGCAGCGCGAGCTATACCGCTATGCCAATACAAAGCTGTCCCAGGCACGGCAGTCCGCCGCGTGCAATCGCTTTCACGGGGTCGAGGCCCGCCTCGCCCGCTGGCTCCTCATGACGCGCGATCGCATGGGAATGAATGACTTTCGTCTAACGCAGGAACTCCTTGGCAGCATGCTGGGCGTGCTGCGAGGTGCCGTCACCAAGGCCGCGGGCGCCCTGCAGCAGCGGAAACTAATCAGTTACAGCCGGGGCAACATCCGCATACTCGACGGGAATGGTCTCGAGGCGGCCGCTTGCCGGTGTTACCAGATTGCCAGGAGCCTCCACTCCTGACATCGCTTCCATCGGTCATCGCCACTCAGCCGTCGGACTGGTTCCCCGCGGGGACGTCCGGTGCCCTGGGCTGATTCGAGAAGCGCCGCCGCGCATCACGGATGCACGATGACGCCGGCCACGACGGCCGCATCGAGCAGGATCCAGCCGGTGCAGGCTATGACACGCGTCTAGATTGACTTCAAGTACTCGATCAGATCGCCTTTTTCCTGGTCGTTCAGCCCGGGTCTGAAGTTGCGGTTGTAGTGCTCGATAACGTCCCGCAGCGTCGCGAAGCGGCCGTCGTGATAGTAGCCGCCCTTCTGATGTGTCCACAGCCCTGCAAAGGGCGCCGTGCGGTACATGCGGGTCGGCGAGCGGTCGGCCTGGAACGAATCGATGCCCATCTCGGCCGGCGCATGCAGGTTGTGCCCCGGCTCGGTGAAGAGCGGCGGGACGTGGGATGCCGCCGAAGGCTGACCCGGGGCAGGCCGATTTCCCTGGTGCTCGAACGGCCTTGCGCATTGCGCGATAGTGCGCAGGCAGAGGCTTAGCGCCTCGTCTCCTCCCGCACCATGGCGGGGTCTTTCACTTCCTGCTGGTGGCCGCGATCGTGGTCGTCCTGCTCGGACTGAGCGGCGGGCCTGTTGGCCGGAGGCGGATATCGGACTCGGCTGGAATGCCCTGGCGGTACTGCACATCGGACAGCAGGCGGCCCAATTCCTTCTTGACCACGGCGTAACACTCGCACGCGCGGGCCTCCAATCCGGAGCGCTCAAGCACTGCAATGTGGCCACGGCGGTAACGAATAATACCGGCGTGCTGCAATTTCCCGGCGGTCTCCGTAATGCCTTCCCGGCGCACGCCGAGCATGCTGGCAACCAACTCCTGCGTCATGACCAACTCACGCGAGGGGGCTCGGTCGAGGGTCAGCAATAACCAGCGGCACAACTGCTGCTCCACCGAATGATGCCGATTGCAGGCCGCGGTCTGGAACATCTGCGTAATCAGCGCCTGAGTGTAGCGCAGCAACAGATGCTGCATAAAACCACCGCGCTTGAATTCCTGCCTCAGCAAGCGACCGTCCAGCCGGTAAGCGTGGCCAGCAATCTGCACCACCGCCGAGCTTGGCGTGGTGTCCCCTCCCATGAACAGCGAAATACCGACTACGCCTTCATTGCCCACTCCCGCGGTTTCGGCCGATGCGCCGGACTCCATGACATAGTGCAGCGACACGACGGCGGTGGTGGGAAAATAGGCGTGCTGCATCTGTCCGCCGGGCTCGTAGAGGATTTCACCCAGCAGCATCGGGACCAGCTCCAGATGCGCAGCCAGGCGCTCGAATTCCGCCGTGGGCAGAGCCGCGAGAAGATGGTTTTGATTCGGACTATGGAGTGATGACATCGCTGACCGTCGCGCTTCTTCTTTGGGCCCGTTTCAAAATGAATGAAACGGCCCGTGATCGTTCCTGCTGTTGCGTTCTATTTCTTTGCGATGAGTTCCACACCGATTCCACGATAACCGATATAGCGGCAGGCCTGGTTGAACATCGGCTCCCCGCTCACCCGAAACTGTTGTTGCGAGCCATCGGCATTGACGCGGCTGAAGACGAAATCCAGGAATGGCTGCCGGGCGGCTATGGTTGCCTGCAGATGCTCCCGCTCCGCGTCATTCCAGCCTGCCATCCCAACTCCGTTTGCATCTCCCGCCAGGGCGTCGACCCGGATTCCGAGCATTTCCAGGACCGGGCCGGAAACCTTGCTGAACTTCCCATGCTCGTCCTGTTCCCAGTACCAGTCGGAGGCCAGTTCAGTCAGGCTGCGATAGCGGGCCTCGCTTTCGCGCAGTTCGGCGGTCCGTTCCTGCACCGTCTGTTCCAGCACCGTGCTGTAATTCTCGAGCTTTTTGTACAGCAGCCGCACTTCCAGCATGTTGTGGATGCGTGTCTTGACTTCGACCAGATCGAACGGCTTGCTGATGAAATCCTTGGCGCCGGCCTGCAACGCGCGCAGCTTGTGGCCCGGCTGGGCAGTGAGCACGATGACCGGAAGGTAGCGGTCAGCATCGTTGGTCTTGAGGGCTTCCATCACCTGGAATCCATCCATGCCGGGCATCTGCAGGTCGAGCAGGATCAGGTCGTAGCGGTTTTTGCGATGCAGCGCGCAGACCTCCTGTGGCTTCATCGTTGACGCAACGCAGGTGTAGCCGGCCTCACTCAGCAATTGCTCGAGCAGGCTGATATTGACCTCCTGGTCGTCGACGATCAGGATGCTGGCGTTGAGAATGTCGGGGGCACTGACCATCAAGCTTTTTCCTCACTACTTACGCGGGCCGATTTCGTTTTCGCAAATTTCAGCGCCTGGTCCAGCGTATCCATGAATTCGTTGACTTTAATCGGTTTGGTAAGATAACGGAAGAACCCTGCAGCCAGGCCTTTCTCGATATCGCGGGGTATTGCATTGGCACTGAGGGCAACCACCGGGATGTGCGCCGTTGCCGGGTCTGCGCGGAGAATTTTCAGCGCCTGGATACCGCTGATGCCAGGCAGATTGATGTCCATCAGGATCATATCCGGCCGGGAGGCGCGCGCAATCTTGATGCCGCCGTTGCCGTCCGTCGCACTCAGCAAGCGGATATCGGGCCGGCGCGCGATTAAGTCCTCGACCAGCATCAGATTGGCCGGGTTGTCCTCGACGTAGAGCAGGGTGCGCAACTGCGCGCCGGCTCGAACTTGCGCCTGGGCGACTGCAGTGGGTTTGGCTGCGGCGGCGTCACGTCGTGGTTCAGAAGTCAGGTTGAGGTCGATCCAGAACACGCTGCCCACACCGATCGTGCTTTCCACGCCGATTTCGCCCTTCATCAATTCGACCAGCCGCTTGCTCACCATCAGGCCGATGCCGGTGCCTTCCTCGACGCCGGCCTCTTTTCCGAGCCGATTGAACGGCTGGAACAGCTGCATCAGCTTGTCGGGAGACAATCCTTCGCCGGTGTCCCTGACACGAATGCGAATGCGTCCCGGGGTGCTCTCGATGTAGTCCACGACCACCGATCCGCCCACCTTGTTGTATTTGATCGCGTTGGAAAGCAGATTGATGAGAACCTGCTTTACCCGTGTCCGGTCGGCTTTGACAAAGTGCGGGATTTCGAACCGGAGAAAGGTCATGCGGATACCGCTCTTTTGCGCCTGCGGTTCGATCATGGCCTGGCATTCGCGCACGACTTCGTTGAGCGATATCGGTTCCAGCGACAGCGGCAGCTTGCCGGACTCGATCTGCGAGAGATCGAGGATTTCATTGATCAGTTCCAACAGGTACCACCCCGCCTTGAGAATCTGCTCGATGCTGCGCTTCTGGGAGGGCGTCGGCTGCGGCGAGCCGGATTCCATCAGTTGGGCAAAACCGAGGATCGCACTGAGCGGCGTGCGCAGCTCATGGCTCATGCTGGACAGGAAATCCGATTTCGCGAGGTTGGCTTTTTCTGCAACGGCCATCGCCTTGTTCAGATCCAATTCGACCTGCTTGCGCACGGAATTGTCTGCGCCGATCAGCAGGTATCCGATGACATGGCCATAATCATCGCGCAGCGCCGTGATCGAGATGAGGGCCGGAAAGCGGCCGCCATCCTTGCGGATATAGGTCAATTCATAGATGTCCTCGATCCCGCGCGACGCTTTGAAAGCCAATGCCTCGAAACCGGGCGTAATGGGGGTTGCGAGCTCGAGGCTTAGTGCCTCGGCGCGCACCCTCACTTCCTGCGGATCATGGATATCGCTCGGGCTTATCCGGTTGACGACTTCTGCGGCCGTGTAGCCCAGCATGCGCTCGGCGCCGACATTGAATAGCTGGATGATGCCTCTCTCGTCGGTGGCGATGATCGAGAAATTGGCGCTGGTGAGAATCGCGTTCTGCAAGGCCCCCGTTTTAAGCAAGGCTTCCTGGCGCCGCACTTCGGTGATGCCATCCGCCTTGCCGGCTTGGTCGGCAAAGGGAGGATTCCTTCCTGTTTCTAACATGGCCGATTCCCGTGAAAAGCGAACAACGATCCGGTGGGGGAACTTCGCTTGTCGGGCTGGCTACGGAAGATTGCCACCTCGTGCAGTCAAAAGAACCCCTGCCTCTCCCGAGGCCAGTCCATATGATCGCGTGCCCTTCTGGCGGTCGTCTGTGCGCCAGCGCACAGACGACCGCCAGAAGGCACAGCGCTACGAACGCTGAAACCTGTTCAGCCGGGTATGCGTCCTACAAACGAACGGCGCGATTGATCTCGCTCAGGCGTTGCTGCCAGTCCGTGAGTTCGCGCTCTGCCTCGTCATCCGAGCTTCCATACGTTTCCTGGATCCGGCTGGAGAGTTGGTCCTCGGTGAGACCGTCCCATTGCTCAAGGACGTTGCCCTTGAGTTTTTTCCAGTTGCCGTCGATGCGATCCCAGTTCATACCGATCTCCTGTACCGCTGTTCAAAAGACCATTGTCTGCCTCGTAAAATGTGCATTCCGTGCGGCAGCGTACACACGGCGCACCCTCTTCGCTCTGCCAGTCCGCGCGGCGATTAAAAACTGCGTGTGTTTCATTGTGTTAGGCGCTCTTAGCGGCGGCAATAAAAAAGGCCGTCTCGCGACGGCCTTCTTACCCGCTTTGCTGTGCCTTACGGCTGTGTGACCCGGTTCTGATCGAGAGTGACCGCAGTCCCTGCATACAGTCTGCCGTCGATCGATGCGCCAGTTTTCATGGCGACCGATGTTTGAGACAGAATTACACCCTTGAATTGCGTGGTCGTATCAAGGTTCGCAGCGCCGAAGGTTGCCCAGTAGATATTCTGGGGCAGTGCACCACCGGCCAGGATAATCTGCACGCCTGGACTTACGGTGAGGCCTTGCGCTATCTGGAAGATCCAGACATCGCTGGCGCCGCCGGTGAGCGTGACATTCGTCGGAATCAGGACTCCCGTGCCCCATTTGTAGGTGGCAGGACCGAGATTGAGCCCGCCAATATTTCCGGCGCCCAGCTCGGTGTAGTCGGGCGCCCGACTGTTAGCGGCGGTGTACGCGATGCCCTTGGCCCCTATGGCTGCGGTCAACCCAACAGCGTTCACTACCGTGCATGGAAGCGGGCCAGTACTGTCGACGTCGTTTATCACCCCGGTCACTTCCACGCATGTCAAGCCAATGCCGGCTCCAGTCGCCGGGCTCAAGCCTACATTCCCGGTAACCGCGGAAGTCGGAACGTTGGTAATCGCCGATTCAGCCAGAATCACATAAGTGCCCGCCGCTCCAAGATCTACTGGTGCCGGGCCTCGGCCAGCGCCTCCTACGCCTCCTCCTGCGCCTGGCGCTGTAGGTGAGCCTGCGCCGGGGCCGGCCCCATCACCTCCGCCACCTCCGCCGCATCCGGCCACAAAAACGGCCAGCACCAGTGCCATAAACCACGTCCGTGGTCTTGAAAAACTTCCGAATCTGTTCATGTGTTTCTCCTGTCATGGGATCCCGAAAGGTATCGGTGTGCGGCTGCTTCATTGCGGCCGCGGATCCCCGCAACCGGCGCCAGGGATTTGGCGCCGCGCGTCGTTACGGCAACTATCCTCCACCGTCACCGGACGGTCTGTGTGATTGCGTACAAACCCCGAAAGGAAGAAGGCTGTTTCGCGACGGCATTCTTGACCAGCTTTCACGACCAATCAGGAATCGCGGCACTGCTGGCCGTCCACCACACGTTCCTGGCCTGCGCGCCGCTTCGTTCACTCTTTCCGTCCCGCTCCAGGCTGCTGTGTGTGCGGCCGCACATACAGGGTCATTTCCCCGCTGTATTCTTGCCGGCATCTCGTTTGTTGAAGTTTCCACGGAGCACGAGCACATGAACCAAGTTGCAGCTGCAAACAGCCTGCTGGCGGCCCTGCCGCACAGGGAGTATCAGCATCTGCTGAGCCACCTCGAGCCGGTCACGCTGACTTTCGGCGAGGTCATCTATGAGCCGGGGAAACCGATCCGGCATGTCTACTTTCCCACCGACTCGCTGGTGTCCCTGCTCACGCTGGTAGAAGGACATATGGCGCTGGAAATCGGCCTGGTCGGGCGTGAAGGCATGCTCGGAATTCCGGTGGCGCTCGGAATCAAGGATTCGCCGGTGCGCGCGCTGGTACAGGGAACCGGAACGGCCTTGCGCATGACATCCGCGCATTTCCGCCGCGAACATTCGAAGTGCGGGTCCTTGAACAGAGAGTTGGGCCGGTATATCCACGATCGGATCGTTCAAATCACGCAGACCGCCGCGTGCAACCGTTTTCATCATATCGAAGGCCGCCTCGCCCGCTGGCTCCTGATGACGCGCGACCGTCTGCGATCCGATCAGTTTCGTCTCACGCAAGAGCTTCTAGGCAACATGCTCGGCGTGCTACGGGTTGCCGTTACCAACGCCGCCGGCGCCCTGCAGCAGCGCAATCTGATCCGCTACAGCCGGGGCAACATCAGCATTCTCGACGGCAACGGTCTCGAAGCGGCCTCCTGCCGCTGTTACCAGGTCGTCAAGGACATGCACGACCGCACACAGGGCAGTCATTCGAATCTCAAAATACCCCCGGTCGCCGTGGCAGCGCGACGATTACAACCTGGCGCTGATCAGCAGGGAAATCGGGGAGAAGGCATTGATGAGGTTCATCGGCGAGATCACGAACTGGTGGATGCCGCCGGAGTTTCCACAGCCATTAACGCTGGTGCGCGAACTGCGACATAGGCGAGCAACAACACCATCGATGTTGCTGACGAACGCGTCGAGCTTTTCGCGGCCGGCGGGACGCAGCGCCGATTTGTCGGAATCGAACAGGATATTGGCGTCGAACGCGACTCTTTCGTAGACCGGCAGCGGAGCCGCCGCGGCCATCACGGGAAAAGGCCGGCCATAACAGCCGGCCTTTTTCACGAGCATCCTCACGCGCCAGGCGTGAGGCACAACGTTCGCGCGTGTTACTGCCAGGCTATTACTTGTCTTTGCCGATCTGGTTGCCGATCACGCCGCCGACCGCTGCACCGCCTATGGTTCCGGCCGCGCTGCCGCCGGTGAGAACAGCGCCGCCCACGGCGCCGACTCCGGCGCCGATCGCAGTGTCCTTGTCCCGCGTCGACATTTCGCCGCAACCACCCAAGCCAAGCAACACTGCCAGGGCAGCGGCGCCGGCCGAAAGTCCATGCATTTTTTTCATTGGAATATCTCTTTCTCGAACTTCAGTTATGAAACGATTTATCTACGATCAAAACCATTGTCACCGTCTCCCGGCGTCTTTTCCGTGCGCCAGCCCGCATAGGGCAGGCGCTGCTCTTTGCGGTAACCGTCCCCTCCGCAACCGGTGCGCTCTGTGCACCAGCGAACAGTCACCGGAAGATTCTTTCCGTACCATTGCCTCGATGCCAAGGCGCGGCCGTGTCGCCCTGAACGGCGTCGCGTAGCCGCGCGCCCAAGTATCCGTCAGTGTGGACCCCGGATGGTCTCTTGGGGCCCCGCGTGCCGCCTATTGGATTGCCAATGCAAGCAACAATCACTGGAGTCGAACCCGATGCCGGCCGCCAATCAACCGTCAACCGCAAACCACGTGCTTGCCGCCCTGCCCCGGCCGGCGTACCGGCGCATGCTGACCGGCCTCGAAGCGATCCAGCTGAATTACGGGCAAGTGCTCTATGAGCCCGAGGGGCGGATCCACCATGTCTACTTTCCCGTCGACTCTCTCGTTTCTCTTTTGACGGCAGTCGATAAGACCCGGACCCTGGAAGTCGGCATGGTCGGCAATGAAGGCATGGTCGGTATGCCCATGGCGCTGGGAATCGGTGTTTCCGCCGTGCGCGCCCTGGTCCAGGGCAGTGGAACGGCCATGCGCATGACCGCGAAGCGTTTCCGCCGCGAATTCAGCAAGAATCCCCTGCTGCAGCGGGCGCTGTTCCGCTATACCCACTTGTTGATGGCCCAGGTTTCACAAACCGCCGCCTGCAACCGCTTTCACGAAGCGGAGGCGCGCCTTGCGCGCTGGCTGCTGATGACCAGCGACCGCCTGCACGCGGCCAATTTTCTCCTTACACACGAATTCCTGGCGCACATGCTGGGCGTGCGAAGAGTCGGCATCACCAATGCTGCCGGCATCCTGCAGCGAAAGAACCTGATCGACTACAGCCGCGGCAACATCAGGATTCTGGACCGGAAGGGTCTGGAAGCGGCTGCCTGCCCGTGTTACCGGATCGTCAGGAAACTGCAGGACCGGGCCCGGGCATGGTCCTGAAGCAGAAATCACGCGGGAACCGAAACGGCGGGTTGGCAACCAGAAAAACGAAGCGCCGGCCGTTCAAGGCCGACGCGCCGTTCGTCACCGCTCGCGCGCTTTGGCTGCGTTACAAGCTGAGGGTACTGCTTACGTCTGACCGAAGCGCGCCTTGGCTTCCTTGATGCAGGTGTCCTTGGCGTCGGCCGCAAACACGTCGCACTTTTCCCTGGCTACCGCGTAGTCGGCGTCGCGCTTGTTGGTTGCCGCATCATCGCGTGCAGCAGCGGACTTGTCCTTGGCCACCTGGTTCGCGTCCGAAGTCTTCATCCGCGCCTTGGCGTCAGCCTTGGTGGCAATCGCGGCGGCGTCCGCTTCCTTCAAGCAGACGTCCTTGGCGTTACCGGACTTGTCGTCGCACTTTTGCTTGGCCACGGAGTAAGCGGCGTCCGCCCTGGCGACGCTCACCTTGTAGCTGGCGTCGGCCGAGGGCGTGTTTTTCGCTTCCAGCTCCGCCATGGCGACATTCTCCTTGCCCTTGGCTTCGGCCACGCACACGTCCTTGGCGTTGGCCGAGAACGAGTTGCACCCCGCCCTGGCTGAATTGTATTGCGCCGCGATTCCGGCCTTGCTGGATTGGTAATCTTCCTTCGACATGCTGGTGGCCATTGCGCCGGCGCTGAATGCGCAGGCAATCGCGGCCGCTATCGTGGTAATGCTGAAGTTGTTCATTCTTGTTCCTTGGTGATGTGGATTCGAAAACGATGCAGGGTCGGCACGAGCAGTGCGGGAACATGCGTTCCCGCGCCCGCTCGCATGCTGTTTCACTTGACGTTACCGGCTTCCTTCACGTGCGTTTGCCAGGCGGCGAGCTGCTTCTCCGCTTCGTCCTTGGAGATGCCATAGGTTTCCTGGATCCTGCCGGCGAGGTCGTCGCGCTTGCCCGCAATCACGTCGAGCTGATCGTCGGTGAGCTTGCCCCACTGCTGCTTGACGTTGCCCTTGAATTGCTTCCAGTTGCCTTCGATGCGGTCCCAGTTCATTTGCTTCCTCTTGGTTGATTGACTATCGACACCGGTTGCAACCCGGCGATACGGCAAAGCGTTGGAGGAATTCCCGTTCGCCACAGTTGCGGGCCCGGAAGCTCTTCCCGGCGGGAAAATTTTTCACACCCGGCTTACGCATGGTCCCATGCTCGAAACCATTGTCGTCCTCTGCCGGGACCCGGTCTGTGCGCAGACGCGCTTACAGCCACGCGCGAATAGCGGGCTGCGCGCACCCCGACCGCCACGGGGCTGCGCGGCCGAGACAGGCGCCTCGGACGCACCCTGGGAGTCACCTGCGGCATCACGCTCGGGCATTGCCCCGGCGCCGGCCGGCGCGAGCTTCATTGGTGCGACGGGATTGCTCCGGCGATTACTATCAAGCGTTCCCCCCTGCGCCATGCCGCCGCATTTGCAGCTTCGATCACGCGGCTCGATCCGTCGGCCATGCGGACCGTGATTTCGTGGTTCCTGGCCGCTTTCAGCCGACTCTCGTCCCGGTTGCCGGCCGTGCCACCCCCCGCCGCGCCGGGACCGGAATCTTCCTTGCGCCTTTCGATCTTCCGCATCGACACAATCACACCGCACTCGGCGCACCTGGCATGGACTCGGGCCTCGCGCATCGTCTCCACAGCGGGCATCTGATCCGGCGCGAGTCCGTCCCTGGACGCGTCGGTCGAATTCGCGCCCCAACCCATGATGCGCGCAATACCGGCGGTACTGAACAGGATTATGGCGATGCCGGTGATCAACGGCGCCAGTACCCCGCGCGCCGCTCCGGCGCGGTGGAAATACGGGAACTTGCCGGATAGCGCTTGCACGTTACGACTGTTCAGGTGGAGCCGGTCTCTCAACGCCTTGCAGCCAGAAAGCCGATCAGCATGCCGGCGGCGGCCGCGATACCGATCACTATCCACGGACTGTCATGCACGTAATCGTCGGCTATGGCCGCCGATTTCCTGGCGGTTCCGGCGACAGCCTGGGAAGCGTCTGCCACTCTCGCCCTGGCGTTCCCCAGCTTTTCCGCGAATTTCTCCCGCGCTACTGCGAAGCCTTCGCCGGATACATCCGCTGCAGCCTTGAGCAGATCTTCGCCATCGGCGATGACCGCCCTGATATCGCCGGCCATCCTGGCCCTGGCCCGATTGAATTCATCCACTTGATTCATCATGATTGTCTCCTGTACCTGGTTTATTGCTGCTCGATTACCGCCGTTTTCACCCCGTCCTGCCAGTTCCTGTCCGCACGCGACTTGGTGCGACCCTCGGAATTGAATTCAGTCAGCTGCGCCTGCGTCCTTCCTTCCTGTACGTCGACCAGTTCCAGCTCCGTCCCGTTGTAGGCGAGCCTTTTGCCCCGGGGCAGCTTCAGGCAGGGCGCGGCTTCGTCAGCGGTGAGCCCGTGGCCATTCATCGTTGCGTCGATGATGGCCCTCGCCTCCAGGATGCGCTGTGCGTTGGCACACGTAGGGAGGCAAGAGCCAAGCATTTGAATGTCCTCCCAAAAAAATGGCCCCCGGCATGCTGCCCGGGGGCCGTAAGCCGCCAATCACCAGGGAGGGGGTAATCGGCGGGGGGGGTAAGTGAATTATCCACGCCGGCTGCCAGCCGCTCTGTGCGTTAGCGTACAAATAGAGTAAGGTATGTCTGCGACAATGTTAAAGTAGGAGTTGGGGGTCTTATCCACCGAGTATTGCGCCCATGCACAGCACGCCCGCCGTATCCGGAAGGCACAGCCCCAGGCAAAATCATTTGCTCGCCGCTCTTCCGGCGGCGGACTACGAGCGCCTGTTGCCCGACCTG
>Ga0137451_1000134_pt1 | contig 22356 bp, 18 predicted proteins | sample EasRivERMGT500_2_FD_102336 | JGI IMG/M metagenome (GOLD analysis project Ga0137451, IMG submission 102336) | Soil microbial communities from meander-bound floodplain in the East River, Colorado, USA - East River MetaG ERMGT500_2 | ecosystem: Environmental > Terrestrial > Soil > Floodplain ... | reverse complement strand
GCAAAGGAGCAGGTGCCTTACGGCATCAAGCGCTACACGGAGGAGACGCGGCGTCTGTACGGCGTGCTGGATGTGCGGTTCAAGGAAGCGGCGTTCCTGGCGGACGAGTACTCGATCGCCGACATCGCCACGTTTCCCTGGGTGGCGCGGCACGAGTGGCACAAGGTGGACTTGAACGATTTCCCCGCCGTGAAGCGCTGGTACGACACCGTCGCCACGCGGCCGGCGGTGGTGCGCGGCATGTCGGTGCCGACGCCGCCCTGAAATCGGGCTCTGACCCCGATTTCATTTTCTCGCGTACTTCGCGAGGAAGGCGTTGATGTCCTCGATCCTGAGCTGCGGTTCGCCGGGAATCGGCCTCGTGCCGACCACCCGGTTCATCCACTCCATGTTCTCCTGCATGCGCGCCACCACCGCGGGCCATTCTTTCGCCGTGTAGCGCTGCGGATCGGGCAGCGTGTGGCACTGGTTGCAGGCGAGGCGGAACGGCTCGCCTGCGGCGGTGAACGCCTCCGGGTATTTCTTCGGGTCGAGCGGCTTCTGCGCGTGCTTGCGCAGGTAGGCCACCACGATCTTCGCGTCCTGCAGGGAAGGCGCCTTCACGCCGGCCATCATGTCGGCCATGAGCTTGCCCATGTTCCCCCTGCCTTCCATCCTCGGCACCATGCGATCGACGATGCCGGGCCACTTGGCGGCGTGGTGCATCGCCGGGTTGGGCAGGTTGTGGCATTGGACGCAGTACTGGAGCGTAAGCTGCGCGCCGCGCGACTTTGGCTCGGGAAGCTGCCGTGCTTCGAAGGTCGGCGGCAGGATGCGCTCGAGCATCGGCCCATGCGGGCTCTCCAGCCAGCGTTTCTTCGCTTCGGCGACTTCGTCGCCGAGAGCAAGCGAGGGGGCGATCAGTAGGAAAAGAATGGCCCGGCGCATGGGCTAAAGGGTATGTGAACGATCGCCGCGCGCAAAGCCCAGCAAAGGTCGCGAAACTCCGCGTCCCACCGCCAGGACTTTGAACAGCTCTCCCATCTCGGCAGGCGACAGCAGCTTGTGCGCTTCCGCAGCGCGCGGCGCGTAGCGCGCAGCATCGGCTGCATCCTCGCTCCCGAGCACTTCGGTGATGCCGCAATTCACCAGGAACTGCGCCTGGTTGGCGTAGCCCAGCACCTCGAGCCCGCCGTCGCGCGCCGCCTGCGCCAGCGCAGTGAAGTCCACATGGGCGGTGATGTCCTGCAGCCCCGGGTGGAAGAATACGTCGCCGTGCGCACGGTGGCGGTAGTGGCACATGAGCGTCCCCGCCGTGCGCTGCGGGTGGTAGTACTCGCGCTGCGGAAAGCCGTAGTCGACGACGAGGAGCGCGCCGCGTTCCAGGCGCGCGGCCAGGAGCTTCGTCCACGCCCGCCCCACGAGGCCAATCTCGCTCTCGTAAGGCACCGGCACCTCGAGGCGCCGTGCGGCGGCGAGAAGTTCGCCCGAGGCGGGGCGCTCGGTCCACGCGAGTTCGCCGCCGATCTCGCTCACGCCGCGTTCCATGACGTCATTCGCGCGCCAAGCGAGAGCGTGCACCGGCATCGAGTCGGCCACCTCGTTCGCGATCATCACGCCGCGGAACTTCTCCGGCAGTCGCTCGAGCCAGCGCGCCCGTGTCCCAAGTCGTGCTTCCTGCCGCGCGCGCAGCTCTCCGCTCGTTTCGAGGATGAGATAGGTCTCAGGCTTGAGGGCGGCGATCAGGGCTTCGGCAAGCGCCCCGCTGCCCGCGCCGAACTCGAGGATTGCCTCGCCCGGCTGCAGGAGATCCGCCACCTGCCGTCCGAGCGTGCGCGCAAACAGCGTGCCCATTTCCGGGGCGGTGGCGAAGTCTCCCGGCGCGCCGAGCTTGGCCGAGCCGCCGGCGTAATAGCCGAGCCCCGGCTCGTAGAGCACAAGCTCCATATAGCGCGCAAAGCCGATCCAGTTGCCGCCGGCCTCTAGCTGGGCGCGGATGCGCTGCAGCAGCAACGCGCTCGCGGCAAGCGCCTCGGCCTCGGGTTCGGGCAACATGCGGCGAATTTAACCTAGAATTCCCGCAATGACGGACGTCTCCCTCGAGGGCAAGGTGGCGCTGGTGACCGGCGCGGCGCGGCGCATCGGCGCCGCGATCGCGCGCCGCCTGCACGCCGCTGGCGCGAACGTGGTGCTGCATTACCGCGGCGCCAACGCCGACGCCGCGCAGCTCGAGAAGGATTTGAACGCCGCGCGCCCGGGCAGCGCGCTCAAGCTGAAGGGCGACCTGCTCGCGCCAGTGGCGCCCAAGGCACTGGTGGACGCCGCGCTGCAGCGCTTTGCCCGGCTCGACATCCTGGTGAACAACGCTTCCGCGTTCTATCCCACCGCGGTGGGGCAGATCGAACTCGGCCACTGGGAAGAGCTGATCGGCTCCAACCTGCGCGCGCCGCTCTTTCTCGCGCAGGCGGCGGCGCCGCAGCTCGCGCTCGCGGGCGGCGCCATCGTCAACATCGCCGACATCCATGCCGAGCGGCCGTTGAAGGGCTATGTGGTCTACAGCATCGCCAAGGCCGGCCTGGTCGCGCTCACGCGCTCCCTCGCGCTGGAGCTCGCGCCTGGCGTGCGCGTGAACGCAGTGGCGCCCGGGGCCATCGCCTGGCCGGAGGACGGGCAGTTCGCGCCCGGCGAGCGCGAACGCATCGTCGCCGGCACGCCGCTGCGGCGAACCGGCGACCCCGGCGAGATCGCACAGGCAGTACACTTCCTCTGCACCGCACCCTTCATCACCGGCCAGGTGATAGCCGTGGACGGCGGGCGCTCGATCTACCTTTAGACACCATGCACGTCGTCAAGCTGCACCGCGATCCCCGCAGGGAAGACTACGAAGCGAACAAGCTCGCCAAGCGCCTGCGCCGCCAGGTGGGCGAGGCGATCGCCGACTTCGGCATGATCGAGGACGGCGACCGGGTCATGGTGTGCCTCTCCGGGGGCAAGGACAGCTACGGCCTGCTCGACGTGCTGCTCGCGCTGCGCGAGAAAGCCCCGGTGTCGTTCGACCTCGTCGCGGTCAACCTCGACCAGAAGCAGCCGGGATTCCCCGCGCACGTGCTGCCCGAATACCTCTCCCGCCTCGGCGTGCAGTTCAGGATCGTCGAGCAGGACACCTACTCGGTGGTGAAGCGCGTGCTGCCCGAGGGCAAGACGATGTGCTCGCTCTGCTCGCGGCTGCGCCGCGGCGTGCTCTACCGCGTGGCGGGGGAGCTCGGCGCGACCAAGATCGCGCTCGGGCACCACCGCGACGACATCCTCGCGACCTTCTTCCTCAACCTGTTCTTCGGCGGCAAGCTCAAGGCCATGCCGCCCAAGCTCAAGTCGGATGACGGCAGGCACATCGTCATCCGCCCGCTCGCCTACGTGAAGGAAGACGACCTCGCGGCCTATGCCGAAGAAAAGGCCTTCCCGATCATCCTCTGCAACCTGTGCGGCTCGCAGGAACACCTGCAGCGCCGCCAGGTCAGGGACCTCCTGCGTCAGTGGGAGAAGCAGCATCCCGGGCGCGTAGAATCCATCGTGAGTGCGCTTGGCGATGTGCGGGCCTCGCACCTCCTGGACCGCAAACTTTTCGATTTCTCGGGACTGAAGACATGAGAGGCATTGCCGCAATTCTGTTTACCGTGCTGGCGGGGCAGGCCGTCGCGCAGGACTGGCCGCAACGGCCGCTGCGCATGCTGGTCGGCTTCGGTGCGGGCGGCGGCACCGACATCCTCGCGCGCATCGTCGCGCCGGCGATGGGCACGGCGCTCGGCCAGCCGGTGGTGATCGAGAACCGGCCCGGGGCCGGCGGTTCGATCGCGGCGAACCAGGTCGCCAAGTCCGCACCCGACGGCTACACCGCGTTCATGCTGAACAACGGCCATGCCGTGTCGGCAGTGATGATCAACCCGCTGCCCTACGACCCGGTGGCGGACTTCGAGCCGGTGTCGATGGTCGCCACCATGCCCCTGTTCATTCTCGCCGGGCCGCGCGCCGGCTTCGGCAGCCTGCAGGGCCTGATCGAGGTGGCACGCCTAAATCCCGGCAGGCTCAACCTCGCCTCGGTGGGCATCGGCAGCACGCAGCATTTCGCCGCGGAGCTTTTCTTCGAGACGGCGGGCATCAAGCTCGTGCATGTGCCGTACAAGGGCACGCCGAACGCGATCGCCGCGACGATCTCCAACGAGACGCAACTGCTCGTCGAGGTGGCGGCACCGGTGATCGGGCAGATCCGCGGCGGCGCGCTGAACGCCCTGGCGGTGACCTCGGGCACGCGCTTTCCCGGCCTGCCGGACGTGCCCACAGCGGCGGAGGCCGGGCTGGCGGGCTACGACGTGACAACGTGGTACGCGCTGGTGTTCCCGGCGAAGACGCCGGCCGCCATCGTGGAAAGAACGCGCGCCGCGCTGCGCACCGCGCTTGCGCGCGAGGACGTGCGCAAGTTGATGCTGAACGCCGCGTTCCTGGCGAACGAAAGCACGCCGGGGGAACTCGCGGCGCACATGAAGTCCGAGATCGCGCGCTGGGGCGCGGTGCGCGAAAAAGCAGGCATCAAGTAGGAGCGACGACATGAAACCGGTTGAGAACGCCGCCAAGCAGGCGCAGGAACTCGAAGGCATCGTCCCCACCGTCAACCTGGCGGCGGAAGAGGGGCGCAAGGACTTCTACGGCCGGGCGAAGACGCGGCACCTCGCGCCGCTGTGGCGCGTGCTGCACGGCCTGGTGACCGCGACGCCGGTGGCGCGCTGCGTGCCGGCGATCTGGCACTACCAGGACGTGCGTCCCTACCTGATGGAGGCCTGCGAGCTGATCGGCGCGGCCGAGGCCGAGCGCCGCGTGATGGTGCTGGAGAACCCGGGCCTCCCCGGCCAGTCGCGTGCGACACAGAGCCTGTTCGCGGGCCTGCAGATCATCCTGCCAGGCGAGATCGCGCCGGCGCATCGCCACGTGGCGAGCGCTCTGCGCTTCATCGTCGAGGGCAAGGATGCATTCACGGCGGTGGCGGGCGAGCGCACGATGATGGAGCCGGGTGACTTCGTCATCACGCCGTCCTGGACCTGGCACGACCACGGCAACGAGGGCAGCGGCCCGATGGTGTGGCTGGACGGCCTGGACATGCACGTGGTGAACATGTTCGCGGCGAGCTTCCGCGAGGACATGGGCGGCAAGGCGCACCGCCTGGAGCGCCCCGAGGGAGCGGCGTCCGCCGAGTTCGGCAACAACCTCCTGCCGGTGGACATGACGCACCGCTCGCAGACCTCGCCGATCTTCAACTATCCCTACCGCAAGTCGCGCGAATCGCTGGATACGCTCGCGCGCATGCGCGCGCCGGATTCCTGGCACGGGCACAAGATGAAATTCATCAACCCGGTGAACGGCGGCTGGGCGATGCCCACCATCTCCACCTGGATGCAGCTCCTGCCGAAAGGGTTCAAGACCTCGCCCTACCGCTCGACCGACAGCGCCGTGTTCACGGTGGTGGAAGGACGCGGCAAGTCCACCATCGGCGGCGAGACCTTCGAGTGGGGCCCGCACGACATCTTCGTCGCGCCGAGCTGGATGGCGCACACGCACCAGGCTTCCGAGGACGCGGTGCTGTTCATCTACTCCGATCGCGTGATCCAGGAGAAGCTCGACATCTGGCGCGAGTCGAAGGACAAGGCCTGAAGCGCAGTCGCCTCCTCGGCGTCGGCCTGCTCGCCTGCGCCGCGGCGATCGCCACGGCCGTCACTGCGCGCGTGAACAGCGACTGGCGCACCGCGAGCCGTGAGCCGGTGGGCCTCGCGCCCGACCCGGCCGCCCACCCGGAAGCGGTGATCCAGGTGTATGCCGCGCGCACGGTCGGCTGGCGCGGTGTGTTCGGCGTGCACAGCTGGGTTGCGGTGAAGCCGGCGCGCGCCAGCGAATACACCGTGTACGAAGTGATCGGCTGGAAGCTGCGCTGGGACGACACTGCGGTGTCGATCCGCAGCCGCGAGCCCGACGGCCGCTGGTTCGGCAACGAGCCGGAGCTCCTCGCCGACAAGCGCGGCGCCGCGGCCGACGCGCTGATTGCCAGGATCGACGCGGCGGCGAAGTCCTATCCCTACGCGGCGGAGTACAGCGCCTGGCCGGGACCGAATTCCAATACCTTCACCGCGTGGATCACGCGCGAGGTGCCCGAGTTGCGCGTGGACCTGCCGCCCACCGCGATCGGCAAGGACTACCTCGGCTCCAGCGTGATCGCCTCGGCGCCGAGCGGCAGCGGCGGACAATTCTCGGTGGCCGGCGTGCTAGGCGTCACGCTGAGTAGCGTCGAGGGGTTGGAGTTGAATCTGCTCGGCCTGACCTTCGGCCTGGATCCCTGGCCGCCGGCGATCAAGCTGCCGATGCTTGGGCGGCTCGGGGCGTCAGCGTCTCCCTGATGGGCAGGTGGACGGCGGCAGCCATCAGGCAAAGCGCTATGTCCGCCCACCACATCCAGTCGTAGCTGCCTGTCGCTTCGAACGCTTTGCCGCCGAGGTAGGCGCCGAGGAAGGCGCCCACCTGGTGCGAGAGCATCACCAAGCCAAACAGCGTCGCCACGTAGCGCGGGCCATAGAACTTGATCACCAGCCCCACCGTGGGCGGCACGGTCGAGAGGTAGGTGAATCCGACTCCTGCCGCGAACAGGAAGAACACGAGCGGCGTTTTCGGCGAAAAGAAGAAGGCGACGATGATGAGCGCGCGCGCCAGGTAGATCCACGCCAGCGCGAGCTTCATGCGCCGGTGCGTGATCACCCTGCTGATCCACAGGCTGCCGAAGATGTTGAACAGTCCTATCAGCGCGAGCGACCAGGCGCTCACCGCGGGCGGCAGCTCGCAGCTCGCCACCACGCCGGGAAGGTGCGTGGCGATGAAGGCGACGTGGAAGCCGCAGGTGAAAAAGCCGAGGTTCAGCAACAAGTAATTCGGATCGCGCGCCGCCTGCTTCACTTGCTTCTTGAGTGTGCCTGGCGCCGCCGTGGCGGCGTTCGCGGTGGCGTGCGCGGCGTGCCCCTGCGTGATCCACAGCAGCAGCGGAATCGTGGCGAGGCCGATGGCGCCGAGAATCACCAGAGCAGGCTGCCAGCCGGCCAGTCCGATGAACAACTGTGCGAGCGGGATCACCGTGAACTGGCCGAAAGAGCCGCCCGCGTTGACGATGCCGTTGACGAAATTGCGCTTCGCCTCCGGGATCCAGCGCGCGGCGGCGGAGATGAGCAGCGCTGGCCCGATCGCGCCGGCACCCACAGCGCAGACCACGCCGATAAGCAGGATCAGCGCAAGAGACGAAGTCGCGAGCGGGGTCGCCGCCGTGCCCGCGGCGACCATCAGCGCGCCGACCAGCATCACTGGCCGTGGTCCCCAGCGGTCGGCAATCGCGCCGGTGACGGGCTGCGCGATGCCCCACATGAGCTGTCCCACGGCGAAGGCGAGGCTGATCGCCGCGTAGCCCACGCCGGTGGCGGAGTTGATCGGGCCGATGAACAGCGGCTGCGCCTGGCGGATGCCCAGGCCGAGGGCGAACACGGCGCCGGCGGCGAGCGCGACGGCGAGGTAGCTGCGGGCTTGTTGGCTCATGGGTCTAGTGACTTGCATTATGCAAGTTACGGCCTAAGATACCACACGTGAAGAAACGTTCCACCTGCCCGGTGGCCTGCGCGCTGGACCTCGCGGGCGACAAATGGACGCTGCTGGTGGTGCGCGACCTGCTGCGCGGGAGGAGGACCTACGGCGAGTTGGTTGACTCTCCCGAGGGGATCCCGACGAACATCCTGGCGGACCGCCTGAAGCGCATGGAGGAGAGCGGCCTGATCGACGCCAGGCCGTATCAGCAACGCCCGGTCCGGTACGCCTATGCGCTGACCGAGAAGGGACTTGGCCTGAAGGACGTGCTCACTTCGCTCGCGCGTTGGGGCAAGCGGTATGTGCCGGGCACCCGGGTGTTTCCCGAGTTCAGCTCGTCTTCACGTAGCTCGCCTCCAGGCACACGTTCACCAGCGCCTGGCGCTTCTCCTGCCGCACGACCTGCAGCGCGCGCTCGAGCGCGGGCAGCAATTCCTTCGCGTCGCTGACGCGCACGCCGTAGCCCCCGCTCGCCTCGACCGTCTTCTCGAAGCGCGGCGAAGGCTCGAGCGTGGCGAAAGGCGGCTCCTTCATCCCGGCGGCGACGCCCTTCGGGTACATCGCGAGGGTCGAGCGGTGCACCGCCGCCCAGCGCGCGTTGTTGAACACGACGAACAGCACCGGCAGCTGCATCGCCTCGGACACGAAGTGCGAGGCGGTCGGATTGCCGAACATGTAGGCGCCGTCGCCGATGCAACAGATGACGGTCTTTTCCGGAGAAGCGAGCTTGGCCCCCAGAGCGGCGCCGAGGCCCCAGCCAAGGCCCCCGGCGGGCGCGCTGGCGTAATAGCGGCAGGGCGAGCGGATCTCCAATTCCTCGAGCACCAGCGGGTACTCGTTGACGAGGAGCGTGCCGTCGTCGAGCAGCCTGTTGATGCAGGCCGATGTGTACTTGGCGGACATCGCCGCCGCAGCCCCGCGCAACTTCACGCGCTCAGCTGCGAACCGTCGCGAGAATGAATCGACGCGCTCCTTGAGCGTTGCGGCTGCGGGCGCGTGCTTCAGGGCGCGTTCGACGAGTTGGGTCACCGTCGGCGCAACCAGTCCGGTCAACGCGAGGTCGGTGCGAAAGCCGCGCAGGGGATAGCGCGCATAGAGCGGATCCGGCCCGATGTGCACCACCTTTGCCTCCGCTTGTGGCCCGCCCTGCGCAGGGATCCACGGCACGTCGCACTCGACGCACAGCACCAGGTCCGCCTCTTTCAGCAGGGCGTGCGGCTCCCAGCCGGCATGCATCGGGTGCTCGGTCGAAAGCGCGAGATAGCGGGGCCGGTAGTGCACGACCGCCACGCCAAAGACCTCGGCAAGGTGAGTGATCGCTTTCGATGCATCCGCCGTCCTGCCGCCGTTCGCAGTGATGAGTAGCGGCCGCTTGGCGTGGCCCAGCAGGCGGGCTGCTTCCTCCAGGGCATCCGCGTCCACCGAGGGCGGGGACGCGGAAACCTGCGTCGCGCTCGATGCGGGTTTGCCCTGGAAAGGCGCGGCGAGGATCTCGCGCGGCAGCGTGAGGTACACCGGCCCCTGCGGTTCGCTCGTTGCGATGGCGAGCGCGCGGTCCACCGCAGTCTCAACTTGTTCGGGGTGCTTGAGCTCGTAGTCCCACTTCATGAACTCGCGCAGCATCGCGCCCTGGTCGAAGTGCTCCTGCGCCCAGTGAATGTAGTTGTTCCTCGCGCCGGGCACCGCGCCCGACTCGGTAAGCGGCGTGCGCCCGGCGGTAAACAGCATGGGGATGTTCATGCGCGCGGCGTTGATCAGGCCGTTGATCGAGTTCGCCGTGCCCATGCCGACGTGCACCATCATCGCCTGCGCTCTTCCCGTAATCATCGTGGTGCCGTGCGCCATCGCCACGCCCATGTTCTCGTGCGGCACGATCACGGGCTGCGGCATGCGCCAGCCGAGCGACTTTCCCCTGGCATAGGCTTCCACGACCGGCGCGAAATCGGTGCCGCCGTTGGCGAACAGATACTCGACGCCGCGCGCGGCAAGCAGGCCGAGGTAGGCCTCTGCGGCGGTCGCGGGCTGGAATTGGACCGGGTGCGAGGGATTCATGGCGGAAGATGCTACGCGCCGGAAAAACCCCGTCTTTCGCGGTTTCGCGGGGCAACGCTTGTCAAACTCAGTTTGACATTCTAAACTGCGCGTCGCCATGAACTGTGCGGAGCGACTCGTCGAGATTTTCGGCAGCCAAGCCGACGTCGCCCGCGCGTTCCAGCTCGACCGCGCGGTCGTGCACAACTGGGTGAAGACCGGCTACGTGCCGGTGCGCTGGGCCGGCGAGGTCGAGCGCGTGACCCAGGGCCGCATCAGCGCGGTCGACATCATCCACGAAGCAAGCGCCAAGAATCCGGTGCGCGTGAAATCGCGCCCGGACGACGCGCCCTTCGGCATTCCCCCGGAGAACCCCGCCATGACCCAGTATGCCCCCGCAAAGCGCATCACCTCCTTCCATCCCCCGCAGCGCACGCTGATGGGCCCCGGTCCTACGGAGATCCACCCGCGCGTGCTCACCACCATGAGCCAGCCGGCGATCGGCTACCTCGACCCGGTTTTCGTCGAGATGATGGAAGAGCTCAAGTCGCTCTTGCGCTACGCCTACCAGACGAAGAACCCGCTCACGTTCCCGCTCTCCGGGCCCGGCTCGGTGGGGATGGAGTTCTGCTTCGTCAACATGGTGTCGCCGGGCGACAAGGTCATCGTGTGCCAGAACGGCGTGTTCGGCGGCAGGATGCTCGAGAACGTGATCCGCTGCGGCGGCACGCCGATCGTGGTCGAGGACAAGTGGGGCGAGCCGGTCGACCCGCAGAAGGTCGAAGACGCCCTGAAGAAGAACAAAGGCGTGAGCGTGGTGGCTTGCGTGCATGCGGAAACTTCCACCGGCGCGCAGTCGGACGCGAAGGAGCTGACGCGCATCGCGCACAAGCACGGGGCCCTGGTGATCGTGGACGCCGTCACCTCGCTCGCCGGCACGCCGGTGCGCGTGGACGAGTGGGACATCGACGCGATCTACTCGGCGAGCCAGAAGTGCCTGTCGTGCACGCCGGGCCTCTCGCCCGTGTCCTTCTCGGAGCGCGTGGTCGAGCACGTGAAGAAGCGGAAGGACAAGATCCACAGCTGGTTCATGGACATGAACCTGCTGCTTGGCTACTGGAACGCGGGCACCCGCACCTACCATCACACTGCGCCGACGAACTCGTTGTTCGCCCTGCACGAAGCGCTGCTGCTGATCCGAGAGGAAGGCCTGGAGAACTGCTGGGCGCGCCACCAGCGCCACCACCTGGCGCTGAAGGCGGGTCTGGAGGCGATGGGCCTCAAGTTCCTGGTGAAGGAGGAGTACCAGCTGCCGCAGATGAACGCGGTGCTCTGCGCCGAGGGCGTGGACGAGGCGCAGGTGCGCTCGCGGCTGCTCAGCGAATTCGGCCTGGAGATCGGCGCGGGCCTTGGGCCGCTAAAGGGCAAGATCTGGCGCTTCGGCCTGATGGGCTATTCCTGCCGCCCGGACAACGTGATGCTGTGCCTGTCGGCGCTCGGCTCGGTGCTGGACGACATGGGGTACCCGGTGCACGTAGGCGATGCCGAATCCGCCGCGCACGGCGCCTACGCCCAGATGCACGCCAAGGACGCGCAGCGGAAGAAACGCGCGGCCTGAGCATTCGCTAGCGCGTGGACACTCTGACCCACGCGCTCTCGGGCGCGCTGCTCGCGCGCGCGACGGCGTCGAAGGACGCTCCGCCACGCTCCATCCCGCGGCGGGTTGCGGCGGGGTTTTTCGCCGCCGCCGCGCCGGACCTGGACTTCGTCCTTGGTTTCATCTCGCCACTGTTCTACCTGGAGCAGCACCGCGGGCCGACGCATTCGGTGCTGTTGCTGCCGCTGTGGGCGCTCCTCTTGTCCTGGGTACTGGCGAAGATCCTGCGCGAGCCGCGCGGCTGGCGCGCGCTCTACATCGTCACCGCGCTCGGCCTTGGCGTGCACATCCTTGGTGACCTGATCACCAGCTTCGGCACCATCATCCTCGCGCCGTTCTCCCACAAGCGCTACGGCTGGGGCACCACGTTCATAATCGACCTGTGGTTCACGGGAATCATCGCCGCAGGGCTGCTGCTGTCGGTGCTGTGGCGGCGCACGCGCGTGCCGGCGCTGGCAGCCTCCGTGGTGCTCGTTGCCTACGTCGGCTTCCAATGGGTACTGAAGGAGCGCGCGCTCGACTTCGGACGCGACTACGCGCGCGCGCAGGGCCTGCAGAAGGTGGAGATCACGGCATACCCGCGCGCCGTCTCGCCGTTCAACTGGACCGTGTACGTGAGCGATGAGCTCGTGCACCGCTACGCCCACGTGAACCTGTGGCGCGGGGCGCCGCTGCCCGCCGCGCACGATTTCATCGGGCGCATGGACGCCGCGTTCCAGCCGCTTGCGTTTGCGCACTGGGAAACCGGCTCCCGCTACGGCCGCAATGCCGCGGAGCAGGACCTGGCGCGCTCGGCCTGGGAGTCGCCGGCGCTCGGCTTCATGCGCTGGTTCGCGGAGAAGCCGGCTTTCGACGGGCGCACGGAGGGCTCGACCTGCGTGTGGTTCCTCGACCTGCGCTTCGTCAATCCGGGGCGGGAGTGGGTGCCCTTCCAGTACGGCGCCTGCCGCGAGAGCGAGGCGGCGCCGTGGCACGCCTATGAGCGTGTCGGCACGAGCGGGCGCAGGCCCTTGGACTGAGCGCGGCACAGGCCGCTTTTTGCACACAAATTCACAGAGCGCGCGCCGAACGCGCGGCCTGCGCCGATGACCGGCAAAGCAGCCTGCGGCGCCCGGTGGTAGCTTATCCAGCGGTCCGGAAATGAACCCGTTGCGCTACGCTGTCCTGCTACTTGCCACGCTGCTCGCAGCCGCGGGTGCGCACGCGCAGATCGCATTCCGCAACGCGGCCACGGCGGTTTCGCTCTCGGGCCCGGCGGCGCCGGCGTTCCAAGCGGCGGGAACGTCGGTGACCGGGACCGGGGCCGTCACACCGACCTGGCCCGCGCACGTGGCCGACGATGTAGCGCTGCTTTTCGTCGAGAGCACGGGCGGGCAGGCGGCGACCCTCTCCACGGCCGCAGGATTCGTTGCGGTCGCGAACAGTCCCCAGGCAACCGGCGCGGGCACGGCGGGCACGCGAATCACGGTGTTCTGGGCTCGCGCGACTTCGGCGGCGATGGCGGCGCCGACGGTGGCGGACCCGGGCAATCACGTTTACGCCCGAATCCTCACCTACCGGGGCGTCATTGCGACCGGGAATCCCTGGGACATCACGGGAGGCGGTTTCAAGACGCCAGCCAGCATTTCCGTCACGGTGACCGGGATCACCACCACCGTGCCGAACACGCTCGTCGTCCAGGCTGTCGCGCGCGACAACGACAATGCGGCGGCGGCATTCAGTGCGCAGACGAACGCGAACCTTACCGGCATCGCCGAGCGGTCCGATGCGGGTACGACATCGGGCAACGGCGGCGGTTTCGCGGTGTGGGATGGCGTCAAGGCCACGGCGGGCGCGACGGGCAATACCACCGCCACGGTCACCAGCTCGATCAACGCGTTCCTGACGGTGGCCCTGAGCCCCGCGCTCGCCAGGCTCACCATCAACGTGCCGGTCGGCACGGTGGCGGGTGACGTGATGGTGGCCTCGATCGCCGTGCGGCCCTCCTCAGTCCTCATCACTCCGCCCGCCGGCTGGGCCGCGCAAACGGCCACGGTGCAGAACGGCGGCAACAGCAGCCGCCAGCAGCTCTTCTACCGCGTGGCGGGCGGCGCCGAGCCCGCGAGTTACACCTGGCTCTTCGACTCCGTGCACACTGGCGCCGCCGGCGGCATCGTGAGCTACTCCGGCGTGGACACCGCGGCGCCAATCGACGCCTTTGCGGGCAACACCACCCCACAGGGTGCCGACACCCAGCTGCAGCACCGCGCGCTCTCCGTGACCACGACGGTCGCCGATGCCATGGTCGTCAGCACGCATGCCTTCGGGTCTTCCGCAACCTGGACCGCCGCAGGCGTGAACGAGCGCGTGGACATCTTCTCCGAGGCAGTGCCCAACGCCGTAGGTATTTCGCTCGCTATCTACGACGCGACGCAAGCGGTGGCGGGCGCGACCGGCGACCGGACGGCGACCGCCTCGGGCAACGGCGACACGGGCAGTGCGCACTTCATTGCGCTGCGGCCTTTCGTGCCGCAGCCGGTGCTGCACTGGAGTATGGACCAAGCATCGTGGAACGGGACCGCCGGCGAGGTGGTGGACCTGAGCGGCAACGGACTGAATGGCACGTCGCTAAACGGCGCCAACACCGCCAACACGACGCCCGCCATACCCGGCTCGCCGGGCACCTGCCGCTACGGCGCGTTCGACGGTGTGAATGACTACCTCGAGGTGGCGGACAACGCACTGCTCGACGTCACCGATGAGCTGACGGTGATGATGTGGCTGCGCCCCACTGCCTATCCGACTGCGGGCAACCTGAAGTCTTTCGTGTCGAAGGACAACAACTACGAGGCGCACCTCACCTCGACCGGGACGGTGGACTGGTGGTGGGGCGGCGGCGCGCAGGAACTTTTCTCGGTCGGCACGGTGCCGCTCAATGCCTGGACCCACGTGACGCTGGTCTATTCGCGCGCTGGCGGATTCCAGCGCATCTACCTCAACGGTGTGCTGAATGCGAGCGGCGTCAACGCCAACGCGGCCCTCGCGACCAACAACATGCCGTTCCAGGTCGGCGCCGACCAGGGATTCGCCGGGCGCCAGTTCGCGGGCCAGATCGACGAGGTGTACGTGTTCCGCAGCGCGCTGTCGGCGTCGCGCATCGCGCAGTACATGGGCACGACGCGCGCCTGCGCCTCCGCGATCAACCATTTCTCCATCAGCCACTCGGGCAGCGGCGTGGGCTGCGTCGACCAGCAGATCATCATCACCGCGCACGACGCGGCGCACACGCCGGTGGACGCCAATGCGCTGACACTGAGCCTCTCGACCAGCAACGCCAAGGGAACCTGGACCGGCATCCAGTCGGGCGGCGGCACCCTGAACGACCCGGTGGCGGGCGACGGCGCCGCGACCTATACCTTCCCCGTCGGCGTCAACTCGGTGACGCTGCTGTTCCGCAACCCCAACGTCGCGGGCACCTCGGAGACCTTCAGCTTCAACGTGAGCGGCGGCGGCTTCAGCGAGACGACCGGCACCGCGATCGCCACGGACGATCCGCCCTTCACCATGTCCGCAGCGGGCTTCCGCTTCCGCAACATCACCGACGCGACCGACGTCGTGCCGACGCAGATCTCCGCCAAGGCCTCCAACGTCGGCTGGAACGCGAAGACGATTCGCATCCAGGCGATCAACACCGACACCGTGAGCGGCGCCTGCACGAACCTCTTCGCCAGCCAGACGCGCACGGTGGACCTGGGCGCGGAGTGCAACAGCCCTGCCGCGTGCGCAGGACTGCTGGTGAGCGTCAACGGCACGAACCTGCCGACCAGCAACGACAACGGGGTGGCGGGCGCGGCCGCCTATACCGGTTTGTCGCTCAATTTCAACGCCAATTCGGAAGCGGACACCGTAATCGCCTACCCGGATGCAGGGCAGGTTTCGCTGCACGCCCGCTTCGACCTCAATGGCGTCGTCGCCGGCTATGAGATGGTCGGTTCGTCGAACAGTTTCGTCGTGCGTCCCTTCGGCATGGCGTTCCCCGGAGTCACGCACGGTACGACGGCCGCGAGCCCAGTGCTCGCCGCGGCAGGCGATCCCTTCACCATGACCGTCACTGCCTACCGGTGGGTTAACGGCGAAGATGCGGACAACGACGGCGTCCCGGACGCCGGCGTGAACATCACCGACAACGGCGGCGTGCCGAACTTCGCCGCCACTGCCACCTTGAGCGTGAGCGCAAACCTGCCGGGAGTGGCGCCCGGAACGATCATGCGCGGCGCGGCCTGCGTGCTGGCGCCGAATGTCGCGCTGATCGGCGGTACGGTGACGGACGCGACCTGGTGCTACAGCGAGGTGGGCAATGTGTTCCTCAGCGCCGCAGTAAACGACTATCTCGGCGCGGCTGACGCGGACATCGCCGGCAACAGCGGCCTCGACGGCACGGGCGTGAACGGCTACGTCGGGCGCTTCATCCCCAAGCGCTTCAACCTGGTCGGCGCGCCGGCCTTCACCCCGCGCTACGTCGCCTCCTGCCCGGGGACGACATTCGTCTACATGGGCGAGGGCATCCTGCTGGACGGCTTCACCATGCGGGCAATCAACACCCTCGGCAATGTCACGCAGAACTATGACGGCGCCTACGCGCGGCACGACCCCGTTACCGGTACCGCGAAGGCGGCATTCTCGATCGCGGCGAGGAGCGGGACCACCGACTACACGACGCGCGTCACGGCAACCCACCTCGCGGTGCCCGCGTGGTCGCAGGGGCTGCTGACGGTGGGCGGCAACCCGTTGCAAATCGCGCTGACCCTCGACCGGCTGCCCGCGAACACGCCCGACGGGCCGCTACCCGCGACAGGCTTCGGCATCGCGCCGACGGATCCGGACGGCGTGCGTCTGCCGAACTACGACCTGGACGTGAACAACGACGCGACGCCCGAGCACTTGCTGGTGGGCACCACGGACGTGCGTTTCGGGCGGCTGTTCATGCAGAACGGCTACGGCTCGGGCAGCGTGAACCTTCCGATGCCGCTCGAGCTGCAGTACTGGAATGGCACCAACTTCGTACTGAACACAGACGACAGCTGCACGTCGCTGCTGCGCTCGAATTTCGCTCTCACTTTCAATACGCCGCCGCCGGTCCCGACGCTCATCGCCTGCGAAACGGCGGTGCAGCAGGCGAACATTGCCTTTGCATCGGGGCGCGCGACGCTCACGATGGCCGCGCCCGGCCTCACGAATCCGGGCTCGGTGCTGCTCACGGCGAATCTCGACTCCGCCGCGGGCACCTATTGCCCATCAGTCGGCGTGGCGACTGCCGCCGCCACCAACGCGAACAAGGCGTACCTGCTCGGGCGCTGGGACAGCGGCGCCGGCTACGACGACAAGCCTAGCGCGCGCGCTGCCTTCGGCGTCTACGGCCAGCCGCGCAACTTCATCTTCTTCCGCGAGAACTACTAGCCGCGCTAGAACTTGTAGCGCAAGCCGACTGACGTCATGCTAGCGCTGTCAGCGTCAGTCTCGAACTGCTCGAATTCCACCTGCACGCTCAGGTTCTTGTTGAAGTTGTAGCGCGCCCCGATGCCATAGAACAGATCGGTGCCGCTGTCGCTGTCGGAGCCGGCGCCGAGGCCGGTGGAGACGTTTACCTTCGCATCCCAGTTGGCCAGGCCCAACTTGCCCAGCAGCGCGAAGTTCTCGCTCAACGGCAGGGTGCCCGTGCCGGCAAAGGTGAAGGCCGTGACGCCTACGTCGCCGGTGAACGGGATGCCCAAGACGCTGCCGCCGATGCCCGCCTTGCCGAAGTCGACATAGCCGAATTCCATGCCCCAGTTCTTGGTGAACTGGAAGCCGCCGAAAATCTTGAATCCAGAATCACTGTCGTCCAGGGAAGGACTGGTGATCCCGGTGGTATCGAGGTCGAACGACGTCATGCCGTACGAGCCACCGATGTACCAACCGGCGTCCGACTGCTGCGCTGCGGCGGGCGCGCTGATTGCCAGAACTGCTGCTGGCAGAATGGTCGCAATCATTGCCTTCGTGCGGTCCATGCGAATCTCCTTTCGCCGCTAACGAGAAAAAGCCGAACGCCAAGGCGGCGTTCGGCTTCTTCTTGGTTCACAACCGCGGAACTTCAGCTTCTTCCGCGGGAACTGCCGGCCGCGCTAGAACTTGTAGCGCAGGCCCACTGACGTCATGTTGACGCTGTCATCTTCAGCTGAGAATGTCTCGAATTCCACCTGCACGCTCAGGTTCTTGTTGATGTTGTAGCGCGCCCCGATGCCATAGAACAGATCGGTGCCGCTGTCACCACTGGAGGCGCTTCCACTCGCGTCCCAGTTGGCCATGCCCACCTTGCCCAGCAGCGAGAAGCTCTCATTCAGCGGCAGGGTGCCCGTGCCGGCCAAGGTCAGGGCCGTGACGCCGATATCGCCAAAGCCGCCGATGCCCGCTTTGCCGAAGTCGACATAGCCGACTTCCGCACCCCAGTTCTTGGTGAACTGGAAGCCGCCGAAAATCTTGAAGCCAGAATCACTGTCGTCCACGGAAACGCCAGCGGGAACCCCGCTGATATCGAACGTGGTCATGCCGTACGAGCCACCGATGTACCAGCCGGCATCCGACTGCTGCGCCACGGCGGGCGCGCTGATTGCCAGAAAAGCTGCCGGCAGAACAACTGCCAAGAGTGCTTTGATGCGGTCCATGCAAGTCTCCTTTGCTGAGTTATGGCAACTGCAACAGTACGATCCTGATTTCAGTCACCCTTTGATGCAGATCAACCTCCGAACCAATACCATCTCTAGTTTATCCCTCCCCAAGGTGCCCGCGCTCCCTTGAATATGGGAGAAATTCCACAGTTACCGTCGCGCGCGCGCGGTGGCCGCGAAGCGCTCGGCGAGCTGCGGCTGGCCGCCATAGGCATCAAGGGTGGGCTGCATCCGCTCCAGGGCATCCAGCCGCTCCGCGGGCGCGGGATGTGTCTTGAACATCAGCGCCACTCCCGAGTCTTCCGGATTCATGGCCTGCAGCGTCTGCAGCACCGAGGGCAGGCCGTAGGCGTCGTAGCCGCCGCGCGCGGCGATCACCACGCCGAGGCGATCGGCTTCCAGCTCGTCGGACTTGTCCAGGCCGCGGGAGAAGAGCTCCGTGCCAGCGGTAAGCAGCTTCTCACGGCTCGGGCTGTTGCGGTCCTGGCGCGCCAGCAGCGAGGCGGCGGCACCAGCAAGCTCCAACTGCGCGCCCTTCTGGATCGCCTTGAGGTGGTGTTTCTTCAGCACGTGCCAAATCTCGTGCGCCAGCACCCCGGCGAGCTCAGCTTCGCTCTTCATGCGCTCGAGCAGGCCGCGCGTGATGAAGATGTGGCCGCCCGGCGTGGCAAAGGCGTTCAGCTGTGGTGCCTCCAGCACGCCAAAGCGCCACGGCAGGTCGGGTCGCTCGGTCTGCGAGGCGAGCCAGCGGCCGACGTTGTTGACGTAGCGCTGTACGCCATCGTTCGCCATTAGCGGCGCGGCGCCCAGCAGCCGCGACGCCATGTCCTGGCCGATCTCGATCTCTTCCTTCTCGCCGATCTCCTGCGTTGCCTTGCCGATGTTCCTGGCGCTGTCGAGCAGTCGATTGAAGTTGAACTGGGCCTGCGCAGGCAGGGCCGCGCACAGCGCGCATAACGCGAGCACCCTTAGCCAGCTCACTTTCCGTCCTCCCGCGGGTAGTCCAACCGCTGCGCGCTCAGCTTGCCCTTGGCCGCGAAGCCCTCGGCGCCGTCCCTGCTCGCCGCGTACTTCTCCATCTTCTTTAGCTCGGCGGCGTTGGGCTTGGCGTTGGCGAGCTGCTCGGCGTCCAGCCCGCGCACGCCGGTGGTCACCTGCGCACCGCTCGTGCCGGTGCGGGCGACGTTCAGGATCTGCGAGATGCCCGCGTCGCCCTGCTTCGCCTCGCCCGCGCCGGCGTAGCGCAGGGCGAGCATCCTCACCCAGCCCTCGGCGCCGCCCTCGGCCTTCACGCGCGTCCAGCCGCCCTTCCTCTCCAGCGCATCCACTCTCGCGTTCTCGGCGAGCGGCGCGACGCTGGCGGCGTCGGTGGCGGGAGACTGCTTCAATTCGGTGGCCCGGATCACGGTAGCGGGCTCTGCGAGCGCGAGCGCGGGAAACAGGAGCACCAGTGCGGCGAGTCTCATGACTTCTTTCGCGGTTCGAATAGTTCGACCGGTTGGGTGCGGCCTTTCGCGTGGAAGCTGCCGCATGATACGAAATCGAAAGCGTTCCCGCACCGCTCCATCGTCTCGCGCGACACGAGGATCCTGCGTCCGGCCTCCTTGGTGAGGCCCTCGATGCGGCTCGCGAGGTTCACGGTGTCCCCGATGGAGGTGTACTCGCGACGCCTTTCCGAGCCGATCAGGCCCACTACCGCGGGGCCGGAGTGCACGCCGATGCCCACGTCGAAGCTCTTACCCAGCTCGCCCAGCTCGGCCTTGAAGGCGAGCAGCGTAGCGGCCATTTCGAGCGCGCAGGCCACCGCGTTCTTCGCGTGCTCAGGGTCGTCGAGCGGCGCCCCCCAGAAGGCCATGATGGCGTCGCCGATGAACTTGTCGAGCGAGCCGCCGTGCTTGAAGATCACCTCGACCTGCATGGTGAAGTAGCGGTTGAGAATTGCGACGACCTCTGCGGGTGCGCGCGTCTCCGACAGCGTCGTGAACCCGCGGATATCGGAGAAGAGGAGCGTGACTTCCCGGGTACGGCCTTCTCCTTCGAGCCCCCCGCGTTCGACCAGCTGCTTCACCACGTGCGGGTTGACGAAGCGCGAGAACATGGCGATCGCCTCTTCGCGCGCGCGGCGCTCCTTCAGGTAGGCGGCGGTGGCAGCGGCGAAGTAGAAGAGCCAGGCCGCTCCGAGCGGCGCAAGCAGCGGCATGAGCAGCAGTCGCCCGGCAGCAAACCAGCTTGCGGCGAGGGCGAGCGCGCTCGCCGCGCCGAGCCCGATCGCCACGCGGTTCGCGCGCGCATTGCGCGCAAACACGGCATACAGCAGCCCGACGAAAAGCAGCGCGGCGCCGAACGGCAGCCAGGCGGGCGCGGCGCGCATGGCGCGGCCGTTCTTCAGGTTCTCGATGGCGGTGGCGAGGATCTCCATGCCCGGCTGCGTGCCGGAAAGGGGCGTCACGCGCAGGTCGCCGAGGCCCGCGGCGGCGGCGCCGATCACCACGACCTTGCCCTTGAACTCGTCCGCCGGGCGCTTCCGTAGCGAGCGACCAAAGTCCTCGTACAGGTCGCTGAACGACACGCTCGGCAAGCCGCGCGCCGTGCCGCGCCAGGCAAGGCGCAGGTCGGGTGCGTCCGGCAAGGGGTAGCCGAGGTCGAGCGCAACGCGCGCGGGCAGGGACGGGATATCCCAGCCGCGCACCGTAGTGCGCAGCGCGTATCGCCGCCCCACGTGATCGTCGTCCTCCAGGAAATTGATCGTGCCGCCGCGCCAGAGCTCCTGCGGGAGCGCCATCGGCGGCACCACCGCGATGCGCGCCTCGCGATCGGCTTCGGGCCGGCGCACGAGGCCGATGAGCGGCGCGAGCTCGGCGGCGGTTGCGCCGCTCGCGTGATCGCGCGCATCCAGCAGCAGCATGGGAAAGTAGAGGTTCGCGCGGTACGGCAGAGCGGCTTCGGCGAACGCCTGGTCGCTTTGCGGGCGGAACTTGTCCGGCTCGGAGAACATGATGTCGAACACCACCGCGCGCGGCTGCTGCGGCATGAGGCCGCGCAGCAGCTCTGCGTATACCTCCCTCGGCCAGGGGAAGCGCCCCGCTTCGGCCTGCATGGCGGCAAGGCTCTTCTCGTCGACGTCCACCAGCACCACAGCGGGGTCGGGCGCGAGGCGCGCCGCGTGCCAGCGGGTGAACGAGTCCAGCAACCGGTTATCCAGCGGCTGCAGTGCCTGCGCGAGGAAGATCTCGAGTGCCGCGAGCGCGAGCGCGGCGGCGGCGAACCCGGCGAGCAGTCGCCTCACAGCTTGAGGCGGCGCCAGATTTCGGCGGAGAGCGCCGCCTGGTTGAGGGTGTAGAAGTGCAGGCCGGGGGCGCCGGTGGCGAGGAGCTTTGCGCACAGCGCCGTCACCAAGTCGAGGCCGAACGCGCGGATGGAGGCCGTGTCGTCGCGATAGCCTTCCAGCTTCACCCGCATCCAGCGTGGGATCTCGGCCCCGCAGGCATCCGAAAATCTCGCGAGCTGCGAGTAGTTGCCGATCGGCATGACGCCGGGGACGATCGGCAGTGTCAGGCCCGCCGCGCGGCATTCGTCGACGAAGCGGAAATAGGCGTCGGCGTTGTAGAAATATTGCGTGATGGCCGAGTTCGCGCCGGCCTCCACCTTCTTCTTGAAGTTCTTCACCTCGTCGGCCGCGTTGCGCGTCTGCGGGTGGTACTCGGGGTAGCAGGCCACTTCGATGTGGAACCAGTCGCCGGTGGACTGGCGGATGAAGGCCACCAGCTCGCTCGCGTAGCGGAATTCGCCCGAGGCGGCGATTCCCGATGGCAGGTCGCCGCGCAGGGCGACGAGGTGGCGAATGCCGTTCGCCTTGTAGCGCTCGAGCTGCTCGGCGATGTCCTTCTTCGTCGAGGCGACGCAGGAGATGTGCGGCGCGGCCTCAAGGCCCGCCTTGCGGATCTCCATCACCGTCTCGAGCGTCCCTTCGCGCGTGGAGCCGCCGGCGCCGTAGGTGCAGGAGAAGAAACGCGGCTTGAGTTTTGCCAGCGCCTGCCAGGTGGCGCGCAGCTTCTCCTTGCCCTCCGGCGTGCGCGGCGGGAAGAACTCGAAGCTGTTATCGGCCATTCTCGTAGGGCTTGAGCGCCGCGTAGATCGTGCGGTTGGCGATCGCCTCGATGCCGGCCTCGCGCGCCATGCGCGCTACCGCGCCGGAGAGCCACGGCGCTTCCAGCTTGTGGCCGGCCTCGAGGTCGTGCAGCAGCGAAGCGCGCATCTCGGTGTGCAGGGTGTCCGCGAAGGCGAGGCGGCTCTCGACGAAGTCATCCGGCAGCTCCACGCCGCGCTTGCGCGCGAGCTGCCAGGTCT
>Ga0137451_1000132_pt1 | contig 22446 bp, 16 predicted proteins | sample EasRivERMGT500_2_FD_102336 | JGI IMG/M metagenome (GOLD analysis project Ga0137451, IMG submission 102336) | Soil microbial communities from meander-bound floodplain in the East River, Colorado, USA - East River MetaG ERMGT500_2 | ecosystem: Environmental > Terrestrial > Soil > Floodplain ... | reverse complement strand
TCCTCGGTGGACTTGCCGCGGCGTGGCGGATTCGGCGACTCTCACCGCTCGAGGCACTTCGCGCTGAATGACGACAATGCCATCAGCAATTCTTCTTGTAGTTCTGGTTTCGGCGTTCGTGGCGAGTCCGCCCGTTCAAGGTCAGATCGCACCGGCGGGTCTAAAGACCCGCCCTCCACGAGAACAACGTCCCTCACCGACGCCGACCTTCTTTCAGTCGCCGTATCCGCTCGCCGACATGAAAGGGAAGCAGGCCGTCGTCGCGACGACCGCAGGCACGTTCGTGATTCAGCTGCTGCCTGAGGCCGCGCCGAACCACGTCGGGCATTTCATGACACTTGCGAACGACAGGGCGTACGAGACGACGACGTTCCACCGCGTGATCAAGTACGGAATCATCCAGGGCGGCGATCCGCTGACAAAGGACCCGCTGAAGGTTGCGCAGTACGGACAGGGCGGCCTCAACCTGTTGAAGAGCGAGATCACCGCCGAGCCCATGACCGCGGGCGCCGTCGCCGGCGTGCTCTTGCCCGGCAATCGCGACAGCGCAGGCTGGCAGTTCTTCGTCTGCGCGACGGATCAGCCGTCGCTGCAGGGCCAGTACACGGTGTTCGGTCGCGTCGTCGAAGGCCTGGAGGTCGTGCAGAAGATCTCCGCGGTCGACGCTGACCCGCAAGGCCGTCCGAGGCTGCGCGTCACGATCACGTCGGTCACGATTCGCGACACGCCGCCCGTGCCGTTCGTGAACGACACGCCTGCCCAGCTCGGCGCTTACAAGGCGATCGTCGAGACGAATAAGGGCACGTTCGAACTGGAGTTTCTCCCGGACCGCGCACCTGAGACTGTCCGCAACTTCCTGCGGCTCGCCGAAGCCGGGGTGTACGACGGCGTCGGCATCCATCGCGTCGCACCGGGGTTTGTCATTCAGACGGGTGCGCTCCTGTACCGCTCGCCGCTGACCGCGGCGCAGCAGAAGCTGGTCCACAACCTCGCGCCGGAATTCAGCAACACGCCGAACGAATTCGGTCTTGTCTCCATGGCGCGCGCCGACGATCCCGCCAGCGCCTCGACGTCCTTCTTTATCTGCACGGGCAGCTGCAGCGCGCTCGACGGAAAGTACGCGGCGTTCGCGAAAGTCTCAGACGGTCAGGATGTGGTCCGCGCGATCGCGGCGGTGGCCGTGGATGGCGAGACACCGAGGGAGACGTTAACCATGACGCGCGTCCGTATCGAGAAGAAAACACCCTGAAAAACCTCCGCGCGCTCCTCATGTGTGTTCATCGAAAGGCAGCCTCCAGTTTTCCTCGGTCTCGTCCGCGGCCTCGACTTCTTCTTTGTCCCCGAACCCGTGCACTCCCGCGCCCAGCAGCCGTACCGGCCGCTTGCCCGCGTCCGTCTTGCTGAGCAGCGCCACCGCGCGGCGCGCGATCTCGTCCGCGTCGTTCGTCGGGGCGCGTGACTCCGAGCGCGTGATCGTCGTGAAGTCGCTGTAGCGCACCTTGATCGTCACCGTCCGCGCGAGGAGCTGCTTCTTCTGCAGCCACACGACGTTCTCGCGCGCGAGCGTGTCGATCTCCTCGCGAATGCGATCGATGTCCGTCAGGTCGTGCGCGTAGGTGCGTTCGCTCGACGACGACTTCGCGGGGCGGTTCGGCTCGACGGGCCGATCGTCTTCGCCGTTGGCGAGCTGGACCAGCCACTCCGCCATGCTGCCGACCGCGGAGCGGAGCACGTCCGGATCTGCGGTGCGCACATCGACGAGCCGCGTGATGCCGCGGTCGCGGAGACGCGCGGCCGTGACCGGCCCGACGCCCCAGAGTGCGTCCACTGGCAGCTGCTGCAGAAACGACTCGACGCGTTCCGGCGCAATGACCGTCAGCCCGTCAGGCTTCCGCCACGCCGACGCGATCTTCGCCAGGAACTTGTTCGGCGCCACGCCGGCCGATGCCGTGAGCCGCGTCTCATCACGAATCAGCTGCTTGATTCGCCGAGCCACGTCCATGCCAAGCGGCTCCTGCCACGCGTTGTCCGTGACATCGAGGTACGCCTCGTCGAGCGACAACCCCTCGACGAGCGGCGTGACGCTCCGGAAGATCGCAAACACCTGCTGTGAGGCCGCGCGGTACTTCGCGAAGTCCGGCGGGACGATCACGAGGTCGGGGCAGAGGCGGACCGCGCGCGACATCGGAATGGCCGACCGGACGCCGAAGGTACGCGCCTCATAGCTGGCAGCGGCGACCACCCCTCGCGACTCCGGCCGCCCACCGACGACAACGGGCTTGCCGCGCAACTCGGGCCGGTCGCGCTGCTCCACAGACGCGTAGAAGGCGTCCATGTCCACGTGGATGATGCGGCGGATCATGACGGTTCAGGGTTCAGAGTTCAGGGTTCTGAGTTCAAGGTTCTGAATCCGACCTCTGTAGAACCCTGAACCGTGAACCCTGAACCCTGAACAATAAATTATGATTCCCCAATGCGCCTCGTTCGTGTCATGCCCGCATTTGTTCTCCCGTGCCTGTTCGCCCTGGCCTGCTCTGATGGCCCGCCGCCTCCGGCTACGCCGCCGCCCATCGGCGACGCGCTGACCCTGCCCGAGGAGAAGCACCTGGCCAACATGCGGCAGCTCACATTCGAGGGCGAGAACGCCGAGGCGTACTTCGCGTTCGACGGCAAGAAGCTGATCTTCCAGTCCACCCAGGGTCACGACTGCGACCAGATCTACACGATGAATCTGGACGGCACCGGGCGGACGCTCGTGAGCACCGGCAAGGGCCGCACGACCTGCGCCTTCTTCTACCCGGACGGCGAACACATCGTCTACGCCTCGACGCACCTGGGGGGTGATGCATGCCCGCCGAAGCCGGACCCGTCGAAAGGGTACGTGTGGCCGATCTACGCGACGTACGACATCTTCCGCGCAAAGCGTGACGGGTCGGAGCTGACCCAGCTCACGAAGAGGCTCGGCTACGACGCCGAGGCGACGGTTGCGGGCGACGGCACGATCGTGTTCACGAGCACGCGTGACGGCGACATGGAGATCTACACGATGAAGAGCGACGGGTCCGACGTGCGCCGGCTCACGAACCTGCCCGGCCCGGACGGCGGACCGTTCTTCTCGGTGGATGGATCGAAGATCGTCTTCCGCGGCCGCCATCCCGAGAAGGGCCCCGAGCTCGACGGCTACTTCGCGCTGCTCAAGGACGAGCTGTGGAAGCCGTCGGGCCTCGATGTCTTCGTGATGAACCGCGACGGCAGCAACCTGCAGCAGGTCACGAAAGGCCTCGGCGGCGCGAACTGGGCGCCGTTCTTCACGCCCGACGGCAGCAAGATCATCTTCGCGTCGAACATGAAGAACCCGCGCGGCGGCAACTTCGACCTCTATCTGACCAACGTTGACGGCACGGGCCTCGAGCAGATCACGTTCAGCGACACGTTCGACGGTTTCCCGATGTTCTCGCCGGACGGCTCGAAGCTGGTGTTTGCGTCGAACCGGCACTCGAAGGTCTCGACCAGCACGAACGTGTACATTGCGGACTGGGTGAAGTAGGAGCGCGATATGACTGATGTCGGAACGATCGACCCTGAAGAGCGCGGTCTGGCCTCGTTAACGCATCTCTCGGGCCTGGCCGGCTACGTCATTCCGTTCGGCGGCGTCGTGGTGCCCATCATCATCTGGGCCGTGAAGCGAGAGTCGCGGGTGATCTCGACGATTGCGCAGCAGGCCATTCTGCTGAACGTGATTGTCTTCGTGCTCATCATCGCGTGCATCATGCTGTCGCTGACGATCATTCTCCTGCCGCTGACGATCCTCGGAGGCATCGCGCTGGGGATTGCTGCGCTCGCACTGCCGATCGTCGGCGCGATCAAGGCCAGCGACGGGCGGTACTACAAGTACCCGGTGATCGGACTGCAGCCGTAGGGAGCCTGAAAGGGCGTGAAGCGATGAAGGGCGTGAAGAAGAGCTGACGTGAAGGCACGGAAGATGTGAAGGATAAGGCCTTTGGATCTTCACGCCTTCCTTTCTTCACGTCATCTTTTCTTCACGTTCTTCATACCCTTCACGCTCTTCCGCTACCGCTCGGACGGCGGCTGCCAGTTGATCAACACGGTATAAGGCGACAGGCGCCGGTCGGTCTTCGGCGCAAGCATGATGAAGCGCCGGCCGTCCGGCGTGACGTCGTAGTGATTGCGCGTGTCGCCGAGCCAGATTTCATCGAGCGGCGTCTGGAAGAGCGGCTTGGCCGCTTCGAACGAAAACTGAGGCTGCAGCTTCGTACGGACGGCCATCATCCGGCGATCGGCAGCGATGTAGGTCAGCTCATGTCCCTTCCCGACCCACCGCGGGTCGGCGCCGCCTCCGGTGGAGACCTGCCAGCGCTGAGTCGGCGCCGGAAACGATTGGACGAACACTTCGAAGCGCCCGCCCGATGCGTCCGATACGTACGCGAGATAACGTCCGTCCGGCGAGATCTGGCTCTGGCCTTCCTGCGCGACCGTGTTCAGAATCGGGAACATCTCCCGAGGCTCGTCGAGCTTCCACGCCCAGATGTCGGATCTGGTGCCGCGTGCGAGCGTGGTGACCGTCATGTAGTGGCCATCGCGACTCCGGCTCTCCGGGAATTGGCCCATCTTCGCCCGCAGCACCGGCACCGGCTTGCTGCCATCGATGAGGTTCTGTTCGACGAGACCATTCGCGCTGCTGAAGATGACCCGATCTCCGGCAGCCGACCACACCGGCAGGGAATCCCATCGTCCAAACGTCACTCGCCTCCCCGCGAGGTTGTTCTCGAACAGCCACAGGTTGTCAGCCGCGGCGCCATCGCCGGCCGTCACCAGGAGCTTCGTGCCGTCGGCTGACAGCGTGGGATTCGCGTACCACGGCGAATCCGCAATGGAGGCCGTCTCCTTTCCGGTCCGTCGATCGATCCACACGAGCCTGTTCTGATCCACGCCTGCGCTTCGGACGGCGACGACGCCCGACTGAGAAATGGAGAAGTCCGATTTCATGCCGAGCTCGTATCGCTGCCTGACCTGATCGGCGACCGACACTGCGGTGCCCTTGACTTCAAGCCGATCGAGGTCGAACGGCTGTGCCATGAGCGAGCCCTTGACGAACCACAGGAAGCCATCCCGCGAATACCCGGCGCTGGAATAGACAGGCAGCAGACGCTTCGCGGTCTTTGTGCCGAGATCCGCGACGTAAATGCCTAATCGGTCCGGCTCGCTGCCGTAGTCGGTGTACAGGAAATGGCGGCCGTCGGGCAGGAACTCCGGCCACGCGTGACCTTCCTTGAATCCGCGTCCGAGCACGGTCACCGTGGTGAGCTGGCCCCCGGACGCGAGTACGTGCGACAGGGGCGCGTCATTGGTTGGCGCAAAGACGATGTCCCCGCGCTCGTTCCAGGTGCCGCCATGGCCATTTGGCGCGAGGGCGATGTCATGAATCTCGCGCGTGGAGAGCGCGATGCGCTTCAGCCATCCGCCCGCGAAGAATCCCACGTGCTGGCCGTCGGGCGACCAGAACGGGAACGAGGCGCCTTCCGTGCCGGCCAGTGGCTCCTCGGTTGTCGAATCGAGTCGCTTGATCCACAGGCGCATGCCGTCGGCACGGCCGGCCATCAACACCGCCTGCTCGCCATCCGGCGAGATGGCGAGCGACTCGACAACGGTGCCCGGCGGCGGCGCCACGGCAACTTTCCGGATGACCGGGTTGCTGCGAGCGCGCGGACGCGGCGTCCACAGGCTGCTGGTCGCCAGGACGATCGCGGCAAGACTTGCGGTGGCGACGACGACTCGCCACACGGGTGACCATGTCCAGGGGCGCGCCGGCGTAACCGCCAGCGAAATCGTGGCGGCCGCCGGTGGAGCGATCGGCGCCGAAGGTTCAGCCGCAGGTGGTGGATCTTCGACAGGCCTGGTCTGAATCGATCGCCGCGCGGACCACGCGTCGATTTCGTCCGCGTACGCGAAGACCGACCCGAGCTTGTCGTGCAGATGACGATGGACCGGAAGACCTTCGCGCTTCTCCCAGCGGCGGACGGTCGTCACATCGCGGCCGAGGTACTGGGCGATCTCTTTCCAAGCGTCGAGTCGACGTCGCGTCACGGCACGCCTCCTGACAGAGTTATTTCGGTGCGTTCACTTTAATGCCGCACCGTGCAGCCGGCAATGCTTCACTTTGCCGTTCCTTGCCCGTTTCGCCGGACGCTCGAACACCGCAGCATCCGGCCATGACCCAGCTGATTCGACGTTCGTTGCTGCTTTTGGCCGTGATGATCGCGGTGCCGCCATTGCTGACGCACGGGATGGACGCCCGCGTGTCGTGTCTCGTTACAATCGCGACGGGCGACGTCCAGGGCTCCGATGGCGGGCCGTCGTGCACGTTCCTCGGCATCCCGTACGCCGCGCCGCCGGTCAGCGCGTTGCGATGGAAGCCGCCTCAGCCGCCGGGACCGCTGGCGGCGTCGCCCTTCAACGCCACAGCCCTGGGGCCGAGCTGCACCGCCAGCGAGAGCTGTCTGACGCTGAATATCTGGGCCCCGAATCCGCTGCCCGCGACCCCGGTCCCCGTCCTCGTGTGGTTACACACCGGCGGTTTCGTCGCCTCCAACGGCGGCTTCCCGCCGCACAACGGGAAGCGCTTTGCCGAAGAGACAGGCGTCATCGTCGTCGCCCCGAACTATCGATTGGGTGCACTTGGATTCCTCGCGCATTCCGCGCTCGCGTTAGAAGATCCGTCACACGCGGTGTCAGGCAATTACGGTTTGATGGACCAGCGCTTTGCCCTGCAGTTCGTTCGCGACAACATCGCGAGCTTCGGCGGCGATCCCAACAACGTGACGATAGCCGGCACCTCGGCGGGCGCGCACAGCGTGGGCATGCACCTGGTTTCGCCGGCGAGCGCAGGTCTGTTCCATCGCGCCATCATCCAAAGCGGCACGCCGACAATCCGCTGGCCCACGGAGTCCGAGTCGTACGCGCAGGGCAACGCACTGGCGACGGCATTGGGCTGCCTGGATTCTTCAACCGTCCTCACGTGCCTTCGAGGCAAGCCCTCGGCGCAGGTGCTGAGCATCCTGACGCTTGGCTCGGAAGCCGTCGTGGAACCCGCGCCCAATCGGGCGGTGTGGACTCCTGTCGTCGACGGCATCGAGATTCCAGATCAGCCGCGGCTGCTCTTCGAGTCCGGGCTGTTTCACCAGGTACCGACGATGATCGGATTCATGCGCGACGAGAGCGCCGGGCCGTTCGTCACCAGAAGTTTTCCGTTCGGCGTGACGCTTGCGCAGTACGACGCGTGGCTGACCACGGAGTTCGGTCCGAACGCGCCGGCGGTCCAGGCGGCGTACCCGGCCGCGGACTTCCCGCTGCCCTTTGATGCGATGGCCCAGGTCGTTGGCGACGGCCACTTCGTGTGTGAAGGACGCCGCGTGGCCAGAGCGATCAGCAACAATCACACGCCCGTGTACTTCTACTCGTACGACTACATCATCGACGACGTCTTTCCGGATCGTGCGATTCACGGCCTCGAGGGCAACATCCTGTTCGGCAACAACTACGCGTTGCCGCAATTCCCGAATCATCCGCTGAACCCCGCCGATCAAGCGCTTCACGCACAGATGGCCGGGTACTGGGCGAGGTTTGCGGCGACAGGGAATCCGAACATCGACGACGACACGGTCGTGCACTGGCAGACGTTCCGGGAGCCGCAGGGGCAAGGCCGCGGCGCAAACCGGCACATCGTGTTCGACGCGACGATCCGCTCGGACAAACGGCTGCGCGAATCCTCGTGCGATTTCTGGGAGCCGTACTTCCTGAGGTCGATGCTGGGGAAGGTGCCGGCGGGGCAGTGATCTAAAAGGTTTCGGAAGGTTCCGGAAGGTTCCGAGAAGGTTCGCGTATCCTCGTGCCATGCGACAACGCACGGTTGTGCTGCTGGCGCTGGTGCTGGCGTCCGGGTGCGGGCCCGGAGCGGTCGAACCGGAGACGCCGGAGCTCGCGACGCTCACCATCGAGGGCCGGTCAGGCGAGGGCCCCGACGTGGTCATGGCCGAGACGTCGGCCGTCGGTCTGGAGTACTTTCAGGCTCAACGCGTGCCGGTTCTGCGCGGGCGCCTGTTCACCACGAGCGACGATCGCACAGGGGCGCTCGTGGCACTGATCAATGAGGAATTAGCCGCGCGCGCGTTCCCGAACATGGATCCGATCGGCCGCCGAATCAAACTGGGCGGCCCGACATCGACGTCGCCATGGCTCACCGTCATCGGCGTCGTCGGTAACGGCAAGACCAACAACAGAGACCCCGCTCGACCGCATGTGTTCACGTGCGCGTTGCAGAGCCAATAGGACCTGATCAACGTGTATCGTTAGTCGATTCCCATGCCGAAGGCTGGCCCGCGGCAACTCGGTGCTGTGCTCGCAGCGATGCTCTGTGCATCCAGCGCCGCGCAATCGCAATCCACCCAATCCGCTGCTAGTGCGCCCGCGTCTGCGCGGGCCGGTCTTATCGTCGGCCAGGTCACCGATGCGGCGACACGTGAGCCCATCGCTGACGCGGTCGTGACGCTCCAGCCGGTTGTGAATCGAGCGGGCGATGCCACGCCGTTTCGCGGGCGCGTGCTGAGTGACGCCCGAGGACAGTTTTTCTTCGAAGGTCTTCCGGCCGGCACTTACATGCTGACGGCAGACAAGCCCGGCTTTGTGGCCGGCGTCTTTGGCAAGACCCGGCCTGACGGCGCCGGGCTGACGTTCGAGCTCGACACCGACGAGCGCCGAGCCGACGCGAGGGTTTCCCTCTGGAGGTTTGGCGCGATTGGCGGCACGGTCGTTGACGAGTTCGGTGATCCGATGGCCGGTATCCGGGTGCAGGCGTTGCGACGCAGGATGGTCGGCGGCCGCCTTCTCTACGGATTGACTGGCGCTGACTATTCATCCGTCACGGACGATCGCGGCATGTACCGGATGGGCTCCGTTGCTCCGGCGGATTACATCGTTGCCGTGGTCTCCACGCAAACGACCGTACCGGCGACAGTTCTGTCGCAGTACCTTGTTCAAGGAACTCCTGCCGTGCAAACGGAGTTGTTCGCAGCGACGAGCGAAATCTCGACGCTCGGCAACCCGAGGAACCAGCAGCTCGGTGACGCCGTGCTGATGACGCGATCTGGCAGCCCGTTCCCCGGTTCGCCAAACGACGCCGGTCAGTTCGAAACGTATCCGACGACGTTCTATCCTGCGGCTACTCGCGTCGGAGAGGCGTCGATCGTCACGTTGCGGTCTGGTGAGGATCGGTCCGGGCTCAACATTCAGATGAGGCCACTTCGAGCGGTTCGAGTTCTTGGCCGACTTGTCGGGCCGTCCGAGTCGCTCCCTCCCACTGCTCTTCGGCTCTCGCCCGTGAACGTGGATGGTGTCCCGACGTCGATCGCTGACACCGTTACAGGCGTGAGCGGCGCCGGCGGTGCGTTCACACTGCTTGGAGTTCCAGCGGGTCAGTACTTGCTCAAAGTTCAGAGCCCTGCGAGCAAGCCGCTGTTATCGGCGTCCGAGTTGATCACGGTGGGCGATGTGGACCTGACAGGCCTGACCGTCGCGGTGAGACTGTCTACCCACGTGACGGGTCGGTTCGTGGACGTCAGCTCCACGGCGAATCGTGAGGCGGTTGCCACGCGTGACGTGACGTTCGAGCTGTCCAGTAGCGATCCGCCGCGCATCTCGGCGAAGACGGACGCACAAGGTCGATTTTCCGCCGATCTGCCGCCAGGCAAGTACGTCATGCGCACGGCCAGGCTCGACGAGTATTCGAGATGGGTGCGAACGATCACGGTCGCCGGCAAAGACGTGACGGACACTCGGTTCGAAGTGAAGACCGATCCAGTTGACATTGTCGTGACGCTGACAGACCGAGAGACACGGATCTCAGGCGTCGCTCGCGACCCGGCAGCCGGTCCGGATCCGATGGCGTTCGTAGTCGTCTTTCCTGTCGAGCGAACGCTGTGGGCGAGCTACGGATCGGTGCAAGGTTCGCGGCGCCTCCGCAGTGTGCGAACCGGACGTGGCGGCACGTTCGAGTGCCCGGACCTTGCGCCAGGCACCTACTTCGTCGCGGCGATGCCGGAAAGTGCGATGGGAGACTGGACGGCACCGGCGTTCCTCGAGACTCTCAGTCGATCGGCCGAGCGCGTGGTGCTCAGTGAAGGCGAGCACAAGCAAGTGAACGTGCAGGTGGTCCGATGAACGCGTCCACGGTCCTCGCGCTGGCAGTCGCCATCGTCGCGCAGCAGCCCGCGCGTGATACGCCGGCGCAACCGGTGATCACCGGGACGGCCGTCATCAGCGGCGTGATCGTGACCGACGACGCCACTCCGCAGCCTGTGCGCAAGGCCCGAGTGACGCTGAATCCCGCAGGTTTGGCCACGCCTGGCAGGACCGCGACGACCGACGACGCCGGTCGATTCACGTTTCGCGATGTGCCTGCGGGCCGGTTCAGGCTCGAAGCCACGAAGCCCGGGTTCCTGACGACGAGCTACGGCGCGAAGCGAGCGGATCGACCTGGAACACCGGTGTCCCTCACAGACGGGCAACACCTTTCGGGCATCTCGGTGCGGCTGGCTCGTGGTGGCGCGATCTCCGGGACGGTGCTCGATCAGAATGGACGGCCGGCAGCGGGCTTGACCGTGAGAGTGTTGCGTGCTGGATTCTCCACCGTGACCGGAGAGCGGACGCTCGGATCCGTGGGAGGTGCGGGCGGCGGGCTGCTAACCGACGATCGCGGGAGCTACCGCGCTTGGGGCCTTCCGCCCGGAGACTATGCCGTCGTCGTCACGCCTCCGGCCATGCGACTGGATGCTGCACCGGGACTCGAGAGCATTCGCCGATTCACGTCCGACGAAATGCAACGAGCGCTCGCCCGCGCTCGCGCTGGAGGCGGGCCCGGCGTGTCTGAGGCTTTGCGGCCCACGGCATCGCCCTCGACTGTTCCCGTGAGTTATGCGCCTGTGTTTTTTCCGGGCGTGGTCGATCCGTCACAGGCCACGATGATTACGCTGGGTCTCGGCGAGGAGCGTGACGGCATCACGCTCTCGCTTCAATTCACGCCCGTCGCACGCGTCGGCGGCTCCGTCAAAATGCCCGACGGCACGCCACTGCAGAACGTCATGCTGACACTCGCACCATCTGCAGATGCTCAGGTCTTTGCGGCGGCCGGCGCGATTCGGCCGATCATTACGTCTCCGCTTCGTGACGGCACATTTTCATTCCTGGGCATTACGCCGGGCTCGTACACCGTGACGGCGAAGTCGTCGCCCGCTGCAGCGGCCTCGGGCGCGCCGGTGACGCCCGGCACCTACTCGGCAGTCGCAGATATCGATGTCAACGGCACCGATGTCGATCTCGCGGTCGAGATGCAGCCTGGGATGACAGTGTACGGACGGGTGATGTTCCCTGGTGCTTCTGCGCCGCCGGATCCGTCACTGCTCAGGTTCAGGATCGTGCCGCCCGGCGCCGGTGGCGACTTGTCGGCGGGTCCGGCGGGTGGGCAAGTGGACGCTACAGGAAAGTTCTCATTTGCCGGCGTGACGGCTGGCAAGTATCGCTGGACATACATCGTGACGAGTGCCGGAGCCCTGGGGCCCTGGCGTTTGCAGTCTGCTGTCGCGGGCGGTCGTGATGTGTTTGACGCACCGCTCGACGTGCGCCCGGGACCAAACCTTGACGTCGTTGTGACCTTCACCGATCGCCCAGCCCAACTGACTGGTGTTCTGCAAAGCGCTGCCGGGGCTGCTGCGCCCGACTACTTCATCATCGTGTTCTCGACCGACAAGTCGCAGTGGCGACCAGCCTCGCGGCGCGTGCAAATGGTTCGACCTGCAACCGACGGCCGTTTCATCGCCTACCTGCCGGCGGGTGACTACTGGATCGCGGCGCTCACCGATGTCGCGGCAAACGAGTGGTACGACCCGGCGTTCATCGCACAGCTCCCGACGAATGTGAGAATCACGATCACCGACGGGCAGACAACGACGCAGGATCTGAAGATCGAGCGGTGAGGTCCCCTGATCGCCGGGTCTAAAGACCCGGCCTCCGTACGTCTCCATGACCCAACCTACGTACGTCTCCATGATCTCCACGGGCTCAGCGTTCTTCCTCCATGTCCTCCATGTTTCTGCTTTTGTCCGTACTAATATGGTCCCGTGGCGAAGAAGAAGTCCTCGAAGGCCCCTTCCTTATTTGATGGTGATAACGACGCTGAAGTCCTGACGAGGCCGCCGGCGGGCGGAGGGAACGAGCAGAACGTCGCGCTCCACGAGGCGGCGCAGGAGCGGTACCTCAACTACGCGCTCTCGGTCATCACATCGCGTGCGTTGCCCGATGTGCGCGACGGCCTGAAGCCCGTCCAGCGCCGCATCCTCTACACGATGTGGCAGCAGAACCTGACGGCGGACGCCAAACATCGCAAGTGCGCGAAGGTCGTCGGCGACGTGATGGGCAACTACCATCCACACGGCGACTCCGCGCTGTACGAGACGCTGGTCCGCATGGCGCAGCCGTTCTCGCTGCGCTATCCGCTCATCGACGGCTCCGGCAACTTTGGGTCGCTCGACGGTGACAACGCCGCGGCCATGCGCTACACGGAATGCCGGCTCGCGCGCATCAGCGACGAGATGCTGACGGAGATCGATCAGAACACCGTCGCGTTCCGGCCCAACTACGACGGCACGCGCGAAGAGCCGGTCGTGCTGCCCGCGCGCATTCCCAACATGCTGATCAACGGCGCCACCGGCATCGCCGTCGGCATGGCGACGAACATCCCGCCGCACAACCTCGGCGAGGTCTGCAAGGCGCTCATTGAAATGATCGACGCGGACCTCGAGCCGCTGACGATCGCGCAGCTCACGAAGCACGTGAAAGGTCCGGACTTCCCGACGGGTGGACAGATCATGAACACCCAGCAGGAGATCCGGGAGATCTACAAGACCGGCTCCGGCTCGATCCGGATCCGCGCCACCTGGACGGAAGGGCCCGCCCACCGCGGCGGCAAGACGATCTACATCACGAGCGTGCCCTATACGGTGAACAAGTCCACGCTCGTCGAGCGGATCGCGGACATCGCGCTCTCACGCAAGCTGCCGCATCTCGTGGACGTGAGGGACTTGTCCACAGACGATGTGCGGATTGCGCTGGAGTTGAAGGGCGACGCGGACAAGCGGATGGTGATGGCGTATCTCTTCAAACACACGCCGCTCCAGTCGACGTTTCCCGTCAACCTCACGTGCCTCGTCCCGACGGAAAACTCGTTCGTCGGCAAGCCCGAGCGCCTGAGCCTGCACGACATCCTCTGGCACTTCCTCCACTTCCGCCTCGAGGTCGTGCGCGCTCGCCTCAAGTACGAGCTCGAAGCGCTGACGGCGCGGATGCACATTCTCGAAGGCTTCGAGAAGATCTTCGACGCCCTCGACGAAATCCTGAAGATCGTCCGGAAGTCCGACGGCAAGGCGGACGCGGCCGACAAGATCATGAAGCGGTTCCCGCTCGACGCCGAGCAGACGGACGCGATCCTCGAGCTGAAGATTTACCGCCTGGCCCGTCTCGAGATTCTGGTCATCCAGCAGGAGCTGGACGCCAAGCGGAAGCGCGCGAAGGAAATCGGCGGGCTGCTCAAGCGCGACGCCGACCTGTGGAAGATCGTCCGGTCGGAAATCGAAGCCGTGATGAAGGCGCACGGCGACGCGCGCCGCTCCGAGATCACCGGCGAAGCACCCGAGGAAGACTACACGGCCGAGGACTTCATCATCGACGAAGACAACGTCGTGGTGGTCACGCGCGACGGCTGGGTGAAGCGGCAGAAGGAAATCAAAGACCTCGCGACGACGAGATTGCGCGAAGGGGATGCGGTGCTGGCCGTGATGCCCGGCAGCACGAAGGCGTCCTGTGTGTTCTTCACGAACTTCGGCGTCGCGTACACCACGAAGATCACCGAGGTGCCCGCGTCCACCGGCTACGGCGAGCCGATCCAGAGTCTCTTCAAGTTCAAGGACGGTGAGAAGGTGGTGGGCGCGCTGAGTCTCGACCCGCGCAGCGTCGGCGTCCTGACGTCGAAGAATCCGGAAACCGCACCGCCGACTCACGCGGTGGCGGTGACGAGCGATGGCTACAGCCTGCGCTTCTCACTCGAAGGTCTGGTCGAGCCGAGCACGCGCGCCGGCCGAAAGTTCGCACGCGTGGCCGAGGGCGCCGAAGTCGTGGGCGTCGCGAAGTTGACCGGCGGGGAAGTGATCATCGCCGCCACGCGTCAGGCGCGCGCGATGATCTGCAAGGCCGACGAGGTCAACTACCTCGGAGGGCCCGGCCGCGGCGTCATCCTGATCAAGCTCCAGAAGCAGGACGACCGGGTCCTCGGCTTCATCGCCTCCACCGGCGACCGCGACTTCATCACCGTCGAGACCACCCGGGGCGCCGAGCAGACCATCAGCACGGCGAAATACGAGATCACCGGCCGTGGCGGCAAGGGCCGCGAACTGCTCCAGCGAGGGGAGTTCGTGAAGGTACTGCCCAGGACGCCGGAGCTGCCGCAGCAGGAACAGTAGTCGTTCACGGTTCAGAGTTCACGGTTCAGAGTTCTCAAACCACGAACCCTGAACCCTGAACTCTGAACTCTGAACCGCTCGAACCACTTCTTCGATTACGATATGCCGTCGTCCTTTTTCTGGAGGATCGCGATGCGTGTCATTTCCGGAGTGATGGTCTTATCAGCGTGTGTTCTGGTCGCCGTGACGGTGCGGGTCAGTGCGCAGGGTCAGGGAGCAGGGCAGGGTCAGGGAACGGGCACGGGTCAGACGCCGCCCGCAGGCCCGGGTCGCCAGGGTGGCGGTGGCGGCGGCGGACAGGCGCCGAGCAATCTGCAGGTGCTGCCCAAGGACTGGAACGGCCAGCAGGTCCAGCGCTTCATGCAGAACTTCACGCGCGGTCTCGGCATGATGTGCAACGACTGCCACGTGCAGGGCAATCGCGCGTCAGACGACCTGAAGCCGAAGCAGACGGCGCGTCAGATGCTGAAGATGATGCTCGCGATCAATGCCGACTACCTCAAGGATGTCGGCGAGCCCGCCGCGGAAGGTACGTACAAGGTGACGTGCTACACGTGCCATCGCGGACAGCGGAAGCCGCTGAATGCACCTCCGCCGCCTGGCGGCGGGGGATTCTAGAAAAGCCCAAAGCCAGAAGCCAGAAGCCAAAAACTTCTGGCTCCTGGCTTCTGCTCTTTTGGCTTTTGGCTTTCGTCTTTTGGCTTAACGAATGTCTTTGATGCGTAAGTCACTGCTTTGGATGTCCACGAACCCGTGGATGCGCGAGCGCGCGATGAAGACCGGCTTCGTGCGCCGCTCGGTCGTGAAGTTCATGCCGGGCGAGCGCATCGAAGACGCGATCGAAGCCGCGAGCGAGCTCAAGCCGTCGCGTGTGAACACGATCCTCACGCGCCTCGGCGAGAACATCACGCATCTAAAAGAAGCCGACGAGGTGCGCGATCACTATCTGCGCGTGATCGACCTCATCCATCAGTCGGGTCTCGACTCGCAGGTGTCGGTCAAACCCACGCAGCTCGGCTACGACCAGGACAAGGAGCTGTGCTTCAAGCACTGCCTCGTGCTGCTCGAGAGGTGCAAGGCGACGAACAACTTCTTCTGGCTCGACATGGAAGGCTCGCCGTACGTCGACGGCACGATCGCCCTGTTCAAGCGGCTGCGGGAGCACTCGGACAAGGTCGGCATCGCGATCCAGGCGTACCTCTTCCGCACCGAGAAGGACGTCGAAGGTCTCGTGCCGCTCGGCTCGGCGATCCGGCTCGTGAAGGGCGCGTATCTCGAGCCGCCATCCGTCGCCTATCCGAACAAGGCGGACGTCGACGAGAACTACTACAAGCTGGCCGCGCGGCTGCTCCAGGCCGACGCGGCCAAACCCGGCGCGCTGCTCCATATCGCCACGCACGACATCGCGCTCCAGGATCGGCTGCTCGCGCTCATCAAGGAGCGCAAGGTCGCCGACCGCCGCTACGAGTTCGCGATGCTCTACGGCATTCAGTCCACGCGCCAGATCGAGATGGCGAATCACGATATCCGCACGCGCTGCCTGATCAGCTACGGCGAGTACTGGTTCCCGTGGTACATGCGACGCCTCGCTGAGCGGCCGGCGAATGTGTGGTTTGTCGTGAAAAACATGTTTCGGTAACAAAAGCAGAAACATGGAGGGCATGGAGAAGGTCCATGTCCTTGCGCGGCGTTGCCGGACTGATGCGAGGGAATCCGACACGAGAGTTCCATCGCCTTCCCGGTCACTCTCGTTTCGGCTTCCCTCGCACCAGTCCTCACGGCTTCGCCGCCGGCGAGCCTCGCTCGCCGGGCAACGCCACTAGTGAAAAGCACAGAGCCGATTGAGGACATGGAGACGATGGAGAAGCATGCCCGAGGGCCTGGCGAAAAACGTGGTAGCAAGGCAGAAGCACTGAAGACATGGGAGATCCCGTCTCTGCGACTGCGTGGCGTTGCCGGCCTGACGTGCGAGAAGGGGACACGAGAGTCACTTCGTACGGCCTGGTGACTCTCGTGTCCCCTTCTCACACGTCAGGCCAGGCGGCTTCGCCGCCGGCGAGCTTTGCTCGCCGGCAACGCCACGGACCGGGCAATTGGTTTTTCCGAAAAGCCAAGAAGGTTTTCTCCATGCCCTCCAAGGGCTCAGAGGTTTTCCTCCATGCCCTCCATGTTTCTGCTTTTTTCAATCAACAGGCGTAGTCCTGCCGAACCACCGCTTCCACCACGACTCCTTCGGATCCGGCGGCGGGGGCGGGGTCTTTGGCGGCGGCGGGAGGATCACCGGTTCGCCGAGCGCGTTCGCCGCCGCTTCGTCGAGCAGCAGAATCACGCGGGCCGCGTCTTCACTCAGCTGCGCGCCGATCCCTTCGGCAGCCTTTCCCCACTGATCGATGAGATGATCGTAGGCGCGGTCGCGCTCGAGCTTGTCGTAGAAGGCCGCGGCCTCGAGCCAGCCTTTGAGGATTTCGCCGCGTGGCGTTTTCCTGCCGCCGAGCGTGACGAGGCTCGCCAGTTCCGTCCGCAGCGTCGTCCATGCGTGGCGCACGGCAGCGAGCGAGTCGGGTACGGGCGGCGGCATCGCGGCGAGCGCGTCGAGTGCCTGGCTGAATGACGCGCGGTCGTTCGGGTTGAGCGCGCGGCGGACCGGGATCGACAGCCGCTTGTAGCGCTCGATCATCCCGCCGTCCTGCAGGTAGCCGGCGTCGACCTGCAGCCGTCCGGGATCGGTCGGTCCGATCTCGAGGGCCTGGCGGACGTGGACGGCGTTGCTGCGGAAGGAACGGAGCGTATCACCCATGTCCGTGTCTGATGATTATCTGTCTGACGTCGCTCAGCGTTTCCGGGATCTGAAGTCGCTCGCCGAACGCGCCATTGCGCAGGCGCCGGACGAGGGGCTGTTCAGCGCGCTCGATCCGGCGTCGAACAACATCGCCGTCCTCATGCAGCACCTGGCCGGCAACATGCGATCGCGCGGGAAGGACTTTCTGACGACCGACGGCGAGAAGCCGGATCGGCACCGCGACCAGGAGTTCGAGGCGCCAAAGGCGACGTCGCGTGCGGCGATCGTCGCCGACTGGGAGTCCGGCTGGGGGATGCTCTTCGACGAGCTCGGGCGTGTCCGTCCGGAAGACCTGTCGCGGATGGTGAAAGTACGGCACGAACCTCTGTCGGTCGTTTCCGCGATCAACCGCCAGCTCTCGCACGCGGCGATGCACGTCGGCCAGATCGTCATGCTCGCGCGCCACGCGGCGCCGGAGAACTGGAAGTCATTGAGCATTCCGCGCGGCGAGTCCGAGAAGTTCAACGAGAAGATGAAGGAACGATTCGGGAGATAGACTGGACGGTCGTAGGGCAGGCCTTCAGGTCTGCCCGGTAAACACGGAGACAATTGTGGCCCCGACGCGCGTTGAAACCGACAGCATGGGCAAGATCGACGTGCCCGCCGACAAGTACTGGGGCGCGCAGACCGAGCGCTCGCTGCATCACTTCAACATCGGCCGTGAGCACTTTCCGCGCGAGATGATTCGCGCATTCGGCATCCTGAAGAAGGCCGCCGCGCTCACGAACCAGGATCTGAAGATCCTGCCCGCCGATCAGGTCGCGCTCATCGTCAAGGCCGCGGACGAAGTCATTGCCGGCACGCTCGACGAGCACTTTCCGCTGTTCGTCTGGCAGACGGGGAGCGGCACGCAGACGAACATGAACGCGAACGAGGTCATCTCGAACCGGGCGATCGAGCTGGCCGGCGGAGAGATGGGCAGCAAGAAGCCGATCCATCCGAACGATCACGTCAACCGCAGCCAGTCGTCGAACGACACGTTTCCGACGGCGATGCACATCGCCGCGGCGGAGCAGACCATCCGGCATCTGAAGCCCGCGGTGGAGAAGCTGCGCGCGACGCTCGACGCGAAAGCCCGCGCATTCGCCGGCATCGTGAAGATCGGCCGCACGCATCTCCAGGACGCGACGCCCGTCACGCTCGGTCAGGAGATCTCCGGCTGGGTCGCACAGCTGGATTACGCGTTGAAGGCGATCGACGCCGCGCTGCCGCTCACGTACGATCTGGCGCTCGGCGGCACGGCCGTCGGCACCGGCCTCAATTCACATGCGGAATACGCCGAGCGAAGTGCGAAGCACATCGCGACGCTGACGGGCTTGCCGTTCCGTTCAGCTCCGAACAAGTTCGCTGCACTCGGCGGTCACGAAGCGCTCGTGTTTCTGCACGGCGCGCTGAAAACTCTGGCGGCCGCGCTCACGAAGATCGCAAACGACGTGCGCTGGCTCTCGTCCGGTCCACGCTCGGGGCTCGGCGAGATCACGATTCCCGAAAACGAGCCCGGCAGCTCGATCATGCCCGGCAAGGTCAACCCCACGCAGTGCGAGGCGATGACGATGGTCACGGCGCAGGTGATGGGGAACGACGTCGCGGTCAACATCGGCGGCGCGTCGGGCAACTTCCAGCTCAACGTCTACAAGCCCCTCATCATCCACAACGTGCTGCAGAGCCTGCGCCTGCTCGGCGATGCATGTACGAACTTCGAGAAGTACTGCGCCGCCGGCATCGAGCCGAATCACGATCGCATCCACGACAACCTGCACAAGAGCCTGATGCTCGTGACCGCGCTCAATCCGCACATCGGCTACGACAACGCCGCGAAGATTGCCAAGAAAGCCCACAAGGACGGCACCACGCTCAAGGAAGCCGCGGTCGCCCTGGGCCTGGTGACCGCCGAGCAGTTCGAGAAGCTGATCGATCCGAAGAAGATGACCGAGCCGGGGGAATAGGGCCGTGCGTCGTGCGCGGTGCGACGTGCGTGGTGCGACGGACTGCCCGGAACCCTCGGAACCTCCCGGAACCCCTCGGAACCTTCCGCCCTTCGACTTCGCTCAGGGCGCCCCGAGCAAGGTCGAGGGGCGGAACCTTCGATTTGTTAGCTTACGTCTAACAAATGCATGCCCGACCTGATCCTCGGTGAATTCGAGCAGCTCGTCCTCCTCGCCCTCATCAGACAAGGCCAGGACGCCTACGGGGTTTCCATCTGTGACGACATCGCCGCCCGGACCGGGCGGGATGTGTCCCTTGGCGGGGTCTACAAGACACTCGAGCGGCTCGAAGATAAGGGATTAGTCGCGAGCCGGGTGGGTGAGCCGACGGCGGAACGTGGTGGCCGGCGGAAGAAGCACTACCGGATCATGGCCTCGGGCCAGCGCGCGGTGAAGCAGTCGCTCGCGGCGATCGCGCGGATGACCGACGGGCTTGAAGGAGTGTTGCGGTGAGCCCCGCGCCGCCGCTCCCGTCGCCGGCGCCGCCTCGATTGGCGAGAATGCTCGCCATCCTCGCCGTCCCCGAGCCCCACCGCGAGTTCGTCATCGGCGATCTCGACGAGCAATTCACGCACACCTTGAACACTTCCGGCCGCCGAATGGCAGCCCGGCGCTATCGGCGCCAGGCCGCTGCGGCGGCGTGGCACGGCATGTCGCTGCGGCGGACCGAACACCAATCCGCGCGACGTCGCACCGGCGCTCACGAACCTCGCAGGAGATTCGACATGTCCAACGTCTGGCGCGATCTTCGTCTCGGCGTGCGCACCGCCATCGCTTCTCCCGGCTACAGCCTGATCGCGGTCGCGACGCTCGCACTCGCCATCGGCGCGAACACGCTCCTCTTCAGCATCGCGAATCCGCTGATCCTGCGCGGGCTGCCGTTGAAGGATCAGGGCACGCTCGGCTGGATCTTCGAAGAGAACCAGCCCAGCGGCGTGACACGCGGCTCGTCGTCCATTCCAGACTTGCTCGAGTGGCGCGCGAACGCGAAGAGCTTCAGCGCGATTGCGGCGCGGCGGTCGGGCGGCGCCACGCTCACTGGTCAGGGGGACGCCACACGGATCGAAGTCATGCGCGTCACCGACAACCTCGACGAGGTCTGGGGAATGCAGCCGGTACTGGGCCGGTTGTTTCAGACGGGCGAGGATCTTCCAGGTCAACCGAAAGTGGCGGTGCTCAGCCACCGGTATTGGCAGGGACGATTCAGCGGCGATCGCGGCGTGCTCGGGCGTGTCGTCTGGGTCGACGGCGAACCGACGACCATTGTCGGCGTGATGAGTCCCGTGATGGAGGTCGCGAGCAACTCGCGGATCGATGTCTGGATGCCGCTCGTCCTCGATCCCGCGAAGCCGCGCGATGCGCGCACGGTGCGCGTGGTTGGAAGGCTCGCGCCCGGCGTCTCCGTGGCCGCAGCCAACACGGAGCTGGCGGCGCTTTCCGCGGCGCAGGCGCGCGACCATGCGAACACGAATGCGAACTGGCAGGCCACCGTCGTCTCGACGAACGTGGCCATCACGACTCCGGATACCTGGGTGATTCTCGGACTCCTCGGCGTGGTGGTGCTGTTCGTGCTGCTCATCGCGTGCGCGAACCTTGCGAATCTTGTACTGGCGCGTGTCCTGCGCCGGCGTCACGATTTTGCCGTCCGGCTTGCGCTGGGTGCGTCACGACTGCAGCTCATCCGGCCGCTGCTGTCCGAGAGCCTGCTGCTCTCGATCGCGGGTGGCCTCGGAGGTTTGCTCCTGGCGCAGCTCGGTCTCCGGTTGATCAACGCGACCGCGTACGACGAACTTCTCCGGCAGATCGGGATCGACCGCAACGTGATGATCTTCACCGCGCTGCTGTCTGTGCTCACGCCGTTCCTCTTCAGCCTGCTGCCCGCGCTCGGCGCCGACAAACATGCGACGGCCGAGACGCTGCGTGACGTGCGCACGAGCGGCGGCCGCTCGGCCCGTCGCGGCCGGCATGTCCTCGTGGTGGCCGAAGTCGCGCTCGCGCTCTCGCTGCTCGTCGTCTCCGGACTGATTCTCAGGACGATGATGAATCTGCAGCACGTGGACATCGGTATGGATGTCGACAACGTCCTCACGTTCCGCATGGAGCCGCCGGCAACGCGGTACACCGATGATGCGGCGAAGGCGACGTTCGTGCGAAACCTCGTACGCGACCTCGCGGCCGTGCCGGGCGTCACCGGCGCCGCCGTCGTGAGTCACATGCCGGTACTTGATTCCGACATCATGCGGACCGTGACGGGCACACGCCACGATGGCGAGGGCGACGCCAAACCGTTCGCCTCGTGGTTCGCCGCCTCGCCGGATTTCTTCCGCGTCGCCGGCATCAAGTTGCTGGCGGGCCGCAGTCTCGCGTCATCGGACCTCGCAGGCACGGAGCTCGTCGCCGTTGTGAACCGGATGGGCGCAGAGAAGTACTTCGACTCCGTCGATCAAGCCGTCGGCCAGACCGTCCTGGTGCAGAGCGCGGACGCGCCGGCTCGCGCGGTGAAGATCGTGGGCGTCGTCTCCGACACCCGCGATTCGCAAGTCACGCGCACGAGCCCGCAGCTCTACGTGGCGTTCGACCAATGGCCGTGTCCGGCGTGGACCACGCTGCTGAAGTCGCCATCGTCGGCGGATCGCACCGCGCACGCGAGGGCGGTGGTCCGGGCGCTCGATCCGGCAGTCGCGATCTCGATGCCGGAGACGCTCGCGACGCTGGCGGAACAGAACGCGGGCGACACGGCGATCGTCAACGGGCTCTTCACGGGGTTCGCGTTGCTCGCACTCGTTCTCGCCGCGGCCGGCCTCTACGGCGTGATCTCTCACTCGGTCGGCCAGCGCCAGCGCGAAATCGGAATTCGTCTCACGCTCGGCGCCGCGCCGGCATCGATCCGCCGCATGGTCGTGTTCGAAAGCCTGCGCGTCACCGGCACCGGCATGATCATCGGCCTGCTGCTGGCCGTGGCGCTCGCGCAGGCGTCGGCATCAGTCTTCTACGGCATCTCCCCGCTGGATCCGCTCACCTTCGGCAGCGTCGTGCTGAT
>Ga0137451_1000131_pt1 | contig 22473 bp, 23 predicted proteins | sample EasRivERMGT500_2_FD_102336 | JGI IMG/M metagenome (GOLD analysis project Ga0137451, IMG submission 102336) | Soil microbial communities from meander-bound floodplain in the East River, Colorado, USA - East River MetaG ERMGT500_2 | ecosystem: Environmental > Terrestrial > Soil > Floodplain ... | reverse complement strand
TCCTCGCTGCCCAGGGCGAGCATGCCGAAGCATTCCTTGTCGCGCAGCGCCACGTGGGCCACCGAGCGCACGTGCGAGGCGCCTTCGCCGAACCAGCCGGCGGCCTCGGCGTTGCCGCTCGGGCCGCAATAGGGTTGGCCGAGCGACTCGGCGTAGCGCTTCAAGGGGTCGCTCACTGGACTGAACTCCGGGGCGTTCCCGCTCGCGCGCCAAATGCGCAGCGCGGAGTGTGGCACGGCAAAGTCTTCGTGCAGATGGAGGTAAAAGCCGGCGAGCAGGCTCTGGAAGTCCTGCGCAGCGAGCAGCGCGAGGCATAGGCGGTGCAATTTTTCCCCGATCGCGTCGTTCTCCTGGCCGATCTGCAGGAGCTCCGCGAGTCGCGCCTCGAGCGCCTTGTTCTTCTCGCGCAACCCGAGCATCTGCCGGTCCGAGAGCGGAATGGCGCGCCCGCCGTGGGGATGGGGAACGTGGATCGTGGCGAGCATGTCGGCGTAGGTTTCGAAAAAGGCCGGGTTCTCCCGCAGGTAGCGCGCGACATCGTCAGCTTTCACTCGAACTCCCCCTCGAACACGGCCACGGCGGGGCCGGTCATCCACACCGCGCAGTTTAGATTATTTTCCCTGCCGGTCCAGCGTATCGTCAATTGCCCGCCGCGCGTGTCGACCTGGACCGACTCATCGAGCAGCCCCTCGCGGATACCGGCGACGACCGCCGCGCAAGCTCCGGTGCCGCAAGCGAGCGTCTCGCCCGCCCCGCGCTCCCACACGCGCAAGCGGATACGTGAGCGAGAGAGGACTTGCATATAGCCCGCGTTGACGCGTCGTGGGAATCGGGGATGGCGCTCGATCAACGGCCCTTCGGTCGTCACGGGGGCGGAGTCGACGTCGGCGACCGTTTGGACCGCATGTGGATTGCCCATCGACAGCACCGCCACTTGCACCGTGTGGCCCGCGACCTCCAGCAGCCAGCGCTTTCCCCCTTGCACCGGCTGAAGCCCGCGCGCGTCGAAGGGCGCGCGTTCGGGCTCGAATATCGGCGCGCCCATATCGACGCTCACCTGCCCGTCGGCTTCGAGGCGCGGGACGATGACCCCGGAGAGCGTCTCGACACGTATCTCCTTTTTCTTCGTCAGTCCCTTGTCGTGCACGAAGCGAACGAAGCAGCGCGCTCCGTTGCCGCATTGCTCGACTTCGCCACCGTCGGCGTTCCAGATGCGGTAGCGGAAGTCGGCGTCCCTTCGCTGCGATTTCTCCACCAGCAGCACCTGGTCGCAGCCGACGCCGAAGTGGCGGTCCGCAAGACGCTTCGCAAGTGCCGGGGTGACGTCGATGCGCCGGGTAACGCCGTCGAGCACGACGAAATCGTTGCCGGCTCCCTGCATCTTGGTGAATTTGAGTCGCATAACTGTTGATATAATAATGATATCAGGTCTCGAAGAGGCTTCAGCCTATGCCCGCAAAGCGTACCGCAACCAAACGCAAGCAACCGGCCGCCGGCGGCATCCTGCTTCGCTACCGCGACAAGGACACCGCTTACGGTGTCACGCGCAAGACCACCGCCCGGCTCGCCCAGACCCTTGGACTGTCCGAAACGCAGGTTGTCCACGTCGCGCTCGCCAATCTCGCGCGGCAGACACTGCCGCGCTACGAACCCGACGACGGCCCGCTCACCGACGAGCAAATGGCCGCGATTCGAAAGCTCGTGCCGCAGCGCAGCTTCGTCAGCTGGAAAAAAAGCCTATTCTGACGGTGGCGCGGTTGTTCCCCCTGCCGCAGGCGGGCGACATCGTCTGGTGCCGCTTTCCACAGCGGGGATTGCCCACGCCGGGGCCGAAGCCGCGCCCTGCCCTCGTGGTCGATATCGGCCGCCTGCGCGACGAACCGGCCGTCGAAGTCATTTACGGCACGAGCCGGAAACTCGAGCGCCTGTATCCGGGCGAGTTCTCGATCTCTCCGGAAGACGGCGAAGCGTTCGCCGCGTCCGGCTTGAGCTATCCGACCAAGTTCGACACCGCCCGCTCCGTTTTCCTGCCGTACAACGACGAATGGTTCGCCGTTCCCCCGGGCGCCCCACACGGCCAGACGCCCAAGCTCGGCGTGCTGCACCCGAGCCTCATGCGCCGCGCGAAAGCGGCGTTCGACGCCGCGGCCGGAACCGGGCGAACGTAACCCGCGCGAAGGTTGCTGAACATGCGACGACCCTAGCGCGCAGCCTTTTCGCTCAAGTCGCCCGCGATCGCCCTCAACTGCTCCAGCGGGGCGCCGGACCTGGGCTTCCTATGCCGGTCCCTCGGACTCGCTTTCCTTCACCCGGAGCAGCGCCGTGATGCTGTCGCGCGGCACCGGCTTGCTGATGAGGTAGCCCTGCATCTCGTCGCATCGCGCGACCTTCAGGAATTCCGCCTGCTCCTCCGAATCGACGCCCTCGGCGACGACCCGCAGCCGCAGCGCGTGGGCCATCGAGATCATGGTCGAGACGAGCGTCATGGTGTCGGGCTCTTTTATCATCGTGATGATGAAGGCACGGTCGATCTTGAGCGACTGCACCGGAAGCTTCGCGAGGTAGCCGAGCGACGAATAGCCGGTGCCGAAGTCGTCGATCGCGACGCCCACGCCGAGCGAGCGCAGCGCCTTCAGCTTCTCGATGTTGCCGGCGACGTCCTCTATGGCGAGGCTTTCGGTGATCTCCAGATCGAGCCCGTGCGGCGTCGCGCCCTGCTTGATCGTCTCTTCGATAATCTTGACGAAGTTCGGCCTGCGCAGCTGGATCGCGGAGACGTTGACCGCGACGCGCGGAGCGCGCAGCCCCTGCTCCACCCAGTGCGCATGGTCGCGCACCGCTTGTTCCAGCGCCCACTTGCCGACTTCGAGGATGAGCCCTGTTTCCTCGAGCAGCGGGATGAAATCGAGCGGCGGCACGAGACCCCGTTCCGGGCTCATCCAGCGGATCAGCGCCTCGACGCCGATGAGACGCCGGGTTTCGGTCTCGACCACCGGCTGGTAGTGCAGGACGAATTCCTTTCTCTCGAGCGCCTGCCGCAGCTCGTTCTCCAGGGAGAGCCGCTCGGCGACCCTTTCGCTCAGCTTTTGCGTGTAGAAGAAGTAGCGCTCGTTCGTCGCCTTGGCTTTTTTCAGCGCGGCCTCGGCGTTCCTGAAGAGCGTTTCCGCGTCCGCGCCGTCGTTCGGGAAGATCGCGATCCCCGCCTTGGCGGCGATCCGCAGCTCGGTGTCGCCGAGGTGGAACGGCACGCCGAAGCAGTCCGCGAGCCGCTCCTCGGCGAGCCGCGCGACGTCATCCTCGCGGGCGACGCGCGGGAGCACCACGGCGAAGGCGTCCGCCGCCACCCGCGCAAGCTCGCTGGGGTCCTTCGCCGACTGGGACATCCGCCTCGCGATCTGCTTGAGCAGATCGTCGCCCGCCGGCCGCCCGATCGTATCGTTGATCGTCTTGAACCGGTCCACGTCGAAGAGCCCGAGGGCGAGCTTGTGCCCGGCCTCGCGCGCCGCGTCGAGGAAGCGCGCGAGGCGCTCGCGGAAGAGCGTCGCGTTCGCAAGCCCGGTGAGCGGGTCGTAATACGCGAGGTAGTTGAGCCTATCGGCTTTTTCGATGTGATCGAGCGCGAAAGCGATGTCGCCGGCGAGCTCGAGCAGCAGTCGCATCTCGTCCTCCGCGTCGAAAAAGCCGGGCGTCTCGGCGTACAGCGCGAGCACCCCGACCGGCTCGTCCGACACGAACAGCGGCAGCATGGCGAGCGAGCGGAAACCGCGCGCAAGCGCCTCCTTGCCTCGAAGAATCCGCGGGTCTTTCGTCATATCGCCGACGACCATCGCCTTGCGCTCCCTGACGGCGCGGCCAGCAAGGCCGTACTGCGCCGGGTCGCTGTCGTCCAGCGCGAGCGGCATCAGATCGACGTAGTCCTCGCCGGTACCCGCCCAGGCGACAGGTTTCACCCGCCCCGCCTTTGCTTCGACTACGCCCAGCCACGCCAACCGGAATCCGCCGGCCTGGACCGCGATCCGGCATGCCTCGCGGAACAGATCCTCGCGGTCGTGGACGCGCACGATGGTGGAGTTGATCCCGCTCAGCACGGCGTAGATGCGGTTGAGCCGGGCGATGTGCCGCTGCTGTTCCTGGCGCGCGAGGAACTGCCCGACCTGGCTGCCGATGACGCGCACCGCCTGCAGCAGCCGGTCGTCCGGCTCGCGGGCGCGGCGGCTGGAGAAGACGATGACGCCGATCTTCCTGCCTTCGTACACGATTGGAAACATGAACGCGCCTCGTATCCCGAACTTGCGCGACAGGTCCGACAGCCGTGCGCGGGGATCGGCGGTCGTGTCGGTGGACCACAGGGGCTCTTCCGATTGCCAGGCGAGACCCGCCAAGCCCTCGCCCGGGGCGAAGGTCCTGTCGCGCGAGTTCTCCACGAATTCCTCGAGCGACTGCTCGGGCACGCACCAGGCTTCCTCGAAGCGGAGCACGCCGGCCTTGTCGTCCGCGCGGAAGTACCTGCCGAGGTCCCAGCCCTCGGTCTCGCACACCGCACACATGACCGCCTTCAGCCCGGCGGAAGCGCTGTCGGCATTCGCGACGTGCCGGACCACCGTATGCTCGAGCGCGAGCAGCTGCTCGCCGCGCTTGTGTTCGGCGCGCGCGCTCGCCTCGCTCACCGCGCGCTCGACGGCCGGCGGCAGGCGCACGAGATTGTTCTTCAGCACGTAGTCGGTCGCGCCGTTCCTGAGCGCGCGGATCGCATAATCCTCGCCGAGCGTGCCGGACAGAAAGATGAAGGGGGTGTCGGGGACGCTCGCGCGGGCGATCGCGAGCGCGGACATGCCGTCGAAATGCGGCATGCTGAAATCGGAGAGGATCACCTGGGGCCGGAACTCTCCGAGCTCGCGCCGGTAGTCGTCCTCGCGCTCGACGCGGTGCGACTCGATCGTCAAGCCGGCGCGCTTCAGCTCGCGGGCGGCGAGCTCGGCGTCGGTTTCGACGTCCTCCACCATCAGGATTCTGAGTCGCTCGTTCATCTCGCCGGGCAATTACACCATGGCCTTCCAGACCCTCCCCTTCGCTACTACACCATAGAGGAACGACTCAAAAACAGCAAGTCTTGTACGGTGTTACGCCATGAAATTCAAGTTCTTTCTCATGAATTTGCCGTACCTTGTAGGGGAAACACTACTATTCATGTCAGGAAAACCCTACAACTCGCCCTCGTGCGAAGCGGCAGAAATCGTCAACACCGCGCGCGCCAGCGCCGCGCGGGATGAACGGCGTGCTCTGCGTCCGTTCGATCTCCCGCATTTAAAACGCGCCCCTCAAAACCGTCCCCTAATACCATTTGGCCTCGCCCGGGGGTCGCGTTTTAAAGCGCTTGTGCGTCCAGAAGTACTGCTCGGGCATTTCGCGCACGCGCTCCTCGATGAATGCGTTCATGCGGCGGGCATCGGCGGCATCGTCGTCGCTCGGAAAATTCTCCCAGACCGGATGGCAAACGAGCTCGTATCCCGCGCCGCCTGGCAACATGCGCGTCACGCAGGGCAGCACGCGTGCGCCGCTGAGCCGAGTCAGGCGCGAAAGTCCGGTGATGGTTGCGGCAGAGGCGGCGAAGAACGGCACGAAAATCGCCTCTCGCGGTCCGTAGTCCTGGTCCGGCAGATAGTAGAACGGAATCCCCTCTTTGAGCGCGGCGAGCGCCGGGCGCACGCCTTCCTGCCGCGAAATTGCGCGCTGGCGTCCGAAGCGCGTTCGTCCGGAGAGGAGCAGTGCATTGAAGACCCGATTCTTCTGGTTCGCGTAGATACCCGCAATGTCGATCTCGCAGGTCAGGCGCGTGCAGCCCGCGTCCAGCCCGACGAAGTGCGGCGCGAGCAGAACGAGAGGCTTCCCCTTGAACGCGCGGATCCGCTCAAAATCCACGACGCGCACCAGCCGCATCACGCGCGCTCGCGGCGCCCACCACAGAATCGAACGTTCGAGGACGCTCCGGCCGAACGCTCTGAAGTGCGCCTTTGCGAGAGCGACCCGCTTCGCCTCGGGCATCTCCGGAAGGCAGCGCGCGAGATTCGTGAGGCAAATGTGTCGGCGCTCGCCGCCGAGAAAATACAGGATTGCTCCGGCGGCCTCGCCGATCCGCGCGAGCACCTGAAGCGGCAGGAAATGCAGCGCCCAAAAAAGCGCCACGGCGATGCGCGTCAGCAGGACCCTCACTGCGTGTCAGCGGCCGCTCGGGGGCTGCACCCCCGCCGGAACCTTATATCGGTTGTAGCCCCACAGGTACTGCTCGGGGCAGCGGCGAATCATTTGCTCAAGCGAGCGGTTGAGAGCGCGGAGCGGCGACTCGGGCGGCCGCGGCGCGAGCAAGGGTTCTGCGGAAAAGCGATAGCCGCGCCCTTTCGGCAGCCGCTCCGCAAAACAGAGCAGCACCGGCGCGCCGGTTTTTTCCGAGATTCGCGCGAGCAGCGTCATGGTATAGGCGGGCCTGTCGAAAAACGGGACCCACTCGCCCTCACCGAGACCGGGCACTTGGTCGGGCAGCACGCCGATCGCTTCTCCGCGTTTGAGCGCCTTGAGCAGCGCGCGCACACCCGAGAGGTCGGCAGGAACGCTTTTCATGACAGCGCCGCGGCTGCGGCCGGCCCGCATCACCGCCTCGAGGGCCCGAATCTTGGGCGGCCTGTACATCACCGTAATCGGCATGCGGCTCGCGACATACTGTCCGACAATCTCCCAGCAGCCGATGTGCGGCGTTGCGATGATCACGCCTTTGCTGCGCTTTACCGCCTCGTCCACGTATTCCCATCCCCTCGCCTCCACTACGAGTTCGGCGACGCGTCGCAGAGGACGCAGCCATACGGCCGGCACCTCGAGCATGCCCTTGCCCGTCTCCGCGACAACCACGCGGCGCAGTCCGGGATCGTTCATGCCTGCGATATCGAGATTTTGCCTGACGTACTTCCGGTAGCGCGGAGAACAGAAGTGGACCACCCGGCCGAAAGGGCCGCCAAGCGCATGCAGCAGCGGCAGGGGAAGACGCGCCACCAGCCGCATCAGGAATAGCATGTTACGTGGGACGAATGTGGGATTGGAGTGGGTTGGGTGGGCCGAGCGGCCGTGTTAAACTTGCCGTCCTTTTTTCGCACGGAAGTCCATAAGCATGAGCAGCTTTCTTTTCACGTCCGAATCGGTGTCCGAAGGACATCCGGACAAAGTCGCCGACCAGATTTCCGACGCTGTTCTGGACGCCATTCTAGCGCAGGACAAACGTTCCCGAGTCGCAGCGGAGACGCTGGTCAAAGACAATCTCGTGGTGCTTGCCGGGGAAATTACTACGGATGCGAAAAATATCGACTTCCGGGACGTCGCGCGCAAGACCATCAAGCGTATCGGCTACAACGATCCGGCAATCGGCTTCGACGCGCATACCTGTACGGTGATTCTGGCCTACGGCGAGCAGTCGCAGAACATCGCGCAGGGCGTGAACGAAGGCCAGGGCCTCGATCTCGACCAGGGCGCGGGTGACCAGGGCCTGATGTTCGGCTACGCCTGCGACGAGACGCCGCAGCTGATGCCGCTCGCCATTCATCTCTCGCACCGGCTAGTTGAGCGCCAGTCTGAACTGCGCCGAGACGGGCGCATGCCCTGGCTGCGGCCCGACGCCAAGTCGCAGGTCACCATCCGTTACGTCGATGGCAAGCCCGAGTCGATCGACACCGTGGTGCTGTCCACGCAGCATGCGCCGGGAATGAAGCACGAGCAGATCAAGGAAGCGGTCGTCGAACAAATCATCAGGCCGGTTCTGCCCAAGAACCTGGACAAGGGACAGATCAAATACCTGGTCAATCCGACCGGCAGCTTCGAGATCGGCGGCCCCAAGGGAGACTGCGGGCTGACGGGGCGCAAGATCATCGTCGATACCTACGGCGGATCGGCTCCGCACGGCGGCGGCGCCTTCTCCGGCAAGGATCCGTCCAAGGTGGACCGCTCGGCCGCCTATGCCGCGCGCTACGTCGCCAAGAATGTGGTCGCTGCGGGTCTCGCCACGAAATGCCTGGTGCAGGTGTCCTACGCCATCGGCGTGGCCAAACCCACCAGCGTTATGGTCACCACCTACGGCACCAGCAAGATATCCGACGAGAAACTCTCGGAACTGGTGCTGCGGCACTTCGATCTGCGCCCCAAGGGCATCATCCAGATGCTCGACCTGCTGCGCCCGATCTACGAGAAGACCGCCGCCTACGGCCACTTCGGCCGCGAGGAGCCGGAGTTTACCTGGGAGGCGACCGATAAGGCCGCGGCGCTGGCCGCTGAAGCGGGAATCAAGAAAGGCGCTCCAGTCACCGCTTGACGCAGCTCTCGACGCAGAAAGCCGGCCGAGTGCCGGCTTTTTTTCTTGTCGCCGGTTGAGGTAAAATACGCCGCCTCCCCGAGGAGCGTTGCAACAGGCCGCCAGGCTTGCCAGGCTCGGGGGATCGACCCTTGCAACGGCGCTCGCGAACTCTTGATTGAAAGGAGCGCGTGATGAGCGCAGTACCACAAACCAAAGCTTCTGCCGACTATCGGGTTGCCGATCTTTCGCTTGCCGACTGGGGGCGAAAGGAGATCGCCATCGCCGAGACCGAGATGCCCGGCCTGATGGCGATCCGCGAGGAATTCGCCGCGACACAGCCGCTGCGCGGCGCGCGCATCACCGGCTCGCTGCACATGACCATCCAGACCGCGGTGTTGATCGAAACGCTGCAGGCGCTGGGTGCGCAGGTGCGCTGGGCCTCGTGCAACATCTTCTCCACCCAGGACCACGCTGCCGCGGCGATCGCCGTCAAGGGCACGCCGGTGTTCGCCTACAAGGGCGAGTCCCTGGAAGAATACTGGGATTTCACCCACCGCATCTTCGAGTGGCCCGACAACGCCTACTCCAACATGATCCTGGATGACGGCGGCGACGCAACGCTGCTACTGCACCTGGGCGCCCGCGCCGAGAAGGATGCCTCCCTAATCGCCAAGCCCGCGAGCGAGGAGGAGAAATTCCTGTTTGCCGCGATCAAGGCCAGGCTTGCCCGCAGCCCGAAGTGGTATTCGACCCGTCTCGCGCAAGTAAAGGGGGTGACCGAGGAGACCACCACCGGCGTGCACCGGCTCTACCAGATGCACAAGGAGGGCAAGCTCGCCTTCCCGGCGATCAACGTCAACGATTCGGTAACCAAGAGCAAGTTCGACAACCTCTACGGCTGCCGCGAGTCGCTTGTGGACGGTATCAAGCGCGCCACCGACGTGATGATCGCGGGCAAGGTCGCGCTGGTGTGCGGCTACGGCGATGTGGGCAAGGGCAGTGCCCAGGCGCTGCGTGCGCTCTCGGCCCAGGTCTGGGTGACCGAGATCGACCCGATCAACGCGCTGCAGGCGGCGATGGAAGGCTACCGCGTGGTGACCATGGACTACGCCGCCGACAAGGCGGACATCTTCGTCACCGCCACCGGCAACTTCCACGTGATCACGCACGATCACATGGAAAAGATGAAGAACCAGGCCATCGTCTGCAACATCGGCCACTTCGACAACGAGATCGATATCGCCTCCATCGAGCAGTACAAATGGGAGGAGATCAAGCCGCAAGTCGACCATGTCATCTTTCCCGACGGGAAGAGGATCATCCTCCTCGCCAAGGGGCGGTTGGTGAACCTCGGGTGCGGCACAGGGCATCCTTCGTATGTGATGAGTTCGTCCTTCGCCAACCAGACCATCGCGCAGATCGAGTTGTGGACCGAATCGCAGAAGGGTTCGGGCAAGTATCCGGTCGGCGTGTACGTGCTGCCCAAGCACTTGGATGAGAAGGTAGCGCGGCTGCAGCTGAAGAAGCTCAATGCACATCTCACCGAGCTCACCGACGAGCAGGCGCGCTACATCGGGGTGTCAAAGCAGGGTCCGTACAAGGCGGATGCCTACCGGTATTGAAGGCGGCAGGATCGCCGTGCTGGTTGACCTCGGTAGCATCAACGGCTGGGCAGTACTCGTCGCCGCGGTGGTGGGCTATGCGATCGGCGCGGTCTGGTATGCGCCGCCCGTGTTCGGCAAACGCTGGCTCGCCCTCGGCAAGTCCAAAGACCAGCTCGGCGATCCGGTCAAGCCGATGGTCGTCCAGTTTTCCCTGGCGCTGGTCATTGCGGCAGTGCTCGCCGCGGTGGTGGTGCGCTTCGGTGCGGTGACCTGGATCGAGGGTGCGGCAATCGGTTTCGTCCTTTCGGTCGGACTGGTGTCGACTTCCCTCTTGACCGCCTGGATGTTTGGCGGTTTCGATATGAAGCTCTACCGGCTCCAGGTCGGCTACAAAGTCGTGCAGTTCACCGCGATGGGCGCCATCCTAGGCGCGTGGCGATGACCTCGGTTTGGGGCAGCGATTATTTCGAGATGGCGCTGCACCTTGTCGTCGCGCTTGGGGCGGGCGGAATCATCGGCCTGGAGCGCAGCTACCACGGCCGGCCCGCGGGCTTTCGTACTCACGCGCTGGTGTGCCTCGCCTCGAGCGCGCTGATGATACTCACGGTCTACCACGGCAGGTGGTTCGACACGTCGCTTATACGCGTCGCGATCGACCCGACCCGGATGGCGCAGGGGATCATGACCGGCATCGGCTTCCTCGGCGCGGGCGTGATCATGAGAGAAGGGCTGACCGTCCGCGGCCTCACTACCGCCGCGTCGATCTGGATCACCGCTGCGATCGGCATCCTGATCGGGGTTGGATTTTATTTCCCCGCCGGTATCGCCACAGCGCTGACGCTCATCGCGTTGTCGGTGTTCCGCTGGATCGAGCGCCGCATGCCGATCGAGTTCTACGCGAATCTCACGGTAGCGTTTCACCGTAACGCCGCCCTGCCAGAAGCCGAGCTGCGCGCGATGGTAGAACGGCAGGGATTTCACGTTGCCAACATGAATTACAGCGTCACGGACGAAGGCAAGATTTTCGAGTACCAGATGGTGATCCACTCGCCCGACCGCGGCAACACCCGCCAGCTTTCCGAAGCGCTCAACGCTGTGCCTTCGGTCACCGCTTTCCGTATCGCGCCGACCGGGGACTAGGCGCCTGATAGTGCAGAAGGCGCCGTCGCGCAAAGGGAGGCAATCATGCCGAAAGCGATTTGGAACGGCGCGGTGGTCGCCGAAAGCGACCGCTGCGAAATCGTCGAAGGCAACCACTACTTTCCGCCGCAGGCCGTGAAGCGCGAGTACCTCAGAGAAAGCTCGACGCATACCGAGTGCCACTGGAAAGGCACGTGCAGCTACTATGACGTCGTCGTGGACGGAGAGACCAACCGCGACGCGGCGTGGTACTACCCGGATACCCAGCCCGCCGCCGACAGTATCAAAGGCTATATTGCGTTCTGGAAGGGCGTGAAGATCGAAGGCTGAAACACTCTCACTGGCTACAGCTCGTAGTTTTCGGCTTTCCCGGCAATGGCAGTGTCCACCAGTTTCCTGGTCAGTTGGGGCGAGAACAGCTCGATGAAGTCATAGGCGAATCCGCGCAGCGCAGCGCCGCGACGCACGGCGACGCGTGTGGTCATCGTGCCGAACAAATGCCCCGCAGAGACCGCACGCAAGTGACGATCGCGCTTCTCGTCGAAAGCCACGGCGGCGATGATGCCGATGCCGAGGCCCAGTTCCACGTAGGTCTTGATCACGTCGGAGTCCACCGCCGAGAGCACGATGTCGTGCGCGAGGCCTTGCGCGCGGAAAGCCTCGTCGATGTGGCTGCGCCCCGCAAACGCCGGATCGTAGGTGACGATCGGGTACTGCGCGAGCATCTCGAGCGTTACGCGCTTTTCTTTAAGGAGCGGATGCTTCTCGGGCACGACCACGCAGTGCTGCCATTGATAGCCGGGTAGCGCGAGCAGCTTCGGGTACTGATCGAGCGCTTCGGTCGCGATCGCGACATCGGCGTCTCCTGAGAGGACCATCTCTGCGAGCTGCGGCGGGTTGCCCTGCTTGAGCGTCAGATGCACTTTCGGGTAGCGCCGCTTGAACGCGCTGACTACTTTGGGCAGCGCGTAGCGCGCTTGAGTATGGGTGGTGGCGATCGTGAGCGTGCCCGCGGCTTGGTCGCGGAATTCGCGCCCGACCTGCCTCAGGTTCTCCGCCTCCTGCAGTAGCTGTTCGATGACCTCGACCACCGCCTTGCCGGGCTCGGTTACGGCAATGATGCGCTTGCCGTGTCGTACGAAAATCTCTACGCCGAGCTCGTTCTCGAGTTCGCGAATCTGCTTTGAAACGCCCGGCTGTGAGGTGTGAAGCTTCTTCGCCGCCTCGGTGAGGTTCAAACCCTGCCTTACCGTCTCCCGGACGTAGCGTAATTGTTGAAAATTCATTGACTTATATAAGATCTATTAGTTATTAAAGTCTAACACAAAAGTCTTTTGAGGTATTAGATGCGGACGCTAGGATGGCTTTCCTCGCCGCCTAGACGCCATGTATCTCTACGACGAAATCGACCAGAAACTCGTTGACGAACGCGTCGTCCAGTTCCGCGACCAGACGCGGCGTTTCCTCGCCGGCAAGCTGTCGGATGACGAGTTCCGCGCGCTGCGCCTGCGCAACGGGCTCTACATCCAGCGCTACGCGCCGATGCTGCGGATCGCGATTCCCTACGGCCTGCTCTCGACGAAACAACTGAGAAAACTCGCGCACATCGCCCGCACCTACGATCGCGGCTATGGCCACTTCAGCACACGCCAGAACCTGCAGCTCAACTGGCCGAAGCTGGAAGAGGTGCCCGACATCCTCGCCGAACTTGCCACGGTGCAGATGCACGCGATCCAGACCTCGGGCAACTCCTTCCGCAACATCACCACCGACCATTTTGCCGGCGTCGCACAGGACGAGATCGTGGACTCCTTTGCCTGGTGCGAAGTAATCCGCCAGTGGTCCACTTTCCATCCGGAGTTTTCCTATCTTCCGCGCAAGTTCAAGTTCGCGGTGAACGGCGCCAAGTCCGACCGCGCCGCGGTCGAAGTTCACGATATCGGCCTGCACGCGGTAAAGGATGCGAGCGGCGAAGTCGGATTCCGGGTGCTCGTCGGCGGGGGCCTGGGACGCACGCCGATGATCGGCTTTGTGATCCGCGAGTTCCTGCCCTGGCGGCATCTGCTCACCTATCTCGAGGCCATCCTGCGGGTCTACAACCGCTACGGCCGGCGCGACAACATCCACAAGGCGCGCATCAAGATCCTCGTGAAGGAGCGCGGCCCCGAGAAATTCCGCAAGGAAGTCGATGCCGAATGGACTCATCTGAAGGACGGCCCTTCGACGCTCGTTGCCGAGGAGCTCGCCCGCATCGAGAGCCGTTTTACGCGTCCGAGCTACGCGAGCCTCCCCGCGACCGACGCGCGGCTCGAAGCCGCGCTCGCTTCCGACCGGGCCTTCGCGAGCTGGCACGCGCGCAACGTCTTCCCACACAAGAGGCCGGGCTACGCCGCAGTCACTCTTTCGCTCAAGAAGACGGGCGTTCCCCCGGGCGACGTCACGGCCGAGCAAATGGACCGCGTTGCCGACCTCGCAGACCTCTACTCGTTCGGCGAGCTGCGCGTCTCGCACGAGCAGAACCTGATCTTCGCCGACGTTCAGCAAAGCGATCTGCATGCGCTCTGGCGGGAGATCAAAGCGCTCGGTTTCGCGACGCCCAATCTGGGGCTCCTCACCAACATCATCTGCTGCCCGGGCGGGGATTTCTGCTCGCTTGCCAACGCCAAGTCAATCCCGGTCGCCGAGGCGATCCAGCAGCGTTTCGACGATCTGGATTACCTGCACGACATCGGCGAGCTCGACCTCAATATCTCGGGCTGCATGAACGCCTGCGGACACCATCACGTCGGCCACATCGGCATCCTCGGCGTCGACAAGAACGGCGAGGAGTGGTACCAGATCCAGATCGGCGGCAACCAGGGCAAGGTTCGTCCCGGCGTCACCGCTTCCCTGGGTAAGGTGATCGGCCCGTCTTTCGCTCGCGCCGAGGTGCCCGACGTGATCGAGCGGCTGATCGATTGTTATCTCGAGCGCCGCGACAGCGACGCCGAGCGCTTCATCGACGTGGTGCACCGCGTCGGTGTCGAACCTTTCAAGGAATTCGTATATGGCAACACTGATCAAAGAGCGGCGCATCGTCGCGGACAACTGGCGGCTGCTTAAGCGCGGGCCGGCGGGCGAGCTGCCCGAAATCCCGCAATCGGGCGACACGATCGTGCCGCTCGCGTTGTGGCTCAAGCACCGCGAAGACTTCCCCGCCTATCCGGGGAAGATCGGCTTGTGGCTGGACGCGAACGAGGGGCCGGAAGCGGTCTCCGGCGATCTCTCGCGTTTTCAACTTATCGCCGTGAACTTTCCCAAGTTCGGCGACGGGCGCGCCTATTCGATCGCGCGGCTCCTGCGCGAGCGCTATGGCTACAAGGGCGAGCTGCGCGCCATCGGCGACGTGCTGCACGATCACCTTTACTTCATGGCGCAGTGCGGCTTCGACGCGTTTGCGCTGCGCGAGGACCAGGACCTGCAGGAAGCGCTCGCCGTTTTCGATGACTTCAGCGACGGCTACCAGACCTCCGCCTTGCGACCGGAACCTCTTTTTCGCCGCCGGCTGGCCGCAGGCAAGCCATGAGCGAAGCGCTGAAGCACAAGACCGCCGAGCTCGAGCGCCTGCTCGTGCGCGTCGCGCTGGAACATTCGCCGGTCGCGCTCGCCTCCAGTCTCTCCGCCGAGGACATGGTGATTACCGACGCCATCCTTCGCCATGATCTCGACATCGAGATCTTCACGCTGGACACCGAAAGACTGCATGCCGATACGCTTAACGTGATCGAAGCCATCCGCAAGTGCTACGGCTACGAGGTACACGTCTTCCGGCCTAATCCGATTGCAGTCGGCGAGTACGTCGCGAAATACGGGCGCGACGCCTTTTACGAAAGCGCGGAGCTGCGCAAGCGCTGCTGCCACGTCCGCAAGGTCGAGGTGCTCGAGCGGGCGCTTAAGGGAAAGGAGGCCTGGATCACGGGCCAGCGCCGCGAACAGGCCGCCACCCGAGCCGAGCTCAATCTGCAGGAATACGACGCGACGCACGGCATGGTGAAGTTCAACCCGCTCGCCGACTGGAGCGAGGACGAGGTTTGGGCGGTCATCCGCACGAGAGACATTCCGTACAATGCCCTCCACGACCAAGGCTACCGCTCGATCGGCTGCGCACCCTGCACCCGCCCCACGGCGGCGAGCGAGGACCTACGCGCCGGACGCTGGTGGTGGGAAAGACCCGAAGCGCGCGAATGCGGCTTGCACGTGTCGCCTGACGGCCGTCTCATCCCCATCCGTCTCATCCCCATCAAGGCGGTCGCGTGAGCGCGGTGCTCGAAACGCCGCGCGCTGACCGCGGCGCGCTCCCTTTGCGCAGTCACCTCGACTGGCTCGAGTCCGAGGCGATCTTCATCCTGCGAGAGGTCGCAGGCGAATGCGCGAACCCGGCGCTGCTCTTCTCCGGGGGCAAGGATTCGATCGTTCTGCTGCGCCTGGCGGAGAAAGCGTTCCGCCCGGCGAGGTTCCCCTTCCCGCTGCTGCACATCGATACCGGGCACAATTTTCACGAGGTGATCGCGTTTCGCGATGCGCGCGCGGCGGAACTCGGCGAGCGCTTGACCGTGCGCTCGGTCGAGGACTCGATCAGCCGCGGCACGGTGCGACTGCGCCGCGCCGACGAAAGCCGCAACGCCGCGCAGTCGGTGACCCTCCTGGAGGCAATCGAGGAGTTCTCGTTCGATGCCGCGATCGGCGGGGCGCGCCGCGACGAGGAAAAGGCACGCGCCAAGGAGCGGGTGTTTTCGTTTCGCGACGAATTCGGACAGTGGGACCCGAAGAATCAGCGCCCGGAGCTGTGGAACCTCTACAACACGCGCGTCCACAAGGGCGAGCACATGCGGGTGTTCCCGATCAGCAACTGGACCGAGCTCGACGTGTGGCAATACATCGACCGCGAACGGCTCGCGGTGCCGTCGCTCTACTACACCCACCGCCGTCCGGTGGTGCGCAGGAGCGGCCTGCTCGTTCCGGTAACCGATATCACTCCGCCGCGCGAAGGCGAGGCGATAGAGGAGCTTTCGGTGCGGTTTCGCACCGTGGGCGACATCAGCTGCACCTGCCCGGTCGCGTCCACCGCAGCAACCACCGCCGAGATCATCGCCGAGACGGCGCGGACCACGGTGACCGAGCGCGGAGCGACGCGAATGGACGACCAGACTTCAGACGCCTCCATGGAGCGGCGCAAGAAGGAAGGATATTTCTGAACCTGGTGGAACAAGGTGGCTACGCCCCCTTGTATATCCCCCAAGTCAGTGCGAGGCCACATATGACTTTGCTGGGCGAAATCGAGCGCAATGCGCACGGCGTCGAAGACCGCGGCGCAGGATTTGCGAACACGCGAAGCGTGTTGCGCTTCATCACCGCCGGCAGCGTGGACGACGGCAAGAGCACGCTGATCGGGCGGCTGCTGCACGACACGAGCGCCATTTTCGAGGATCAACTCGCCGCCGTTGCGCGCGCATCGAGCAGGCGCGGGCAGGAAGACATCGACCTGTCCTTGCTCACCGACGGCCTGGAAGCCGAGCGCGAACAGGGCATCACCATCGACGTCGCGTATCGCTACTTCGCCACGCCGCGGCGCAAGTTCATCATCGCCGACACCCCAGGCCACGAACAGTACACCCGCAACATGGTGACCGGCGCCTCCACTGGCGGCGCGGCGGTGATCCTGGTCGACGCGCGCAAGGGCGTTCTGCCGCAGACGCGCCGACATACCTACATCGCGCATCTCCTGGGCGTGCGCCACGTCATAGTGGCGGTGAACAAAATGGACCTCGTCGCCTACGACGAGACCGTATTCAAACGTGTCCGTCGAGATTTTCTCGCCTTCGCGGCGGCGCTCGGCATCGCCGATCTCCGCTTCATTCCGATCTCGGCGCTGCGCGGCGACCTCGTCGTCGAGCGCGGGGCGGACCTCGACTGGTACGACGGCCCGACGCTGCTCGCCGCGCTCGAGGAGATCGAGGTCGCCGACGAAGCCGACGTTCTGCCGTTCCGCTTTCCGGTGCAGCTCGTGTTGCACACCGGCGCGGGAGGGGACTTTCGCGGCTACGCCGGCAGGCTCGAATCGGGGGTGGTCGTCCGCGGCGCCGAAGTCCTCGCCCTGCCCTCGGGACGACGCACCGCTGTCAAGGACATCGTTTCGCTCGACAGGTCGCTGCCCGCCGCGGTCGCCGGAGACTCGGTAACCCTGATCCTCGCCGATGACATCGACATTTCACGCGGCGACCTGCTCGCCGACCCAGTCCTCCCGCCATGCTCGGCAAAGGCAATCGAGGCACGCATTTGCTGGCTCTCAGCCGAGCCCCTTGACGCCCGTACCCTGCCCGTGGCCCGTTTCGTACTCAAGCACACTACGCGCAGCGTGAAGGCGAAGCTCGTTTCGCTCAACGACCGCGTCGATGTCAACACTTTCGAACGCCTGGCGGCGCCGGCAGGGCTCGCGATAAACGACATCGCGCACGTTGCCCTTAAGCTCGCCCAGCCGCTGTTCGTCGATTCCTATGGGTTGAATCGCGCCACCGGCTCCTTTATCCTGATAGACGAAGCGACCAATCAGACGGTTGCCGCAGGAATGATCGATGGGTAAGGTATACCTCGTAGGGGCTGGCCCCGGAGCGCCGGACCTGCTTACGCTTCGCGCGTCCGAGATACTGAAGCGCGCCGATATCGTATTTCACGACGCGCTGGTGCACCCTCGGACTCTTGGGCTTGCCGCGCGCGCTCAGAAGATTGCCGTCGGCAAGCGCTCCGGCCGCCATTCCACCGCGCAAAAGTTCATCAACAAGCGGCTGGTGGATGCCGCGCGCATCTACAAAGTCGTCGTGCGCCTGAAAGGCGGCGATCCCACGCTCTTCGGCCGCGTGCAAGAGGAGATCGACGCATTGCGCCGTGCCCAGATCAACTTCGAAATCGTTCCCGGAGTAACTGCGGCGACGGCCGCCGCCGCCGAGCTCGGCGTATCGCTCACGCGGCGAGGCATGAGCCGCAGCGTCACCCTCGTCACGCCGCGCTCCGCAAAGGGTGAACGCGAGAACGACTGGGCGGCGAGCGTGCTCGCTGCCGATACGGCGGTGATCTACATGGGCGCAGGACTTGCCGAAGCGATCAGCGCCGAGCTGATCAGGCGCGGCAGGTCGAAAGACACACCGCTCGCCCTCGTGGAAAGCGCGTCGCTTCCCGAGCGGTGCGTCTTCCACGGGACGCTCGCGGATCTGCCGCGACTAGCGCGTCTGGCAGGCGCCGGTCCTGCGACGGTGCTCCTCGGCGAAGTGCTGAAAGCCGCCATAGCAAAGCCCTCTGCCGCCGCCATCGAGGAGATCGAGGCGTTACTCAGGCAAGCCTGACCGGTCCGCGCCCGCGACCGGTGAACCGTGGCAATTTGCCGGGTCAGATTCGAACCAGTCGCATCCGAGGTTAGATCATGAGCTTGCGGCCCATCCCAGACGCCGTATGGCGTTCGCCTTCCGGAGAAGTCGTAGCCTGCGTCGAAAAACTCAAGGTGCTCCGGGAAAATCTCGAGGAAATCCAGCAGCTCTGCCAGGACGCGCTCGAGGACGCAGTCCTCATGGAATGCGACGAACAGCAGTTCAAGCAGGTGCTTACGAACTTGGTGCAGCAGTTGGAGAATCCCTACCGCGAAAAGCCGGAGTAGTCGCTTCAATCGCGCCTTGCGAGCCACACTGCCCACGCCGCAAACGCCACAAACGCAGCAAGCGTCCACTCCGGGATGCTCAAGGACAATAGCGTCCAGTCCACCACCCCGCACTCCCCCGAGCCACGCAGGACGCGGCTCAGCCCCTCGATCGGCCCGAAGGTCGAGAGCAGATGATCGAGCGCCGGACCGCAGGCCGGACGCCGTTCGGGCGGGAGATACTGAAGCCACACGTGGCGTCCCGCGACCGCGACGCCGAGCGCCGCGATCAGCGCGATCGCTCCGCCGTAGACGCCGGCGCCGACGCGGCCCGCGGGATGGTGAATGGCAGCGGCGAGGAATACGACACCGACCGCAAAGAGCAGCAGCCGCTGGATGATGCAAAGCGGGCAGGGCTCGAGCCCGACGACGAACTGCAGGTAATAGCCGAAGGCGAGCATCCCCGCGCAGGCGAGAAACCCGATAAGGTTGCCGATGCGTCGGGAAAAGAGGAGCCTAGTCATGAAGACAGCCTAGCACCGCCGCGTCTTTTGCGTATCGCGAGCTAGCCGCAGCCCCCGCGCCCGCCACTTTCACGGAGTCGAGGCTTGAGAAAACGCTTTGCCCGACGCGAAGACCTGGGGCTCACGCGAGCCGAGTTCGCCGTGCTCAGGCGGCTTTCCACTCCGGCGAAAATCCAGGGTTTTCTCAACGCACTGCCCGCCAATTTCGAAATCGGCGGGGAGACCTGCATGTCGGTGCGTGAAGTGCTGCGCCGGCGCCGGGCGCACTGCATCGAAGGCGCGATGCTCGCCGCCTGCGCGCTGTGGGTCCACGGCGAGCCGCCGCTGCTTCTCGACCTTCGCGCCGCGCGCGACTACGACCACGTCGTCGCCCTTTTCCGTCGCGGCGGTTTCTGGGGCGCGATCTCGAAAACCAATCCGTCCGTGTTGCGTTGGCGCGATCCTGTGTACCGTAGCTTGCGAGAGCTTGCGATGTCGTATCTGCACGAATACGCCAACGGGCGCGGCCAGAAGACGCTCAGGAGCTACGCCGGGCCGTTCGACTTGCGCAGATTCGATCCGAAGCTGTGGGTCACCAACGGGAAGAATTGCTGGGACGTGGGCGAGACGCTCGATGAGATCCGGCACACCCCGCTCGTCACGAAACGACAGTCGCGCATGCTGCGCCTGCGCGATGCGATGGAGCGCAAAGCGGGCGCGCTGCTCGAACACCGGCGACCGCGGAAGTAGAAGCATTTGTCAATCTGCGAACGCGGGTGGCTTTGAATGTCTCTACGCGAAATGGCAGGCCACCACATGCCCGTGCCCCACGTTCCTTAACTGCGGCTCGGAAGCGGGGTCGGTGCAGACGGCGGGGCGGCCCTTGTCTTGATACAGCGGGCAGCGCGGGGCGAAGCGGCATCCGCTCGCCGGCTGCTCGAAGTCGAACACGCCCCAGGTGCGGCGTTCGCGCTCGACGGTCGCGCTGGCTCGGGCGTACAGGCTTACCTCGGTGCTCTGCTTGTCCGCGAGCGACGACCACAGGATGCGCGTGTAGGGATGACGCGGTTGATGCGCGATGTTCTCGGCCAGACCCATCTCGACGATGCGTCCGAGATACATCACCGCGACCTTCTGACTGACCAACTCCACGACCGGAAGGTCGTGCGAGATGAATAGATACGCAAGCCCCAGATGTTTTTGCAGGTTGCGCAGCAGGTTTACCACCTGCGCCTGGATCGAGACGTCGAGCGCGCTCGTGGGCTCGTCGGCGACGATCAGGCGCGGGCGCACCGCGAGCACGCGCGCAATGCCCACGCGGCGCTTTTCGCCTCCGGAAAGCTCCGATGGGAAGTTCGCCAGCTTGCTGTCCTTGAGATTCACTTGCTCCAGGAGCTCTCGGATGCGGCTTGCGATTTCGGCGTCGCTCGGGCGCTCGTACACGGTGAGCGCCTCGCGCAGGATCTCGCGCACGCGCATCTTCGGGTTCAGGCCCGCGTCCAGGTCCTGGAAGACCATCTGCATCTCGCGCCGCAGCGGGCGCAACTCGGCTCGGCTCAAGCTCGTGATGTCGCGCCCGTCGAACACGACGCGCCCACTGCTCGGGTCGGTCAGGCGCAGCACCGTGCGCCCGATCGTGGTCTTGCCGCAACCGGATTCACCGACCAGGCCGACGGTCTCGTTCTCCCTGAGATAAAAGCTCACGCCATCCACCGCCGGGATCACGCGCCCCTGTCCGGTCAGCACCGAGACCAGGCCGCGACGCTGGCTGTAGTGCTTGCGCAGGTCGGTGACTTCGAGAAGGGTGCCGCTCATGCTGGGGTCTCCGGCGCCGCATTTGTTCTAGACGGAGACGGCGCGGCCGGGTGCAGCCAGCAACGCAGCTTGTGACCAGGCGCGACCTCTGCGAGCGGCGGTTCGAGGCCGGCGCAGCGGTCGCGGATCGCCTCGGTCACACGGTTGCAGCGACCGTAGAAGCGGCAGCCGCGCGGCACATCGATCGTATCGAGTACCTCGCCTTCGATCGCCTGCAGATAACTTTTCCGCCGGATTGTCTCCGCGCTCGGGATCGAGGCGAGAAGCGCCGCGGTGTACGGGTGGCGCACCTGCGCCTGCTCTGCGAGCACCTCGGCGGCGCGACCGGTTTCCACCACTGTGCCGCCGTACATCACCGCAATGCGATCCGAGAGGCGCTGGATCACGCTGATGTCGTGGCTGATGAGGAGCGTGGTGATGCTGGTCTCGGCCTTGAGTTGGGCCAGCAACTCCACAATGCGGGATTGGATGGTGGCGTCGAGACCGGTGGTCGGCTCGTCCGCGATCAGCAGCGAGGGCTCGGCGCAGAGCGCCATCGCGAGCATGGCGCGCTGACACATGCCGCCGGACATGCCGAAGGGGAAGTTGTCGAAGCGCAGCCGCGGCGAGTCGATACGCACGCGCTCGAGCCAGTGGATCGCGCGTTCCTTGGCTTCGTTTTCTCCCTTTAAGTTCGTGTGCAGGCGGATGGTCTCCACGAGCTGTTTGCCGACCGTGGAGTAAGGGTTCAGCGCCGAGCGCGGATTCTGGAAAATCATGGCGATCTCCTTGCCACGCACGCCCGCCATCAATTTCTCCGCGTGCTTGCGCCAACCACGCTCGTCCTTTTCCACCGCCATGACGCGCCCATCCTGCTCCGTGACGTGCACGTAGCGCTCCAAACCGTCGAGCAGGTTGCGCCGTGCACCGTTCGAGTGCAGGTCGATGCGGCCGCCGATCACGCCCGGCCCGGCGGTTACAAGGCCTGCGGCCGAGAGCGCGGTGACGCTCTTGCCGCTGCCGCTTTCGCCCACGATGCCGAGCGTCTCGCCGCGCGCGACGTGGAGGCTAACGCCGTCCACCGAGCGGATGAAAGCGCGCTTGACGCGCGAGTAGAAGTAGGTCCTCAGATTCTCGATCGCGAGCAGCGGCGCGTCCATCATCTCCCCCGCTTGCCTTCGACGAGGTTGTTGAGCCCGTCGCCGAGCAACTGGAATCCGAGGATGGTCGCGAGGATCGCGAGCGCCGGCGCAGTCGAAGGCCAGAAGTTGCCCTGCAGGAAATAGTTCGCGCCGGCCTGGACCATGTTGCCCCACGAGGGCGTGGGCTCCTGCACGCCGAAACCAAGGTAGCTCAGACTCGTCTCGACCAGGATCGCCTCGGCCATGCCGAGGGTGGCCTGGATCACGAGCAGCGCGCGGCAATTGAACCACAGGATGT